>Ga0180302_10000036_pt1 | contig 46682 bp, 41 predicted proteins | sample GuaBasSediGuay17_FD_121794 | JGI IMG/M metagenome (GOLD analysis project Ga0180302, IMG submission 121794) | Subseafloor sediment microbial communities from Guaymas Basin, Gulf of California, Mexico - Guay17, Core 4571-4, 12-15 cm | ecosystem: Environmental > Aquatic > Marine > Hydrothermal... | reverse complement strand
GATTATAGAGTCCGATAAACCCATTGTAGTTCTAATGGGAGACTGGTTTATAGGAACTGGTATTTCATTTATGGGTCTAAGAGCAGGAGAATCCGCATGTATTTATATTCCAGAGGGAGAGGCGTACCTATTCGCCTATAGAGATACCACAGTAATGATCGATGGTGTTCCTCGTAAAGTTAGAGCAGATGAGTGGATCCCTCTACCCACTAAAGGTGTATACAGGATATCAGTAGACAATACTGTACTTATTCAAATAATATTCTACCGACACCCCCCTATTAAGTGGTTAAAAACTTACTGGACTGTAGGATGGGTTGAGAAATTGGAATGGCCACTAGGATTGAAGGCCTTCGCTTCTATCATCCCCTCTGTTCAGGGGATAGAGATCACTCCCAAAGTAACCCTAAAACCACTACTAGTAGGAGGATTTCCAGTGTGGATTTATGTAGCAATTATAGTAGTGATCATAGTCTTAGCTTTAATTGCCTGGAGAATATTAAGACGCTAATACTCAATAAAGCAGAGTAAAAATAGCTCATAGGTAGCCTTAGGGAAACATATTTTACTCCAGCATTATACTAGTAATGGATGATGAACCATTGCAGCGCAGAGCTGTGACGAAAAGGTTTCCGAGCTGACACCTTTAATGGGAGGCTTATGATATGTTCACCTTCCCAATAGCTGATGCACATTGTCATATAAATCCTAGAATAGGTATGAACATAAATACTATTGGCAAAAGGTTTAAGAGAGTGGGAGGCTGGTATCTAGGGGTTGTAGCTCTTTCACCAAGACATCTAGGTATCTATGAGTTCTCAGTTAAAGCATTTGAAGAGAGTTTTAGAATGACTATTAACTACTGTAAGAAACTTAGTGATGTAGGTATAAAATACACTATACATGCAGGTTTCCATCCAGCCGAAATTGATTACTGGCATAAGCGTGGAAAATCTTTAGAGGAGATAAAGTCTCTAGGATATAGTGTAATAGAGTTAGTGAGAAGATTAGTTCTAGAAGGACTTGTAGATGGTATAGGTGAAGTAGGGAGACAACACTATCCTACTACACCACATAGTCTAGGGGTAGCTGAGAGTATATTGATGTATAGTCTTAAAGTAGCTAGAGAGCTTGGAGTACCTATTCACGTACACATGGAGCACCACGGTGAGAGTACAGTAGAGTTTCTAGACTCTTTAGTACACTCTCTTGGAGCTAGAAGGGATAAAGTAGTACTGCATCATGCATTCATGGAGGAGATGTTATTCGCGATTAAGAGAGGTATTATGACAACTACTCTCGGTAGATACACAAATCTTCGAGAAGTGGTAACTCTACCACCGGAGTATCTAGTGGAGAGTGACTATTTAGATGATCCTAGAAGACCTGGAGCCGTAATAGTGCCATGGGCTATAGCTAGATCTTGGAAGAGATTATTAGATGAGGAGAAGGTAGACTTTGACTATGTTTATAAAATTAATGTAGATAACATATGTGAGCTTTATGAAATCCAGCTTTAGCTTTATAGATAACCACTTAATCATCTCTAGTAGGGGAATTATGAAACAAGAAATCACACTCGTAAACTTAGATATATAGTTTCTAGTTATGTGCAATAGAGACAGGTGTTGAATTATCCATTAAACTCTCATACATTTCTGAAGCTGTTGATATTAGGTAGCGCATCCCATATCAGGAACTTATCCTTGTCAAGATATTGGGAATATACCTGTTTACCTAATTTGACTAAGCTATTCCTAACTAGCTTAGCCTGAAGTATAGGAATAACATCCTTCGCTACATATACTCTCCTATAGTTCTTGAGCATGGCATATTTTACAATTGCTGATAAAGAGTACAGTTTAAGATCGTTGTGTAATCTCTCGTATTTACCTCTAGATAGGCCTATGTAATCTATGTGCAGTACAACTTCACTATCTTCATCCTTACAAATGAATACCTTTATGTGGCCTATAGGACGCGTATTAACGTATATTCTGAAGAATAGAGTATAGGGATCGAATATGTATTCATGCATAACCTTTCTTTCATCTAGTGCTATACAGGTTCCAGCGTAAAAGCCCATAAAGAGATCATCTAGAGATCTTTTCCATAGTCTTATGGTTATTCTTCTACTCGGGATTGGTAGCATACTCTTAAGCTCTTCCTTGTCTACTCTTGCCCATTCTGATAAGCGCCTTATACAGTCCAGCATCTTGACCATAAGATCCTTATCTAAGTCTGCAAACCATAATCTACTCCTGTATTTCTTGATCTCAGATTCAAACCTTACTATAGCGTTTCTTAATCTCTCACTTCTTGCCCTTTTTCTAAATCTATTTGTGACTTCAAGTATCTCTTCCACTAGATCATGACCGTACTTGAATACATCTAACCCCGCTCTCAATTCGAACTCGTTCTTACTAGGCCTAAGAGAGAAGATTACTGAGAATATCTCCTCTAGGGAGTAGTTTCTAAGAGATCTCATGAGAAATTCCACTTGCCTTTTACTAAGCTCACTCCAGGGCCTACATTCCTTATAGGAATCAAGTGTCTGATGTTCACTAAGTACACTTTTTATAATTTTTAAGACACAGGGGAATAGCGTCTTCTCTGAGAATATAGTTATGTGTCCCTTTCTGAACAATCTAGGAAAGACTATAATTACCTTTACTAAATAGTTTCTTGGCTCTTCTATACGAGTTACAGATTTTTCATGATCCACTATAATTATATGCACCCTATTATTGACGCGAACCTCAATATCACTCACTGCTTTAAGTAGATGGAAGAGCATGTCCATAAAGTCCAGAGTTATGTATGATTCTAGAAAGGAGACTAGACGCTGATCTATATTCACCTCCTTGTAGAGTGGTATTAAACCTCTAGTTCTACTTAGAGCTCTCAGAATGAAATTTTTCCTTATGTAAGCAAATCCAAAGGGTCTACTCAGGGACTTTGCAAGAGTGTAGATTTTCAATAGTTTCTCTATATCGTCTAGTTTACTATGGAGTGGTAGAGTAAGATAAGTTTTACTTAGGGACATTCTCTATTTCTAGATCCTGGTAGGAGTTATTTATGTATTTAGAAGCAAATATAGGCTATACCACTGCACTTCTTAACGAACTTACCCTAAATGTCGTAATCTAAGCTATTTTATCTTAGAATGTTGAAGCACATAGCTACTCCATGAGGACTCGTACAAATAGTCACTATATGGTAATCTTTTGAAGACTCAGGAATTTTATTTATTTGTACTTCTTGGTGATGATATTTTCTAGGTGCCTTAGATCTTTCGCTAATTCTATTTCGAAGAACTTTTCCAAGGCTTTCTGTTTTTTAAACCTGTAATCAGCGAGTATTATGAGGGGATTTGAGGAGGGATCTCTGATTGTTCTACCAATGCACTGAATAGTGGTTAAGAGCATAAGTATATCGCTAGCTACGTTTCTAGCCTCCTCTGTACTGAGTCCTATTCTTAGGTAACCATCCATTAATCTCCTTATTACCTCCGGTGTGAGGTAGGGTGCACCCAGTACTATGATGACATCTGCAGGTATATCAACACCTTCACTAAATCTTCCCCTTGCTTTCAGCATGAGTAATCCACTCCACTCTCTAGGAAGAACCTCTACAAAATCAGCCTCTCCCTTAAGAACCTTTACTACTCTCCAAGAGCCGAAAGCTACTACTCTGTGAAATTTCCTCCTCATAAGTCTTAGTACTTCTCGGTACTCCTTCAGGTTGGAGGTCTCCTCAAACTCACCATATTTGGAGGTTAAAAAGTCTAGTATTATTGCTCTACGCTTTCTGTAGGGTACTTCTATAATTTCATCGGGTTTCAGAATGTTCAATAGTTCGGGAAATAGTGTACCGCTTAGGAGTACTGATGGTTTAGGTATATTGATTTTAGTAGCATTAAAACCTACTAGTTCATCCCCCTCCTTATACAGTACATCGCATCTCAAAATCCTTAAGAGACTACCTATTCTTGTTTTAATACCTGCATCTAGATACTCTACATAAGCTCTACCTATCTCTCGTATAGTTCCCTCACTCAGGAATAATAGTGGATCTACTATACCTTCATCGAGATCTCTTAACCATCTATAGAATCTCTCTACTTCGTGAACACTACTACTGTGTACTAGAGGGCTTCTCTTCAGATCTGCTATTACATCATTCAACTTATCCACTCTAATAGCTATCTCTCTAGGTTGTACTATATTATGAGCCTCATCTATAACGGTACACTTCACACTTCTTCTCCTCCTGTAATAATTCTGTACTATAACATCACCTACGAGTAGTTCTTGAACGTAGTATGGGCAGATTTTCAGAGGTCTTAAGTAATCTATTAACTCCAGATATGTAGTAGCTTCTACTGTATTTCTTGGCTTGATATTTAAGTAATAATTACATTTGTACCTAGCTCTCCTACAGTACTCGTAGACATCATCCTGTTCTATCTCATCTTCGAGCACTTTTAGACAACACTTCTCCTTTCCGGCTAGCACTATAGCACGAAGCTTTATCTTCTCGGCATCTATGAGTATTCTATTCCCTATAGATAGACTCCTAATGAGCCATAATGCAGGTATGAGTTTAGATGATTTTAATGCTATGAGAGTGACTATAGTTTTACCCCATCCAGTAGGTGCTGAGAGAGCTACGCTCTTACCCTCGCTTAGGTACTCGGCGATCTGGAGAGAGATCCTAGCCTGTCCTTCTCTTGGTACGAGTCCAGATTCCATCCATATCCTAGTGATGTCCAGCAACTCAGTCTACCCTGGGTATTTTAATTTTCCTCCATTTGCTATCTGTTACTGAATACATTAGGGCTTCTCCTATCTTCAGACTCAGGGCATCTACAGGAAGTCCTAATGAGTACACGTCTCTTCTCGCTCTAGCACCTAGGTCGTGTACTATTAGATTGTGTTGCATTAATATCTCAAAGAGGTACTGATAAACTGCAAAGACCTTGATATTATACTTCCTAAGCTCCATTAGCATGATCAGTGTAACCGGTAGCTGATCGGGGGTAGTATGAAGTTGCCATGCCTCCTCTACGAAAATACAAGTGTTGTTGAATCTACCATTTATAGCGAGAGCGTACACCATAGCCAGTAGCATAGATAAGGCTATCTTCCTCTCGAAGGGCGGTAGGTATGAGAGGTTTAATATCGCATACTTCAAGTACTCACTTTTTATACTATCATCTACTAAAACCCCGACTCTTCTTAAAGGCACTAATCTCCTGAGCGCAGCTGTAGCCCCTAAGTCTCTCCTAGCTTCCATAGCCTTTAGAGCTGCTATGAGTTCACTCCAATTCTCCGCTTCAGAGGCAGCCTCCATGACGGAGTAGCCTATAGCTATTCCGCCACTAGTAGGTCTTAGGGTCTCTTCGAGTACTGTCGGTAGTAGTTCTCTAACTAAGTCGTATGGTATGAGGGGATAGTAGTTGGGTAGACCAGAGATCTTATGCTCACCACTCCAGTCTAATATAAGTACTCTCCATCCTACTTCAAGAGCACACTTGGCTAGGAATCTGAGGGTGTTACTCTTTCCACTACCAGTTCTCCCAATTATCAGTACATGTCCATCTCCTAGCAATAGATTTCTAGTCCACCCTGGTATTCTAACACTTTTAAGACCTGTTCCCAATCTCATACCCCATATACTCTTACTAATATTGCTTTTAAGCGGAAAATTACTGTGGTCTCTCACCTTATAAGTACTTTCTTTACTCTTTTTCTCTCTGTTTTCGCTTAAAGCATTGGCCAATTTCTCTATTTTTTCTATATACTCTTTTCTCAGTCCTAGGAATATTCCCCCAACCTTACCACCCACATACACCTTAAAACTAGCTCTCCCTAGAGCCTTGGCCAATTCACTACACTCTATCACTATTGCACCTACCCTGTACTTTTCGCTACCTACACTAAGTTCATAGATACCATCTAACTCTATCGATACAGTCTTATTATCATCAGATCTTAGCTTGAGGAATTTAGATGTATTTGGTGCTACTAGTTCGTTTAGGAATCTATGTTCAATATCACAGTGAGTAACTCTAGCACCAGAGTACCCTTTTAGGTGTATGTAAACTTGTGTACCAACCAAAGGTACTCTACTAAATCCTCCTATTAAGTACACTTTAGCCTTAAGGGGGATCTTACCTATAGCTGGGCCTGTCATAATCATTTTACAGTAGATTATTATGGTTTAAGTTTGATTGGAGTATATTCCTCATATATACCTTTTTTCACTTGAGGAGCTCTTTGATCTAAGGGATAATATTAGACTTTCTAGTAGGGAGTAGGTTTTCACAGCGGCTTCTCTATCCAGTACGAATATCGTATCTACATGGCATGATATCACCTGAGTTATATTTATTCCATTTCTCCATAGGAGTGATGTTATGTATGCTATTACTCCTGGAGTATCTATGATTCCTCTAGGACTTGTAAGCACTATTGCCGATTGATTTGGTATTAGGTTGAGGAGGCTGCGACTGCCTACTACCTGTAAGATCTTAGGGTAGCTCTCTCTATCTACTACTAGTGTTATATGACCTATTCCTTGAGTGAATTGAAAGAACCTGTACTGTCCTATATTATTTATAATTTTAGGAATAGCTACCCAGAGGCTTTTTTCATCAAATGTAGCAACTACTATATCGCTTTTCAGTTCAATAGAGCTGTCGGCCAATACTTTCATTATTTTATTCTCCTGAATACTCGTATAGGATGTCAATTTCTCCATATATCTCATTAATCCCATTCTTATAGCATCAATAGATATCCTTCTACCTATTTCCAACTCTACTTCTTCTCTGAGAAATCGAGCCAACTCAGTGAAGTTTACTATTTTTAGCTGAATGGCATCAAGTATGCTCGGATGTCTATTCAGGATTTTGCGTAGTACCTTCATCATACTATTTCTACCTACCACGAGTTCCAAACCTCATCCTACCTAGTACTAGGTATAGCTGTAGATCCTCTGTTAGTGTAATATCTCCTTTAAATTTGATACCTAGAAGTGATGCTAGTACTAGTGACTTAAGTGGACCGCTCAAAGCCTCATAGCATGAGCGAGAGAATACTTTGAACTTAACTTCTCCTATGGTCAGCTCTTCTCCTTCTGTCAATGACCTTACTACTCTCTTTCCTTCAAGTAATACGGGATTTCTGAATCCACCAACTACTCTATAGACTTTATTCCCAAATGGTATTTCTATTTTGGATGCTCCTCCCAGGATTAAGCTAATAGCATCCGCAAAGTCCTTAGGCAGAACAGCGAAAAAGTAAGCACGAGGTAATTCCTTATCCATACTAGCTACAAAATCCAGTAGTTCTAGTAATTCATCGAGTAGTACCTGAGGATCGACTGGACCGTATGTACTCATCAACTTCTTCATAGTTTCATATTCCTTATTGTACCTATTCCTTATTGTACCAAGTAGTTCCAAGTAGTTATCTCTAAAGAATACTGTTGAGACCTTATCGAAATGTAGTATCTCATTACCTCTAATTACCATTACGAATAGGGGCAATTCCACCACCTAACTCTAAGATCTTCAATCTACACTTTATTTAAACATGTCTATATTCGAACTTAGCTTCCTGCAAATCTGTATATAGGATTTCAGACTCTTGTCTTTTGAGAATCAACAGTTGTTGAAATTTTAGACGACTTATGCTAAATCTTATTAGTGCTTAGTCTAGACGTTAGATGTGATACCATGGAAGAGTTAGCTTACATACCACTATCTCTTGGTGATATAGTTCATGATATACTGTTAGCAGCTCCTATCTTAGCATGGGTCTTAATAGTTGTCGTATACGTATCTAAGGTCTTCTATGAGAAGGTTAATGCTAGAGTCAACAATCATTGGGTAGCTGTATATTATACTAGAAAGCTTATTCACATTCTAGCTGGAGGGTTTGCGGCAATTATGGTATACTTATTCTTTAAGGAGCCTTTTATCCCTCTAGTCTTAGGAATGCTACTAGCTCTACTCACTTACTTACCTCATAGGACCGGAAAGTTGATGTACTGGTTTCAGGATCCTAATAATATCGCTGAAGTATACTTCTGCATTGCATGGGGTCTATGTATAGCATCGACGTGGTACCTAGATAAGAGAATTGGCGTAGTTCCAGTACTCTTCATGGCTTTTGGAGATGGAGTAACTGGCATCATTAGGAATTACCTATTCAAGAGGAGAGTTAAACATTGGTCTGGTAATTTAGGTATGTTCATTATGTGTACTGCTATAGGATTACCTATAATAGGTACTATAGGAATAGTAGTAGCTGCTGTATCTAGTATCATAGAAATGTCAGAGATTATAGATGATAATATAAGTGTACCACTATCATCGTACATACTTCTACTACTAGCTAAGCTATACGGTATACTGTAAACACTAGATACACTGTAAGGATAGAGATACCGTAAAAATATGACCTACCTGAGTACATTCCTTATAAATCTAAGACTTACTCAATTCCGAGAGAGCTTGAAATACTTTTAAAGGAGATTAGGACACAAATTAGGTGAGGGGTATGGTAACAATTGATACATCCAAGTATTTCCGAGTTGTTGAAGATATAGGCAGAATGAGAATCCATAGTTCGACAAAAGCAGTATTCAAAGCATTAGATATCCTCACGAGTATAGTATTAGAGGCTGAGGATGTAAACACACTGGTAAAGTACTATCCAAACCTAGCATCTAGTCTGGTTAAGAGTAGGCCAGCATCTGCACTCATGTCAAACATTATCAGAGACTTCACTTTAAGGATAAATAACCTACTTCAGAAAGGAGGACTAGAACTCGCTAAGGACAGAGTTAGAGAGGAATCTAAGAGTCTAAAGGACGATATAAAACGTAGAAATAACACAGTAGCCATTATAGCATCTAGGAGAATATCTGATGGAAGTACTATAATGACCTACTCGTATAGTACAGTAGTGAAAACAGCAATAGTAAATGCTATTGATGAAGGAAAGTACGTAAAAGTATACATTCCTGAATCGAGACCAGGGTCTGAGGGCTTAGAGATGGCTGAGGAGCTATCAGAAGTTGGAGCTGATGTTACAGTCTTCGTGGATTCAGCTACCAGGTATATGATGAAGGATGTAGATATCGTGTTAATCAGTTCTGAAGCAGTAGCTGCTAATGGTGCTGTTGTAAATAAGGTAGGTACTTCATTAATAGCACTAGCAGCTAATGAAGCAAGAGTTAGAGTATTCGCACTAGCTCAAACGCTGAAGTTCTATCCGGGAACTTTTCTTGGAGAGCTCATAGAGCTAGGTAGAGCTGAACCTCGATCCTTCATTAGAGAAGAGGTTGTTGAAGAACTAAGAGGAGTTGAAGTATATGCTCCAGTATTCGATGTAACACCACCTGAGTACATTGATGCTATAGTAACTGAAAGAGGACTAGTTGCTCCCCAAGCTGTAGTATTTATAATAAGAGATATATACGGATGGCCACCTAAAATACCCTCATTGGACTATGAACTTAAGAGAATGAGAAATATTGGTGGTATAGCATGATTCCCGAATCAGTACTTAAGTTAGCTGAGGATATAAAAGCTATGAGAATTAGAGGAGCTGGTAGAATAGCTAGAGCCGTAGCTAAAGGATTAGCAGAAGCTGCAACTGCATATACGGGAGATAGTCTAGAGGAATTTAATGAGTACATAAGGAGAGTAGCCAAGTTACTTAGAGAGACTAGACCTACTGCTGTCTCCCTGCCTAATGCTATTTCATACATATTATCTAGGTACAAGAGGGATTTAGAATATATAGAGAGAGTACATGAGGCCAGAGAATCCATAATTACGCATGCCACTGAGTTTATAAAATACTCATTAGAAGCCGTAAAGAAAATAGGAATTATAGGATCACATATGATCTCCTCAGGAGAGACCATACTCACCCACTGCAACAGTAGCACAGCGCTTGAGATCATAATAAGAGCATTTAAGGATGGTAAGGATATTGAAGTATTTGCAACAGAGACTAGACCTAAATGTCAAGGATACATAACAGCTGGTATATTAAAAAGGAATAATGTACCTACAGTACTAATACCAGATTCAGCTATTAAATCCATTATGAAAAAAATCGATAAGGTTATTGTAGGTGCTGATGCCATAGCTGCTAATGGTGCTGTTGTAAATAAGGTAGGTACTTCATTAATAGCACTAGCAGCTAATGAAGCATCTGTAGATTTTATAGTAGCTGCCGAGACCTATAAATTCAGTCCAGTAACAGTACTAGGGGAACTTGTGGAAATAGAGGAAAGAGATCCTAGAGAAGTCTGTTCAGAGAAATTCTTTAGATATAAAAAGATCAAGATTAGGAATCCAGCTTTCGATATAACACCACCAGAGTATATAGATATCATAGTAACTGAGAGAGGATTAATACCACCTCAAGCAGCGATATTAGTCCTGAGCGAAGACTACGGATGGATTATCATGGATCGAATGATTAAATTGACAAGTGCACTTGAAGAGTAGTTTGGAATAAGAAATTTACCTAAAGGACTACGTATTTCATTACACTCTTAGCTCTCTTAAGCCCCATTATGCTCACTAGTTCATATTTAGATAACCTCCCACTTTCGCGTAGATTTATTATTTTATCTGCCAATCTAGGCCCTATTCCTGGAACTCGTAGTATCTCCTCTCTAGACGCATTTTTGAGATCCACTGGATAGAGATCTGGATTTTTCTTAGCATACTCCTTCTTTATGTCGCCTACAGGAGGAAGCATACCGTGGTCATCTAGTAACGGTAGTATCTCTTCTAGTTTAAAACCATAATCTCGAATCAGAAAGAAGATCTGATAGAGGAGCGTAGCTCTGTACTGTGGACATTGAGGTCTTTTCTCTAGAGGAGTGTTTGGTACTGGTTCAAAGGGACTATAGTAAATACGCTTTAACTTAAATCTAGAGATCAGATCGTATGTAGCTCTTATCGTAGTCTCATCAGTTTCTCCTACACCAATTATCACTTGAGTATCAACACCAGCCCTAAGTACATTCCTCCTTCCTCCTAGCTCTCTCCAGATACTGTAACACTCTTCTAGTACATCTAGAAGATCTAATCTATAATCCCCCTTATCGGGAGCTATATCATAGAATATGCTCGGATCCATACTTTCTAAGTTAACTCCTATTCTATCAGCAACCTCGGCAGCCTCCCAGATGAGGAATTTAGGTGTAGCCGGCATTAACCTTAGGTGTATATAGCCCGTGAATCCTCTCTCACGTAGCATTCGAGCAACTTCGATCTCATCCTCCACTACTACCTCAGGGTCTGAGTACACGCTAGAAGATAGAAATAATCCCTCTATTAATCCTCTTTTCCATAGCTTTAGGGTAATATCCACTAACTTGTTAATGTTCCATCTCTCTCTAGGGGCTACTCTTCCTCTCCTTAGGGCACAGTATTTACATTCGTTTATGCAAATAGAGGAGAGTAGAGTTTTTATTATTGGAATCCTCTTTCCACTAGCACATGCGTTGTATATAGGAACTTTACATCTATCCCACTTGGATAGCTCTATCAGTATTTTGCTGAATTTCTTCATGTGTATTCAACTATAAGATCTTGCGAGGAGGTAATATTAATTACCTTCAGAATTTCGAGAATTAGAGTGCTTTCTCTACAAACATTTTAACCATAGCCCTTACTTGTCTCTCTAGTGGTTTCGGAAGTCCCATTCCAGAGGGATCGAGAAAGCCTCTTACTATGAGTGCTGTAGCCTCTTCAGGTTCGAATCCTCTACTCATAAGGTATAGAAGTTGTTCTTCGGCTACTTTACCTATTGAAGCCTCATGGTGTAATTCGGCATTCTTACTATGACCAATTAATTCCGGTATAGCTTTTATTGATGCTTCATCGCTTACTATGATTCCATCACACTCTAGATGTGCTTTAACATTATGAGCTTTTCCGAGAGCTTTCAATCTTATTTTGATATTGGATTTTCCCATAGCCACAGCCCTAGAGATAAGTCTAGCACTACTCTTCTCTCCCAGGAGGTATACTGCTTTGCCTAAATCTATATCAGTACTATCTGTTCCTATCACTATGCTTCTTGTAGAAGTAGTTGCTGCTCTACCTCTGAGTATCACTGTAGGAAATGCCTGAAGACTTGCACCACCCCTCAGTAGTACATAGTTACTTATGAATTCACCACCATTCTCTACAACTACTCCTTTTAGTGGTCTTATATGAACTCCTGGAGGCCACATATGGATCATTGTATATATCACTCTAGCTCCTTCCTTTACAAATATCTCAGTGAGACCAGCATGTAGAGAAAATGCCGTGAAGGTAAGTGCGGTACAACCAGTTAGTATATGTACTTCAGAGTGGGGCTCTGCTATGAGTATATTGTGAGGAAGTTGTGCATACTTGGAGGATGCTACTAGGAAGCATGCCTGTATAGGTGTCTTCAGTCTTACTTTCTCTCCTACATGTATGAAGAATCCACCTCTACTATAAGCAGCATTTATGGCGGTCAGTTTATTAAGTGATAGAGGAACTGTTTTAAACCAGTAATTCTCTATATATGGATATTTTCTGATGGCTGCTTCAATATTTTCAACAATAACTCCATCTGGTATATTTTTCCTGAGCTCATTATATACAATATCACCATCTACCTGTATAGCTGAATTCCTACTAAACAATCCCATTCTGTTTAGTACTTCTCTAACTTCTGGAGGAAGATCGTCTATAGTCTCCACTCTATACCATTTCTTAGCCTCATATAGGAATTCATCTAGATCTATGTGTACTCCATATTTGGGTTCTGGCAATCTATTTATCAAACTTCTCGCTAAATCTCTCCTCTTTTTCATCCAGTTAGGCTCATACGACATCACATACTCCCCTCTCTATGCATCCATATCCACATTTCTCTATAATCTGTACTATTGAGGCATCACACTCTTTCACCCGACCCTTGATAGCTATGTATACTGGATCAGCTGGGATCTCTTGGAGAATTAATCTATAATGAGTTATTAATAGTACTGCAGTCCCCTCTCTCAATAAAGTCCTTATAGCATTGGATATAAGCTTGAGTGAGTCTACATCTACTCCTGAATCTGGTTCATCTAATATAGCTACTTTAGGTCTAGATATGAGTATTTGAACCATCTCTATTCTCTTTTTCTCACCACCTGAGAAGCCTACATATAGATCTCGATTAAGTAATTGAGAGTTTATATTGAGTAGATGAAGTACCTCCTCTACATACTTTCTACGAACTCCTCTCCTTTCAGCTAGTAGATTTAGTAGATCATATAGTTTGAGTCCTCTTATTTCTGGTGGAGATTGGTAAGCTATCGAAATACCCCTTTTAACTCTCTCGTGTATTGGTAGTCCTAATATATCCTCACCCTCAAGTAGTATTCTTCCCTTTAGTACTCTGTACATGGGATTTCCTACTATTGCCATAGCTAAACTAGTCTTTCCTGAGGCATTAGGACCCATTAGAACACTTACTTTGCCTCTCTCTAACTCGAGATTAACATCTCTTAGTATTACTCTATCCTTAACAGCTATGTCTAGATCTATAATCTCCAGAGTGGGCATACTATCACCTATCTTACCATATCTTCAAATTTCTTCAATAAATTCTTTGATACGAAATATACTTTATCAGAAAGTGTCTTTCCATAAATTCTAGTCAGTAGACCCAAGCTCTCAAAACTATCGAGTACTTTAGCTATTTCCCTCACAATGCTCCTGTTATTAACATTTAGTAGTTCAGCTATTTCTGTAGCATCCACATATACGCCATCACTGGTTACTCGCAGTAATCTCACTATGGCCTTACTGACCTCCTTCTTGACATCCAATTCTAACACCTACTAGTGAAACAAATCACTTAAAGTTAAGTATTTCTACAGCATATTAGGAACATGAAATTTAAACCTAGAAGAGAACAAAATAAGTATATAGAGATAGTGAGTCCAGAAAATAGTGACCTAGACCTACTTACATACGGAGAACTAATACTAAGCAGGGATAGAGAGTACATGTTGAATACTTCAGATAAAGAATTCATGATATGTAGCTATTCAGGCAGAGGTATTATAGAGATCGGAGGAAGTGAGTATAGGCTAGGTGAACATGATATGATATATGTGCCCCGAAGACATAAAGTGAGATTTATAGGAGTAGATACAGTACACTTTGCACTAAGCAGTGCACCAAGCAATATAGATACTGAACCCGTACTCATACCATTTAGGAGTATTGTTGAAGATAGGAGGAGACATAGAATAGTGGGTGAGGAGAGTAGTCTACGTGAAGTCTTTGATATGATAACGGAGGATGTTAAGGCATCCAGGATATTAGCTGGTTATACATGGGTCAAGCCTGGTAACTGGTCCAGTTGGCCTCCTCATGATCATGGTGATACTTTAGAAGAGTTCTATGTATTTTATAGACTGCCTAAACCTGGCTATGGTATTCAATTTGTCTATACTGATCCCAGTAATAGAAGGTGCTATGTAGTGGAAGAGGGCGACATAGTGACTATACCTAGGGGATTTCATCCTAATGTAGTAGCACCTGGTTTCGAAATGAAGTATCTCTGGGTATTAGCGGCTAGAAGACCGATAATAGATAGGAAGTACGGTAAATGGATATACGAATTCTAACTACCAAGTAGACATATAGATAAAAATGAAATATCCTAAACTAGGAAACTAAGTATACCAGCTGGTGTAGGAAAAAGTAAGAAACATTAAAACCTTGAAATTATGATGAATTTAGTATTTAGCTAGAACTTTAAAGAATAAGGAGTACACTAGGGTTCTTCCATCGAGCAAGGTTTATATCAAAGAACTGGCTTATACGAGAAAGGTGCCTGTATGTCCAAGAAGTTTGAACCCTATCCGGCTTTTGTAAAAAAGGACTATGTTCCAGATCCCGAGAAAGACGTCATAGTGGTATTCAGAGTAACTCCCGCTAAAGGCTTCTCTATAGAGGATGCAGCTGGTGGTATCGCTGCAGAGAGTAGCGTAGGTACATGGACTACATTGTACTTATGGTATTCACAGGAGAGATTGAACAAACTTATGGGTAAAGCCTATGAATTTACCGACCTGGGCAATGGATCTCACATAGTCAAAGTAGCTTATCCTTTAGAGTTATTTGAAGAAGGAAATTTACCAGCCTTCCTAGCTTCAGTGGCAGGTAATATATTTGGAATGAGAAGAGTTAAGAATCTTAGAGTTGAGGACATATACATGCCATACGACTTTATAAAACACTTCAAGGGGCCTTCCAAGGGTATCAACGGTATTCGGGAGATATTCAAGGTATACGAAAGACCTATTGTCGGAACGGTACCTAAGCCAAAAGTAGGCTACTCTCCTGAAGAAGTGGAAAAACTCGCTTACGAAATCTTATCAGGAGGACTTGACTACATTAAGGATGATGAAAATTTAGCAAGTCCCAGCTACTGCAGGTTTGAAGCACGTGCAAAGTCAATAATGAGGATAATAGACAGAGTAGAAAGCGAGACAGGTGAGAGGAAGGTCTGGTTTGCCAATATAACTGCCGATATTAAGGAAATGGAGAAGAGATTAAAACTTGTTGCCGATTACGGTAATCCTTACATAATGGTTGACGTTGTGGTAACAGGTTGGGCATCATTAACATATATCAGAGATTTAGCGGAGGAGTACGGATTAGCAATACATGCTCATAGAGCTTTTCATGCTGCCTTTACGAGAAACCCATATCATGGAGTCTCCATGTTCACCCTAGCGAAACTCTACAGGCTCATAGGACTTGACCAACTCCATATAGGAACACCAGAAGTAGGGAAACTTGAGGCGAAAACTATAGATGTCATAAATCGTGCACGAATACTAAGGGAGTCCCACTTTAAACCCGATAAAGAGGATAGGTACCACTTAGAGCAAAAATGGTACCATATCAAACCAGCAGTACCAGTATCCTCAGGGGGGTTACATCCAGGAAATATACCCGAGGTTATAAGAGTTCTTGGTAAGGATTTAGTGCTTCAGGTAGGAGGCGGAGTCATAGGACACCCTGATGGTCCTAGGGCTGGTGCAATGGCAGTGCTACAGTCTATAGAAGCGTCTTTAAGGGGAATACCACTAGACGAATATGCCGAGGAGTACAAGGAGTTGAAGAGAGCGCTTGAGAAGTGGGGATTTGTTAGACCAATATAACACTGATCCCTCCTAAAAGCGATAAACAAATACAGTATATTAATAATTTATCTGCACATACTTTCCAATAACTTTCTGATCTCTATCAAAATACTAAGTGTCAGCCCCAAGGTGAACTAATCTCCATCCTTTTATAGGAATACTACTACCTTTATCTTCATTCTACGCTCTTCTAGCAACTAAAATACTAAAACCCCACTTACTATTGGTATTATGGAGGACACATCCTGAGCGTATACTCATGAAATTACAAGTAGGGCTAAGATTAACTGATACTGTCATAACTCAATTAACCTATGAAAACCGTTTTTAGCTATTATACCTATAACTACTGATGACGTACCTAGTCGGATGTGACATTGGAACTTACGGTACTAAGACTGTCATAGTGGATACAAGCGGAAAAGTACTAGCCTCAACATTCAAGGAATATGGAGTGATAACTCCAAAACCTGGATGGGCTGAACAATGGCCCTCGGTATGGTTTAATGCTGTAGTAGAGACCATAAGACAGGCTATAGAGATATCTAAAGTAGATGTAAAGGAGATAGCTGGTATATGTATATCGGGGCTCTATGGAGGATCTGGAATACCATGTGATAGAGATATGAAGCCACTTAGACCTGCCATAATATGGATGGATAGAAGAGCCACTAGGGAATGTGAGTGGGTTAGAAAGAATATAGGAGAAGAGGAGATATTTAAGATAACTGGAAACACTATTGATCCTTATTATGGCTACACTAAGATGCTTTGGATAAAGTTCAATGAACCAGAGATATGGAAGAGAATATACAAGCTAATGACTCCAAATGCCTACATTATATATAAATTAACTGGAGAAATAAGCGTAGACTACAGTTCAGCTGGTAACTATGGTGGAATATTTGATATACATAAGAGGAAGTGGTCTGAAGAGATGTTGAACGCTCTGGGTATACCAGTAGAATATCTACCAGAGGAGATTGTAATGTCAAAGGATATTGTAGGAGAGATCACAGAGGAGGCATCTAGACTGACAGGTTTAGCAAGGGGAACTCCTGTATCGGCTGGAGGTATAGATGCTCCTGTGAGTGCACTCAGTGTGGGTGCACTAGAGGATGGTGAAGTAGGAGCCATGTTGGGAACCTCTATGTGCATTGGTATAATCCAAGATAAGCTGAGGCTATCTCCTAAGCTTGTTAACTACCCCCATGTGGCATATGATACGGAGAAGCTCTACTCTTTCGCTGGTATAACTACTGCTGGAGCCTGTGTGAGATTCTTTAGAGATGAACTAGGTAGATTAGAGAAAATTATGGCTGGACAGATAGGAATAAGCGCTTATAGTATACTGGATCTAGAGGCCTCTAAAGTACCTCCAGGTAGTGATGGTCTGATATTTTTACCCCATATGAGTGTAGGCGAACGTGCACCCTGGTGGGATGAATATGTAAGAAGTATGCTAATAGGACTAACTACGTATCACACAAAGTCTCACATTTATAGGGCTATCTTAGAGGGTGTAGCCTATGCTGTAAGGTACTGTCTAGAAACAGCCAAGAATGCAGGTATACCTTTGAAGAAAGTAATACTCGTAGACGGCGGAGCTAGATCAGGTCTATGGCGTACTATAATAGCAAGTGTAACAGGTATGCCTATGATCTACATAGCTGAAAGTGTTGGTGCACCCTATGGAGACGCACTTCTGGCGGGTGTGGGAACTAGGACTATAGAGAAATACGAAGTTATCAAAGAATGGCTTGAGATAACAGAAATAACACAACCAGATGAGAAAATGACTAAGCTATATGACAAATATTATAGAGTATTCTTGAAAGTATACGAAGCCAATGAGGAAATATTTAGAATGATGAAAGATTTATCATAGATTTTTTCAAAAATTATACATATTCTTTCCAATATCTTACGCTCTCTATCATATCATTTAAGACTTTTTCTTCTCTCTCCTCGAATGGGTGTATTATCTCCAGAGCTAATAGTACCTCTTCTGCTCCCGATCTCTCAATTGCCTCTAGTACTTTATCAGGTTTTATTATTCCCATTTTGTTGTATTCCTCTGTGAAGGGCCAATGTCTATCAGCCTTTCCATCAGTTTGCTGTACATGTATAACAGGAGACTCCGAGCCCAGTTCCTCAAGCCAAGCATAGGGATCTAGATCTCTTTTAGATTCATATTTCCAAGCACATGAGTGCCCTAAGTCTATACATAGCTTTACAGGAACTCCAGCTTTCTCATTGGCTCTCCTTAATAGGATCTTGGCTCCGTTAATAGTGTAGGGAGGCTCTCTGACTACGGGCATAGGCTCCCATAATATCGACTTTAATCCGTAGGATCTAGCTGCATGGGATAACAGTCGTATATTCTCCAGGAGTATTTCGGTTATGTACTTTCTCTTTGTGTCATCAATGAAGTACTCCCAGCTCATAGCAGCTAGGTGTCCTCCCGTACTCTCTACTCCCATCTCTTTAGTAGCTCTTATAGCCGATATATACCAGTCTAGTGCGTCGTATCTCATTAGCGGGTTAGGATGCATGAGCAGATTAAAGCTATACGCAGCTAAGCCTGTGAATGTACTATGTATCACTATGCCATAGTCTCTGATAGTGTCCCTGATTTCAGTAATCATAGATGTGAGTGCAGGATCCTTTGATCTAGGATCTAGTAAATCGAATGAGAATTGAACGTACTTAACATCTAATTTAGTAGCTACTATTTCAGTCCAAGCTCTAGGTTCAGGCCAACGCTTTACTGCAAAACAGTTGTTAACACCTAGTCTAAATACTGTCATATCCCTGTACCTCACTATAATTAGAGAATTTACATACTTCAATATTATCACTGCACTTCTATCATATCTATCTATGTCATAGAATTCACGTAATCGATGAGGGAATGTAAATCCATTTTGTATGTAATCGACATGAAGAGCCTGTGTACGATATCTACAGTGAAGAAAATGGTGAAAAAGAAATGTCCGATAATCGAATTTATTAGGAAGATTATTTATTGAATTAAATTGTTTAGATATTGGAGGCTCTGGAACAATGCCAATACCACTTAAGTTCTTCATAAAGACACTGATACCAGGGACTCCTGAGAGAGCAATTCTAGTAATACCCTATAGGGAGATTAGAAAAGCGATTAAAGAATCCATGAGATATATACAGTGGAAGACAGCAAGTATATTAGAAGATTCTGGATGGTTAGACGATGCTTTCAAACTTAAAGAGGGAAAGAGGTACGCAAGAATTCCGGATCTCTTAAGCAAGTATCATAGGGATACCGTAGTTATTACAATAGAGACTCTGAAGGCCGGAGGATATGTAAGACAGAGGGGAGACTACATATACTTTATTAAACTTCCGTCGCCTAATTCACCATCCGTATCTAGTAGGTATGTCAACGAGATAATTCCTATAATTGATCGAGTCATAGAGACTTTACCTCACTGTCTTGAAACTGGAGAAAAGAAATACATGTGGTTAAGGAGGGAATCCAAGTCGATCTTTCTAAAGTTCCTGGAAGCTTCGGGCTACATGCTACTACGCTCATATGCAGTGATGTGGGCTGGCTTCAATAAGTTACCAGAAAATAGTATTGTACTTGACGTAGGAGCAGGTATGGGATTGTCTACAGCTGTCTTACTAAAGTTCACAAAAACGAGAGTAGTAGCTGTGGATCCTGACAGTGTATCTCTTGAAATAGCTAGACATTACATACGGGTCATGGGCTTAGATGTGGATAGAGTAGAGTTCTTCCCATGTAAAGGAGAGAATATGATAAAATACTTGGGGAAAAGAGTTTTCGACGCAGCTTTTATGATAAACGTACTCCACTGGTGTGACGAACCTCCAGTACTGTTGAAGAATGTGAGAATGTTACTCAAAGCTCAAGGAAGGTTTTGCATTATGCAAACAATAGCTCCAGAATTCCATAAGGGACATATTGTCGTATACCTAATGGGTGCGAAACTTCTTCCTACACTTGATGAGCTTATGACCTGGTTTAGAGAAGCTAGTTTTAAATTAGTTAAAAAGCAATTAAAACCACTCTTCCCACTCTTTCTCCTAAAGCCTGTATAAGCTGTCTTTCAACACGGGAACTGAGTTGAAACTCTAAAAAAATAAGTTATTAATCGAACTCCCTTCTAACTCTCCTTTACTGCCTCTTTAAGAACACTCCAAAGGAATCTAACTCCCCTAATAGCATTATATGTTCTAAATACTTCTCTGAGCTCATCCTTTCTTCTGTCGATTACTTCAACTAGTTTCATGAAGAACTTGATATTCTCTATACTCTGTCTGACAGCCTCTATGGGATCCTCTCTATATGGAAATAGATCTAGCGAGTACCATCCATCATACTTTACTTCTTTCAACCAGTAAAATAGTTCTAGAGTCTCCCAGAAGTGTACAGAGCCTACTATTAAGTCATCGTCAGTCCTCCTAAAACAGTCATTTAAGTGTATGTGGAATAACTTACCCTTCATAGCTGCTAAAGTTATAGCTTGAGCCATATTTTCATAAGCTAGGAGGGCATGTCCAACATCTATATTTATTCCTAAATTATCGTAACCTACATCCTCTACTATTGTAAGGCAAATTCCTATAGTACCAGCTAGTATCCTTAGTCTAGGCTCTGTCATCTTATACTCTAGCGCTATTTTTACTTCAGGTCTGTATTCACAACATTCTTTGAGTCCTTCTACAAAGTTCTTATAGTGTTCTCTGTAATCTACCTGGAATGGATAGTCGAATCCATCCTGTCCAGGCCATATTATTACAATACTGTTGAATTTCTTTGCTACATCCATGGTCTCTTTGATAAGTTCAATAGCCTCTCTTCTAGTTTTCTCATCTGGAGCTGATAAGCTTCCATACTTCCACTTTGGCTTATTAAATAAGTGGACTGGTAGTGCCACTACTGCAAGATTATATTTCTTACTCAGCTCTTCTACCTCCTCAATTGAGGGAACCTCTGTTGGATAGTGCAGTTCAACACCCCTTAGGTCTTCAATTTGAGAAAGCATTTTAAAGCGCTCAGCTATGGGAATCTCAGGTCTGTAACCAGTTGGTACGAATCTCTCTGCACAAGGACCTAAAGCCCATATTCCAACAGAGAACTTTGTACTCATGCTGATACCCTATTAATAGCATTCGTAATCCTAATAGCTTTTTCTTCAAAGATGTGGTGATAGTGATATCTTACCCTGTAGACATTTACATTCCTACTCATACTCCTCTCGATGAACTCCATTTTATCACTCTTAAAAGGAATAAGCATATTAGATAGTGGAACATGAACATAGAGCGAGGTTACTATTTGTACTCGAGGTATTGACATGAATACGAAACGTAGGGTACTACTATGTACCGAGTACTATAGTAAGCTCGAGAAAGAAATCAAAAAGACGATACTAGAGCATAATATGAAAGTAGATTTTATAAGAGATGGAATAGATCCACTGAAATACGACTTCATATTTATTGTGGGAACTGATCGTACAGTACTCAAAATGCTACATAGGCTTAACTTTCCAGAAACTCCCATATTAACAGTAAGTGTACTGGAGAATGGAGGATTTTTAACATCTATACCAGCGAGAGAGTTGAATACCGTCATAGATAGGTTATTAAAGAATGAGTATAGAATAGAACCACTACAAGTACTAAGTGCTAATATAGATGGAAGAATTGACATTAAGGCACTTAATGAGATTGCAGTATTCCCTAGCAGAAGTGCTACACTAATGGAATATGAACTACTTGTAAACGACGAATTCATATGGAGAGATCACGGAGACGGTATAATTGTAGCAACACCTATAGGATCTACAGCCTACTCTCTCTCAGCAGGTGGGCCTCTTATGCTACCAACAGTAGACGCACTGATAACCACTCCAGTAAATTCCCTCGATCCCTCTAGAAGGTCACTTATTATCCCTAGTAATGCTATTGTAACTATAAGAGCTATTCATAGTAGCTCTAAAGTGGAGGTGATAGCTGATGGTATAGATAGAGTTCCTGTAGGTGAGGAGATCAAAATATGCACACTAAGAAGAAGAGTAAATATGATTACCTTCGATAAAGTACTAGGTATAAGTAGTAGGTTATACAAGAAGATTAAATTAGCTGAAGAACTTCTGAAGATGCCCCCAAGTGCCAAACTAGTCTATAAGATCCTGGAATACGAAGGACCACTAACTCAAAAAGAGATAGCAGATAAAAGCATGCTACCGTTAAGAACTGTAAGATATGCTATCTCTATACTATCCAAGAATGGACTAGTAGCTAAAATGCCGGATGCAAGAGATAGTAGAAGACATGTATACTTTATATCACGTACGGATTAGCCGGACAAGAAGCTTTTATTCCCAATGTCTATAATTCGATGGTGAAACCTTGGAGATCAAAATAGGAGATAGGGAACTAGAGTATGTAATTGAAACTTTTAATGTAAATGTGGATGGTATAGAGGAGGTAATCTCTAAGAATGATATGACACTCTACTATGTAAAGAACTATACACTTAACTCATGTGAAACTTATATAGTTGATTCATACGAGGCTATATCGTTGGCATGTAAACCTTATGTAGTAGGTAGCGATTTCCTGAAATTGAATGAGAAATTAGCTATGAAAATTGTAGACTTAATAGAGACTATAGTTCATCTTAAAGAGTGGGAAGGCAGAATAGTTTTTCAGCATGTCCTCAGAGCAGGACCTGGCTATGTGCTCCACAAAGCACTTACTAATAGTGGATATGATTTGAGTGAAGTCTATCTGAGGCCCAGATACATAGAACCATCCTTTAGGAACCATCTAGCAGTACGTCGGCTAGAGGTAATTTACACGGATTTTAGTAGCCTACCTAAGGGCGAGAGTGTATTACTACTGAAGCCTGATACAGAGGCCACAGGTAGGACCTCAGTAACTTCACTTAGAGAATTAATAAAAGTATGCAGATCTATTGATACGAAGGTTGAGGAGCTAGTACTCTATGGTTTTATGACACTATCAGCTCTACGTAGAATAACTAAGGAAATCTCTAAACTAGGTATCCGGAGAGTTTATGCTATAGCCCTAGTTGATATAGCATCCCTAGCATACAATGAGTACGACATGGTGCTCTATGGTATAGATGAAAGTTACTATACAGCAGGACTAGGTACTAAGTTTCTAGGAGCTATTACTTCTGAGAAAATCCTCAGAAAATGCTTACCATACTACGTACCGGGTATGGATCAGCCCGGTGACTGGTCTGCTAGACAGGATCTACTGCTTACTGGTATTGAATACGAACCAGGAGACGTAAGAGTCCATTTGAAGAATAGCAAGAGAATTGCTAAGAGATTACTAGAAATACATACAAAGGAAAATGTGCTAGAAGACTGGCAGAAAAAGGCAATAATTAATTGTATACGGATGTTAGACTGTAAGTTAAATGAGCTATACTAGTTCATTTATTTAAGACCCAGAAGTCTTTTAGCTTTCTCAGACATTCTCTCAGGGGTCCATGGAGGATCCCAAACCAGTTCTACGGACACATTTCTAACTCCCGGAATTCTTTTCACTTCGTTTTCTACGTACTTTAGGATAAATCCCGCCATAGGACACATAGGTGTAGTCATAGTCATCTTGATATGCACATCTCCCTCCTCACTCACATCGACATTATAAATTAATCCTAGGTCTACTATGTTTACTATAGGGATTTCAGGATCGTAAACTTCTTTCAATTTATTGATTACATCATCTCTAGTTACTTTAACCATCTAATCACACTATAACACCACTCAGCTATATATAAAGTTATACAGAGCATAGAGAACTCAAAATACCATATATCACTTTAGTCTCTTCATCTAGCTATACTTTAAGGTGTGGGTCTACAATGTACTAGGTTAGAGCACTAGGTTTTCGGTCATGCATTTATAATTTGTATAGTTCGTATTTACTATTTCCTAATCCTAAATCTTCAGCGTACTTTACTTGAAGATAGGGATCTATACCATGGATTTCGAGAAATTTAGATATGCCCTTGGGTATACTACGTATTTTTCCTGGACCTATTTGACCAGGTATACCTTCACATTTATCTATTAGATCTAATGAGGCTTTGTCTATGGCGACTATATCTCTAGAGGCTAAAATACCTCTATCTGGAATTATAGGATTAGTAGACCAAGGAGGGCAGTCACATGCAAAGGTAACATCGCATACGAAGTTTAAAAACATCACTTTGTTCCTTTCAAATGTGCTTAGTACAGCTGCAGTGGCCTCTATTAGAGCTTTTATGAATCTATCTATCCCTATAGGGGACCATACTAACGCTCTATTGGGGCATATCCACACACATCTATAGCACTTCACACATTTCTCCGTATCTATTTCTATTACTCCCCCAATCATACTTATAGCACCATGATCACATGTTTTTACACATGCTTTGCATTTATCGCATTTCTCTTCAATCCACATAGGAGGCTCTCCACCTAGTTTTTCATGTACCCTTCTCTTTCCTTTTTTGGAGACACATCCCATACCTACGTTCTTTATTGCTCCACCAAACCCTGTCATCCTATGCCCCTTAACATGAGTTAGTACTATCATTGAATCCGCCTCCGCTATAGCTGATGCTACCTCTATTTCCTTAATAACCTCTCCGTTTACACTTACAGTTCTAAAGTCATTACCTCTAAGGCCGTCGGCTATTATCACAGGAGCACCTACAGAGAGTGGATTTATACCCTCTATGTTAGCAATCTCTAGGTATTCAAGTGAGGGTGGTCTACATGTGTCGGTTATAAATGGATATGCTCCTAGAGACTTAACTTCCTCAACTACCTCTCTCACAAAGGGCGGTCTTATTATCCTAAAACCTCCTCTAGAGCCTAGGTGCATCTTAACAGCTACATAGTCCCCTTTCTCAATAACATCTTCTATTCCAGTAGTTCTCAGTAGCTTCCTAAGTTTATTTACGGGACTGGCCTCGGCTTTTAACTCCTTAAGTATGAAATCGATCATATATATGGTACTCATACTACCGCCTTAAAGATGGGCTATAGTATTACTAATAAATCTTGAGTATTTCAGTAAATTTAAGACCATGAAAACATTCCTTGACATAAGAGATTACCGTCATAAATACAGTAGACTTTAAACTCAGTCCGAAACTGAAAAGATTTATACTGGACATTAAGTTCGACAGAATTCTGTTATAAAAACTCTGTAAGAAATTTTAGTTATGGATGAATTGTTTAGGTAATAGACTTGAATACTTCTTTTCTAAGTTAAGGGAATGACTCATCAGATAATGAGTCCAATAGGATGATGGAATAGGGAGCCCTACAAATCACCTTAAAAATGACATTCAGGTCAAACACTTCAGTAGTAAGATCTCATCCAAATAAAAAGTATAAAACCCTAAATGCAGAGGCCTCGACTTTAATGAGAAGAGACTCACACAAATACATAGCCTACTCTATCTTTAGTCCCCACCGTGGAGATCCCTGTGTATGGTGTGTGCAACTTTTTTAGCGGCTGCTAGAGCCTCTATCACGGTAGCCGCACCTGTAACTACATCTCCAGCTGCATATACCCTTTCTATGGAAGTTCTACCGTATTCATCCACTATTACATGTCCTTTTCTATCGACCTTTAGATCTGGAGTAGTTCTCTGTATGAGTTTGTTTACTTCAGCACCTATGGCTATGACAACATTGTCTACTTCTACATCGAACTCTGAACCTGGTATGGGAATAGGTCTACGTCTACCACTGGCATCGGGTTTACCTAGCTTCATTTTAATACACTTGACCTTTCTAACCCATCCGTTTTCATCGCCTATTAGTGCTATTGGCTGTGTTAGGAGCATAAACTTTACTCCTTCCTCCTTTGCATTTTCGACCTCCTCCCTTCTAGCAGGCATTTCAGCTTCTGTTCTCCTATATAGTACTATGACCTCCTCTACTCCTAATCTTAAAGCTATTCTCGATACATCCATTGCTGTATTACCACCGCCTACGACAGCTATTCTTTTCCCGAGCTTTATAGGGGTATCATAGTATGGAAATTTATATGCCTTCATTAGGTTTATTCTTATAAGAAATTCATTAGCCGAGTATACACCATTTAGCTCTTCTCCGGGTATATTTAGGAACTTAGGAGTTCCTGCTCCTGTGGCTAATAATACAGCATCATAGTCTCTCAACAGTTCTTCTATAGTAAATATTTTTCCAATTACTGAATCGAGTACTATATTCACTCCTAGTTTTTTAACGTAATTTATGTAGAATCTCAATACTCTTCTTGGAAGTCTAAATTCCGGTATTCCGTAGACCATTACTCCTCCCGCCTCATGTAGAGCTTCAAATATTGTCACTTCGTAACCCAACTTCCTTAGTTCCACCGCCCCCATAAGTCCAGCTGGACCTGATCCAACTATAGCTACTTTCCCTTTCACCTTCTCCGGAACCTTTAGATCCATGATATTATTCTCTATCTGATAGTCACCTAGGAATCTTTCGAGCTTACCTATAGCTAGGGGATCTCCTAACTTACGTAGGGTGCAGTCTCTTTGACATAGGACTTCCTGAGGGCATACTCTACCTGTTATGGCGGGAAATGGATTCTTTTCAAGTATTACCTCTAGAGCTTTCTTGAACCTACGCTCTTTTATATATTCTACGAACTTAGCGATGTCTATATTCAGTGGACATGCTTTACTACAAGGCTCAAGTTTACATTTTAGACATCTCTTAGCCTCCTCTAGAGCCTCACTCTCTGTATAGCCGAGTACAACCTCCTCGAAGGTTTTAAGTCTTTTATCTAGACTGAGTTTCCTTACTGGTACAGATCTTCTTGATACCATAATTCTCACCTCTTTATACTCTTTTCGAGTAAAGATAGAGCTAGTTCTTCTTCTTCCTTATACATTCTAAGTCTGTTCATTAGAGCGTCAAAGTTCACTTGATGTCCATCGAACTCAGGACCATCTATACAGGCGAATCTAAGCTTGCCACCTACAATTACTCTACATGCACCGCACATTCCCGTACCATCCACCATTATGGGGTTTAGACTTACTATAGTTTTTACACCATAGGGCTTGGTTATACTTGATACTACCTTCATCATTATGGTAGGGCCTACGGCATACACAAGATCTGGACGTCTTCTTTCCAAAAATCTCTTCAAGAGATCTGTTACGAAGCCCTTATATCCTCTACTACCATCATCTGTAGCTATGTATAGCTCATCGCTCACCTCACTCAGTTCGTCCTCTAGTATTAGTAGCTCACTTGTTCTAGCCCCTATCATTGAGACTGTGTAGTTTCCAGCTCTTTTAAACTCTCTCATCACTGGAAGTAGACACGCATTTCCCACTCCTCCCCCTACACCTACGATAGTTCCATAGTTCTTAACTTCAGTAGGATTTCCGAGGGGACCTATAACATCTAATATATATTTCCCTTTCTTTACTCTTCCTAGTTTCTTGGTAGTTACTCCTACTTCTTGGAATACTAATGTTATACTTCCCTTGTTTGGATTCCAGTCCACCAGGGTTAATGGTATTCTTTCTCCTCTCTCATCTACTCTGATAACTACAAATTGACCTGCTTTGGCTCTTTTTGCTATTTCAGGTGCGTATATCTCTATTTTTCTGATCTCTGGTGCTATGATATGGTTACTCAGTATTTTGAACATGATACCCCCACCTATGAATTTAGCTACTTGGATATAAAAAGCGATATCTTGGATGGATATAGGTCTTTCCTATGTCTACTATGTGTACTACCTTTATCCCCTTCTCTACGAGGACATCCGATATAAATCTACGGTGGCAGCGAAACCAGAGTTTTTCTTTACACATTATGACCGTAGTCTTTCCTCTTGAAATTATCTTCATCAACCTCTGAATTCCTCTTTTAAATTCATTAGTCTTCATATAGCTCCTGTAACCACCAGGTCTAAATCCTCCTAGTAAATCTCCTAACCAGTAGTACTCTATATCCTCTCCCTCAAGTACATCTCTAAGTTTATCTCTGATAAAATGTGGAAATTTCTTAGAAGTAGGAAATCTCCTTACATCAATAAGTACTTGGACATCATAAGCTTTGAGTAGATTTATGAATTCACTTAATTCTCTGTTTGAATGACCTATTGTATACACAGTAATTTGCTCCATCGGGAATCTTAATTACATCACTAAAATATTCGTATCTATTTGTCTGAATAGCATGTAGACGACTATCTAGCTTTTCTCAATCTATTAATTGCCTCGAGCTTACGCATTACAAGAGGCTCTTTATAGCTTCTACCAGGATAATTACTATGTGTTGTCGCCAATATTAGCATTTCTCTGCCATGAGTTTCTAAAAACATTCTAACGATGTCGTATATATCTTCTACACCTATGCTGTCATTAAAGAGTAACTCTATAGGAATACCAGTGAAAAACACTACTCTACTTCCTACTATTTCTCTAGCCCTTACTATGCTATTTATCCATCTACGAGCATCCTTTGTAGAAAATCTAGGCCTAAGGTCTAGAGGATGTATACCATCATATATTCGGAAAATTTCCCTAAGAGAATTTATCAATATATCTCCATCACAGTGTAGAATTGCATACTTGCCACTTTTCTTTATTACTCTAGAGAACTCTTTATGCCACTTTAAGTAGTGTTCTTTTATGAACCATTGCGGATATAGCAGTCTCCCATAAGTCGCTACATCATCTGCTACTCTTACAGCATCTACATACTCTATCTCTGCACCAGCCTTTATCAGTTCAAGTACATATCTTGAGATCTTGTTAAATAATTTACAGGCCTTTTTGACATTAAGGAGTAAAAATGTAGCGAATCCGAACTCATGAACTACTTGATTAAGACTAGTACGTATTCTACTCAGACCTCTTGTAAAGAAAGACTCGGAGGTCTCAGTAGGACCCAATACCTTGTACACTATAAACTTACTTTCAGAGTACTTCTTAGCTCTTTCTTCAAAAACTTCAACAGCATATCTGACTACTTCATCTACCTCAGGCCACTCATATTCCTCTAAATTTACCCTATTGATCCATACTGATAATTTTTCATGGGGTCTTCTAGCAAAGGGACCACCTTTCCTGTAGAACTTTCTCCACTCTACAACTTTAGCCCCTACACCCACTATATCCCCAAGAAGCGCCTCCTCATTCTTACAGTCAGACTCTATATGAAGTGGCACTACCTCCTCTCCCTCTCCTTCGAATACTTTGATAACCAATCTTTTGGAGTTCATAACATGATCCCTAACTATCAATCGCATATTAACTCATAGGTTACTATTTTGGAAGTAGTAGTAACACAGCAGAAGTTATGAGTAGTACACCACTAGCCCTTTTTAACCAAACATAAGGTATATTATATAATCTCATCAGTAAATCTGTTGATTTCACTGTAACGAATGTAATCATAATGATAGAAAGTGAGAAGCCTAGTGTATAAAGCAGTATTACTGGTAAGAATAGTTGTGTAGTAGCCGCAACTACTACTATCATTATAAATATAGGATAGGCACATGGTAATGAAGCTAGTGCATACAATAGACCATATCCTAACGGAAATACTTGAAGGGACTTTACTTTAGAGGGTATTGATATATGTAGTGTAAGATCTAGTGGTGTAAAGAATATAACTCCCATCAATAGAAGAATACCTACTAGCAATAGTCTAAGGTAATCGAAAATCTCTAGAATACTCGAAAGGGGTACTGAAGTTATAAGTCCTAGTGATATCATAAGTACAGCTGAGCCTATACTCACTACTAATCCTATTTTCAAGACTGTTAAGATTGTGGCCTCCGACCCTTTTCTCAGTCTTATGAGATAGGCTATGTATATTGGTAGCATAGGTAGTGTACAAGGAGAGAAACATGTTACTATACCAGCTGAAAATGCTAGCACAAGTATTCCTGAATCCATAACTATTCCTCAAGCACTTTGTCTATAATCTTGATCAAATCATCAGCATTAAGCACTCCAGTATGCTTGAAGACAACTCTGCCATCCTCATCTACTACTACAAGTGTTGGAATAGCTGTAATACCGTATTTTACTCCTGCCTCACTACATACGCCTATTATCCACTCAATACCATATTCAAGTGAAAATCTAGGTAAACGCTCTCGATCACGCTCTGATACGCTTATGCTCATGAAGACCACTCCTTTATCCTTGTACTTAGGCCAGAGCTTTTTGAGTATCTCTATCTGCTTTCTGCATGGTCCACACCATGTGGTCATGAAGTCTATAAGTACAACTTTACCTTTAAAGTCGCTCAATTTAACCTTATTATTCTCTATATCTGTAAATTCAAAATCAGGAGCCGGCTTAGATATCAAGGTCCTCGGAGGAGTGTAAAAGGGTACTACCAGTATAATTATAACTATGATAGCAATTATCAATACCAATACCTCTACCACTTTCATGTCTTCACTATACTTCTATAAAGATTTAAAAATTACTCTGGATCATGGATAGTCATTTAAGCATATTTAAGAGTCTAGATCCTATGTTCACTAGCTCTCTTCTAACGGCTTCCATATCTCCTCTTTTCAGTGCTGAGAGAAGGATTTCTTCGATTAGTTCTCTCACTACAGCATCTACTCCTCTAGTCTTCACGGCATCTCTTGCTAGTGTGACTAAATAGTGTGTGTATTTCCAAGGTTCTTCTTTCAACTTATGTGGCTCTGCACTTTTTATCTCTTCAATTATCTCCTCCAGCATATCTCTTCGTGATTTAAGTGGGAGCGGTATTCTCTTTTCTACAGGTAGCATAGGAGCGAAGTCTATGTGAGGTTCGATTTGATACCAATAGGCTACGCTCGAGATATCGTCTGCTCTGTCGTTTGCATGACCATGCTCTATAGTTACCTTAATAGACTTTGTAAAAGGTATTGGAGATTCTAAATGAAAACGGTACATGGAGTGATAACCCGTCCAATCTTCATGACCCTTTAATGGAAACCCGTGAAGAGGGAAATAAAATTCCCTATTAAAACCCCAAGCTGAACCTATATAATCCTCAGTTCCAGTTCCATGTAGAGAGGGGGGCCACTTCTCTCCATCGATAAATATCATATCATCACCCTCACCCCACCATCCAGGTCTTAAGCCATGTATACTCAAAATACAGCCAACATAGTGACCACGACCTTCAGCGTATAATATAAGGTAGTTGTCATCTCCTGTGAGATTGATTTTTTCCTCGCAGGCTCTGGTAAGTTCTCTCCTCCACTTAGCATGGAAGTATCCTACATCATTCCACTCTCTTCTATGTACCTCGTAGTCGATATGGTAGTAAAATTTCTCTATTTCTACGTCGCATTCATTGACTATCTCTATTACAGCTCTATCATTAAAGGGCATGGGAAAGTAGCAGTTGAATCCCTTATCACACGTCATAGTAAGAGGTAGTGAGGCAAAGTGCTTAGCTATACCGTGACCTATTCCGAAGAAATCTCCTATAGGCGTATCCACACTTGGTTTATTTTCTCCATCCCAGTACATCCTAAATAGTATCTTCCTCAGGTAGTATACATCCTTACAGCTTATAGTTATCCAGATATGCTTAATTACAGCAGGACCTTTTATCTCAGCTATAGTGACGGTATCTCCTTTCTCTATGCTTATGTAGTCTTCGTTACCACCTGTTCTATCCCAGCTTGAAACTCTCTTAGCCTTATAGTCTTTAATATGGGGCAAGTAGTCTAATACTCCATTGTACATATCTACCAACAGTCTAATGAGAAATGTAGTCTATATAACTTCTATAGTAGATCTAGGAAATCATACCAGTTTACCCACGAATTTTAAAACTCTCTCCATCTCGATATCTCTGAAGCTCATAGGCTTACCCTTAAGCTGTGGTATCTGTTCTTCAAAAGTAGGTCTCCTTACTTTGTAGAATACTCCAATGGGTATTTTATCAGATTCTAAAGCTCTATCCATGGCTTCATCAAAATTCGAGATATCATGTCCACTTTCCTCCAATTTGTAAACTTTCCTCCTTAACATAGGTAGTGTATTATAGAAGGTAACACATGGTTGAAGTATGTCTATAAAAGCGAATCCTCTGTGTAGTAGTGCTTGTTTAAGTACTGTAGTTAGATGCTCTATATCGCCTGTAAAGCCTCTCGCTACAAATGTAGCACCAGCTATTAGAGCTAATGCTATTGGGTTTATGGGTCTTACAAAGTTTCCTTCAGGCGTAGACTTGGTCTTTAGTCCAAGGGGACTTGTAGGAGATACTTGTCCCCTTGTTAATCCAAATACCATGTTATTATGTACTATATACTTTATATCCACGTTCCTCCTAGCAGCGTGTATAAAGTGGTTTATACCTATGGCATAAGCGTCACCATCGCCTGAAAAACCGATTACTAGTAGATCCTTATTAGCTAGCTTTATACCAATAGCTAGTGGTAATACTCTACCATGAATCGTGTGGAAGCTATTAAGTCTTAGGTATTCATGAAGCCTACCATGACATCCTATACCAGTAATAACGACTATGTCCTTTATCTTAAATTCTAGCTCCAGAATAGCTCTTATAAAGGCGTTCATTATCGCGAAATTTCCACATCCTGGACACCATGTGATTTTCACGTGGGTACGAAGTCTACTGATACTCATTTTCTTACCACCTCCTCTACTCTCTCTGCAATTTCCTCAGGGTAAAAGGGTCTTCCATTGTACTTTAATAGAGAGATTATCTCTGCATCCAGATACTCCTTTAATAGATTGGCGAACTGTCCTGTCGCATTATTCTCAACTACTAAGACTCTTTCACAACCTCTTAATAACCTACGTATTTTATCTTTGGGAAAGGGTGCTAGCAAGATTACTTGTAAATACTTCATCTTAAGACCTTTGCTCTCTAGTATGTTCATAGCTTCTAGTATGGGACCTTTTGTAGATCCCCAGCTTACTATAACTTCTCTACCATTACCATATGTCTTAGCTGCTATATCGGATTCTCCTAAATCTCTGTATATAGTGCTCATCTTTCTAAGTCTCTTTTCTATCATAGACTCTACGGCTTTCTCCTCTTCCACGAAGAAGCCATACTCATCGTGCTCTAGGCTATTCACCTTAACTAGTGCATTACCCATCCCTGGAATTGCAAAAGGAGATATTCCGCTTTCAGTGATAGCATACCTCTTGAATATCACATCCCTCTCCTCCACTACATAGTGCCTCTCAAATAGTGGGGTAATATTTGGGAAATCTATAGCCTTATAACTTTCAACTATGTACCTATCTACTAGGACTATGACAGGAACTTGATATCTTTCAGCCAGATCTAGAGCTGTACTTGTGAGTACGAGAGATTCCTCTATATCACCCGGTGCAATTACTATTTTGGGGAATTCCCCATGTGACGCCTGGAGGGCTAGCTTAAGATCGCTTTGTGAAGTATAAGTGGGTAGACCTGTACTAGGACCCTGCCTCTGAGCCAGTATTACAACTAGTGGTGTCTCAGTAAGTCCTGCTAGGCCTATGGACTCACACATTAGTGAGAAACCTGGACCTGAAGTTGCAGTTATAGCCCTAGCTCCAGCGTACCAAGCACCTATAGCGATATTTATCGCCGCTATTTCATCCTCAGCCTGTACTACTACTATGTCCAGTTCTCGTTGATGGGCAGCCAGTAGATGCAGTAGTGGAGAGGCTGGAGTTATCGGATAGGCAGTATATATTTTCATTCCTCCTAATACAGCACCTATTGCAATAGCCTCATTTCCTGACGTAATAATTATCTTCTTTTCCACCCCCCGATCTATAAAGGTCTCCTGCAAATGTTTGAAATTCTTCAGGGTATACTCATAGCCCAATTTTGTAGCTTCTATATTCTCTGTTTTATACTTAGTCTTAAACACACTACTAACAACATCTATCATTGTATCTATGCCATATCCAAGGATTGCTACTAGTGATCCTAACATCACCATGTTCTTTGTTATCAATGGGAGTTTCTTCCTTGCCAATAGTTCATCCAGTGGTAGTTCTACTATTTTAAATTTATCCCTCTTAACGAGATCTCCTTCAATCTTTTTATCTATTATAAGTAGACAATTATGTTTTAATCTCCATAAATGCTTCTCTAGTGTAGTCTTATCTAGTGCTATCAAGGTATCTGCATAGAGTCTCTGTGAGTATACTTTTCTATTTCCCACAGTCAGAATGCAGAAATTATGTCCTCCTCTTATTAACGATGGATACTCTGTATGAAGGAATGTATAAAGACCCATCCTACCAAAGAATTTAGCCAGGACTCTTCCACTTAACAATATACCCATTCCAGCTTGACCGCCTATTAGGATAGTTTTTACTTCACTATATTTCCTCTTCACATGGTCTATGAACTATATGAAGTATATAATTACTACTCTGGAAGCTCTTCCAAAATTCAAATACCAAAATCTTTAAGTCTTTCTTGAAGCTATGGATAAGTCCATTCAAAGTAAGCTAATCGCTTGAGATTATGTGCTCAGTTATATTATTAGTAGATTGAGAGAAGAAATTCGACTTATACTTTAATAAGTCTTGGTCGCTTACTAAGTCTCTTGGCAAAATATAGTGGTCTCTTAGGATATCCCTTAGTCTCTTTTCTCAGTAATTCCGCTAACTCATCTACAGTCATAGTTATTTCTTCTCCACTTCTCCTAACTCTTACTCTAATAGTTTTACTCTCTTCTTCTCTTCTACCCACTACAACTATGTATGGAATCCACTCTTTTTCAGCATCTAGTATCTTTCGAGAGAGAGTTCTATCAGTATCATCTATATCTACTCTAAATCCTTCCTCCTCTAGAGCTTTTACCACTCCCTCAGCATATTCGATCACCTCTAAGCTCACGGGTACTACTCTAACCTGAACTGGAGATACCCATACTGGTAACATGGGCTTTTTTAAGCGTAATGCTGTATCGAATAGGGTGTATATGTACCTTTCTAAGCTTCCTATTATAGCAGTATGTATTATTACTGGATAACATTTTTCTCCTCTCTCATTTACATAGGTTATATTAAATCTCTTGGCATTTCCTATGTCTATCTGAACAGTACCTATCTCTCTAGGCCTGTTAAGAAGATCTAGTATATGGTACTCTATGTTTATAGTCCAGTAGTAGTTTATGCCGGGAGGGTATATGGCTACTAGGACAGGTTTACCTACATCTCTTGCAATGTCCACTATAAAGTCCTTATACCTCTTGAACTGTTCCGGATTTACTATGTTTATAAGTAGTTCATAGTTTCTGTTCAATTTCTCCATCTCTTCCATGATTCTTCTATGGACTTTTAAAACCCACTGCTTAGCTTCTTCTTCATTCTTTACAAATATATGCAGATCAGGCATGTAGAATCTTCTCAATCTAAAGCATAGTTCTAGCTCTCCACTCTGCTCGTATCTATAGGAGTCCGCTATTTCAAAGGCTCCGAATGGCAGTTCTTTGTATGATATATCCCAATCTTTGATTATGGAAAACTGCTGATGACACGCAGCGTAACTCAGAACTAAGGGACCCTTATCTGTCTTTATAGTATATAACCTATCACCATACAGTTCCGCATGTTCTCTGATAGGTTTTTCTCTCAGATCAAAGAAAGCTGTACCTTTGACCTCGAATACAGGTATCCCCAAGCTATTGACTATACTCCTAGAGTAATCCGCTACTAAGTCGAAAACCAGTGCTACGTGAGGGCTAAACCTCATATGACCATAATCCGATGTACTCTCCCACTCACATCCAAACCTTCTAAGATAATCTATGATTATAGGTTTTCCTCCCTTCAATTCCATTTTAAGAGCCTCTTTTTTAACTAGTACTTGAAGCTCCGGATTAAGTCTATCAAGATACTCTCTGGGATCCCACTCATTTCCTCTAGGATCTATTATAACGTACTTCTTTTCCTCAGGAATCTTCCTCTCTTCTTTCTTCACTGCCACTATCCTTCTTGATAGCTCTGCAAGAGGGTGTCCCTTAACCGATATCCTAAAGGCCTTATACCATCCAAAAGGGGCTCTGTGTACTTTCCATCCCTTGTCTTCTATATTCTTAGTGAGTATATTCAATAGACGTATCGCTACTTCCGGTGGTGCTAGTTTCTCACTTAAGTGTGCATAGGGATATATGACTATTCTCTCTGGCTTAACTTTCTCTGCAACCTGTAATATTTCATCCACGGCTCTCTCTACAATATTTTCACTATCCTCTTCTTCTACTGTTACCATAACTACTAAAGCTTCCTCAACTCTAAACCACTCCTTCTCAGTGGGTTCAGCTATTCTTAGGGCTCTCTCTCTAGGTCTATATTCAAACCAATCACTGTGGAGTAGGAGTAGTCGCAGGGATATCACCTTCTAATGCTATTCTTAAAGACACGCAATCTTTAAAACTCTATCGTATTAATCTGCTATGAACAATTTAGAATTTAGTGGTTAGGGATCCATAAAAGGCTTCTATCGCCACCACACCTCTTTATAACCCTAACTGCACTCCTCGTTCCTCCTGGCCACTTCCTATGTCTTCCGAGTATGCAATCCTCTAGGTAATGTGTATCAGAGCCTACTGTGAGTTTAACTCTCCTCTCAACCATTTTCCTTATGAAGATCTCGTAACCCCTAGGTGGATTTAATGCTGTAGGTTCATTGATCTGTACCACCTTATCATAGTGTACTACGTTCTTCACAAATTCATCCATGTATTCTTCTGGTACATTATCCATAGAGTAGGATTTACATAACCCGAAGCGAACACAGTCACCGAGACCATAATCGGTGGGGTGTAGTATCATTTTAAAAAGGTTATTTTTTATTATATTCATGAACTTCTCGTGTACATATTCTATGAATTTATCCTTACTCCCTGGGAGCTCTCTCCTTCTGATACTGGGTAAAAATTCTCCTAGATGAGTAGCTGCTGAAAGGAAATCTAGTTTTCTGATAATATCCTTGTGATCCTCTATGTTTACTGGACTACTAGCTTGTTCATCAAGTATTTCTACCTCTGCAGATAAGTATACTCTCAAGCCTAGATCAATATTATCCAATAACTCTCTTTCTTCCGCAAATATACTTGGATCCGTAGTCTCTCTCCAGTGATCTACGATACATATATACTTTAATCCTCTCCTTCTACACTCTCTAATTAAATCATATATTGGTATATCTCCAGGAAGGGGAGTTTCCATAGTATGCAAATGGAAGTCTACTGCATTAAAATCAATCTTCACTGACGATTCTTGGCACTTCGGGCTTTGCATTAGTAAGCCCAGCAGTGAAATAAGCTACGACTTAATAACCTTACGGTAAAGTACTTCCTCAAGCTCATGAGCCTCCTTAAGTAGGGTGCTTCCGGTATTTAGAATAGGCTTTATGTCTATCCTCTCATTTGCTGGTTCAGAGAAACCCCTACTCCCTTATTCCATCAGACTTGTTATCCGATCGATTATCTCCACAGTCTTAGTATATCTCAGAGCAGATGCTCAGTTATCGGGAATATCCCAACCGGATTTAGGATTGGGAGTACTTAAGCTCTCGCTTAAAATACTACAATTCATCCTTTCACTAAAGTAAGGAGTTTTTACGGTCAACTTTATAAAAACTACTGCCGGATTAACAAAAAGATAGAGGTTATCACATTAGTTAAACTCAACAGTCCATACTCATCCTCTTGCTCTAGTGAATTTAGAAACTAGCCAGAAGTAGAAGTCCTATTTAACAGAGTAATAAAACTAACAAGCAGGCTTTGTACAGCTGTGAGACAAATCTGCTCAAATACTAATGGAATACTATGGTTTAGGATAGAGTTCTTGAAAGATAACTATTTTATGGATAAGCCAGTATGAGATCATATGTCCGAAGTATACTTTACTAAATTCACTAAACGTACTCATGATATATTTAAGTATACTAGAATACTACTTGGGGTCACCAAGTTCAAGGATAATCTAAGAGAGGGGGAGTTAGTAGCAATAAAGCTACACTTTGGTGAACGAGGTAGTATACATCATCCAAGAACGCAGATAGTCAGAGCTATAGTAGACTATATTAAAGAGAAAAAAGCACTACCCTTTCTAACGGATACGAGTACTCTTTATGCAGGATCTAGAAGAAATGCTGTGGAATATCTAGAGACTGCAGCTATGAACGGCTTTACTATAGGGACTACTAATGCACCAATAATCATAGCAGATGGACTTCTAGGACGGGATTATAGAGAAGTGAAGACTCCTGGAGAGTTAGGTTCAGTCACAGTAGCTTCAGCTATAGCTGAAGCTGATGCTATGGTAGTTTTATCACATTTTAAATTTCACGTCTCCTTCGGTTTTGGAGGAGCATTAAAGAACCTAGCTATGGGATGCGTAGCTCGTAAGACAAAATTCGACATCCATGCTGTAGCTAAACCTGAAATAATAGTAGAACGATGTATAGGATGTGGACTATGCATTAGACACTGCCGATGGGAATCTATCTCTCTAAGAAAAGGGAAGGCAGTGATAGACTATGAAAAGTGTGTTGGGTGTGGTGATTGTGTCGCTATATGTAGACAAGGAGCAGTTCGTATGCCCTGGGGAACGAGTAAACATGGAGAAAAAATGCTTAAGAGAGCTGCTGAAGCAGCCTATGGAGTCCTGAAGACATTTGAGAAGGGTAAGGTACTCTATGTAAATCTACTAGTAGAAATTACAAGATTCTGTGATTGTGCTACATCACTTGAGCCTCCAGTATCAGTGGATATAGGTATGCTAACATCCTATGATCCAGTTGCGATAGACCAGGCATCGTTAGATCTCGTCAATAGTGCTCCAGGATACTATTTCAGGGATAATAATACCCTGGAGAGAATAGAGGCGGGCATGAATAAAGTGAAACTCCTACACCCTGGAGTGAAGTACTGGATATTACTGGAAGAAAGCGAAAGATTGGGCATAGGTAGGAGAGACTATAAATTGATAGAGCTAGGTTAGTTTTCCTCATTTATCATAAGAAGATGGTAGTGGATATCCTGTTAACATAGTCCAGTCCATGAGTATCAGAACAGTACAATACTTATAGATACATATACTAGTAATAAGATGATGGAATTTATCAAGTGTGTAATTGATAAGAAAGTTTGTAGAGACTGTAATTTCTGTACTACAACTAACATATGTCATAGTCCAAATGAGTGCGTAGGTTGTATGAGTTGCTACTGGGCATGCCCCTATGAGGCGAGAAAAATAATCTATCTTGAGGAGGAGAGACCTAGAGTGAGGATTAGAGTGAATGGAATAGAGTATGAAGTCCCAAAGGGGATAACTGTACTTAGAGCACTCGAATTAATAGGTTATAGAGTTACACGATTTCCTGAGAAAGACTCGATCTCTGCACCCTGTAGAACGGGTGGATGTTGGAGCTGTGCTGTACTCATAGACGGGGAGCTCGAGAGGAGTTGTATAACGCCAGTTCGTGATGGTATGAGTATAAGAACGGATGTAGATGGAAGGGAACCTCTTAGAATAGTCCATGGTCCTGAACCACATAGTGTAGGAGGAAAAGCAACACCTTGGTACGAGAAAGGATACAGGTATGTTGAGGTTGCCATATGGGTAGCTGGATGTAACCTTAGATGTCCCCAATGCCAGAACTACCATGTCACTTATGACAACACTACAGCTCCTATGACACCTCTAGAAGCTGCTAGGATATTAACATACTATAGAAAGTACTTCAAAGTAAAAGGTATAGCCATAAGTGGTGGAGAACCTACCATAAATAGGAGGTGGTTAGTAGAATATTTCAAATATCTTAGAGAAATGAACAAAGAGAAAGATACAAGACTACATTTAGATAGCAATGGTACTGTCCTTAAACCGGACTATATAGATGAGCTAGTAAACGCTGGTTGTAATAACATAGGGGTGGAGCCTAAGGGAATTAGAGTAGAAACCTTCATGAAGATAACCGGTATAAAGAATAGGGATCTAGCTGAAGAATATTTGAATACCTCATGGAATGCTATAAAATATATTCGTGATAAATATATAGAAGAGGTTTACCTAGGAGTAGGTATCCCTTATAATTCAGCCTTTATGACATTAGATGAAATTAGAGAAATAGGTGAGAGGATTGCTGACATAGATGAGAGTATCCAAGTATGCGTACTGGACTACTTTCCGATATTTAGGAGAAGGGATATAAAGAGACCTTCTCCTTCTCAGATGCTAGAAGTGAAGAAAATACTAAATGAAGTTGGATTGAAATTTGTAATCGTGCAAACTAGCCTAGGACATATTGGACCATAATTCAAATCATCTCTATTCATCAGAAAATCTCCTACGCTATTGAAACTTAGGGGTAAGATTATATTATAATCCAATTCCTGGTTTATAAAAACGATTAATCAAGTTGATACTTTCGAAGTCTTCAAGGTGGTCTCAGAATACCAGGTGATCCTCTAAGTGATAACTTCCCTCAAGCAACATTCCAGTACCTATCACTCCGAACCTTACTATTCTTATGTGATCTATAGTAACACTCTTGGTTTTAGTTTAGTACTCTATATCGACAAGTTAGCGAGAACTAGATAATACAGCCCTCAAACAGTGTTCTATATTAATCTCGCAAGCCACTACTGGTACCTCTAGTTCAAAGTTTACTAACACCAATGGATGAATCTCACCGACAATCCCTATAGGTTCTTCTTCTACTAATATCTCGGCACATCTTCCCTCTATCATACTACCATGTTTCGTCTCCCTAAGACTATATGAAAGACCAAGGGTATTGAATAGAGATCTAATCAGTACGAGTGCATCCGTTAATCCTATAGCCCTATCAGCTATAACAAAAGCTAGATGTCTTTCCTGTTTAGTTAAGTTTTCACTAGTATAGTCCACGTGAACTACATCTCCTATCTCAAAGATTCTCTGAGGATAGCCGGCGTGTTTACTAGCTGAGAGTACTTCAATTAACTGTGGTACTATCCAAGTCCTCAAGCATGAATACTTCTCCTGTTTAGGATTTACTACCTCTATGGTTGGTGATTCCTCTATGTTCATCTTTCTATATAGTAGATCTCTATTCGTCATCATATAATTAGCAACCTCCTGCATTCCAAATCCTATCATAATTTCCCTTAATATTCTAGTGAATCTCTCCAGGCCTTTCTCAATACCACTATGTTCAGGGGGTAGAAGTTCAGGCTCTAAATTCTCATAGCCATATGCCATAACCACTTCCTCAACGAGATCTACTGGATGTAAAATATCCAATCGATATACGGGAATCTTACACTTCAGAAGATCTTCGTTTTCGCAATAAGCATCAAGTCTCATAATTTTCAAGAGTTCTACTATTCTTTCTGGGCTGAGATTTATACCCACTAAGTCTGAAATTAGCTCAGTCTCTAAATTCATAGTCCTAGTACTCATATCTGGGCTGTAGATACTGTTATTTTTATCGATTACTCTGACTATACCTATTTTCTCACCTCTTTCAGCTATGCTAGTGACTAAGACCCTCAGAATATCCATAGCCATTCTATAATCTACTGCTGTCACATCGATAAATACCTCCTCAGTATCTTCAGTCACTTTAGTCTCATCGGAATTTATTATGGGAGGCATTGATAGTACTCTATCCTCTGAATCTATAAGTAAGGGGTACCTTGAATACTCCTTAATGATATAGCCGTATTCAATGCCTTTTGGATGTTCTACCAGTATCTCATCCAAGGTCATAAGCCTATCCATATCGAGAGGAATGAATTTCACAGTCCTCGGATCAGCTGCTATGTATCTTATAGGAGGAGTTATGGTAGATAGATCATATACACCAATTGAGACTTTTCTTCTATTTCTACAGTACGTACTATGGAGTTTCTCCTGTATCTGCATAATTTGTCGGACAGCCTCCTCATTTAATTTCAGTCCTTCAACCGTAGCCCCTAGGACTACCGGTCTATACTTAGGACCCATATTCTTAAGCACTATTTTACTATCATATACCTCAAATTTCCTCAATCCTACTTCTAGTCTCATCAGCCCTTTAAGAGCTCTAACTAGTCCTTCTACTGAGAAGAGATCCGGTCTATCGTGTGTAGCCTCGTAGTATACTATATCATTCTCTATAGTCTCAACCTCACATTTCAGTTTAGCCAGTAGTTGTTCTATCTCTGAGTCCGAGAGCTCCATACCTAGGAGCTCGAACATATCGGTTTTCGATATATCTATGATGGGCATGATCTCACCCGAGTACAGAGGTAATCATTGGTACTTTCATTCTCCTCAGTACTTCAATATCCTGTGAAAATAGATCTCTTATGTCATCTATTCCCAGGATTGTCATAGCTATTCTATCTATACCTATACCCCATGCAGCTACCTTCGATTCCCTAATTCCAAGGGGTAAGAGAACCTCTGGTCTGAACATACCTCCTGGAAACACCTCAATCCACCCTAATTCCGGGTGTTTTATGAATCCCTCTACACTAGGTTCTGTGAAGGGAAAGTATGCTGGTTTTATTTTCACCCTTCCTAATCCCAGCCTTCTAGCAAACTCATTAAAGAAACCAAGTAGGTGCTTGAATTTCACTCTCTTACCTACTATTATACCCTCTAGTTGATAGAATTCCATAGCATGCCTAGGATCTAGAGTCTCAGGTCTGAATACCCTATCTAGGGAGAAGCATCTATATTCTCCATCACCGCGTTTATAGAGTTCTCTAACCGATACTGCTGTAGTCTGAGTTCTAAGTATTAATCTCATGGCTTTTTCAATACTCCATTTATACCTCCAACCGATAGAGCCCGTAATCCAACCGTCTTCATGTACACTTTTAATTCTCTCTAGGAGAACCTTATCCTTAATGGTCCCAGGTCCAAGATCTCTTACGAAGAAGGTATCATGAATTTCTCTTGCTGGATGATCCTGTGCTTGAAATAGTACATCGAAGTTCCATAATTCGAGTTCGACATAGGGACCTTTGATCTCCTCAAAACCCATTGATACAAGGATTTCTCTTATCCATTCCAGTAGTTCCATGTAGGGTTGTTTTCTTCCCGGATATACCGTTGGAACTTCCACTTTAAGATCGTAGGGCTTAAAGATTGCAGTTCTCCAGGCTCCCGACCTTATAATATCACTCGTAAGTTCTGTTACTACCTTGGCTGGTTTAATCTTCCTTTTTCTGAAAAGATCAAGAAGTTTTTCTGTAGGTTCGATACAAATAGACTTCCTAATCTTCCTCTTCAGTAGTCCTCTCCTCTTAAGTTCTCTAAGTATATTATTTGGAGCATTACCGGGATTCAATATGCCTCTCCTGAGAGATTCACACTTCTCTAAAAGGAGGGGAGTTTTACTTTTATCCATAAGTGATAATATCCCTTTCTCAACCTTAACGATTCCGTATCGTAGCAGGTGTATTATACCTATTTTAATCTCCTCTTCTTTTAGTTCTACATCAATTTGCTTAGCTAATTCTCCTATCTTATCAAGACTTACATCCCCTATCTTTTCTAGTACTTTCAATAATCTTTCCTCAGGAAGCCCTATTTTGACATATCTAAGTCCTTCTTCCGTAGGTACAAAAATCTCATACTCTCTGGACGAGGTTATCAAGAGGTTTTTAGATTGAAGCTCTGCTAGATCTCTCATTATGTCAGATCTATTGACTCCCATTTCTAGGGCTATAGAATCTACATCCTTTATCCCTTTAACGAGAAGTTCTACTATTTTGAACTGTCTCTCAGGTAGTACTAGTCCATTTAGTGAAATTGGTGCATCGCAGCACCCGTGAGTTATACAATAGTAGCATATAAAAACATTTACCACTATGTCTCATTCTTACGAATGTGCAAGGGTCTCTGAGACTATGTGCTGTTTCCTATAAAGTATGGAGCAGCTATGTACTGTTACTCGAATATTTCTAGTACTCAATACTTTCACTTTACTCTCAGTAAATATTTTTACATACCATTATTATGTAACTAATAGATGAGAGACGAAGAGCTAAGTATTAAGAAGTTATTGTGGTTAGAGAATAGAAGAAAGGATCTAATAAAATTACCAGTTGATAAGTTAAGTACATTAGCTAAATTAGTCGGAAGTAAACAAGATCTTTATGATCTTACAATGATTAGAATGTGGAAAATAATAGAACTAGCCTTCTTAAAACCGAAACTAGATGTAGAGATAATATACAGACTGACTAAAGAGGAGAGGGTTTTATATAGAGTACTATGCTATATATTCTCAGATTACCTAGACCTAGTCGGTAAGATAATAGAGCAAAGTAGAGCTAGTACTCCTAAATCCTAATACATAATTCCTCTATATTTCTTAATTATCATCAGACAACCTAGAATTACCATAAATCCTAATATCATGGTTCTCATGCTTATAGTCTCACCTAGGATTATGAACGAGAATACGCCTACTAGTATTGGTGTCAGGAGTTGTAGTATAGTCGGTAAGGATACTCCTATATCTTTTATAGCTATAAAGTTCATCCAATTCCCTATACCTACCGAGATTATGCCTGAGATCGCCAGAATTACTACAATCTCGATGGGAACGCTAGTTATCTGATGGATGAAATTCTCTAAAAAGGCTACGGGAAGAAATAACATACTTGCAATCGAGTACACTATGGTTGTCATCGTCAGTGGATCGCCCTTAACGACCAATCTCTTCACTACTATAGTGTATAGAGACCATATTAATGATGAAATTATGACCAGTACAGCACCTATATCTAGGCTTATACTGCTATGTGTTTCTTGCATCGAAAAGCCCACAGCTCCTAGGCTAGCTAATGTTGTACCAATTAAATAGGTTATACTGGAAATGAGCTTCTTCTCCTCTTCAAAGAGAATATATGCTAAAATACTGGTGAACACTATATTCAACTTTAGGAGAATAGAGAATGTAATAGGTGTCGTCATATAAAGCCCAGTTACTGCTAATACCTGGAATAGGAATATCAATAGTGCTGCTGTACTTATCTCCAGTATATGCTCTTTAGCTAGAATTTTTCTTATATTTAATCTACTTATAGCTAATAGAGTAATAGAAGCTGATGAATATCTGAAGAAATTTTGAACATTTACGCTAAAGTAGTTTGATAGTAATTTTATAAGTACCATACCTAAAGACCATAGTATCACCGTTACTAATATGGCTATTAATCCTCTTCTCACAAGGATAAATCCATTAGATCATACTTATTAGGTTATTGATAATCCTCTTAACCATACATGGATAATCTGTTACTATACCATCTACGCCTAATCTATAGAACTTCACTACATCTATCGCTCGATTCACTGTCCATACGAATACTTTAAATCCTAACCTCCTACAGCTCCTCAGGAAATTCCTATTTACCAATTGATATTTAGGTACTACTACATCTACATTTAATTCCTCTGCTATCTTCATGTTCCTTAAGGTATTCGAGCTAAAGATAAGACCCGTTTTCATATTTGGTTCTATCTCAACCACTCTATTAAGTGCACTCTTATGGAATGATGTTATGTAAACTCTATCTAACATGTTAAAGTCCTTTATCATAGACACTACTTCCTCTTCATACCCTATCTCCTTTAACTCTACGAGCAGTATTACATTTCTTTCTTTCAATAGTTCAAATACTTCGAAAAGCGTAGGTACTCTCTCTCCTTTACCAGCATCTAGACATTTTATTTCAGCTAGTGTCAACTCGGATACTTTCCCCTCTCCATTAGTGGTCCTATCTACAGTCTCATCGTGCATAAGTACCATTATTCCATCCTTAGTCCTCCTTACATCAACCTCTATTGCTGATGCTCCACACTCTATTCCCTTTAATATGGATTTAATAGTATTCTCAGGTTCGTATCCAGCTGCACCACGATGTCCAATTATAATCATTATACTACACCTCTTATTCGTGAGCTACGCATACCTGAAACACTTTATTTTAAAACGTCTATATTTAAAGGTCCTCTTCTAAGTACTCTGGGAGGTCTACAGGTCAAGTCCACTACGGTAGATGGAGGTATCCTTGGTAGTATACCAGCATCCACTAGTAGATCAAATCCTCTTAGTGAGGTGAGTATCTTGGAACTATCATATATTGGAGGGAACCCAGATATATTAGCACTGGTAGCTGTTATAGGTCTACCTATCCTCTTTACTATTAATGGTGGTAGGGGATGATGAGGCAGTCTAATTCCGATTTTTCCATCAGGGGTTACAATACCTCGCGGAAATACTTCTGGTCTCCTTGCCTTCAATATTAACGTGACCCTCTCTGGAAGTAACCTAAGGAATTTCTCTACTTTCCTATCAACTATACATAAATCCCTTATCATATCTATTGAGTCAACAAATACAGAAACTACCTTATTT
>Ga0180302_10000035_pt1 | contig 46985 bp, 48 predicted proteins | sample GuaBasSediGuay17_FD_121794 | JGI IMG/M metagenome (GOLD analysis project Ga0180302, IMG submission 121794) | Subseafloor sediment microbial communities from Guaymas Basin, Gulf of California, Mexico - Guay17, Core 4571-4, 12-15 cm | ecosystem: Environmental > Aquatic > Marine > Hydrothermal... | reverse complement strand
GCTTGAGGAAACGCTCAAGGACATTACCGAAAGATATTCTAAAGTAAAGTTAAGAGCTGAAAGACTACTGGAAATAGAGAAGCTTTTTAATGAGATTCTTGGAGTTAAACTATCTAATATTCGAGAGATGGACATTAAAGGAGTAAGAGTAGTGATGGACGCTAGGCCTACTGATGAAGTTAAGGTTTATGAAGAGGTAATAGCTTCTCTTCAAGAGAAAATAGATGTGCTGAGAAGAATTCATGAAGAAGTTATAAGTCCCTTAGTTGAAAGGCTCAAAACATACGAGAACATAACTTTTGTCGTCGAAGTGTCAAATGACATTCCTACAAGGATTTTGATAAAGCTTGGTGAGTAAAGTGCAAATTCGAAAGCTCATGTCTCTTCTGCTGCTTTTGATAATGGTCATATACCTAGTAGCATTAGTACTCCTATCCCATATGCCATAACTAATAAATAGTATTGAATATTACGATAAAGGTGACATGGGGGTGTAACCCCATGGGAGGTAAGAAAAAACCTACTATCTCACAACTTGAAAAGAGGATGAAAGTGTTAGCTAAACGAGAGAAAAAGAGACAAAGTAGAGTTAAAGAGGTTAGAAGGGAGACTGGATTACCTACATTGTCTGTTCCAGTAGATGCCATAGCTAGAGACGTCAAGAAAATGAAGTGCATTACTCCTTATCTCATAGCTACTAAGTATGGGATCAAGATAAGCTTAGCTAAGAAGGTCTTAAGAGAATTAGCTGAAAGGAATGTGATCAGATTAGTTGATAGGAACAGAAGAGTTGACATATACGTTCCAATGGCTGCTTAAGCTCCAAATAGAATTTCTGAAATCTTTCTATCTTTAGCTACTTTGGGTAGCTTCTCTGTAACGTTTATAACGCCTAGAGGAGAACGAGTCACATAGCCTAGTTTAAGTAAACTCTCTAAAACTTCGTTAGGATTTTTTATTCCCATAGCTTTCAAGTCTAACAGAAATCTTATCTCGCCAACACTCCTATAATTGTTAAGGTATGTGATGACTTTTTTGAGACTTTGATCCGCTGAAAGCTCTTCTGTTTTTTGTTCACTTACTGCGCTTATCGATTTTCTTTCTTCAACACTCACTCTTTCTGCTTTAACTTCTCTTCTCTCAGAGGGCGTTGATACTTTCTCTTTAGTAATGAACTCTGTTATAAGAGCAACGCTTGTTGGACGCTTTCGTTGAACTTTACGCTTTCGCTCTTCAATATGAGCTCTGTCTTCACCACGAGTTTTATAGATTATGCGAAGCTCTTTGGGTAATTCAACGGTTAAATGAACTCCAATCTCTATAGCTTCTCGCTCCTTAGAAGCCTTTAATACCCCTCTTTTAATCATTTCATTGATGATCATGTCAAGCATCAACACGCTAAGTTCCTGTTCCTCAGACCACTTTATCAGATCCTTAAGAGTGAGTTTACCACCTCTTAGGCTAATATAAGCTCTAAGTTCCTTCATTAATCGTTCTAATTCATCCGACATTCTGAATACACCTCCTAATAGGTATTAAATGAGAACCATCACAAGTTTCTCCACTATTTAGATCTCCGAATCCCTCTCTACATACTGCAAATGTCATTCCTTCCTCGCGAACTAGCTCTGCTACTTTCTTCAACATTTCATATCTTAAACTTCTTGGAAGATATCTATATCTTTGAACAACTTCTCCTTTCTCAAAGTATAGCTCTTTAAGCCCTTCCCTCACTCTCACAAATGCCTTGACTATTCTTTTAAAGCTATCAGGTCGTGCTTTATATGTTGATGAGATTACATGCTTTACGCCCACATCGGCTAGAGCTTTCACGAGTGCCCTAATACCTGAGTAATCATCGTTTATATAGGGAATCAGTGGGTCTATCCTAACGGAACACGGAACTCCATTTCTTATTAGACTCCTTAGGGCTTTCAACCTCTCGTACGGAGATGGAGCATTCGGTTCTAGCGTTTTAGATACTCTATTGTTCAATGATGTAATGGTAATCGAGACGGATACATTGCCTCTCCTTAGAAGGTCTATATCTCTAACAACTAGTGTAGATTTAGTGATTATTAAGACCTTAGCTCCACGAGATACTAACACCTCAAGAACTCTTCTAGTTAGTCTAAGTTTAGCCTCTGGTGGTGTATAAGGGTCAGAACTATTTGACATCGATATGTGTCTACTATAATCGATTCTTTTTAGATCTTTAACTATCCTTTGAATTAAATTCTTCTTAGGTCTAGGATTAAAGGCCTGTTTGATGTAAGAGGTGATGTAGCAATACTTGCACATGTGACCACAGCCAGTATAGGGGTCAAGAGAATACTTAGGAGGACATGTACACAAAGGGCTCTTCCAGGGATCAAAGGGATGTATCACATACATACAGGGTCCCTAGTTCACTAGCTCTCTGACTCTCACATACAACCTTCTGTGTTAAGTCTCACTGTTACAACTTCATAGCCTCTACTTATTTCTTCTCACCACAGGAGAGTTACTACGCTAACCTTCTTCTAGATTTCACCCTCAGGGATAGGGTATTACCTAGTTCCCTAAACTTTTATAAAAAGTATCCTAATTATGAATTAGGGCGACCTATGAGTAAGGACAAGAAAGTTAAAAGAGAATTACCACCAGATCACAGACACTGTCCTATATGCGGAAAGGTTATACCTCCAGATCTAGAGTATTGTAGCACTAAGTGTGAAACCATAGCTCTAAGACGTAAGAGAGAGGAGGAATTTGCCCGTAGGCTGATGCTTATACTCTTAGTGACATTCATTTTAGTAATTGTGGCAGTTAGTATTTTCAGAAGGTAATCATTCCTTCTTAGATGGCGATGGCAGAATGAAGCCTATTAGTGCTCTCTTCGATAGCATCTGAAGATACAGAAGTAGAGATGCTTCGGCCTCTCTTCGATGGAGTTTATACTTCTTCATGAGTTCCTTAATTATATCTTCAACTGTGTGTTCTCCATCACAGAGGTCCCAAACGAAGCTGCCAACTTTATCAAGTAGTATCTTCTTCTTAGGCTCTACCTTAGCCATTTTAGCTACTATTTTGGTAAAGCCTTTAGCTTTGCCCTTAATCATTACAGCAACCTCTCCTGAAGGATATCTTTGCCACTCTAGTTCAGGATTCCGTATGGGCTTGCTCTTGAGTAATACATCTTTAGTTATCATTGGAGCCTGAGGTTGTGGAGTCTTCTTCTTTCCCCCGAAGATTTTAAATGGCATATCTCTGTCCCTGAGAGTGTTAAGGCCGTGAGGAATAAATGTTTATTGTCAACCTAAAATAACATCCACGAGAAATTTTACCACAAAGGCTGCTAAAACTACAAACACAACTGTACATGCCACGAAGCTAAGTGTTTCAGGCATCGAGAACGTACGATAATTTATAAGATTATTAGTTTGTGTCCCCCTAATGCTCTCTAATAAAGAGTTTAAAAAGAGTGGTATAGTCCTCTTAACTTTTTCAATCATACTCTCTTGGAGCTTAGAGGAAAATGTTATGACTATTAAGAGCAGTGTTAATAGGGAGATACATTTTAATAATCGCATCCTCTCCCCATACACGTTTGCAAGAGACTATTTAAAGAAGAGGGTTATGACAACTTGAATGCCTTTAGATTACTCCATCCAAAGCTAAGGTCAGTGATTAAGAAATATGATTATATTAAGCCCACCTTAGTCCAGGAAAGGGCTATACCTCTAATACTTAAAGGACATAACGTTCTTGTAGTCGCTCCCACGGGTACAGGCAAAACCGAGGCAGCACTATTTCCGGCTATTTCCAGACTCCTCTATGAAAAATGTGAGGAGCCTGGTATAAAGATACTATACATAACGCCTCTCAGGGCCCTTAATAGGGACATATTGAGGAGAATGCAATCAATAGCCTCAGAAGTAGGCTTTATCACTATGGTCAGACACGGAGATACACCAGCCTCAGTTAGAAGAAGAATGACTATAAAGCCTCCAGACGTATTAATAACGACACCAGAGACGCTGCAATTTGTAATAGCTGGTAAGATCATCAGGACCTTTCTAAGGTATGTTAAAGTCGTTATAGTGGATGAGGTACACGAACTAATAGATGATAAGAGAGGAGTTCAGCTATCAATAGCTCTAGAAAGGTTAGCAAAAATAGCTGGCAATTACCAAAGAATAGGACTTTCAGCGACTATAAGTGATGTTGAAATTGCTAAACGGTATCTTAGTGGGTCTAGAAGGACTTATGAAGTTGTAGTGAAAATGCCTAGAAATGTCGAGATAATCGTCGAGTATCCTCTACCCGTTAAGGATGACGAGGAGCTAGCAAAAGTCTTGCTGATCACTCCACAGTCTGCTGCTAGACTAAAGAGAATAATTGAATTACTTAAGGGATGTGAATCCGCACTTATTTTTACAAACACCAGGGACACAGCAGAGCTCATTGCAACTAAGCTGACATTAATGTCCAGTGAGAGAATCAGAGTTCACCATGGCTCATTGTCGAAAGAGGAAAGAGTTTCTGTTGAACATGACTTTAAGTCTAAAGAGTTGAAGGCCTTAGTTTGTACTTCATCGATGGAGCTAGGCATAGACATAGGTCATGTTGATCTAGTAATACAATACTCATCGCCACGGCAAGCCCTGAGATTAGTACAAAGAGTAGGCAGGTCAGGGCATAAAATTGATCGCACTCCAAGGGGTGTCATACTAGCTGGAGATGCTGATGATATACTAGAGTCCTTAGTTATAGCCAGAAGAGCGATCAGCGGTGAACTAGAGCCCCTAGATATGCATTATGAGGCCTATGATGTCTTAGCCCATCAAATAATTGGTCTTCTTATAGAATATCGAAGACTAAGAGTTGAAGATATATTCGACGTAGTCACAAGAGCTTATCCCTACTCCAGATTAACTATGTCCAAGCTACGGGAAGTAGTAAACTTCCTTCGAGACCTAGGCTACGTGAGAGTTGATGGCAATGAAATTAGGCTACGACGAGGAGCTTACAGATACTATTACGAGAATGCATCAACCATTCCTGAAACATTACGTTTTAAAGTTAAAGATATTGCTTCAGGTGCAATTATTGGTGAGCTAGATGAGAGCTTTGTGGCATCTTATTGTGAGACAGGTGCTACGTTTATCCTATCGGGTAGATTATGGAAAGTGACAAGCATTAACGATGAGGAGCTAGTCATAGAAGTGGTCCCTTCAACAGACGTCCTTGGAGCAGTGCCAGCATGGGAGGGAGAGCTAATACCTGTGTCTTACAAAGTAGCTAGAGAAGTAGGGGCATTAAAGAGGAGAATTAAGGAAGCCTTACTTAAAGGACAAGATCCATTAAAAGTTCTTAGAAATTATCCCGGTACACCATCCACATTAACTGAAGTTGTAAATTACGTGAAAGAACAACTTAAAAAAGCAGGCTTCGTTCCGGATGATAGGTCGCTGATAGTAGAAAATGCTGGTAGATTGATAGTGATCCACTGTTCCTTCGGAAGTAAGGTAAATTCGGCACTCGGTCTGTTGTTATCTTACCTCATGTCTCAAATGTTCTATATTAGTGTAAGGTTGCATAGCGACCCATATAGAATACTACTGATACTTCCTCATAAAGTTAAGAGCACAAGCCTTTTAAAGGTCATTGAGAGAGCAGTAGCCCTTAGAGAGTCACTGTTAGACTATCTAATAGAAGCAATGAGGAGATCTGCTGCTTTTAAGTGGAGGTTTGCGCAAGTTGCCAGAAGATTTGGAGTAATCGAAAGAAAAGCTCTCTCGAGGATTGGTACCAGATTTCTGAGTATCTTTAGAAATACTATTTTAGAAGAGGAAGTAGTGAAGGAACTTCTAGTAGATAAACTTGATTATGAGAAGCTATGCCAAGTTTTAGAGCTAATCTCGACAGGCAAAATAAAGGTCATAACAATCGATACCTCGATGGAGAACCTGTCACCAATGGCTATTCCGATAGTGCTATCTTATGTTTATCGTGACTACCTAGTACCGTCTATGCCATTGAAAGCTGTATTAAATGTAATAAGGAAAAGGCTCATGGAAGAAGAAGTAAAGTTAGTTTGCTTGCACAAATTAGATTGGATTAGGGTCATGAAAGTTAAAGAAGTAAAAGATGAACTCTCCTGTCCTATCTGCAAGTCAAGGTTCATCGCTATCCTAAGAAAAGGTGAAGAGGATACAATAGAAGTCCTTAAGAAAAAGATGAAAGGAGTTAAGTTGAGTAGTGATGAAGAGAGACTCTTAAAGAGGGCTCAGTTGAGTGCCAAGCTATTCTTAACCTATGGAAAATTAGCTGCTATTGCTTTAGCCGGTAGGGGAGTAGGTCCTGTTACAGCTGCAAGGATACTAAGAGAAGCTAGCAATGAGAATCAGTTAATAGAGCTAATATTTAAAGCTGAAAGAGAATACAGCAGAACCAGACAATACTGGGATTAGCAACTAAACAAAGTTTATTATAGATCCTAAGAAATTAAGTGAGCGTGGTGGAAAGTTCATGAGAAGAATACTGAGTTATTTATTGAATATAGGATTGCTCGCTATCTTTGCATTCATATCGGTATATGTACCTCAAAACATCTACTCCTTTGTAATACTCATTTATATTCTAGTATTTCTGGCCGTCAATTTCATAATTGTGGGAATAAGTGCGAAGAAGATATTCAAAGATTTAGTTTATGTAAGTGAAGGAGAGACTATATTTGAAGAGACTAAGAAGACTGTGCAGTTATTGCGAAGGAAGGATAAGCTACTAGTTCAAGAATCAAAGTTAGAGCTGAAATCCTACGTAAAGAACGTTGTAGCAGTAATACTCATGTTTCTAATAATTATGCTGATTGTGAATGTCCCACTACTTCGAGAGACAATAATCTCAGTACCAAGAGAATTCTTCTTAACTCATCTCAAAGATGAAAAGGTCTCTTTATTCCTCTCTTACATGATATTCTACTTAATTCTAATGGTGGTATCAATGGGGTTTTCTAGAACCCTTGGTAAAGGTGGAGCTATGGAGACAGTAACGATACCCTCTCAATATAGAGTCACGAAAAGAGGTCTAGTAATAGATGAGAGACTAGCCTATAAATTCCCCCTTAAGGTGAAACGAATTAGTCGAGATGCATCTAGGAAGTACGTAGAGCTAGTAGTGAGCGGCACTCCTGCATTTGGACAGAGCGGAGTCACAAGTAGGATTAGGCTTTATACAAATAGGGTTGAAGAGTTATACAAGATCTTGAAGTCGAATGTTGAGATTGAGTAAGCTAGCCGAAGAGCGCTGCAAGTCCTGCTTCGACTTCTTCCTCCTCTAGCTCCTCTTTCTTCTCTTCCTTTTCCTCTTTCTTCTCTTCCCCTGTCTCAGCACTAGGCGCTGCCTCAGCAGGTGTAGGTGCAGCAGCAGGAGCCGCAACTGGTATAGCAGCGCTTTTTATAGCCTCGTCTATGTTTATGTTGCTTAGCGCAGCGACTAAAGCCTTAATTCGACTTTCATCAACCTCTATTCCAGCAGCCTCTAGTATTCTTCTGATGTTCTCCTCATTTATTGGTTTTTTAGCGTAATGGAGTATCAAACTAGCGTACACATACTCCACAGGACTCACCTCTCGCTACATATTTTTTACTTATATATAAGAATTTTTCTAAGTTTAAGTTTGAAGGTAACTGCTTTAATCTCAGTGTCTAGACCCCGAGTTCCTGAGACCGATCTCATGAGAGAGTGCTGGATAAACCTGAACAGGACTTGCAATTTGAGTTAGATGAATGTAATGTTAGTGGAAGGAAAGATAGCATCTGACTTCTGTTTTAGCGCAACCTCATGATATTGAAGGTGAGGTCAACGAATTATTAATTTATGATAGAAAGTGGAGAGTAAATCCTGAGGAATAACTAAAATCCATGAAGAGATTCTAAACTTAAGAAAAGAGAATTTAATGTTTAATTTAATATCTTACTTAATTCTTTCTCTACGAGATCTCCCATTTCCTCAAGCTTCTCGAATCTTTCTACGCTTCCTAAGTCATACCAAAAAGCATCAGTTATGTACCCCATGACTCGTTTACCCCTATCTATTAGGCATGGAATTAAATGAGACATTATGTCAGGTCTCTCGTGAATTTGAATAAGTTCTTCTAGATAATATAAGGCCTCTCTGCTTAAGATGAGTATGCCTATACTAACGGGTAACTTTATTTCCGGCTTTTCTTCAAACTTTGTTATACTACCGTCTGTACTCATATGAGCAACGCCAACTCTAACTCTATACCCCCTTGATAATGCTAAGGTGGCAACTGATTCCGTGTCTAGATGATATCTGAGCATCTCGCTAAGGTTAATGTTGGATAGTATATCACCATAGTAAACTAGGACTGCATCAGCATCTAAGTAGCCCTTTCTATAAGCGTTGTACAGGGCACCAGCTGTACCTTTATAAGCGGGATCATCATGAACATATGCTATTCTAACTCCGAATCTACTTCCGTTCTCGAAGTAATTTTTAACCTGTTCAGCTTTGTAGCCAACAAGTAAGACTATATCCCTAAAATTATGATTTTTCAACAACCTCACAATATATTCTAAAAGGGGTTTTTGCCTCTTCCCAACAGGTATCATAGTCTTCTGAAAATAGTACGTCAAGGGTCTAAGTCTTTTGCCTATACCTCCGCATAGAACTGCAGCTTTAACGTCGACGTTATCCATTAAAGACACCCTCAGAGGATGGAGCTGTAAACTTTATCTCTGCTTATCTAGTACGCTGTACAACCTTTAACTTTTACGTTAACATCTGAAGATCTGTCTAGACAGGTTTCGGCTTATGGAGGCTATATCCTGAAGATCGATAAAACTTATAGATTTAAAGGGTAAAAGGTTACCATAATCGAAAGGGTGAGTAGAGTGTCTAAAGACCAAGCAGTCGGAGTAGTGATAATGATTGGCTCAATACTAGGAATACTAATATATCTCTGGGCAATATTCTTAGCTCCAGAATGGACGCAGAAGTTAGCCTTAAGACTAACTGGTGCATTAGCTGTTGGAGGAGTTTTGGGGATATTAGCATGGATTGGCTATACTTTAGCAACCACACCTCCACCTCCGTCAATCGAGGAAATAGAGAAGGAAATAGAAAAGGAGCTTAAGGAACTAGAAAAAGAAGAGAAGGAAGCTAAGAAAGCCGAAGAAAGTGAACAAAAGTCGTAACTAACCGTTAGAGATATTTTAACTCGCCAAAATCATATATACCTATTCCGGGGTCTGATACAAAGACCCTGAAGTTTTCTAATGTGGATTCTCTAAGTATTGGTGAAAGTAGTTTATCTTTGGGCAGAGAGTTTACTTCAGAACCTGGCATTAATGGAGATAGTGCGGGTAGTACTAATAACTCTCTTCCCCTAAAGCTTCCCCTCAGGAAGCATTTAAACTTATGTTTTACTCCTAAGTCGTCTCTAAGAGCTATGGCCGGATGCTCATGTCCTATAATAAGTTTCTTAGCTGAAACCTCACCTAGCTCTATTCGTTTATGACCATGAGTTAAGAACACATTGCCTAATTCCATGCCGGGCTCAAATAGTGGAACTCCTTCACGTCTCAGGATTGAAATTAAGAAGTTATCATGATTACCTCTTATTACGTAGACTTCCTTAGTAACATTCTTCAAAAATCTCATAAGGTCTACGACTTCAATCCATTCCTGTTTTGTTGCCTCGCCAAATTCGTGTTTTACATCGCCTAGCAAGACTATCAACTCAGGGTTTAGGTAGTTAATTAGTTTGGTTAGTATTCCTTTAATCTTATAGTACTGACTCCTAGGTAAATGAATTCCCTGCTCAGCTAGCACCTCTTCGTATCCCAGGTGGAGATCAGCCACTATCAACGCTCCAAAGCTTTCAAGATACACTCCAAGACTCACGAGGGTTACATTCCTGCTGAGACTCAAGGAGTACATACCTACTAATGAGGAATTTCATTAAAACTAAATAAACTTATTCGTTCGCAGTAAAAGAGAAAACTTACTTACGTAGAACTTGAAATTTAGTGAATTGTGATCATCGACGAGCTGATATGAAATGCTTTGCAGCTTTAATTGATAACTTCAATCTTTCGATGAGAGGAGAGGGAAGACCATCAGGTTGGGCTCTTCCTTTAATTATTGCTTGAAGAATATCATCAACGTTCTTTTCTGCATCAATTAGCGTATAACAATTGCCTACATACTCAGCTTTATGAGCATCACTTCCACCTGTCTTAGTCAATCCAAGTAAATCAGCTAGTTTTTCTGAAAGAAGCCTCATGGAGTAGAAGTTTGGATACATAGAGTTATAAACCTCGATAGCTCTTAACATTTTGATCTTAGAATAGTTTCTTTCAACATAATTCCTGGTTAGCATCATGGAGATCGCTGGATGCGCTAATATGGTGACATAACCATTATCCTCACAGATATCGATCATGTCATAAAAACTAAGCTTAATCCTGAAGTCCTTATTAATTCCCAAGATAAGCATGTGTGCAAACTTATAGTTCAATTCAATACCCGGTATTATTAATATATCTCTAACCTCTCTGGCTAGCTTTATACTCATTAGCGTGTTATGATCTGTTACAGCAAGTGCATCAAGCTTTTTAAGTTTAGCGTATCTCACTATCCTCTTAATATCATCTCCATCAGAGAAGGCAGTGTGTACGTGAAGGTCTACTTTTAACACTTCTATGAACCCCCAACTCCTTAACTAACTCTATAGCAGCTAGCTCAACAGCTTTTCTGCTGGATAATCTCGGTCTCCAACCCAACCTCTTTAACTTTTCTGTAGACAATAGCATGAATTTAACATCTCCTCTCCAACCCCTTCCTCCATCAACACCACCTGTAAATCTGTAAGTAACTTCTTTAAGCCCCATAACTTTAGAAATAATATCAGCGATCTCTTTTACGGTAATCCAGTCATCATTTCCCACATTGAAGACGTCATATATTCTGTTGCTCTTTAGATGTACCTCAGTGGTCATTAGAATAGCTCTTATACAATCACTAACGTGCAGATAACTCTTCTTCTGAGTACCATCGCCAAGTATCTCAAGCTCTTTTGCGTTTTTCGAGAGTTTCATTATAAAATCGTAAATTACACCATGATGACATCTAGAGCCCACTATATTAGCTAGCCTTAAAGATAAGCCCTTTAAACCAAAAGTATACGCGTAAGCTGAAACCATGGCTTCTCCAGCAACTTTAGTAGCTCCGTATACCGATATTGGCTCTAAAACACATTCCTCTCCTGTTGGAAGAACTTTAGCATCTCCATAAACAGTAGACGATGATGTGAAGATTACCGCCTTCACATCCTTTAACCTAGCTAGCTCAAGAACGCTATAAGTAGTTATAACGTTGTCCTCAAACAGCTCTCCTGGGGTTCTTTCTCCTATTCTAACACTAGGATTTGCTGCTAGGTGAAATATCACATCTATCTCTTCATCACGTATAACATTAAGAACATCACTGAATAGCCTTAAGTCAACCCTGAAAAATTTAAAGTTTCTTGAATCGAACCATCTGCCTATATTATTGAGTCTTCCAGAAGATAAGTTATCAAGTACGATAACATGGTATCCTCTTTCCATTAAAGCATCTACTAAATGACTTCCTATAAAGCCCGCACCGCCTGTTACAAGAGCTTTCATTAAAGATCCCCGAATTCCTCAATTATCTCTGTTATCTTCACATTTAGAGTAGAATATAACGCATAAAGCTTATTGTACTTTTCAACAAGCATCTCATCGGGATGACACACGTATTTGATCCTGAAGAAGGACCTCGGTACATCGCCTAACGATGGAAATATACCTAATCCCAGACCAGCTAATGCTACAGCTCCACTGACTGCCGGATACTTATTCCTGAGAACTTTAACGTTCATATTCAATACACTGGCCTTTATTAAGTTCCAAGAATAGCTTTGAGCGAGTCCCCCATACGATATGAACTCCTTAACACTGAAGCCTAGATCTTTGTATACTTTAACAATATCTCTTATCAGGAATGCTATTCCCTCCATTAATGATTTTATGATGTGATATTTGTCATGACTAAGCGTAAGCCCTACTATAGCCCCCCTAGCTTTTTCTCTCCAATAAGGAGCTCTAGAACCAACAAAGTGAGGAAGGGAGATCAACCAGATATCATCCTTCAATCTTTTCAGTATCTCTTTATCAACTCCTTCATAGACACCACCATAATTTACTTTGTGAAACAACCCCTCTAGAAAGTTCTCAATAGCCCACTTTATTATCGCTCCTGTGGGCGAGGTTCCGCTCTCCATAAGCCATCTACTTCTTAAAACATGGCATGATACCATGATCCTCATGTTATAGTCGAATACAGGCCTGTTTACTGTCGTTATCACGTTAGTAGCCGTTCCAGTACTCTCTCCTAATCTAGCATCTGACAAGACTTCGGCTCCTAGGGCTTCACAAGGCCTATCTCCACCGCCGTTTATTACTGGGACATCATAATCTAGCAATATTTTTGATTTAAGCTCCTCTCTCAAGTAACCTATTACATCGTCACTTGCTCGAATCTCAGGCAATTTATCCACAGGTATCGAAACTTCTTCTAATAACTCATAGTACCAATCCAATTTACTTATATTGTAAGCCATAGTCCTTGAAGCTAATGAGGGATCAGTAGTAGGATTTCCTGTGAGTAGATAATTCAGATACTCTTTCGGTTGAAGGAGCTTCCATGACTTCTCGTAAACTCGTGGAAAGTGCCTTTTGAACCACATGACTTTGAATATAGTATATGTAGGTTCAGCCACTAGACCGGTCCTTAAGTACAGCTCTTTGAGTCCAAATCTTGAGATTAGCTCTTTAACCTCTTGCGAACTTCGCCTATCCATCCAAGTTATACAATTGTGGAGGGGCTTGCCACTCCTTGAGATTGGTACAAGCCCCTCTCTTTGACCGGTTGACACTAATCCAATGATTTTAATGCCTCTTCTGCTAGCTTCTTTAAAGGTCTCTTTAAGCATTGAGATAATAAGATCAAACCAATCAGTTGGGACATGTTCAAACCATAAGGATTTGGGATTATATAAGGGGTAACTAGCACTCTTCTCAATAATAGAAAGTCCATCTATAGTATAAAGTGCCATTTTTACATTAGTAGTGCCTAAGTCTATAGCTACTATTCCCTCCTTTTTACTCATAGCCCTCTTGAACCTCTACTTTACCATAGACTCTATCAATTCTGGGCCTGCGTGCACACATAGCCCAAATATACTTCAATATGAATCCAGGAGCTGCGACGTTTGGATGATATCCCCTGGGTATGATTACTGCATCTCCGTTTCTAACTATGCCGATAAACCTAATATTGTCGAGGTCATCGTAAACTAATTGAATACCAAAGGCCAATTCCGGCATGTCATAGAATACGTAAACTTCTTCTAAGATGTCACCATGTCTATGAGGAGGCCAACTGGACCAGTTTCCCTTCATGGTCCAGGTTACTCCAACTAATAGTCTATCAGCCATGACATCCTCTCCTATGAGCGTTATTACTTCTCTCTTAGCTGATTCTCTGCCAACTACTCTATGCTTATCGCTTCTGCCAAGTATCTCATCTATGTTAGCAAAGTAGGTGGCGTATTTCTTCTGAGCTGGTGCAGAAAAGACAGCTAAGTCGATGTCTGTTAAAGCTAGCACTTTAACCTCACTACTCCTTGGCACATATAGGGCGCAGTGCTTTCTTATATTAAAGCTCTGAGAACCCACAGAAATTTTGCACTCGCCTCTCATGGCCAATAGCACCATCTCTTCACTATTTGTTAATATATCAAAACGCTCATCTGAATTCAATCTAATTCTTCCATATTTCATGTACTCCAAGTCCGTATTATCAGGTGTAGCAATCCATGATAGTCCCTTAAGTCCAGGTTCAGGATCCCTGAAAAAGTACCTACTCATACTCTCACAAAGCATTGATAAGAGGAACGACTATATTAATAATTATTTCCAATGAGATACATGTGTTTAAGTGTCTAAAGTGTGGAAAATGCTGTCTGAATACAGAAATGGTATTAACGCCAAGTGATATCAGAAGAATAGAAAAGCTAGGATATGTTCTTGAGAAATTTGCGGTTAAGTCTAAAGATGGCCTCTATAAGCTAAGAAACATTAACGGACACTGTTACTTCTTCAACAAGAAAACTACGTCATGTAGGATATATGATTATAGGCCTATAGGTTGCAGAATATATCCTTTAATTCTACTCCTAGACATCAAAGTCATAACTGTGGACAGCAACTGTCCAGCAAGGAGCACTGTAACCCTAGAGGATGTGATCGAGAAACTCCCTCTTATAGCCAGAGTTGTAGAAGAGCTAAAACTGAATTTTGATTTGAGTAAAGTTAAAATAGTACTTTAATTAGTCGATACTTCCTTGAACATAAACTTTTGAAATACCGTTTTCCTTTCTGACTAGATACACTAAATCAGCAGCTTCTTCTATCTCTTGATCATGAGTAACGACAATGAGTTGAGGTACAACACCCTCTCCCTCTGAGATTCTTTTCAGCATTCTTATTAATTCCCTCCGTCTACTCTCGTCCATGTTAACTGTGGGTTCATCTAACATCATGAACTCTAAAGTGCTCCCAGTAAGCACTCTTGCCAAGCTAAGCCTTAAAGCTAATGCTAGTGCAGTTTTCTCTCCTCCACTTATAGAATCGATTCTCTGTTCTCCTCCCGAACCAACTAATGTTACCTCATAGTCTTCATCTATTTTTAAGTCATCATAGTCCAATCCGAACATTAAGAAAAGATTTCTAGTATAACTCTCTATTAGTGGTCTAGCTAGAGCTCTTATTTTCCTCTGTAAGCCATCTTTACTATAAAGCTTCCTGATTCCTTCTAAAATATTTAAGAATCTTACAATTCTCTTCAACTCTAATTCGGTAGTTTCGATATCTCTTAGCCGACTCCTTAAACTTTGTAATCTCTCGCTTAATAGGCTATATCTCTCTCTTAATTTAGACGTAATTGAAATAAGCTCACTTCTCTTAGCCTCTATTACCTCTATCTCATTCTTAAGCATTTGATACTTTTGATTATCGTACATCAATTCTCCTACTTGACTTTTGATATCATCAATAATATTTTTCTTCTCTTTAATTATTTTTCTTAGATTATCTAACTCTTTTACTAGCTCCTCTTTATAACTCACTATCCCTAGCAGTCTATCATATTCACTCTTCAACTCCTTTAACTCCTCAATATGCTCCTCTAACTCCTCGATACTCATCTTCCCAAACTTAATCTCGAAGGTAGCTATCTTGCTCCTCAACTCCTCTATTCTTGAACTTAGAAATTCGATCTCCTTCTCTAACTTCTCTTTGTCTGACTTCTTTAGCACACTTTCAGCGATGACATATCGCTTATAATCCTCCTCTAAAGCAGCAATGCGTTCATTTAAATATTCAATCTTATTCTTATTGACCATTGTATTCAATCTTTGGTATTCCTGTACTAGCTCTTTAAGAGCTCTCTCTTCATCAGATAGCTGTTCCCTTAATCTTTCAACATTGTTATTAATAGCTAATAATTCATTTATGTTCACATTACGTAACTTATTCAAAAATGACGTACTTTCACGTATCTTCTTGAAAATTTCCTCTTTCATTGACTCTATTTGATGTGCTCTTTCAACAGCTTCCTCATAAAGCTTCTCATATTTCTTCAATAACTCCAGCCTTTTCCTTTCAGTAAGCTTTGAACCACACAGAGGACACTTCCCCTCGCTTTTCTCTAATTTCTCAATTACTGTTCTTACCTCTCTGAGTGTATGTGCTAGTACCTCGCTCTCACGCTTTAACTCATTTAGCTTGTCATTGAGGTTCTTAGTTAGCTTTTCATAATCATTGATCATATTTCTTAAAGTCTCAACAAATTCATCTAGTCCTTTTATAAGCCCAATACCAAATTCGCTTGAAATTTGGCTAATGTGTCTTTCTAAAGTCTTAACTTTCTTCTCGATCTTTAGTGATAGGTTTCTAATTCTCTCACTTTTTTCTTTAACCAATTTCTCAATAACTGTTTTCCTCTCGAGAAGAGCAATCAGCATTTCTTTTTCTTCGTTTAGTTTTTTATACTCTCTTTGGCAGTTGCCTAGATTTCTAACAATCTCTATGGCTTTCAACACATCGTTTAATTCCTTAAGTAGAGAATCTCTTTTTTCGTTAATTAATGTCAATTCTCTCTTTATAGCATAATACCCTTCAAGGTCTTTGAGTTGTACGTCAACATTTTTTAGTTCTTCAAGCCTCTTTTCAGCCATAGCTATTTCTCTAAGAGTCCCCTCTTTCTCTTCTAGTGTGAGTGAGAGATTTCTGACCTCCTGTTCAAGCAACTTTAAGCTAAGTGTTAATCTCTCATACGTTCTCTTTCGTTGCTCTAGAGTCTCAAGTTCTCTTTTGTACTTTCCCAGTAATTCTTCTAGATTAACAAGCTCAAGCTCTCTTCTCTTCAACTCCTCTTGAATATGCATTAATTCTTTCTTTATTTCCCCTATTTCCACGATGACTTTGTCTCTCTCACTAAGTATGCTCTCTAGCTTTGTCTTCTCCTTTTCATAATCCAAGATTATTTCTCTGATTAATTTCCAAGCTTTCTCTAGGTCATCTAGTCCGAGGAGCTTTGATATGACCCGCTTCCTTTCATGAGCTTGTGAAGTGACAAGCCTATCTATCTCACCTTGTCTAACGTATATTGCATTTATGAAGGTACTACGGTCTATTCCTAGGATTTTAGTAATTTCCGTATTAACAGCTCTTTCTCCACGTGCAATTAATCTTGTTCGATTTCCCTCACAGCAATGTAAGAATGCCTCGCACTTGACACTTCTTCCAATTTTAAGTATCCTTCTACTAACGATGTAGCGTTTACCATTCACTCTGAACCTCAACGTAACCTCAGCGCTACTACTGCCTCGCCTAATGAGAGTCTCAAGGGTTCTCCCTCTGCTATGCTCCTTGAATAGCGCAAAGCTTATGGCATCAAGGATAGCACTCTTTCCTGCACCGTTAGGTCCTATGAGGACTGTTATTCCATCTTGGAACGCTACTTCGGTCTCTTTATGAGAGAGGAAATTTCTCAATATTACCTTTTCAAGAATCATTCATCATCACCTAAAAGAAACCAGAATTATAAAACTCTCTTACCAGCTTCCTCGCTTCCTCTAAGTTTTCCTTTCGAAGTGCTTCAAAAAGTCTGTAGGCTAGCTCTGCTACTCTTGCATTTTTTAACTCCTTGTACATGAGATCTCTTAAGTTTAGTTGTGAAGTTGTTTCGAGTATACTCTCTCCTTCACTTAAACGTTCTAGCTCAAACTCTAGTCGGATGGTTAGAGCATATGGAGACAGAATCCTAGAGGCTAAGCTTCTCACTAGCCTTCTACTTGTAATAGGCCCTCTTACCATTAGATGGATGATAGGTTTTACTTTAAACTCCTTAACTTTATTAACTAGTCTATGAAGCTGATAAGTAAACTTTTCTGCATTAATTTCCTCAACAATGTGAGGCCTGATTGAGCTAACGTCGACTTTGTGAAGTGAGGGCACATCTCCTGAAATGTCGATGATGTAGGCGCCCTTTCCATTCTTAACGTAATCCTGATACTCGCTCCTATTCCATGCCTCCGTAGAACCTGAGTAGGCTAATAATCCATCTCCAAAGTTCCTGACTATTCTTTTATGAATGTGACCCATTGCATAGTAGTTGAAGTTATCAGGCAGATTAGCCAAACTGAGCTCATAGTCTATGGGAAAGAACTCTTTTATAGATTGGTGAAGTACGAGAACTCTCTTCTCATAACTCTTAGCTCTATTGGACAGCTGGCTTAGGAGTGCTAGAAGGGCTTCCTTTAGGTGTCTGGGGATGTGCTGAACACCTCCTATGAAAACTTCATGGCCTTCCTTTCTAAAGACGTCATAAGGATTTCTGTGAGTTAGTACCTTCATCCCTAATCTCTCGAACAGCGCATGAGGGGGTAGTCCTCTTCTCTTAAATTGATCGTGGCCACCAGGTATAGAATAAAAGGCTATTCCTCTCTCCCATAGCTTAAGCACAGAGTTCTGTACAACTAGCAATGCCTTAGTTGGAGGTCTAGGACTTTCGAATAAGTCACCACTATGAATTATTAAGTCAACGTGTTCCTCCATTAGCTTTTCAATAAGCTCATTATAGACCTTGTAGAAGTCCTCTTCACGCTCCTCTAGGTTATATTGCCTAAGGCCTAGGTGAGTGTCAGATATGTGTCCTATTAACACGACTCCCCTCCTCCTATTAACAGCTCCCGAATAAGGCTAATAAACTATCTTACCACAACTCTAACATATCATCTAGCTCTTTAGCTTTTACAATAACTCTTTTAGCCAACGTTGAGGAGCATTTTCTCCAAGCACTCACCACGTCTAAGTCTCCCCCTACTAACTTCCCTTCAAATTTGTCTATTTTAACTAAAGCAGGGATCTTGACCATCATGCCTAACACTACTGCCTCTCCAACATTCAGGGAGGGTAGTTGTTCTACTAAATCCTCGCTAAGAGTCTCACTAGCCTCTTGAACATACCTTTGATCCGAGGGTTCGACCAGCCTTAATACTATCATATTATTCATTTGTGAAAGAGTATTGGGATCTAGTGCTTTAGGTCTTTGACTAACTAGACATAACCCTATGCCAAATTTCCTTCCCTCTCTAGCAACTCTACTTATCCAGTATTTTGATAAAGTGCCTCTATCCTTAGGCGCTAATATGTGAGCCTCCTCTAGTACTACGAATATAGGGAATGATAGTCCATCCCCACTAACGATGTATCTTTTCCTACTTAATAATAGACTACTCAAAGCATGACTCACTATGACATCGGCTGCTTCCTCGTCTACTTGACCTAAGTCGACTACGTTGACGTAGCCCAGCTTTAATTGATCAACTATGTCTGGAGCATAGTAATCAATCATATGTTCATAGCGGTCTAAGAAGCCCTCAATCTTATTTATAACAGACATTATACTAGACCTGTCAGACTTATACCTATCCTCCTCTGAGTACTTTTCTAGTTCTCTTTGAATGATTTCAAGCAGCTGATCTGGGTGTATGGAGCCTGACATAAGTCTCTTCTTAGCTTCCTTGAGAGCCTTCCTAAAGTATCTCTCTTGCTTGAATGAAGATTGATCTATGTTCAATAACTTCAAGAGCTCGCTCGTTGATAAGTTCACAGGATTTATCTTAGCACGTATAACATTTGCTTTGCCACTTCTAAACTTAGCAGTAGAATATTCTGAGTGCATATCAAAGATCAAGACTGCTCCTCCTAATCGAGCTATTCCATCAGCTATTATCGCGACAGTATTGGATTTTCCCGCTCCAGTTATAGCTAGTATCGCCAAGTGCCTAGAGACCATTTTATTAACGTCGACGTATACAGGGACCTTTGGTTGTGATATTAAAACACCTATTCTGATTCCTGTTCCATGATCATTACCAAATATCCTCTTTAGAGTTTCAATATCTGCTTCATATATCTCTGTAGCAGGTGGAGGTGGAGTTCTCGGTATTCTTAAGCTCTCTATATCTCCAAGTATTTTCACTATTCCCTTAATGTAGTGAGTCTCACCGTTCTCAAATGCTCTTATTCTTTCAACAGCTGCAGCATCATATATGTCGTCTGTTATTGAAACACTACCTCTAACTAAACTCTGTATCATGCCTAAGACGCGCCTGCCGCCATATTCGAGTATGACATATTGACCAACGGCAGGTACTTCCTTTGATATAAACGTGACCTGGGTGGGTGTAGCTTCACCTATAGTATATCCTATAATTCTTCTCATACAATCACCTAATACCAATGCTTAATACCGACTTCATGCTGTTCTCTTCCTGTTTTCTCGTCATAAGCGCTAAGGATCCTCAGTATACACTCCATGTCCTGATCTCTTATGTCGCTATCTGCATGAGCTTTCTTAAGTGGATAAGGATATCCCATTACCGAATATGCTGATAATACGTCTAGGATTCTTTTAATGTCCTCATAACTAAGCCTCATTGGAACTTCAGCCTTTAATACTGGCCCGTTTTCAGTTAATCTAAAGTAGAATGTAGATATTTCAATATCTTTTAAAAAGTTCGCTATAGCATCTGAAAACTTGTTTCTTGTTATGGCTATAATATCACTTATTTTTCTGACTATAGGCTTTGAGAAGCCAACCGTTTTAGTGAACCTCTCAAAAATCACAATATCTGGCTTAAACTCCTTGAAGTACAGCGTACTCTGTGAAGTCTTAGCAATGGCAATTAATTTATCTCCGCTTTTCTCAAGCAGCCTTTTAAGGAGCATTAAATACTTTAAGAACTCAACACAGAGAATGTAATTCTCTACTCCATATGCTCTAAAGGCTACGTAATTAATTAGCTCTCTTACATTGAATTCCTCCTCTTCAAGCATGTCGATTAACACATTATCGCTGAATATCTCTCTAACCATATCTACATTCCTTGGAACGTGCCTGACTATGTTGTTTATAATTGAGCCATCAAGAAGAATTACGTCAACATTCTCACTCACTCTCAAAGCTGCTAACACTTCCATAATTAACATGTAAACTTTCACTCTTTCTCGAGTCCTGAAGTAAGGGTATAGTAAATCAACATCACACAACCTAATTTTATTCATCCTTTTATTATCAAGTATTACTGCCTCTGCTGACAGAGCGTAGAGCGAGAAACCTTTAAACTCTTTAAAGTTCATGCTGCCATCGACTCCGCATATTGTGACCTTCTTGAATGGAATAGGAGTATAAGTAATCCATGAACTCTTAACTACATCCTCGTGAACTTGAACAGACCTTATTTTACTGATCAACTCTCTTCTCTTCTCCATCGCTGTCTCTAGAAGCTCTGCTAACATTCATACACCGTAGTATCATAGCAACGATGTGAGTTATATATCACCTAGATAGTGCTTTGTGAAAGTAACTAATTACAACCCAGTTAATGATGATTTCGTGCTCATATAAACAAGAGGGGTTATCTATCTGAGTTAAGTGATATAAGAGGTAGCTCTAAATTAATTAACGGTGACGATATGGTTAAGCTCACATTAGGAATAAATAACTGCTGGGCTGTTAAGCGTTATGTCTCCCCTCGAGAGTGGATCGAGATAACAGCTTCAGAGTTAGAATTAAATGTTGTTCAGTTCTCTTTCGACCTATTAGATCCAAGAACTAAGCCTGCTGCTAGAGACTCAATGATATGGGAGATTCTCGACTCAGCTAGGGAATACGGAGTAGTAATACATAGTGCATTCACTGGGCTTGCGGCTTACTCTTTTAACTTACTAATGCACCCTGATCCAGGTATAAGAGCAGATGCCTTGGATTGGTACGAGTCGGCAATTGAAGTGGCCTCCAGGCTAAATGTCGAGGGAGTAGGTGGTCATGTTGCTGCGATGACGTGGAAAGATTATAAAGACGAAGAGCGGAGGAAGTACCTAATTAAGGTGTTAATAGAGAACTTGAAATACTTGAGCAAAGTAGCCAAGGCTAAAAACGTGAAGATGCTCTTATGGGAACCTATGCCGGTGGCTAGAGAGCCCCCAGCCACTATAGATGAAGCTAAAGAGCTATTGAAATTAGCCAATGAAGACTCTTATGTTCCTATTAAGCTATGTATTGATGTAGGTCATGCATGTAATCCATGGGCATCTGACAAGAAAGACTTAGATCCTTATGAGTGGCTAAGAGAATTAGGTAGTGAGTCACCATGCATTCATGTTCAACAAACAGATGGTAAAGCTGATAGACATTGGCCGTTCACAGAGGAGTACAATAAGATAGGAATAATACGCCCAGAGAAGTTAATCGAAGCCTTAGAAGGAAGTGGCTCGAAAGAGAACTATTTGTTCTTAGAAATTATACATCCCTTTGAGTATAGAGAAGACAAAGTCATTGAAGACCTTAAAGCTAGTGTAAAATACTGGAAAGAGTTTATTCAATAAGCAACTCTTCGATTACTCCTATTATATCACTAAGTGCATCAACAGTCGCTAAGGCTCCACACTTCGCTAATTTAGTTCTTTTGCTCGAATTCTTACTTACACCAATACTCTTTACGCCTGCTCTCTTCGCTGCTATAATATCATACTCGCTATCTCCTACAACTATCGCCTCATTAGGTCTGACGGATAAACGTCTCAGGGCTAATAGTATTGGTTCTGGATCAGGCTTCCCCTTAATAACCTCATCCTGACCAACCACTGAGTCTACATACTTCGCTAACCCTGTATTCTTTAGAACCTTTAATATTAACTCTCTGGGATTAGAGGACACTACGCATATTTTAAGTCCTCTTGACTTTAGTGTCCTCAAGACCTGATCAGCATTATCGATTACCTCGACTTGATCAGTGTACTTTTCAATGAAGAGTTCATCCTTGATCTTGGCTAACTTGTGCGCTAAAGAGGTAGGCTTATTAGCAATCTGTAAAAGCTCTCTAGCAATATCATAACTCGTTCTTCCCATAAGCTTATCAACATGGCTTCTTCTAATGTTAGTTAATCCTATAATTCTGCTGGCTTCTAACCAGGCTGATATATGGGAAGGTGTTGAATTGACTAACGTTCCATCTAAGTCAAAAATAACTGCTTTAATTGAGCTCATGGCTGTTTAAAAGTGCTATTCTCTAAAGGGGAAGTGAATCACTCCTCCAGTTTTACCTGATCGGTATATGGCTCTTATTACCTCTAATGATCTTCTTCCCTCTTTTCCATCTACGAAGGGCTTTCTATTCTCCTCTATCGCTCTAGTGAAGTCCCTTATTAGCTCAGCATGGTTTCTTGGTGGAACAGCCTCAGGTCGAGCCCAGGACTCTAACTCCTTAGCTCTTTCTACTTCAGAGTATTCTGGCTCGCCCACGATCGATATCTTCTTGATCATCTCTGCCTCCCATATGATAGAGCCTCTAGCTCCGTGTATCTCTAACCTATGAGGAAAACCAGGGTAAATCGCTGTACTTCCTAAAATTAATCCAAAGGCACCATTTTTGAATCTCATTGCAGCAATAGCTAGATCTTCTACCTCAATATTATGAGTCATAGTTCCCACCAATGCCCAAAGATATTCAACATCACCCATCAACCAAATCAACAAATCTATTGTGTGTATAGCTTGGTTAATTAATGCTCCCCCTCCCTCAGTAGCCCATCTCCCTCTCCAGAAGCTCCTATCATAGTACTCTTGAGTTCGGAACCACTCAATGTAGGCCTCTCCAAGTATTAACTTACCTAGCTTACCTTCTTCTATTATTCCTTTAATTTTCCTCAATTTAGGGTCAAACCTACTCTGTAGAATCACCCCTAATTTTACACCCTTCTTCTCAGCTCTTCGGATCATCTCATCAGCTTCGTTCAGATTTATAGCCATTGGCTTATCCACTAATACATGGAGTCCTTCTTCTATGGCCTCGATTGTTTGCGGAAAGTGCAGGTAGTGAGGAGTTGATATTATAACAGCATCTATTCCAGATTTTGTAAGAAAATCTCTGTAATTAGTATACCACTTCTTCACTCCCCACTTAGAAGCAAAACTCTTCACTCTCTCCTCATGTGCGCTACAAGCAGCCTCTACTGTAGCTACTCCTTCTGGCTCTAGAATCTCTTTTATGGCTCTTGTCGCAAAGGTCCCTCCAACTCCAACTCCTACTATACCGTACTTAATTACCATCACTATCCCCCATCTAGAGAATTTCCCTTAATTTTAATAAATGTGAGTAACTTAGGCTATCATGGTAGTCTATAGTCCTCCTATCATAAGTTGTAACTATAGGAAACTCAATGACTTTTCAAGAAAGGCTAAATTTCTTATAAACGAGCTTATACATTAAGGCCAAATTCCCCTCAATTTTATAGCCCTAACCACTCTCTCAATAGCGATTATGTAAGCAGCATCTCTCATACTGACCTCTTTTTCGCGTGAGAGCTTATATACCTCATCAAATGTCTTTAGGAGTCTCTGTTTAAGCCCTTCACGGACTTGGCTTAAGGACCAACGCTCACGAGTGAGACTCTGAATCCACTCGAAGTAACTAACTATAACACCACCCGCGTTAGCGATGATGTCAGGGACTACCATCACTCCCTTTTCAATAAGTACTTCATCAGCTTCAGGAGTAGTCGGCCCATTAGCCCCTTCGACGATTATTTTAGCATTTATTTTATTGGCATTTTCCTCATTTATAACTCCCTCTATTGCTGCTGGAACAAGAACATCGACGTCAAGCTCTAAGAGCTCTTCGTTAGTTATGTTCTTGGCTTGTGAGAATCCCAGAACGCTTCCCGTTTTCTGCTTATGCTCCATAACAGCCTCAGGGTTAAGGCCGCCGGGGTTGTAAATACCACCTTTAGAGTCACTAACAGCCACAACTTTAAGCCCCCATTCACTAGCAATTTTAGCTGCATGATATCCCACGTTTCCGTAACCTTGAATAGCAACTGTTACGCTCCTAGGGTTCATATTAAGCCTCTTTATAGCCTCTATAAGATTGATTATAACGCCTCTTCCAGTAGCCTCCACTCTACCAGGAGATCCTCCAAGCTCTATAGGTTTGCCTGTAACAACTGCTGGTTCATAATATCCAGCGAAGATGCTATATGTATCCACTATCCAAGCCATATGTTGAGGGCCTGTATTGACATCAGGCGCTGGTATGTCAGTGTAGGGTCCTATAAATTCCCTTATAGCATATATGTACCTTCTAGTCAGTCTCTCTATTTCACTTATAGACATTTCCTTAGGATCACATGCAATACCCCCTTTGCCTCCTCCCAGTGGCAGATCCATGACTGACGTCTTCCACGTCATCCACATAGCTAGAGCTCTTACTTCATCTAATGTAACATTTGGGTGATAACGTATACCACCCTTACAAGGTCCTCTTGCATCATTATGATGTACTCTGTAACCCGTGAAGACTCTAACACTACCATCATCCATTCTAACAGGTATTGTGACTATAATTTCTCTTTTAGGCTTTTTAAGTAACTCAATGAGCCACTCATCAAGCTCTAGAATTCTTCCAACTCTCTCGAGCTGCTTAATGGCTACGTGGTAAGGATTCACACTTTTCATAACATCACCAGTGGTAACTTACCCAATAATTTCTACTTAAATCTTTCTCTTTTCTTAATTAGAATGTTCTATCCACTACTACCATCCCCCTTTTTGCAGAGGACATTATTATGTAGCCTTTTTAGGTATAATTACCCAGACTTGAGCAAAATTGGTTGAAATTTTTAGTATCTTGTCATAAATAAACTGTATAGGTGAGTCAATTGTTGCGAGCTAGACTAGTGAGACCTAAGGAGATAGTTTTAGAGGAAGTTGAGAAGCCCAAGCCTAAACCTAATGAAGTATTGATCGAAGTTAAGTATTGTGGTATATGTGGAAGTGACATCCATGCATACCACGGTGTACATCCGTTTATAAAGCCACCCATAGTATTAGGACACGAGTTCTCTGGTGTTATCAGTGAGTTAGGTGGTGATGTTGAAGAGCTCAAAATAGGCCAAAGAGTAGTTGTAGAGCCACTACTAACTTGTGGGAAGTGCCTGAACTGCAAGCTCGGCTACTACAATAGGTGTATAGTCATGAAGGTTATAGGTGCGCAGACTGATGGGGCCTTTGCTGAGTATATCTCTGTTCCAGCCCATAGAGTAATAGCTATACCAGATGAAGTCTCATTTAAGCATGGCGCGCTTGTAGAGCCATTAGCAGTTGCAGTCCACGCAGTTAAGAGAGCTGGGCCTCTTGGAGGACTAAATGTCGCAGTCTTAGGAGCTGGACCTATAGGACTACTAACAGCCTCAGTGGCAAAAAGATATGGAGCTAATGAGGTACTAATAACCGATCTATCTGACTATAAGCTCAAAGTCGCCAAGTCTCTCGGAATAGATTATACGGTAAACGTTAAAAGAGAAGATCCTGTTAAAGTCGCAAAGGAAATCTTCGGCCACGAAGGTGTTGACGTGATCTTCGAATGTGTGGGCTCAAATCCTGTGACTATAGCTCAGGCTATCAACATGGCCCGCAAAGGCGCTACAATAGTCGTTGTCGGTGTCTTTAAAGAAGAAGTACCTATTAAGGTAGGACTCATCCAAGATAGAGAGTTAGAACTTAAGGGTACGGCTGTTTATAGGTTTAAGGACTTCTTAGATGCAATAGAATTATTGAAGAGAGGGGATGTATTAGCTGGTCAGTTAATATCGAGAGTCTTCTCTTTAAGAGAATTGGAGAAAGCATTTAAGTACATAGAAGAGAATAGAGACACGACGATAAAAGTGCTAATTAAGGTGACCTAATTAATTCCATGACATTTTTTAATATTATTGGAACAGGATCCTCAAGCTTAGATAGTATTTTACTCACATTGACTTCATGTTCTAGTGCTAGTATCTTATTGAGAGAGTCCTTTAAAGCTCGGAAGTTCTTAAAATGATGGAGAGGAAATCCCAGTCTCGCGATCTCCCTACAAGTTATAATTTCGTAAGGGAAGTACGTAACTGCACGAACACCCATTAATGCTGCCTCCTGAGCTAGTGTACTGCCCCCAGTTATCACTAAGGCTGAAAACTTAATTAAACTAAGAGTGTCTAAGCTCTTTTCAGGGATTATTATTCTCTCACCAAACTTATCCTTAAGAAAACGTCTCTGTTCTGGATACCTGGGAAATACTACGATATCATAGTCAGAGGGAATGATCTCTATTAGCTCGTCTGCCACAGTGGGCTTCTCAACACTTAGCCCTTTATAATAGGCAGCATATCGTTCTTCAGGTCTCAAGATGATATAGTTTCCCCTCTCCAGGCCTAGCTCTTCGAGCACGACTTCATCAGGTTTCTTTCTTAGTATCCAGGCTAGTTCAAAAAAGCCATTGAACTGAACTATTCTGTGGCTCTCTATGAACTTCGAGAATAGATCTAGCGGTATGCATTTTGGCGCTATCAGTCTATCAGCTAGTGGTAATGATAACCTATTCACAAAATAGGAATGTGGTGAATCACTTAAGGCTAGTATTGGTATTCCTAATCCAAATGCAACCCTACTTGAATCGGGCGAAGTGAAAGTTATATGTAATTTCACCTCGAGTTCTGATATTAACTTAGCTAACTCGAGCTGTCTTTTTGTACTAGCGATAAGCTTACCCTTTAAAGTTCTACCACCATATCCTCCAATTATTATTGGCTTATACCCTAACATTTCAAGTATTCCGACAGTATAATCGTATCTTCTCGTTGTTATTAAGATATCATAGCCTAGCTTGTTCAATTCCTCAGCGATGATCCCCATGAGTAGAGCTTGCTTTCCTGTCAAGGCCTCAAGCCATATCAATGTAACACTCCCTTCACTAGGTATTGTTGTATACTTCTATTTATTTTCAAAACTGCTAGAGTGTATAGTTTTGATACTTCAGTCTTATGAAGGGCTTTTATCATTGTCGAAATGCCAGTATGGACTTGTTACTCAATTAAGATGATGTCACTGAATTATAAATCATTAACTTAACTAGCCTATACATCTTGATAATGCTAGGGTGGTAATTCCACTTAGAAACACTAATCATTACATTCAAAGTGCCTAACCATATAATAGGAAGTTGTTCTTATTATACTAATGATTGCTGACCTCAATCCTGGGGTTTCGCTCTTGATAGATAAAGGTCTAGAACTGATGGAAATCCCCAGAAAGATAGTGTTTGGCCCTATGGCTATAAAGGAGGTAAATGAAGTTTGTAGTGAATTCAGTCCTGATGGTAAGGTGTTTGTACTATCTGGTGGTAAGCATACAACAGCAATCGCTGATGATAAAGTCATACCCGTTCTTGAAGAGGGTGGTTTAAATGTAAAAAGTGCTTCTCTGGGCTCGCAGTTAGCATCCCTACATAGTGTATTAAACATTCTTAAGAAGGTAAAAAAACATAAATCTTCCCTACTCTTAGCTGTCGGTGGCGGAAAGGTCATTGATGTAGGTAAAGCTGTATCGTCGATCTTGGGAATACCCTATATCAGTATTCCTACAAGTGCAGCCAATGATGGTATAGCTTCTCCTGAGATATCTTATCTTTTAAAAATAGAAATAACAAAAGAGCTAGCTCCTCAGAAGTTTAAGGCCAGAGCTCCGATAGCTATAATAGCCGATACGAAGATAATTTCACGAGCTCCTCGCGTGACCCTCATCGCTGGCTGTGGAGACTTGTTAGCTAAATTTGTGGCTGTGAAAGATTGGGAATTAGCTTACAAGCTAAGAGGAGAGCCTTACAGCGAATATGCAGCATCTCTGGCACTGCTCAGTGCGCAACTTATCGTAAAAAGAGCTAAATATATAAAGGAAGGACTCGAGGAAAGCGCTAGGATAGTCGTAAAGGCCCTTATAGGGAGTGGAGTTGCTATGAGTATAGCTGGGAGTAGCAGACCAGCCTCAGGCAGTGAGCACTTATTTAGTCATGCGCTTGATGTGTTATCTAAGAAATATGGATTCAAAGCAGCACCTCATGGGCTCCAAGTTGGATTAGGAGCAATAATGATGATGTGGCTTCATGGTGGCGATTGGGAGAGAATTAGGAATACATTAAAGCTGTTGGGTGCACCTACAAACGCTTATGAGCTGGGCATAGAACCTAAGTATATAATTGAAGCTCTAACCATAGCTCATAAAATAAGACCGGATAGGTATACGATACTAGGTAGTGCTGGACTCACTGCTGAAGCGGCTGAAAGATTAGCTAAAGAGACAGAGGTAATCTAATTCAATTAGGTGAAGGCTTTGTTTATCAGATATAATTGGAAGGAAGATCCATTTCTCGCTAAGCTCTCTAAGGATGGCTCCCGAAAGCTTATATGTTCATACTTGGAGTTACCCCAGGCTCTAGAATATGGTTCTCCTATTGAAAGTTTGAATATATCTAGAGAAGTTAAGATAGCGTTATCAAGGCTCGGGATAAAGAGGCTATTTCTTCATCAAGAAAGAGCAATCGAATTAGTAAAGAAGGGAATTAATACATTCATAATGTCTGGGACTGGTACTGGTAAGACTGAAGCGTTCCTGATACCAATTCTCGATGATGTGATTAAAGATCCCTTTGGAGGGCTTAAGGCAATACTGATATACCCCACGAAAGCTCTAGCTAGAGACCAGCTGAAGAGAATAAACAAATTCATCGCTCCCTTCTTTGGAGTACGCGCCTTGGTTTACGATGGGGATACCCCTATAAAAGTTAGAAAAGAGATATACCGTACACCCCCATCATTGCTCATAACAAACCCTGATATGATTCACGTATCACTTCAAGGATCTGAAGAGTTCAGGGACATCATAAGGGAAGTAAAATACATAGTCCTGGATGATGCTCACGTCTACAACGGGGTATTTGGAACTCATGTATCCTATGTCCTACGCCGATTAAGCAGATTTATCGACCACGTACCCGTTCACATAGCGACTTCAGCTACGATAGATAACCCTAAAGAGTTTATTGAGGAGCTAACAGGACTTGAATTTGAAGTTGTAAGTTCTAGCGCTGGTAAGCGAGGAGAAGTCGTTCACACTTTCATAAAGCCTTTAGGAAGATCAAAGACATTTGAAGTACTATCCTTAGTTAAGGCTTGTCAAGAGGCAGGGTTTAAGTGCTTAATTTTTGCTGACAGTCACCGAGTCGTTGAAATGATTAAGCTCATGGGCAAGAAGTATGGGATCAACATAGAAGTCCACAGAGCTGGCCTAAGGCCTGAAGAAAGAATCGAAATAGAAGAAGGGCTTAGAAGTGGCAAGATAATGACCGTAGCAGCAACTCCAACATTAGAGTTAGGTATAGATGTAGGAGACTTAGACGTAATAGTGCTCTACTCCATACCTCCAACGTTTACGAGATATGTGCAGCGAACTGGTAGAAGTGGCAGAAGGGGTCAGAGAGCGTACGTCTTCGTTATCTTGGGAGAAGATCCGATAAGCTCCTATTATGAGAAGCATCCAGAGGACTTTTTCAACGCTAGCTATGACCCATTAAGCATTGATAAGTCAAATGAAGAGATATGTAGAATCCACGTCCTAGCGATGGCTAGAGATAGACCGTTTAGATGGAGAGAATTAAGGGGACTAGAGGAAAGTGTGGCTAAGAGCTTACTGGCAGAAGGTTATCTCCGAATGAAAGGAGGTATAGTGAAGTTGACTAAAAAAGGGTTAAGTTACTTAAGGAGTAAGATGAGCCTAAGGGGAATTGGAGACATCGTCAGAATATACACGGAGAACGGTATCTTGGTGGGTGAAAGGGAAATGCCAATGGCACTAAAGGAGCTACATCCAGGAGCCATCTACGTGCATAGAGGTCATATGTACCTCTCCCTCATCCTCACCAAGGAAAAAGCCATTGTAAGAGAGCTACCTCGAGACTTAGGCTACATCACAGTCCCTATTTACTATTCAATTCCAGATCAGGTCGAAGTTATTGAATCTCGTGAGGTTGCAGGTCTCCGAATAGGATATGTCGATATTGAGTTAGCAGAAATCGTGTACGGATATGTTGTTAAGACGTTTCCCGGCTGGGTTACAGTAAGAGAAGAGCTACTTAATGAGAGCTACGAATATAAATTCAGAACGAAGGGGATTTCAATAAACTTCCCTATAGTAGAAGAGTGGAACGAGTACCAGAATGCTGAAGCATTCCACGCTATAGAGCACGCGTTAATAACAGCCTCTCAAACTATAGTCGGAGCTTCTCCCACAGACTTAGGAGGAGTTAGCTTCCCAAGCGGACATATATACATATACGACACCTATCCAGGTGGCTCCGGTATTTCGAAGCTCTTAATGAAAAGGTTTAAGAGCGTCGTAGCACGAGCTTACAGAATAGTGAGTGAGTGTACATGCAAGGATGGATGTCCACGATGCATCTACTCTCCTTATTGCGGGAATAACAACAGAGTTTTATCTAGAGCAAGAGGCAAATACGTGCTAGAGGGAGTTTTAAAAGGCAAGTTAAAAGAGCTTCATGAAGAGAGGTGGGGAAGGCCTATAGTTTAGTCCTCTTTGCTAATTAATATTGCGTCCATGACATATATCTTATCAAAGGGAGTTCTCGACATTTGGTGTCTAATGTAGACAAAGCCATTATCAACTAAGGCCTTTGAAACACTATCAAATGGTGTGAGAGAAGATATCGTGAAAATGAGAGTGCCACGTCGTTTCAAGCATCGACGACTTTGTCTAACTAACTTGATCAGGACTTCTAACTTTTCGCCAGCACAAAATAGCATATCCAGACCGTTCCGGGGATTCAATGGTAAATAAGGAGGGTTTGAGATTACTAAATCAACAGCAGAGTCTCTGAAGGGAGAGAGGCAATCACAGACTACTACATCTGTATAACTGTAAAGGTTGTTATCTTTAATGTTTCTTAACGAGACTTTAGCAGCATGAATGCTGATGTCACTTGCAATGACCCATCTAAGCTTTTTAGTAGAAGATAAGAATATCGCTATTATACCCGACCCTGTTCCTACATCAACTACTCTAAAAGTACGTCGTATGGTCTTACTTTTTAAAAAACTTAACAGAGCTGCAGACGAAAACGTATACTTAGGACTAAAGATCCCCCTTTCGATAGTTAGCGTTATTTCATCGACTTTAATTTTCTTTTTATCAAAAGATTTATGATAGTAACGAAGCATGGCTCTAAGAGCTTTAAGCTTTATCATATCGAGAGATATCACACTAGCTCACCACAAAGCTTTAATTTCACCACATTTATTGATCATGCTGACTTAAAAGGAAGCGGGTGATGTAACATTGAATTACTGCCGATAAAGTCTCTATTTGATGATTATTTAGTCGGCAAAGAAGTCTGTATTAGAGGCTGGGTGTATAGACTACGAAAATTTAAGGATAAGACATTTATCTTAATAAGAGACTCAACGGGAATAGTACAAGCAGTAGTGGCTCATGATAAGGTTAGAGGTAGTGAAGTAGACAATCTAGCTATAGAGTCCTCGGTTATAGTGAAAGGTAGATTAGTAAAGGATGAAAGAGCTCCCAACGGTTATGAAGTTCGTGTCAATGAGTTAAGGATCATCGGTCCTTCTCGTAATTTCCCTATAACTAAGGATTACTCTGAGACTTTCCTACTCGATGTCAGACATCTCTGGATTAGAAGCAGAAAAATGACAAACATACTCAAGGTTAGAAGTAAAGTCTTTGAGCTCATTCACGAGTACTTCAGAAGTAGAGGCTTCTACGAAGTCCATTGTCCTATGTTTATAACAGCAGCAGTTGAAGGAGGCGCTACGCTTTTTGAATTAGAGTACTTTGATAGGGGCAAGGTATATCTAACACAATCATCACAATTCTACCTAGAGGCGTTAATATACTCTTTGGAGAAGGTATACACAATAGCCCCCTCGTTCAGAGCTGAGAAGTCCAGAACAAGAAGGCACTTAACCGAATTCTGGCATGCAGAAGCAGAAGTCGCTTGGGCGCATCTTGAGGATATACTCAAAGTCGAAGAAGAGCTCATAACTCACGTCGTCAAAGGGGTACTAGAGAATGCCAGGGAGGAGCTAGATACACTCAGAAGAGATGTAAAACCCCTAGAGAGGGTCAAGCCTCCCTTCCCACGAATTAGCTACGATGAAGCGATAGAGATCCTCAAAAGTAAAGGCTTCAGAATCGAGTGGGGAGAGGATTTAGGAGCCGACGAGGAAAGAGCCTTAACTTTGGAGTTCGATAAACCAGTATTTATAATAGGATATCCTGAAACTGTCAAAGCATTTTATCATAAAAATGATCCTAAGAGGCCTGAGGTGACGCTATCAGCAGATTTACTTGCTCCTGAGGGTTACGGAGAAATAATTGGAGGAGGCGAAAGAATAGAGAATGAAGAGGAGTTAATCGAAAAAATCATCAGATTTGGCTTAGAGCCGAAGAATTATGAGTGGTACATCGATTTAAGACGCTATGGCTCTGTACCCCATTCAGGATTCGGATTAGGTGTCGATAGGCTAGTGATGTGGATATGTGGCTTAGACCACATAGTACATGCAATACCATTTCCAAGAACTATAAGGAGAGTATATCCATAACGCTCTAAGCGTTTAAAGTAAACTTTTAATGAATCGCGTTAAGGAGTCTAACTTATGTCCACTGAGGAGAGCTAATATAGTTCCTGTGACTAATTCTGAAAATGGGGTTTAGAATGATAGGCGTCTACTGTAAAGCGGGTAATCTAGAGCTTTTAGCTAAGGCACCGTGGAAAATTGGAATAGTCGCTTTCATGGCTTTTCCAAGTACTCTCAAAGGTGTAGATGTCATTGAAGCAACAGAAGCGCTATTGAAGGACGGTTTCTTTGACATGATAGAACATCATATTATACCTATAGAAGTTCTTAGAAAGGTAGCTAATATGGCCGAAGAAGCCGGAGTCGAGCTAGCAGGCGCATTACAGCCTACGATTCTGATCCAGAAGTTCAATATTAACTCATTAGATGAAGGAGAAAGAATGAGAGCAGTAAAAAGACTAAAGGAAGAAATTGATGTAGCTCACAGTGTTGGTATTAATAAAGTTGCATTGTGTTCCGGTCCCGACCCTGGCTCTCAAAAAAGAGAGCAAGCCATGAAAGCATTGCGTGCTTCACTTCTCGAAATATGTGAGCATGCCAAGTCGTATGGAATAACAGTCTACTTGGAGAACTTTGACAGAGAATATGATAAAAAGCTCCTTTTAGGTCCCACTCTAGAAACATATAAATTGATCAAAGAGTTGGGAGAAGAAACTACTAACTTAAAACTACTTTGGGACTTAAGCCATGCACCATTATTGCATGAAAAACCGCAAATATTAAAGAATGTTAAGAATGTTCTAGGACATGTCCACATAGGATGTGCTGAAAGGACCTCTGAAGGACTTAAAGATTATCATCCTGGCTTCTATACTCCAAATGCTGTAAATGATGTCAATGATGTGATTGAATTATTGAAGGTGTTACTCGAAATAAGATATGAGGGAGGAATTAGCTTCGAAGTTAAGCCAAAAGAGCAAGAAAATAGTCTTCAAGTAATAAACACTGCAAAAGGAGTACTTTATACAGCCTTCCAAAGGACTATAAAAGAGTGCTTGAAGAAAATAAGTTAGAGTTCTGCGACATCTATCATCTTAACTTGTGATAAAGGTCTAACATTCTTTACCTCAGGATTTACAAGGAACTCTGGCTCTTTTCCTGATAGAACTGCTAGTAATCCTTTTATAGCAACTTCAGCCATCTTAGCTCTAGTTTCATAAGTAGCACTTCCAATGTGTGGTGCTAGAACAACATTGTCAAGCTCACATAAGGGGTGATCCTTCGGTAAGGGCTCTTGTTCAAAGACATCGAGAGCAGCTCCTGCTATCCATTTTTCTCTAAGAGCCCTAACTAAGGCATTAGTCTCAACAACAGCACCCCTCGAGACATTTATCAAGTAGGCTGTGGGCTTCATCAGCTTGAGCTCTCTCTCCCCTATCATGTGATAAGTCTCTTTAGTTAAAGCTACTGTTAAGACCACGTAGTCAGCTTCTCTCAGTAGTTCCTCTAAGGGTTTAAATTCGAGTCCCAATTCCCTCTCTAGTGCAGGCTTCTTAGTTCTGCTGTAGTATATTATCTTCATATTGAAGCCCTTAGCCCTCCTTGCTACGGCTGTTCCAATTCTGCCTAAACCAATTATGCCGAGGGTCTTCCCGTAAACAGCACTCCCCAACATAAACGTTGGGTACCAAGCAATTTTCCAACAGCCTTCTCTTATACATTTGTCAGCCACTATAATTCTCCGCGCTATAGCTAGCAGAAGAGCCCATGCTAAATCAGCCACAGCCTCTGTTAGGACACCAGGCGTATGAGTTACATAGATTCCCCTTTTAGTGGCCTCCTCTACATCTATGTGATCATATCCGACGCTATATGTGCTAATTACCTTAAGCTCTGGAGCTAAGTCCATAATCTCTTTATCGATTTTATCAGTTAACAGACATAAAAGAGCATCTTTGCCCTTGATATGCTCCTTTATTTCCTCTCTAGAAGGTGGTGCATCTGAGTCGTAAAGGTCCACGTCACAATACTTCTTTAATAGCTCAAAGGCTGGGAACGGTAGCCTCCTTGTCACATAAACCTTTGGCCTGGCCATAGTCTAACCCTATTCTAACACTACATCCTGCCTTTATTTATCTTTACACAGTACTTGGATCGTTAGAGAGTGAATAACGAACTGTCATGGGATGATTTGAAGAAAACTGCCATTTAGAAATACCTATAAATAGGGGAACTCCAATCCTAAAACGTCACGTGAGAGGTTCGAAATGAGAAGAAGAAGCTTTAGTCAAAGGAAAAGAGCCTTCGTGAAAGTCAAGGACTTAACCCCTACGTCTAGGGGCATCAACATAATAGTCAAAGTCTTAGAAGTGAAGGATGTTAGAACCGTCTTCTCAAGGAGAGATAACAGAGAGCATCGAGTTGCTGAAGTACTAGTTGGTGATGAAACTGGTGTAGTATTGATGAGTTTATGGGATGAAAACATAGAGAGGGTACAAGAGGGAGATGTCATAGAGATAGGGAACGGCTACGTCTCACTATTCAGGAATGAAATGAGGCTAAATATAGGGTTTTATGGCAGCTTAAAGAAATCTAATAAAGTGATAGAAGAAGTCGATTATTCAAGAAACATGTCAAAGAGAAAATAATTGTTTTTCTACTCATATTAGTTTCATATGAAGATTAAGCGCATAGTAGGCGGTTCTCTGAATTAATAATTTAGTGACTATCCTCCAAGGTAAAGGTATTTTAATTAGGACGCCCCTGATAGTTTGAGAATATGATCGAAAAAGTTGGATCATTTTCGATTGTTGAGGTTAAGGAAGTAAAACGACGACCTATAGTAATTTGTGGAGTTCCTGACGCAGGATTAGTAGGCGCTATAGCTGCCTCCTATCTAATCAAGAAATTGGAAATGGAAGAAGTAGGCTATTTGGATTCTGACGAGCTTCCACCAGTGCTTGTGTTCCATAAGGGAAAACCGGCTATGCCTATCAGATTGTATGAGAAAAATGGAGTAGTGGTTATAATCTCTGAAGTAGCTATACCCTTATCCTTAATGCTAGACTTAGCTAAGGTGATAGTTAGTTGGGCTGTCAAAAAGGAAGTACAAAGGATAATCGTTCCTGGAGGAGTTCCTGTACCGAATAGGATAGAAATAGAGAAACCTGCAGTAGTGGGCGCAGCAGTTCTCGATGAGGATAGAGAGCTATTAAGTAAACTCGGAATAGAAGCTCTGAAAGAAGGATTCTTAAGTAGAATACATGCACTAATAGCCAAGGAGTGCTTTAAGAGAAAAGTTCCCTGTATAGCACTATTAGCACAATCTTACCTTGAGTATCCTGATCCAGGAGCAGCAGCGGCAGTACTCGAAAAACTTGGTGGCATTATAGGAGTTGACATTGACGTTAAGCCCTTACTTGAAGAGGAAGAGGAGGTTAGGCTTAAGCTAAGAGAGCTTATGAGAAAGGCGCTTCCAACGATAGTGAGGCAATCTCGAAAAGGTTATGAATATACGACCCCATTAATGTATGCATGAAGAGGTGAGTTCGGTGAGTGAAGACGAGTTCTCTAGAATGTTTGAAAGAATAAGGAGAGAAATAGATAGAACGTTCAGGGAGCTCGAAGAGATAATTTGGGGAGAAGAGAGACCTATGTTTGACCTAACGAGAAGATGTTTGGAGCCTCTTGCTCACGTTAGGGAAGAGGAAGATAAGGTAATAGTTACTGTCGACTTGCCTTATGTAAAGAGAAAGGAGGACATAAGCGTGAACGTAAGTGGAAATAGCCTAATAATAGAGGCTAAAATGAAGAGAAAGGTTCAGTATTCAACACTCGCAGGCGTCTATAGGGATGTGTCCTTTGATACTTATAGGAAAGTGATAAGGTTACCAGAGAACGTAGAGCCTAGTGGAGCTGTAGCTAAATTTAGAAAGGGCATACTCGAAGTAATAGTGCCTAAGAAGGTAAGGAAGTTTAGAGTTAAAGTTGAGTAAGACACATGATTAGGCTATGCTAGATAAGCGCTTTAGTAGGTCCTCGACAGTCTCTACCTTACAGAGTGCAAGAGGTAACTTCTCGCGTTCAGCTATAATTAGCCCTAGTTTGTCTACTCTCTTAGGACCATGAAGTACTACTAACGCTGGTCTCAATCCCCCCAATCCTGCTTGCATAGCCTTTATCGCCACAAGCGGACTACGACCATAGGTTACCTTGGTAAATATTGCGGCTCTCTGAGTAGTAAATCCGTATAGTTTTACATACTCGTATGCTGGAACGTCCAGGACTAACTTAATACTGTCAACTACCGTATAGCCCAGTATGACATCATTGGCAGCACTCTTAGTGGCTACTATCTCAGCATCAATTCTATCACAAAACTCCCCAATAGTCAATGGTCTGGAGAACTCTCTCATGTCTAAAATGGCTTCCTGTAGCGAAGAAGAACTTAAAGTTAGTTTCATTAATACTGACAAGACAGGCATTCCCTTCCGAATGTCTATATCTATTAAACTTCTAACAAATCTCCTTATGACATGAGCTCCTGGAGACTTTCTCCTGCCACTTTCGTAATCGCTTATGACTGAAGGGCTTAACTTCATATATGAAGCGAGTTCACTTTGAGATATTCTAAAATATTCTCTCCATCTCCTCATGGCTTTACCTGTATTGCTAGATAAAACTATGTCTCCAGCTATTTTAGTCGCTATTTCCTCAATTAATCCTCTACTTTCCCTACGCATCAGATCTCCCAGATTTATTTCGTAAAGAGCACTAATATTCGTACCGTTAATCGTTATACTTAAATAATTCTCCTCTTTTACCTGTGAATTACTGATTGTTCTCTTAGAATCTTTTCAAGAAATATTCTTCCTTCCTGGCTTGAGAATAGCGGTAGATTCCATTCTTCTTTGAGTTTTCTTCTAATTGCTAGTACATTATCTCCAGTTAATGGATTCCGTCCGATTTTATGGAATTCTTCCCAGTAAAGTAATACTCCTCTTCTTTGCCAAAGTGGAATATCATTCAATCTTACACCTTTAACTCGACTTATTATCTCAAGTAAGCTCTCAGCTTTAAGGCCCCGAAGGCTCTCAGCTACCTCCTTGGGACTATATCCCTTCTCAATTAAAGAATAATGCGCATAACAGTTCAAGCAATTTCTGAAGCACTGAAGTTGCCTCCAGGCTAAGTATTCTATCACTTCACTTGAATACATCGGCACTATCCTAGCATCAAAAGCTATAGCGAGGTCCATTTTGAAAAGCTTTAAAACCTCGAGAGAGAATCTGCTTGAGACGAGAGAGGATATCAAGGAGACAAGCTTTTCTACTCTCCTATTAAATGGAACATTCTTTATGAAGAGAAAATTAATTTCATCTGAGAAAATATAGGCCAAGATGGCATTGAACCCCTCCTGAAATACTTCACGAGCTGCTGATATGAGGATTCTGATGAGTCTCTCGTCAAATGGTTTCTTTAATTTGAGAACTGTGCAGATTTTACGGAAATTCCTACCATCACATCTTATGAAAAAAGCTAATCCATTGGGAACCCTGTACGCTGAATAAACTTCATGACTCTTGAAATCCTTAACTTCTAATGTCCTCCTCATATGTGCTTAAAGATTATGCTCTTTTCTCAAATTCGTCTATACTCACAACTTTTTCTAACTTAGCTGATTCGTTTGCTGCTAGGACTGCAACCATTGTCTTATAGGAGTCTTCATAAGACGTTCTAATGACAGTTCTATCATTAGTAAGTAAGGCATCTATGATAGCTTTATACATACGGATTAAGGGGTTAGCTTTACTCCTATGAACTTTCATCTCTTCACCTCTCTTAAACACTCTAACTTCAACATCGGGAATGTACCTAATCAAGAGCTCTCTGCACACTACATCAAGAATTACACTATATCCTTCTCCCTTCTTGAAGAGGTTAGGATATAAGGCGTATGTAGTATGCAGACTTCCTATAGTACCATTCTTGAATTTAAAGGCTACTACATAACTGGCCCAGTTCACAAATCCACACTTTAGGTCTTCTTGAGATTCTCTTCCCTTCTCAGTGTAAAAAGCTGAAACTCTTTCAATGTCGCCAGCTAGGTATCTGAATAAATCAACTAAGTGAACAGCTTGTTCGACTATCTGTCCTCCTGCTAGTTCTCTTTTTCTTATCCATGAAATGAGTGGAATTGTCCAATACCAATGTCCAGCTAATAATGAAAGAGTTCTCGTATCCACCGCTTCTTTGACTATATCAACTAGTTCAGAATATCTCAGCTGAAAACCGACGACAACTAGTTTCTTATATCTTTTAGTGGCCTTGAGTAGCTCTTTTAATTCAGAAAGTGAAAGTGATACAGGTTTTTCTAAAACTACATTAAGACCTTGCTCTAAACAAAGAAGTGCTTGGGCTACGTGGTGAATGACTGGAGTGCATATCACTGCCACATCAATTTTTTCTTTACTAATCATTTCATTTAGACTTTTGTATACTTTAACATTGTAGCTATCAGCTACCTGTTTAAGTCTCGCTTCGTTAACATCACAGACACAAGTCACTTTTACATCCTTAAATTTGAGCAATGCTTCTAAGTGTCTTAACCCTCTTCTTCCGACTCCAACTATGCCAAACCTAAGCTGTTCTTTCACGCAAGACCAGCCTCATTTACATCACTTACATATAATAGCAGTCTATCAACTTCCAAATTAAGACCAGGCTCTTTACTACGCGTTGGATCTACAGCCTCGATAATCGTGAGCCAACGCTCTTTAAGGGGATCAAAGACGATACTGCAGTAGGTGTGTATCGGATATTCCTTATGCTCATACTTAGACATGGGACTCCACTCTGTCACAAATATCCTCTCCAAGTTAAGGCTTCTATAGTCTATGACATAAGCTGCGAAGTACTTAGTCAATGCAGCTCCCTTTACTACATCAATTGTCTTAGTTCCTATAAATACAGGGCCCAGGGATCCAGCTAGTATTGATCCATAGAGCATGAAGAAGTTAGGTTGAGTTTCTCCGTTAACTTTAAGCACTCCTAACTTTTTCCACTCTTTACCATCAGAACTTACAGCCAATGCTGTATTAACTACGTTACTACCGGCTCTCCTCGCTTTATAAAGACAGAAGTATAAACCATCAACTATGTCTATAGTACAATCCCTTGACTCACCGCTATCATAATCCTGGTCCGCTCTTAGAGCGAACCCTTCACTGGTCCATGGTCCGGCTGGGTCATCAGCAGATAAGAGGTAAGTTTCCCATTTAGATTCGAACACTCTTTCAACTTCTCCAGCTATGTTCTCCTGAGCAACATCTATGGAGAGATACAAGTAGTACTTCCCAGTAAGCGGATCCCTAAGTAGCTGTTGCCCTTCAATACTATGTATTTGTCGTCCCACAATATCGCTGAGCTCCTCCTTAGTTATCCAAGTTACTAAGCTGAAGTTCTCTCCATCCTTAGACCTATAGATTTCAACAGCATATCCTCTTTCCGGTGGCGCTATCCTTGGCCTGCTGGTTAGCCAGTACTCCTCATCTTCAACATCGATCCACAGTTTTCCAGCACCACACCATGATCCAGGGTCAAAGTTAGGCGGGTTAAGTAGAACCTTTCTGAATTGTCTTCTAGAAAATATAACCTGAGGCGGACATAACCCTTTCCACATATTCTTCACCTCTTATTATCTATCCGCAAACACATTATTATGCTATCACCTATTGGCGATGCGCCTTTAAGATCGAGATTTAGTCTGTGGAAACAGATATATGTTCCATGCAATTACTCTTCTTGGTGAAGTAGATGTTCGTGGCAATAAGAGACGTTCTCGTTAAGAGTATAGGGTTCAATAATGTATTTGAAGGGCTTAGATGGCTAGGCTTGAACAACATAGAGTTAGCGGTTAATAAAGAATTTAAGGCTGTAGCCTTCGCTTATCTAGATTTGAGCGATAAACATAACCTAGATAACCTTGCCTCAAGATTAAAAGAGAACAATACCAAAGTATGTGCGCTTTTGCTTGAAAATGACTTCGCCTCAGAGGACATCAAACGTGAAATAGAGTATGTTAAGAAAGGGATCAAGATAGCTGAAGAACTTAACGTTAAGGTGGTTAGGATTAATGCGGTTATGAAGCTAAGACGTAATTGGACTCTTGAGAGAGCAGTGGAAGTCACTGTTGATGTGATTAAACAGATTCTGAACCATGAAGATAATATTTGGTTGGCTATTGAAAATCACGGGGTAGTATCAAACAGAAGAGAGTTCTTGAGAGAGCTCTTTAAAAGAACTGAAGGACTTCCAGTTGGTTTGACTCTTGACACTTGCAATTTCTATTGGTACGGCTATCCTCTCAATGAAGTATATGAAATATATGAAGAATTCTCTAAACATGTTAAGCACACTCACATAAAGAATGCAACGTCAATAGGGCCTAAAGGTGAGTACAGAAATTATGGCAGCGTTAAGATGCAACCGCTTTACAATGGAGATATAGACCTTAAGAAGGCAATTCAAATTCTAAAGGACGGTGGTTATGATCACGACTTAACTATTGAAGACGAATCGTTAGGCCGTTATTCAATCGATGAGAGAAGGAAAATCCTCATTAAAGATGTTCAGTTCTTACGTGAAGTGCTAAAGGAGTTGAGGTGAGGATATGAAGCCATTTTCAAACGGGATTAGGGCATACGAATGGATGTATGGACCTCTCAAGGTGGTCACTCTCGAGAACGAAAGGCTTAGGATATCATTGCTACCAAATAAAGGATCTGATGTAGTCGAAATCCGTTATAAGCCAAAAGACATTAATGTATTGCTCACACTGCCTCTCAACTTTCCTCTGACATCTCTAGTTCCTAGTTCTCGAGGAGCATTTTTTGACTACTATGAAGGTGGATGGCAGGACATATTGCCGACCGCTGGTGAAGCTAACTTTAAGTTTAGAGGCATTGAATGGGGAGTGAGTGGTGAATCCTCACTTATACCTTGGGAATACGACATAGTCACATCTAACGATGAAGTATGCGTGAAACTTTCAACAGAGTTAATTAGGTATCCTTTTAGAATCGAAAAGCTAATAAGGCTGAAAAGTGGAGAGAGCTCTCTCGAAATCGACGAAAAAGTAACTAACCTTAGTGATGGAGATTTAGAGTATATGTGGCTTCAACACTTAATGTTCGGTGAACCATTCATATCGAGTGACTGTAAGATTGAAATTCCTGCAAAGACGCTTATAACTCATGGTCCACCTGACTTCTCTGAAATGTCCTTCTTGAAGCCTGGAATGTTGTGTGAATGGCCTTATGGAGTAACTAAAGAGGGAAAGAGCATCGACCTTAGCACTCTACAGATTCAAAAGCGTAAGGTCTACGACATAGCCTACGTAACTGACCTTGAAGCAGGACGCTTTTCAATAACGAGTCCGCGTTATGGCTTAACTTTCGAAATGCACTTTCCTAATGAAATATTCAGATACTTATGGCTAGTTTACGTTTTTGGAGGACCTCTAGAGTATCCATGGTATGGCAGAGTATGGAGCTTTGGCATTATGCCATGTACCAGCTATCCGGCCTGTGGATTATTAAGAACAATAGAGAATGAAACTGCAAGGATACTTCGAGGAAGCAATAGCATCGAAGTTAGATTCACGATCACTTTACGTGAGGTTACTGATGTCTAGGGGACTTAAAAACTATTTCCCCCCTCCTGCGAATTTCAACGATTCTATGAAATGGTATATAGGTCACTCTACCGTTCTTAGATTTAAACTCGAAGCCTCTATGATATACCTTAATTATCTCCGAACAATTAACTGAGGCTCTATCTCCAGGGCTACCTCTCGATACATAAGTTATCGTGTACTCTTCAGGCTTTTCTCTTGGATCCCACATGAGCTTATTTAAGAAGTCCCTTATATTGAACTTCATCAAGTAATCACCTATTCAGGAATCACTTTTACGTCTTTCCTAAAGACTGACTCAAGCGTTCTTAAACCACGGTTTAATTTCCTTAACTTACTCTTTGAGATTCCTTCCAAGTATAAGTATATTCTAAACTTGCCTATGTCGACTTCCCGAGGTTTAAGTTTAAAGATCTTATTCACTGCATAAATTACATCTTCTTCATCTACCTTGACGTTGATATTAATACAATTAACAGGGCAGTCAGTGCAAAAGCCTCTCAAAAAGCATAAACTAGGACATGGAACTCTTAAGTTTCTTTGAAGCATCAAATTATAAGTGTTTGCACAACATGCTGACTTAAAAGGAGTCAATCCCTTCTCTCTGGCCACTTCTATGGCTTTGTCTTTTAAATCATCAATCAAAACCGATACCTGTCTATTTCCTCTAGGAACTGCTAACATTCTCTTCTCAATTTCTTTCACATCAAAATTTGATTTCTTCATTCTCTCCATGATTTTTATTGTTACCCTAAGCCCTCCTATGACGACTCCATAAGCCCCGGCTTCTTTACCTAGGGAAATGATATCTTCTATTTCATCATCATTTACTCCTGGAATTAGCGGTCTTAAGAATATCATTGGCTTTAGTCCTCTCTTTCTCAGGGACCTTATAGTCTCTAGTCTCAATTCCGGGCTTGGAGCATAAGGCTCTAAGGTCTTAGATCTCTTTATCGTAACTATGGTAATTAGAGGATTTATCGTAGCTCTTCTTAGAGAAGCGAGCTTGAGTACTATATCATCATCGACATGAAATTTCGTTGATACTTGACAAGGATTCCCAAGCCAATTGTCTACTGTGATGAGATAGGTCAAAGTCTTCTTGATAACTATTGGATGAAAAGGCTCGGTAACGCTACCGAATGCCAGATAGGTTCCATAAATAGTTGGAAAGAAGTTAGGATTATTTAACAGAGAATATGCTAATTCATTACCTTCAAGTCCATAAGGTTTTATACTTCTAAAGTTAAAGCCCATATCCTCTACATAACAATATACACATTGAAGGTTACACCCCACTCCTGGGTGTATTGTCAATCCACAGGGTCTAGGCTCTCTCTTCGCATGGTGGTCTGCTACAGCTTTAACAATGGATTCATGACTCATCCTTTTCTCAAGCTCTGATTTGATCACGAGCTTTTTCCACTCAAGTTCTCTGAAAGATAGTCTTATGGACAAGACCTACACCTAAAGGATTTCATCACATCTTTATTACTCTTAAAAGCGGTATTCCATAAATGTATAGAGTTATCGAGTGAACTATTGCTAGAAGTATTAGCAGGAGGTCTTAGGTCTACTTTTATAGAAACCTCAGCTAATGGATGAGTGTAGGGTCTAATGAGAAACTCTCCGGACTGTGAGATTTTGTGAGTTGTAATACCTTTTTTCTTCATGCACTTCTCCATTATTTCCAGCACCTCAATAGTCTTAGTGACTGGAGCTGGTGTGTTTGATAGGTATCTATAAGGGTATACAACTATGCTTTTAGCACGTACTCTCTTAAAAATCTCCATAACTTCTTTGGAAGCCTTAAGTGAGAGTAATTTAACATTCGTATCATTCTCCTCAGCAGTGATGAAAACGACTAATGTATTCTCCAAGGATATAGCAGCTCCTCTTCCATTAGTTTCTATGACTGCTAAGAGCGCACCTCTCTTCAGAGCACATTCAAAGCGCTTTGCATGAATGATTAACACTCTCATTTACATTGCCTCCGATCTTAAATTCTTGGCTTAGAAATAAAGTTGCCTTATATCATCAAATTAGTATATCAACATCTTTGCCAAGTTTTTTAAGCTTATCCTTTAATTCATCATACTCCCTATCGAGTAAAGCGGCCTCATCTTCTATATTCCTAGTTTTCTTCTGTTGGATAGATAAAGCACAGGTACCATCAGGCAATAATGCGTGTTTAGCACAGAAGGCGAAATTGCACTTAAAACCAATGCATAAATCGTTAGTTAAGGAGCATAAGATGAGCTTTTTTCTACTTTGTTGTCTTATTATCTTAGCTTTTCTGCCACACCGGAAGAAAGGGCATAATACACTACATTTGCGGGTCACGACCAAGAACCCCCTTAAAGGTTGCCCTTGACATTATCCACATAAGTTTCGTTTCTGTCACATATATAAACATTTGGGCTAACAAAGAATGTTTGTCGAAATATAGCGATGTTAAATTTTACGATCGTCTTAGTCCTTGCAATTTGACTGCTAGCTTAGGAAATCCCTTATTAAGCGCAAACTTGATGACTTCAGACAGAGTTGGCGACGATCTAGCTCCTCTCTTAGTTATTTTTAAACAAGCAACTATGTTGCCTAGTGTTAAGCATTCATTAATGTTTAACCCCATGAGATACCCATGGATGAAACCAGCGTTAAATGCATCACCAGCACCTGTTGTATCAACTACTGTTACTCTAAAAGCATGTGAATAGTACATGTCTCTCCCATCGCTAGCCATAGCGCCTTTACTCCCTAACTTAACAATTACATTCTTAGTTCCTTCACTGAGTAGACGCTTAATTGAAGACCTTAAGTCATCAATCCCTGAAATCTCTTTAACCTCTACTCTATTTAAGAACAGGAGATCAACCTTAGGAAGCACTCCCTTGAAGGCTTTTAATCCCTCGGCAGCGTACCCTCCAGGATCGTAGGAAGTGGACGATCCTTTACTCCTAGCTAATTCAAGGAATCTTAGAGCCTTACTTGGAGGAACGCTACTGATGTGAAAATGCATTGCTTTTTCAAATAATTCAGGAGGAAACAGTTCAGCATCTAAACACTCATTTGCACCCCTATAAGCTATCATGACTCTCTCTCCTGTTGATGCTCTCACTAATATCAATACTCTTCCCGTACCTCTTTGTGGTATCCTAATAATGAATCTTGAACATACGTTATGCATCTCTAAATCTCTGATGAAATTAGCCCCAAGCTCGTCTTCTCCTACACAACCAACGAAACAAGTGGGTGTACCTAACTTTGAAAGAGCTACTGCAAAGTTAGCAGCAGAACCACCCATCATCACGTATAAGTCCTTAGCTATGACTTCCTGGTCTACTTTGGGGAAGTCCTCGATGACCATAAATATATCAATGTTAGCGTTTCCACAAGACATTACGAACTTCATGTTTACTAAATCCGTTTCATCAATATTAAGCCTTTAAGGTTATTTTAACATATTAGTAACGGTACCCTTAGTACGCAATAAGCTAATAAGAGCGTCTCAATATAGCAAATAGTGAAATTAACAAGTTTGGTGTAGACATTGAATGATGTCTCGGGCGACGAATTCGTGAAGGAACTTGCTGAAGCGAAGGCCATCCTAGAGAAACGAATTAAGGAATTAGAAGATGAGCTCAAGCTTTATAGAATATTAACCAGACTCATCGATGAAGCTCTCTCGAAACTGAGTTTTATACCGGCTTCTCAGTTAGTACAGCCTAAGCATCTCGAAGAGGTAAAAGAAGAGCCTGTATCAAAGTATTCTATAATTTCACCGAATAATGAGCACGTAGCAGATGTATTTATCTACGAGGACAAAGTCGTTGTAAAGATGGGATTGAAATTTAGAAAGGAAGCTTCACCTTTCAAGAGATTCTTCATTGATAGAATTCTCGAAAGATTCGTAAAAGAGGATCAAAAGAGAGTCTCACTTGGTGAAATCTCTCCAAGCGAAGCCTTTAGCTACGAAATTAAAGAAGATAATAGTGGCTATGTTGAAGAGCTTATCATAAGGAATTATAAGAATGAAAGGACCCTAAGAGAGCTGAAAAGAGCTCTCAAATGGACATTGCTTAGAGTAAGGAAGTAGCTAAGCTCTAGCTGAAGTCTTCCTTTGAGCCTTATACATC
>Ga0180302_10000034_pt1 | contig 47175 bp, 49 predicted proteins | sample GuaBasSediGuay17_FD_121794 | JGI IMG/M metagenome (GOLD analysis project Ga0180302, IMG submission 121794) | Subseafloor sediment microbial communities from Guaymas Basin, Gulf of California, Mexico - Guay17, Core 4571-4, 12-15 cm | ecosystem: Environmental > Aquatic > Marine > Hydrothermal... | reverse complement strand
TACACTATAGTTACGCTCTTTCCGAACTTATACGACTGAAGTCCAACAGCACTGCATGCTGCTGAGAATATTGAAGCTGAATGTATGACTTTAGTCCTCAACCCTCGTTTTAAAGCCTCAATTCTTAGCGTTATGTGGGTAGTAGCTATAAATGGGTCTCCTGGAACTAGTAGAACTGTCATCCCTCTCTCGGCTTCTCTTAATATTGCTTCTCCGTTCTCTTCTAAGTCTTCTCTTTTCAGTGTTATAACTCTCTTTCCTATGATCTTTTCTAGCGAACTTATATCGAGTTCTGGAAGTAAGCTTGTGTAACGTTCAAGAAACACTTTGTGAGCTTTGCGAATTACGCTCAACGCTCTTAGAGATAAGTCCATCTCTCCTCCAAGTCCCATTCCTATGAACACTAATTCTCCCATGCTTTCAAGAGATCAAGGTACTAAGTTAATAGTATTATTAACGTGTGAGTTAGTATCATTAAAGGAATTGTGAGCAACACAATTTTAACTAACTTGACGCCAGTTAGTACAAAGGCTTTAATTTTCTCAAAGCTTTCCTCTCCTAGTACTCTTACCTCTCTTTCTACTGTGCTAACTAACGCTTCGACTGGTTCTAAGTCTTCTAGAGAACCAATTAAAGTTGCTTTACTCATCTTCAAGAGCTCGTCTATGCTGATCTTAAGCCCTAAGGGACAATACTTAACTCTGGGTAATGCGCCAGCTATGGTGTGATTGTCAGTAGTCAGTATCTCTGTGACTGATAGTCGCTCATTTCTTAACTCGTCCATGAGACGGTCTCTTAAATTCAGGACCATGTTGTTAGCGTCGAATACAAGAAGAGATAGCTTATGTTCTCTAACTACTAAAGTTAAAGAAGATACTCCACAATCTCCTAGCCCTAATAATGGATCAAAATTTCTCTTTAGCACATAAACTCCCGCCTTTATTACTTTGTACCCTCTGCTATGACAGAGTTCTTCTGCGACTTCAAGTATTAGTTTAACCAGCTCATTATACTCCTCTGAACCTCTAATCAGAGCGATATTTTCTCCTTCATAATTAATGGAATTGTGTGCGTCTATCACTACTATTTCATATCCCTCTTTCTCGAAATGCAAGTTGACATCGGCTTCAAGAGATTCAGGTATGTCTTCCATTCCTTGATCCTTTCTTGAAACTATGACTAACAAGTACTTGCCAAAACGTTGACCTAGACAGCGATAATTGACGCTTTCCCTTAATAATGGATAACTCACGTCGACCATGTCCAGCTGATTAGTGCAAGTTACTACGCGACTTATCTCATTAACTAAAGCGCTCACTTCTTCACTACTAACCATGTCTAAGTTATGGGTTGATGCTCTGTGCAACACTACTGTTTTAATATTGTACTTCTCTAAACGACTCACTAGCATACTTGGTAAAATGCTAGAACCCACGTTCCTAAAAGGTCCAGGGTGAATTCTCGGCATCACTAATACAGCTTTAACTCTGCCGTCACTAGTCCTTTTAAACATCACAATAGCGACCTTTGCAATTTCTCTTTTAGATAGATTTTCCATAAGAATGCGCTCTATGTCTTTGTTCTCGTTGAGTAACAATAACTTCATAAACGCTTTAAATATGTTAGTCCCATGGACTCCAATTAACGACTTCCCACTTCTGTTTATCAAAGATGTTGTAGCTTCGGCTACTATTAAGCTTACGAACATCTCAACAATAGGAATATAGGATGTCAAAGTTTGACTGAATAGTAATATGGCTGGGATTAAGTAGAGCGATGGTAGTATTAGGATAGTTTTTGAGTTATCGGCAAAAGACCTAAGTACTAAGTGTAAGAGACAATAGGAAATATTATAAGAAGACAAGAGGTAGGTCACAGTTGCACAACGACTAGTAAGCACTCCTAAGACCAACATGAAAGAGAAGAGTGTTGTTGTTAATATATCGTTAATGCAAGTCAATCCGAGGGCTCTTTTAAAGTTTAGTAGAGCACTTGTTAAGAGGGCTAAGCCTAGTATGGAAATATCATAATAAACAGACATCATTACTATTCTTAGTAGGTCCACTGGGTTTACCAACATTATAGTACAATACCTAATAACATGCGTTAATGCGATGTAGATAATCAACATATTAACCTTAGGAAAGCTAAAGATGAAAACGTAATAATCCTCTATCCTCCTCACACTGTGAGTTATACTCGAAAGTCATTTATAAATGTGCGTCCAATTCACTGAAGGGATGAGCGGTCAGAGTTACGATGAGGTTACGATGATTAGAAGGCATTAGGGCGACCTCTTTTTAACGAACGACAAAGCTATTTAAGTTCTCGATCTCATTAAGACGTGGTGAGCTAATGAGCGCTAAGTTTAAAGTGATATTAAAGCGAAGAGTCAGTAAGTGTAGGAAGTTCGTCACAGGCTTTCATGGAATAGGTTTAGTTGGTTCTCTTACTGTAGATTACTTAGTCCGTAAACTCAACGCAGAGAAGATAGGATATGCTATAACCAACGAACTGCCTCCCTATGTCTCGCTCTCAAAAGGAACAGTGTCTTTACCTTATGAAGTGTACAATCATGAAGATGTGGTATTCTTCAAATGTAATATTCCTATGGGATTAAGCGAAATGCAAACTGTCTCTACTGGACTCGCTAAGTGGGTAATCGATAAGGGATTTGAGGAAGCAGTGCTGATCGGGGGTCTCGATGACAGGCTAAAGAGAGGTGAAGAAGACAAGTTGAGACTAGCGCCAACTAAGAAGTTCCTGGAGAGATTTCGTGAAAAGATAAGAGGAAAATTACTTGAGGAAGGACTTTATATAGTGGGACCACTAGCCTTGCTACTTGCTTTATTTGAAATTGATGACTTCCCAGCGTTGACTATATTACCCTATGCTAGTGTTGAGAGAGTAGACCCACTCGCAGTCTCAGTAGCAATTCGATATCTTAATGAAGTCTATGGATTTAACGTGGACACTTCTGAGCTTGAAGAAAAAGGCGTTGAGATAGAGAGGGACATTTTAGAGAGGAAAAGACGTATTGAGGAGTACATGAAAACAGCAACTAAGCTATATTACGTTTAATTGTCTCTACTAACTCGTCAATAGCTAGAGAGTCGTAAGGTTTGTCACTCCCCAAAGGAGTTACTAATACGTTTTCTCTTCCCATCAGCTCAATTAGCTTCTCCAATAATATTTCATAAAACTTAACACCCCATTGTTTAATGTCCATATGTATTATTACTTTTTCATAGTGATGTTTGAATACAGTTAAATATTTAGCAATAAACTTAATCACATTGAGCTTCTCTCCTAGTGTAGGTTCTCCAGAATATTCGTATTGAGAAAGAGGATATATTTCGTCGATTTCAACAGGTATCAAGCCAAACGGTAAAGAGTATATTGCTATGTGTAACACTTCGTTTTCGATGAACTCTCTTAGGGATGAATACAACAGAGATATGGGTCCATATCTGCTAAACGGTCTTTCTGTAGTCTCAGGGAGTAACAAGAGACATTTACACTTTGGCGGTGTGTAGTTCTTTAGGATTCTAATTTTATGACGGTAAACCTCAGGTCTATATAGGGAAGTTTGAGGGTAAAAGAAGAGTCCTCTTACGATAGGTTTTGTTACTGGATCAAACTTCTCTATTAATCGAACATATTTCCTTAGTCGTCTTAAGCCTCGCATCAAGTTTGGATGAGACCTAGCACGCACTTCCAATAACTCCCAGAGAGTTCCTTCAAATATAGCTTGTCTTATTCTCTTTAATTCTGCTTTAATGACGTGTAGATTGTGTAGTGCCACTTCTCGTACCAACTCATGTCTTGGCAAGTTAATGAAGCTTTCAATATCATATCTCTTACACACGGGGCAAAGGCAAGGAAGTTCCTTCAACCTTTCAACTCTCACAATTCTGTCAGGCAACATATAGCGCAGATCTCTCGCATAAATCGCGTAAGAAGCCGAGTCAAACGTGTCAATTCCTAAAGCTACTGCTAACGACAACGTTAGAGGATTGCCAGCTCCAAAGAGGTGAACAGGTTTTTCAGGAGGTATGTACGATTTAGCAGTCGCTATTAAGTCTACGAGTTCATCGTACTTGTACTGTTCCATCATCTGTGTAGGACCTCCTATCCCATACATTTCGAAGTTAAGAGCGCTTAACTTCTTAGCTGACCACTTAACTAAGTCTAAGTACCTTCCCCCTTGGACTGGAGCGATCAGTATCATGTCGTCTCTCTCTTTAACCTTAATAGACTTCTCCGCTCTTCTAACAGTCTCTTTAACTTCATTGATCACTACGTGTTTTGGGACTCTGTACCTAGTGGGTATGTCCAAAATTACGCCAATATCAGTACCTATGCCCTCCTGGTACTTGACTATCTCCACAGGGTCAACCTCAATACTCCTATATTCCATTAACTGATAAGCTCCAGAGTCTGTCATCATAGGCCCATCATAACCCAGTAACCTATGAACTCCTAGGTCTAACGCTAAAGCTTCATAGTGTTTTTTGATTATGTACGCATTTGTCATAATTAGATGGAAACCAATTTGAATTATCTCGTTGACAGGAACTACATTCTTGACGGGATTCACTACAGGAGCTAGTTCAGGAGTCTCAACTATCCCGTGACTAGTATAAATTCTGCCTATCCTCCCCATTAAATCCTTGTCGAATATCTCAAATACTCCAGTCAAGCTAAGACCTCTTAGAGTTAAGCGCTCATCTCTCTGGCTTATGTTCCGCGACAAATTCCTCGAATATTTTCCTAACTCTCTCTGCTAAAGGACCAGTCCCTGAAACTCCTTCTTCGGTAATCCTTATCCTGTCCATCACCACTATCGCTCTAGCCTCAGGGTAATACTTAACCATCTTTGGAAAGTGCCTCTCCAAAATGCGCGCTAGCTCCTCTAAGTCTAACGGAGGTATCTTAGTGTAGATTTCAGAGATGACGTGAGAATATATGAATATCCTAACATACGTTTCACCGCTTTCATCCTTCGCATCGGCCAAAACAACATCTCCTCTACTAGCATCGTAACCTATAAACTTGCCAGTATAACTTTTGCCGGATACGGTCTTCACAGTAACGACCTTGTCTAGCAGAGATGTCATTTCACTAGTAAACCTCCTAGTAGGCGTTAGTATAATTGACGTCAACTTCACACCCTAACTCGACTTTATTATCATAGTTAAACTATTAATATTAAGATTTACCTCACTACTAAGGCAGGTGAGTAAAGTGAAATATGAGTTCAAGTGTACCATAACAGAGGTTGAAGTCGGAGCTCCAGAGAGGATCTTCATATACACGATGAAGGCAGAAAAAGGTGAGGAGTTAAAGTTAGAACTCCCTGAGAGAATAGTTAAAAAGCTTCCTAAGCAAATTGTTAACGAGGGAAGCGAAGTCTTGCTCACAATAACAACAGAAGACCTTAACCTCGAAGAGTGGGAACTAGCGATGACTGGCACTATTTATCTCAAGAGAAAGTTTGACGAAACTTTCAAAACCTTCATATCCATAGGTGGTTTGATACTGAGAATATTTACTCCATATGAGCTAAAGTTTCAATTGCTTCAGAAAGTCAATATAGGAGTTAGAGGGATAAAGTAATGGGGTAGTCGCTTGATAACCCGTGCAGACATAATGAAGATGCACGAGTGGGTTAAAACAGTTAAGGGTAGAATCACCTTCATCTTCGAGGGATATAGAAGTAGACTAGTGATAAGCAGGTTTATTCATGCAGAGGACGAAGAGGGAAAAACTACAGAATGGAGTAAAGCATTCGGAAGTCGATTACCACATCAGGTACTTAGCTCTTTTAAAATAAAGAGAATAATAGTTAAAAGAGGAAAGGAGGAGCACGTGTTCAAAAGTTTAAAAGAGTTATTTGAATTCATCTCTTAACGATAGCTCAACGTTTAAGTTCTCTTTGTAAATAACAAGTGAATATCTCATATCTACGTGTATTGTGAAATTGTAGAGCGCTACATAGTACACAAGCCCCACAATTACCCAAGGTGAAATGTATGAGACTTTCATTGAGTCTACGGACTAGCCTCGTATTTTTGACTTTTAGTAGCTTCGAAATTTGCAAGTTTGTAATCAGTTAGGTTCTTTTATGAGCAGACAGAGCAACTCTAGACATACTACGAAAAACACTAATAAGACCTCGGGGCATTTAAAAGAAGTCCTATCAGCAACTATAAAGGGCTGGAAGTTAAGGGGACACAACTTAGCGAAAAATGTTAGTAGTGTCAACTCTAACTGAGATGAATCTCTAGCCGAGGTACTACTGTTAAGATAGAACTTAAATACCTGCACGTAATTAGATTTAAAAGTGGTGATGATGATGTCTGTTCCCCAATACGTTGTCGAGACTAGAGACTTGCACAAGTATTATTTCTTGAGAGGAGAGACAGTAAAGGCATTAAGGGGGATAAATATACAAGTAAGGTACGGCGAGTACGTCTCAATATTAGGCCCCTCCGGTTCGGGCAAGACTACGCTGTTCAACATGATAGGAGGCCTAGATAGACCTACTAAGGGTCAAGTGATACTAGACGGAAGGGACATATCTAAGTTAACTCCAGCTCAAATGGCTTGGGTTCGTTGCCACAAGATAGGCTACATATTCCAAACATTTAACTTGATACCGATATTAACAGCTCTCGACAACGTGATGCTCCCGATGGTGTTCGCAGGTCTAAGTAGGGAGAAGAGGGAGGAAAAGGCTAGGAGTTTGCTTGAGAGAGTCGGACTTGGTGATAGACTACACCATAGACCGAATGAGTTAAGCGGTGGTCAACAACAGAGAGTAGCTATAGCTAGAGCGTTAGCTAATGACCCGGATATAGTACTAGCTGATGAGCCGACTGGGAACTTAGACTTAAACACCGGGCTCAAAATTGTACATTTGCTTAGAGATCTGAATAAGGAAAAGAACGTCACTATCATAACAGCCACTCACGACTTGAAGATGATAGATGTCAGCGATAGAATCATGTGGATTAGAGACGGCATAATCGAGAGAGTTGAAGAGAGAGTGGGCATTGAGATAACTGAAGAGGAATTAGGCATATAAGGTTCAGTGGAAAGTGAAGAGGTAATGCTAAGAGATTTCAATTTGTTAATCTCTACGTTTAGAAGGAGAGAGAATGACTGCATTTCTGAGTTGTGGTACTTCCTCAAGGAGATGGGAGACAAGAGCGTTGAAGTCAGTAGAGTCGGCTTGCCAGGACTTGTCGTTGCGAAGACTTCCTTAGACCCCTTTGAAGTAACTCAGAGAATTCGTGAAATCGCCACGGAGAGACCTTGGGACTTTAGGTACATATTGAAGGTAGTCCCTATAGAGAGAGTCATCCCGACTTCTCTCGACGAGATCAGAGAAGTTGCTCTTGAGTTGTCAAAGGGCATTCTACCGAGCGAGACTTACAAAGTAGACGTTAACATAAGGCTCTCTGATTTAAGTAGAAGAGAGATAATCGAAGCCATAGCCCCTCACGTGAATAGAAAGGTGAACTTGAGTAACCCGGACAAAATAATAAGGGTTGAGGTAATAGGAGCTATCACTGGCTTGAGTTTATTGAGACCCGAAGATGAAGTGTCAATTGCTAAGATAAAGAGTAGAGCTAGACGTTAGACTGACATCTTCGTAGTCATTCAAGTTACTTTTTAACGTGTAACATAGCAAGCCTCGATAAGACACACTTGATTAAGGCTTCTTCTTTATTCCTAGCTAGGGTTGCTTTGAGTTCTTCGTCCTTTATCGAGAACGCTTCTCTGATGTAGTTAGCCTTATCTTCGGTAATTCTTAGTAGAGAGTTGTCAAGAGTCCCCTGCTCTTGCTTGAGGAGTTGTCCTAGTGCGTTGTTTAACGACTTTATGTTCCTAGAGAAAATCACAGCGACGATAGTGGAGAACTCATCACTGGGTCCCGCTATTTTGATCGCCTCCTTAATTTGCCTATTTGCAGCTATGTAGACTAACGTTTCTAGGTTTAAGTTCTTAGCTACATTAAGTCCGTATCTGAACGACTTTAAAGCGTACTTAGTGGCTAATATTCCGTGAATCTCTGTTGCTATGACTTTTGGACTTACTAAAACGACGTGGGCTTCGTGTTCTTTCTCCACACGACTTGCTGTGTTTAACACGTGTTTAAGAGTCTTTGGAGCGGCGAACTTTATTCCGACTACCAAGATGTAGTACTTTTCGCCAGTCACTTCAACTTCAAACGGCTTAGAGACGTTCATTAGATGACCCTCGGATAGTTTAGGTTTTTGAGTTGTCGAAACGCTAGTCTTAACGCCGAACGAGTGTCGGGACTATAGCCTAACTCCTCTAATAATACTCCGAGACTAGCTAACAACGTTAGGATGTCGCGTTTAGTTAAGTACCCCATGTTCCCTATCCGCATTATTTTTCCTTTAAACCTTCCCATTCCACCAGCTACGTATATTCCAAGTTCTTCCCTAAGCGACCTAATAAGATTATCTAATCTCTCACCTGTTAATTCAAGAGCTATGACGGTGTTCGACCTAAACTCCTCATTAACAAATGGTTTGAGTCCTAGCATTTCTAAAGAAGAATACAACGCATTTGCTCTGATGTCGTGAAACCTCACCCATCTATTATAACCAACTCTTAAGATAAAGTTTAGCGCTTCATTGAGAGCGTAGAGGATGTTTACAGCTGGTGTAAATGGAGTTTCGTGTCTTCTAGCGAATTCCATATACTTCTTTAAGTTTAAGTAATAAGACTTAGGCTGAGTTTCCTTTAACGCTTTCATAGCTTCTTCACTCATCGTTATTAGGGATATTCCTGGAGGAGCTGCTAGACACTTCTGCGTAGCTGCAACTAATACATCTATTCCCCACTTATCCACAGGTATTTCATGTCCTCCTAATATTGACACAGCGTCTACTAGTAACAGGCATCCGTGTTCCTTGACTAACTTAGCTATTTTCTCGAAGTTCTTAAGTAATATCCCTGGACACGTGTCATTTAGTACGAACGCAGTCACCTTAATGTCTTCACTCATTTTCTCCTCGATTTCGCCGATGTATGGACCTCTCCTCTCGCTAGTCAATATAGGGACTACTTCGCCACCATATACCTTCACGGCTTCAGCTAACCTCTCGCTGAACACTCCATGAATGGAAACTAAGACCTTCTCGCCTGGTTTGACAAAATTAGCTACTGCTGCTTCTATTGAGCCGGTACCAGAAGTTGTGAGTAAGTAGACCTCGCTGCTCTCAATCAGTAAAATTCTCCTGAGTTTTTCCTCAATTTCATCGTAAAGTCTGTGAAAGTCTTCAGCCCTATGAAACACTATTGGAGTTGCCATAGCTCTCAGAACTGTAGGGGGCAAGTTCACTGGACCGGGAGTGAAGAGCAGTGGGTCATTCATCTTCACGACCAGTTATATTTATGTTTCACGACTAATATTTCTAGTTGTCGAACATGAGGAGAATAATTACCCTTTTAACGGACTTCGGTCTTCGTGATCACTTCGTAGCTGAGATGAAGGGAGTCATCCTATCGATAAACCCTAACGTCGAGATAGTCGACATATCACATGATGTCGAGAAGTTCAACGTAGTTCAAGGGGCTTTTCTCTTAGTTTGCGCTTATAAGTGGTTCCCTAAGAGCACTATTCATGTAGTAGTTGTGGATCCTGGAGTGGGGACTGAGAGGAAGTCTATAGTGATAAAGACTAAGAACTATTACTTTGTGGGACCTGATAACGGAGTGTTGTCGGCTTCTGCTATTAAAGACGGAGTTGAAGAGATATACGAAATAGAGGTCCGTGAGACTAGTAAAGTGTCCACGACTTTTCATGGAAGGGATATTTTCGCTCCAACAGCCGCCTACATATCATTAGGTAAAGACCTATCATCCTTAGGGAGGAAAATAGATAGGTTTATCATCTTAGACTTGTTTAAGGTATCAACCTTTAAGGGAGCAATTAAGGGAGCCGTAATTCACGTAGATTCTTTTGGTAACGTAATAACGAGCATTGAGAGAGAGCACTTAGGCAAAGTTAACATTAACTACGGTGATGCCCTTGAAGTGCTCATAGGGAATGTTAATGTGAATGTAAAGTTACTACCAGCTTATGGCTACGTTAAACCCGGAGAGCTCTTGGCAATTGTAAACAGTGAGGGTTTTCTAGAGATTGCAGCAAACATGTCTGACGCTGCTTCTAGACTTGGAGTCAGGGTTGGTGATGAAGTCATTGTCAGAAAGATATAAAGAACCCCTTATCGACTTTGTACCTCTTAACGATAACTCCTTCCCTAACTAAAAGAGCTCTCTTTAAATTCATGAACTCTCTTGAGCCAAGGTATCCTCCTATATAGCCATCAGTATGTATAACTCTGTGACAAGGGTAAACTACTGGGTAAGGGTTCTTAGCCATTATTCTCGCTATAGCCCTAGGAGTTAACCCTACAGCTTTTGAGACTTGTTTATAAGAGGTTACTTTGCCTAGTGGGACTCTTAATAGGTATTTTATTACTTGAACTTCTCGAGCGTTGAGCCAAGGATGATCCTCTATTGGAAATTCACGAAGTATTAATGTTGAAGTCGGCTCAATTTCTCCTAAGAAAATCAATATTAATAACTCAACTAAATTAGAGACCTTCACTTCGAGCTCACTGTTTAAAGGATGGAAGCATGCCCTGTAACTCCTGACATGTTTACTTATGACTTTCATTAATGTTATTTCAGCTTCGCTTAGACTCGTAGAGGGTACTCCATTAGCAAGAAATCTTCCTTTCTCATTAAACAGGAGAGCGACCTTGTAACCCCTGTTTTCTCCTTGAACAAATAGATATCTCATGGCGTTAACCCTGCTCCTCTACACGTCACTTTGACTCTATTCTCAACTCTCATCACGTTGAACTTAGAGCCTATTGTGAGCTTACACAGTTCTATAACTGTGGCGGCGTGAGACGTTAACTCTGAAGAGGTGATCACACTCTCTCCCATTGCGAGTGAGGCATAGATTAGTAGGTTGTCTAGAGCGTGTTTATCAACTCCCGCTTTAGTATTCAATTCTTTTATTAATTTGTCAGCAGCTTCGCGGCCTACGACTTCAGCGGGCTTACCTCGTTCACCTAAAGCGTCACTACCTAAGATCCCTGTGTTAGTGACTGCCCAAAGTACTATACAACTCCCTTTATCAAGAGCTGGAACCTTCGTTTCTACAGTGATTTTACGGACGTTGAAACCTCTAGCCTTTAAGAGACTCTCTGCAGCCATTCTTTGTCTTATAGCTACATGTTCTGGTAAATTGGCACAATACGATGTGCCTCCAATTTCCTTAATTACACTCCATTCGGGAAAGCTAGCGTTTCTTAGCACTTTGACAGGGTTTACTGTTACTTCAACTAAACCACCACCTCTAGGATAAAAGCCATGTCTCAGGACGAGGATGTCAAAGTTAACTCCGAACTTCCTTAGTAAAGGACGTAATACATGTTGTAAGTATTGTATTGGAGGAGACCACTTTACTGCCGTCCCACCGACCAACTTCAAATGAACTGTGTCAGTAGCAAAGATAGCTGCTGGCAACGTAGCTTGGAGTACCAACGATATACTTCCAGCTGTTCCTATGTTCAATTCATAGCGTCCTCCTCTAACCTTCGATTTAGGAATAAAAGTCACCGACATCGATCCTACCTTTAATCCTCTCACATCGGCGTCTACCATTTTAGCGATTAGTTTAATAGCTGTCATGTGTTGAGGTCTTAGTCCTGGGTTTGACCTCTTTGCTCTGATGTTATACACTTGAATCGGTTCTCCTGTTAGTGCTGATAAAGCTATGCTGTATCTCAGTAGTTGGCCTCCTCCCTCTCCCATACTACCGTCTATGCGAATCACAATATCACCTTTTGAGATATGATAAGTTAGCGAGACTTACATAACTCGTTCCTTATATAAATGACTCGTTGTATGACTGTCACGTAGGTTAAAAAGAGTAGTAAGTAGAACACGGCTATGGAGAAGAACTTATCGATTTGAGCCAATACTATAGTGGTGAATATCAGTATAAGTCTTTCCGATCTTTCAGTTATCCCTACCCCCTCTAATTGGACTCCTAACGACTCGCCCCTAGCTCTAGCATAACTTACTAAGAAGGCTCCTATAACTTCAGCTATTACTAAGTGTATGGGAGCTACGTTAAGGAGATATAAGGAGAAAATGAATATGCCGTCACATGCCCTATCGATCAACGAGTCTAGGAAAGCTCCCCACTCACTGGTCTTTCCTAACTCTCTAGCGACGGCTCCATCGATCGAGTCTAGGAGTGAGGCAGTAACGTAGAGAATGAAGTGAAGTGGTATGTCGTTATGAAGTCGCATTGTTATAAATACTATGTAGGCAAACGCTAGGACTAAACTTGAAATAGTTAATAAATTCGGGTCGACTTCTACTTTAACGAATACCCAGATTAGCGGTTTTAATAATTTCGTTAGCGTATCTCTGAATTTAGTCAACATTTTCATCACGTGTTCTTAGAGCCCTTCTTCAAATAGGACTTCATATGTTTTCTTCATAAAAGTCCTTCCCCTCTCGAAAAGTTCTTCGCCTTTCTCTGTTAGCTCATAATACACTTTCCCCTCACTCTTGACGTTCTTAGACTTCCTTATTAAACCCTCCCTTTCCATCTTGTATAAAACTACATAAACCGTTATTAGAGCGGGCGAGAAGTTAAACCTTCTCCGTATCTCTTTGACTATTTCTTTGCCGTACATTGGACGTTCCTTTAGCAGTTTCAGTACGTAAAGCCACAAGTTCTCCTTAGTTAACTTCTTCACAAGTCGTTCATAGGCCATCTAATACACCTAGGGTCTCTTCCTAGCCGTCAACATCAGTATTGCTTGTGCTAAGTCTCCCTTAGTCTCTATGAGCGCTTTTCTAGCCTCTTCCAAAGTGACTCCTGCTTGCTCAGCAACTAATTGAACGTCCTCTTCAGGTATTTTCACTTCCTCAGTAGGCAGTTCTAAGGCTTCCTCTACTATTCTACTCTCACCTATTATCTGGTAAACATCGCCCAGACCTGAAGCTCGTAGCTTCAGAACCTTGGGGAAGTCAAATACTATGCACTTGCCGTTCTCTAAAGTTATCCTGACTTCTTTAACTCCGCTTACTTCTTCAAAGTTTAATCCGAGCCTCTTAGAGAGTCTCCTTAAGTCTCTAGGAGATAGCCTTTTCAACTAAAACACCTCTGGATTTCTTTCGTCTTTGATCGTTAAAATTCTTTCTGGGGCTATTAGCCTAGCCACATAACCTCCTAGATCGATTACTCGTCTCGAATTAAGGATTATTACTGAATCGCTACTAACTACAGTCTCACACTGAGTTATCGTTGATACGTCGGCTTTCTTAACGGCCTGAGCATACCCCTCTAACCCTATATTAATGAGTCTCCTTCTCGTGTGAGCAGCGAACTCGCCACTCTTACTGACGTTAGCGTCAAAGAACAAGAATACTTTACTCGGTACGTATTTGAGTATGACCTGAATAAGTAGTTCAAGCGCTACGTACATCATTTTATCGATCTTCACTCTCTCAACAACTGAGAGTATATCTCTGATAAAGCCGTCATCGCAGAGCACTAGAGGAAAGCCTTGGAGTGATGCTTTAATCGTCATGAGGACATTAAATCCATCTATAGAGATTGTATTGCCAACCATGTTCTCGGGGGAGGACAACTTCTTCATCCTTTCAATGGCTTCATCCTTAGGGAAGACTGACCTGTATAGAACCATTCTCTCAGCTTTTGAAAGGCCGTATCTGTCGCCTACAAATTTCAAGGAAAGCTCTCGGTTGTATCCTCTTGATAGTAGGAAACGATAGTCTATGGATGCTTCTTTTAATAATTCTAAGCGTATGTAACTATTTAGAGCTCTTCTTTTCATGAAAATGACCTTATACCGATTTCTGTATGATGTCGATCATTGCTTTAACCAATTCATTGATAGTACCAGTTCGCTCTGTCACTCCACTATACATTCGTTTACTTCCTCCCCCTCTTCCGCCAAATTTAGATATTAAGGCTCTCCCTATGCGCTCAGCATTAAGTCTCCTTTGTGCTTCTCTTCCAAGGAATAGGACAAAGTTTTTCGTCTTTTTAGAGAACAACGTGACAACGGCTGATGGTTCTCTTTTAACCGTCTCTATCCCTATTCTCATTAAAGAGTCTATATCTGTGTTCTCGTAGATTTTAGTAACTAAAACGATACCGTCGATGTTGAGAGAGCTTTTAAGAAGCAAGTCGACCTCTATAGACTCTCTTTCTCTCACTAGTCTGTTTATCTTCTTCCTCAACTCCTCATTCTCTTTAACGACTTTTTTTACCTTACTTCTTAAGGTTTCGATGTCCGTATTCATGGTTGCGCAAACTTCTTTCACTAGCCTCTCTAAACTCTTTATATAATTAAAAGCCGCTATGCCTGTTGAGAACTCTATTCTCTCTACCCCATCTTGTATTCTGTCAACCCTTAGTACCTTTATTAAGCCAACCTCTCCAGTTCTCGAAACATGAAGGCCGCCACAGGCTTCTACGTCCCACCCCTCTACCTCAACTACTCTTATTTCAGGTCCTGGAACTACTCCTCCTTGATATAATATGAAGCCATACTTCATTTCAGCTTCATTTCGCGGCATGAACTGGGCTTTAACTCTTCTGTTTTCGAGAACTACTCTGTTGGCTAACTCCTCTATTTTGTCTAGTTCTCCGTCACTGATACGTTTATAATGCGTTATGTCCAACCTACTCCTAGTCACTCCCTTCTGAGCCCCGGCTTGCCATACATGTTTACCTAAGACTTTTCTGGCTGCGCTTAGAAGTATGTGAGTTGCAGTGTGACTTCTCATTAATGATAACCTACGCTCTCTGTCTATAATTCCTAGTACTTCCTCCCCTTCTCTAAATCCACACGTCTCACATATGTGAACCACAACGTTACCTAGCTTTTTCACATCACGGACTCTATACTTGTCATTATCACGAATTAAATAACCTTGGTCACTAGGTTGACCTCCACCTTCAGGATAGAAAGCCGTTTTATCTAAAACTACATAGTTCCCAATAGCCTTGATCACTTTAGCTTTGAATTCAAATTGATATGGATTTTCATAATACAGTTGACGTGTAGGAGGTAATTCTTTAATTTTCTCGTAAAGTTCCTTTTCAAGCTCTTCCTTAAATTCAAATCCTCTTCCTCTCACCTCATGAAGCTCTGCTAACTTTGAATAGAAGTCTACTGGTACACTGACCATTATCCCTTCAGCCTCAGCTATTTCCTTAACATACTCGGGTGGAAGTCCATGAGAGTCGTATAGGACTATGAGGCTATCTAAGGGAAACTCTTTAATATTGCGCTTCTTTAATTTTTGAAGTTCTCTCATAATAACTCTATGACCGCTACGAAGAGTTCCCCTATATTTCTCTTCTTCATGTCTTATCACATCTAAGATTGTATCCTTGATCTCTAAATACTCTGGAAATTCCCTTCCCCATTTGTCTATCTGTGCGTAGAGTATCTCCTCTAATGTGAGGTCTGCTCTGAGTCGCATTAAGTTCCTAATACTCCTCCTTATCAATAGTCGAGCTAAATAACCGCTGCCAGTATTAGAGGGCACGACTCCATCTCCTATCATGAACATAAGGGCTCTTGTGTGGTCAAGGACAGTGTAAATGGCTTCATAAGGCCTTACTATAGAGTCTAGTTCTTCAACTGACATTCCTAACTCACTAGATACCATCGCCTTTACTCGCTTCAAGGATTCCGGTTTCTTAGCATCAAGCTTGCCCATGTACTTAGAGATTGCCTCGAATATTCTAGTGTCTCTTGGCTCTAGTCCAATTATACTCCTTAATTTGTCTACTAGGTCGCCAAAGAGTACGTCGTAAACTGTCGGCGATCCCTTTACTAACCAGTAGAGTCTCTCTAGTCCATATCCCGTATCAACTATCTCGTTATCCATGGGGATGGCTTTTCCATTCACTACTTTGTAGTGCATGAACACAAGAGTCGCTACTTCAAGCCCTCTGACTAAGACTTCAAAGTCTTCTCCTGCGTTACCTCCTCCACTCCACCAGTCCTCTTTAAAAGTTATCTCTTCGGGTGGTACTTTCATTTCCTCTGTTAGAAACCTAAATGCATACTCAACAGTCTCATCCATCCAGTACACTCTTTCCTTTATGTTAAAGGCATGATGCGCCATCATTTCGAAGTTAGTTAGATGTCTACCAGTTTTTCCGACATTGTCTATATCGGTTAACCTAATACAAGGTTGGGATATGACTAGGGGATTAGCTGGCGGCGGAACTATGCCTTCAGTAACCCATGGTTGGAAGTCGTAAATAGATGCTCCAACTAAGTATACGTCATCTCTCCACCGAGCGACTACGGGATAGCGCTTGATTCTAGTATGTCCTTGTCTTTCAAAGAATTTTAAAAAAGCTTCTCTAAGTTCTCTCAAAGTAGTGAAGTCTTTGCCTACAGGGTTCCCTATAAAATTATAATCATCACATGGCTGATCACCGCATGTCTTTCTCTTTTCATCTAAAGTCCAAAAGGGTCTGCCACAAGAGCTACATATTTTCCTTATGAAACCCTCTTCTCTGAATAAGCTGACCATTAAGGAGACTTCCTTGACCATACATTCACCGCACTTTCAGCCAACTTCGATTTAAGTATTGGGGTGATGTTATTAAAACTAACTAGACTCCTTAAAGATCAAGTTGTAAAGTACTTGCGCCTCACTCTGAGCTCTAGTTAACAAGAAGGGTAAGTTCTCTTCAGTCACGTATATTGCATTCGTTGAGAGACTAACGCTTTCCATGTATGCTCTGACTATTAAGTACTCAATGGTCTCCAATGTTGGATAGGCGACGTTTAAGCTGAGATTAAAAGCTTGTTGGACACATTCTTTTAACGTGTTCTCGTATTCGCTTAAATCGAGCTCAAGTTCTTTGCCCTCTATGACAATTCCGTCTGAATATGCGACTTTGACCCTCAAGCTCACTTCAATAGGCTTTATGTCGAGTCTCCTTAGTAGCTCAGCTAAGTCACTTGATATTTCATCGCCCTCCTTAGCTACTATAGTATCTTTGCTTACCCAAACGCTTCCTTCTTTTATCGTTATGGGAACGTTTAACTTATTAAACAGAGAAATAATAGGCCCAGGAGGTAGATTTGTGTTCCCCTCTTTTATTACTATGTCACTTTGAGCTATGTCTCCTGCACGTGCCTCTCTCCTAACTTTATTCTGATCAAGAAATAGCTTGAGTAGGTAAGGGTTCTTGTTAGTGAATATCGCGGCATTCTGTCCTACTAGATACCCTTTTAGTCGCTCTATACCCCTCTTCCTCTTTGCCACTCTGTTTATGGCTTTGGCTAAGAGAGTGTTTTTGATTACTTTGAGAACGTCTCCTTCCTCTTTTAACTTTGCCCTTACTTGGTGAAGTACTGGCGCGTTAATTCCCGTTATGCTCACGACTAGCACTCCGTTATATTTGTTTAGTAGCTCTACGTACTCGTTTACCATTTTTACCTTCTTGTAGGGTATCTGTCTTTGTCTTGCGAGCATTCTCGTCACCTGACCTTAACTTCAACAGCCGGTCCCATCGTTAACTTTACATACATTTTCTCTATGTTTTGTGGTACTTTGAACTTAGTCCCTAAGGCTGAAAGTACTGCCATTATATTCTCCGCTATCTCTTTACTACTTTGGTTCTCTGAACCTACTCTGCACATTACTTGTGGTTGATCTCTTATCCTAACTCTAACAGATTCCTTTAACCTGTTTACTAGACCAGTTATATCAGCTGTTGGAGGGACTGGTTGTGGCATTTTACCTCGTGGACCTAAGTACCTCCCGAGCAACCTTCCTATTGTGGGCATTAACGGCGCTTCGGCTATGAAGAAGTCGTGGGACTTCGCAAGCTTTCGTGGATCCCTTTTGTTAGAGGCTATTTTTTCAAGTTCGTCTCTCGTTATTACGGTGTCAGCATTTGTATTTCTTGCCCTAATAACCATGTCACCACTAGCTATGACACACACTCTTGATAACTTGTCCTTAGGGGGATTTGGCAAGTGCACACTAATGTTTATTCTGTTTTCAGGCTTCCTAACGTCTACATCTCTGAGCTTTATTATGAGCTCTACCGATTGAGTAAACTTCCTAGGTTTAGCTAGTCTCTTGGCTTCTTCTATAGCCTTGATCAGCTTATTCATTGAGACACTCATTCTTGAGACACCCACTCACTTTCATATTTAACGAGCATGTCGTCATATATCCCTTGATCTATCTCCCTTTGAACGACTTTGGGACTTTTGCCTTCTACGTTAACCCCCATGCTTAGACACGTGCCTAGTACTTGTTTGACCGCCTTTTTAAGAGTTTTGCTCTTAAGTTGTTCTTTCTTGATAAGAGCTATCTTAATCACTTGCTCTAGCGAGAGATTGCCAACTACCTCCTTACCAGCTTGACCTGAGCCTTTTTGTATTTTAAGTTCTTTTATCACTAGCGCTGCTGTCGTTGGAGTTCCTACTTCTACTGTGAACTCTTTCGTCTCTACGTTCACTACGACCTTAACTGGCACTCTCATCCCGGCGAAGTCTCTAGTTATCTCATTTATTTTGTTAACTACAGCCATTACGTTTATTCCTAGTGGACCTAGCGCTGGCCCTCTCCCCGAGTTATAGGGGGGCCAGCAGAGGCCCTTCCTCCTTCAACTAAGAACTGAAACGATTTAACGTTAGCTTCTGACATGATTACCACCTTACGCTGTCACACTCCACTTCGCTATTGGAGGGTTATAAATTTTATCATTCCTGTCCACTCATCACAGTACTTAGTTAATGATCAATGACTCGATTTAAGGACTAGAGTCGCTCTATCTCTCATCCATGGGAACTTAACATAGAGTTGAAACTATGTTTTTCGTTCAGAACCAACACAATTCTTAGCTAAGCATATAGCATAAGCAGCCACTATGTTGTCATTTTTATCCTTAAGAACTTTAGAGTAAAGCTTGAAAAGTTTGCTGACTCGGGACTCGTCGATAAGTTTTACCTCCATCTTCTCACTCTTTGGCAGTGACTTTAATAATTGATGGACTATGCCTTGATAACTCGGCGAAATTCCAATTTTGACTATCAACTCTCGGAACTTAGCGAGTTCAATTATTTCTCTTATCAGCGAGACCGCCTGAGTAATGTCATGAACTACTCTCTTCAGCACTAGCACTCCATCTGATAACAGTACTATCCCCGTTTCTTTACCAGGATCTATCCCTAATATTATTTGGTCTAGTTGTTTTTTACCTAGTATTACTCTACAAATTTCAAGAAGTAGTATAGGACTCTTGATTACTTTTTTCCTTACTGAGAGGACTTGACATTGATTAAGGTTCTCGAAATTCGTGTCAGTGATTATTACGTCTGGAATTGAATCTAGTAATTCTCTAGTTGATGTCTTGAACTTCACATCATGCTCCTTTAGTAGATTGACTACCTTGAAATAGTTTCTCGCGTTAACGCATATCACTACTATGGTTCGTTCTCTAGAAAGAGAGCTTAGCGTTTTCAAGCTCAAGACTCTCAACCAATTCATCTAGCTCTATGTCATAACTCTCTATAGTATTGAGATCTTTATCTAGAAAAGTTATCTTGACTAATCCATCGTTTTCATGTATTGTGACGAGTGCGTCTATGTATTTCGAAAATACTTTCCAAAGTAAAGGTTTTTTATCTCTTAAGAGATAACTTGTTAAGACTACATGAACTGTAGCTTGACGTGATAGAGTTCTGAGAGTTGCCAGTTGTTCAGCTAGCAAAGCTCCTCCAGCTGTCTTATGCCTGCTTATGGGAGAGACGATGTAATGTGATATGAAATCATCGAAGATTACTAAGATTTTGTGACCTCGATAGTAACTTGGACTCAGTAGTAATGATAGCAAGTTAATTGCATAATACTGTTCGTCGAGGTTTGTAACGTGAAAAGTAATAGCTTTATTTCTTAACTTCTTAATGAGCCTTAAGCTTAGCGATATAGGACCTCCACAGTAAAAGTGTATTATTTTGCTCTTTTTATATTTTTTGATAAAAATAGTCATAATAGTTGAGACGAGAATTTGATTTAAGTAAGCCAATTCTCCGGCTATTAACATAATAGGTCCTCTCCTGAGAAGAGATGCGAAAAAACTCTCTAATTCCTCCATGGTATCACTTAACGTTATATCCCTCTCTTCCAGAGATACAGGTAGTGAATGAGCAACCATGCTATAAACGAGAGAGCTATGCCGAGTAGCACTAAATCCTCACTCCTCTTAGGCGCTCTTTTGAATTCAAAGTAAGCTACTAATAAGCCGATTAATCCGATTAAATAGCCTAAGGTTACTAGAATCATTTCTAAGAACGTTTGAGCATGTACGCCTCTCGCTAGCTCGCTCATGTATTTCTCTGTGTATCTTTCTGTGTAGATGACGTATATTATCCCACTGAGTACAAGGATTACTCCAACTATCACTAAGATAAACGTCATTACTGCGATGTACTTCTGGTACTTCTTAACGTCTAGCATTGGAAGACGAGTCTTCATGAATCTCGTAGAAATAAGTGCATGTATTGTTATAAGTCTTTCGAGCAAAAGTCAACACAGATGAGTATATGAGAGTAGATCGCGAGTTAGTCGTGAAACATGTTTTAGAGGCATTTAACGAGATTGCCAATAGTTATGCCCATTTAAGACGAAAGCCGTGGAGAGAAGTGCTCTATGAGTTGACTTCAAGGATCTCTCCTAGGGAAAGTAAATTAGTATTTGACGTGGGCACAGGGAGTGGTAGGCATAGCATTCCCTTAGCGAAGTTAGGATTTAACGTGATATCAATAGATATCTCGTTTAACATGCTAAGACGATTAGCCTCGTGGTCCATAAAGGAGGGTCTAAAGGAAAGAGTACATGTAATCGTCTGTGACATGCGTAGAATTCCCGTGAGGGACAGCGTCGGTGAAGGTCTAATAGCAGTGGCTTCGCTACATCACGTACCGCTCAAGAGGAATAGAGTTAAGGCCATTGAAGAGATGAGGCGGGTAGTTAAGGAGGGAAGTCCCATCGTGATAACTGTGTGGAGCTTATTACAACCGAGACTCTTTGTGAGAGCTCTCTATTACAAACTAATAAAGGGAATGAGGGAGTTTGGGGACGTGTTAATTCCATGGAGACGTAAAGGAGTCGTGTTTAAAAGGTACTATCATCTATTTACTAAGGGAGAACTCGTGAACACAGCGAGAGAAGGGGGATTGAGTATCGTAAAATGCTTCACTTACAGCCCGAAGTCAAAAGTATTTCCACAAAACTACGTATTAGTTGGGGAAAAGTAAGCTATGAACAAGTTATTAACTTCAGTTAGGAAGCCTGTAAGATCGATATCGGGCGTCATAATAGTGGCAGTAATGACTCATCCCTATCCTTGTCCTCACGGGAGATGTATATACTGTCCAGGCGGCGTTAGTTGGGGGGCCCCTCAAAGTTACGTTAAGGATTCTCCTGCTGTACTTAGAGCTCGTAGACACGACTTTGACCCTTACGAACAAGTGAGAGCTAGGTTAATGCAGTATGTGATGATGGGGCATAAACCTTCTAAGATCGAGTTAATAGTCATGGGTGGGACTTTTCCAGCAATGCCATTAGACTATCAAGAGTGGTTTATAACGCAATGTCTTGAAGCCATGAACAGGTTCCCCTCTGAAAAGCCCAATAGTTGGATTTCTTTAGAGGAAGCGCAGAAGAGAAATGAGAAGGCGTCGATTAGGTGTGTTGGTCTAACTATAGAAACAAGGCCTGACTGGGCCAAGTCGCGTCATGTTGACATGTTTCTTAAATTAGGAGCAACTAGAGTTGAGTTAGGAGTTCAGACAATATACGATGACATACTTGAAAGAGTGAGAAGAGGGCACACAGTTGAAGACACCATAATTGCTACTCAGATATTAAAGGACGCAGGTTATAAAGTGTGTTATCACATAATGCCGGGACTCCCTGGGTCAGACCCTGACAAAGACCTTGAGATGTTCAAGACTATATTCGAAGATCAGAGGTTCAGGCCCGACATGTTGAAGATCTACCCGACATTAGTGATACCGGGCACAGAGCTTTATGAAATGTGGAAGAGAGGAGAGTATGATCCGTACCCCGATGACGTCTTAATAGACTTAATTTCTAAGATGAAGTCCATAGTACCCGAGTACGTAAGGATAATGAGGATACAAAGAGATATACCAGCTAGTTATATAGCCGCTGGCCCTCGTATTGGAAATTTAAGGGAAGTAGTTCGAAGGTACATGAGTAGGAGAGGAATGCGTTGCCGTTGTATAAGGTGTCGTGAAGTAGGACACTTCATCCTTAGATCTGGAAAGCTAACTGATGGAAGTACCATCACAGTAGTTGAGAGAAAGTTAGTTTATGAGGCTAGCTATGGAGTTGAAGTGTTCTTAAGCTTGGTAATAAGAGAGTTCGACTTGTTAGTAGGATTTCTCAGGTTAAGAATACCCTCGGCTGCTGCGCATAGAAGGGAGGTAAATGAAAAAACTGCAATTATAAGAGAGTTACATGTCTATGGACCTCAAATACCCGTTGGTCAGCGTTCCAGTTGGTGGCAACATAAGGGGTATGGGAGGAAGTTAATGTCGTGGGCAGAGAGGTTAGCCCGAGAAGAGTTTGACATGAAGAGAATGTTAGTAATTTCTGGAGTGGGCGCAAGGGAGTATTATCGAAAGCTAGGATACAGGAAGTTTAAGAGTTCATTCTATATGGTGAAGTGCTTGGATTAAATGGGTCTTACTGATGATTTGGCGCCACAAGCCATGCATATTATGAACAACATCTTCTTCTCCTTAACGAGAACTGTGTCTGGTTGCTTACATATAGGGCATATTACATAATCTTTAATGAATCTCTTTAATAATGCATTGATTGCATGTTTCGGATGCTCTCCCATTATCACAGCCATAGAACCCTCTAATGTTCCAGGAGATGCGAGTTCTTTTAGGAGGTATCTGAGCACAAAACGCGGTTCTCTGTTCAAGATGTCGCATATTTGATTGAAGTTTTGTATGAATGTCCTCTTTCCACTTATCATTACTTCAGCCTCTGGAACTTTGAATCTCTCGACCCGAGTCACAGGTCTCCTAGGCAGCAACTTGTACGCTCTTTCTAATAATTCCTCGTAACTATAGGGAAAACTCACTTTGTTTGACATAAAGACCCCCTCTAATTGATGTGGGATAGATTTTTAAAGTTAACTCAGTACTGTAGAGTGAATGATGTAATGAAGAGGTTGAGTGTGAGAACTTGGGGCTGAAGTTTTGTCCTAAGTGTGGTACGCTTATGACCCCTAGAGTCAAAGATGGTGTAGTATACTTTGTATGTAGAAAATGCGGTTATGAGGAGGAGGCGAAGGGGAGTTCATTTAGAGTAAGAAGGGAAATAAAAAGTAAAAAGAGAATAATAGTTATAGAAGAAGATGTTAGCATGAGAATGTACCCTAAAGTTAAGATAACATGCCCTAAGTGTGGACACAATGAAGCTTATTTCTGGACCTTACAAACGAGAGCAGCTGATGAACCAGCTACAAGGTTCTTTAAGTGTGTGAAGTGCGGACATGTTTGGCGCGAATATGATTAGAATAACATTTTAACATACCGTTCACCTGACTTAAACAAGCGCTTTATATAAGAGTGACATGAGTATGATTACTGAAGCAAATATTCCTTGGTGATGTCATGTCGGCTACTGTTAGATTGGTCTTTGGTGATGCTAGAGAGTGGAGATACATAGTAGCCAGTCTAGCTGCCTTAGTCGATGAGGCTAATTTTGCAATAGATTCCATGGGTATGAGACTAAGAGCATTAGATCCGTCTAGGATAGCTATGGTCGACTTTAACTTACCTGCTAGCGCTTTTGAAGAGTATCAATGTGAGGAAGAAGTCAAAATAGGCGTTAATTTCGATGAACTTAATAGAGTCATGAAGAGAGGGAGAGCGGATGAAAGAGTCGTCCTTGAAGTAATAGGAGGGAGGTTAAAGATAACAATGGTAGGGAAAGCTGAAAGGAGTTTTAGCTTGCCTGTCATAGACATAGCCGGAGAGGAGTTACCATTACCTAGATTAAACTTTACCGTAAGAGCGAAGATGTTGAGCGATACTTTAAAGGACGCAATTAAGGATGCCGAATTAGTTAGCGATAGCGTAAGCTTCGAAGCTAAAGAGGAGTACTTAAAGGTAGCCGCGCATAGCGATAAAGGAAATGTTGAAGTGAAGTTCACTTTGGAGTCTGGTTCCCTTATAGACTATGAGGTAGATGAGCCGTCTAGGTCCACCTATCCAATAAGTTATCTCACTGATATGTTGAAAGGGGCTACTAATTTGTCCGACATAGCGAATATAGAGTTCGCTACAGACAAGCCACTACTGCTTTCCTTTGAATTAGCTGGTGGTGGAAAGCTTTCGTACTTCCTAGCTCCTAGGTTAGAGAGTTAGTTAATGGAATATGAGGGGGGTATTAAAGAATAGTGACAAGTCAATAACGTTTTATGATTTAGTAAAGTACCCCTTCACTAAAGAGGCAATTGAGTACTTTAAGGCTAAAAGTTTAACTTTAAAGGATTTAGAGTCTGACATAGGAAAGGTTATACTTAATAGATCTTACGAACGTATTCATGAAGCTATATCTCAGAGAAAAGTGACTACAAACCTTTCTGAGGATCCAGAAGTCGAGTTATTGTCATTTCCTATCTCGCTATTACTGCTTTCTCTATTAGAGAATAAATCCCTAATCTATAGGTACGCTGTCGCCGAGTCAAAAAGAGTTGGAGAATTATTAAAAAATGAAGATCTTGGTAAGCTAATGTGGATAGCTAAGAATACCTTTGAGTGGAGGATTAGCCTCGCAGAGGAAGAGGACTATTCGGTAATGATTCATTTCATTGATTATATTAGTCACATACCACAGAGTTCTAAGGAGTGGAAGCTAGTCAATAAGAAGCTAGTTAAAGGTTATGTCTTAATAAGGAAAAGTGAGCTTGCGAGGATAATTGAAGAAGCTGTTAAGAAGTACATAGTTAAGAAGTGCAATGAGCGAGTTACTCTAACGGATATACCTAACATTGTGATAGCTTTTGCTGAGAGAATAGCTAGAGAGTGGGGTCAGCGCTCTAAGGAGTTCAAAAGCTTGAGAGTAATTCCAGAGAAAGTTCGAAATGGCATCTATCCTCCTTGTATAGCTAAGTTACTAGACGACCTCAAGAGTGGCAAAAATCTTCCCCATGCCGCTCGCTTCGCTTTAGCCACTTTCCTTCTTAACATAGGCTTTAAAGTCGACGAAGTCGTCAGTTTATTTAAAACTACACCTGATTTTAATGAGAGAATAGCTAGGTATCAAGTTGAGCACTTAGCTGGTTTAAGAGGCTCTAGAGTTAAGTACTCGCCTTACAAGTGCTCTAACATGAGGAGCTTAGGGCTTTGTGTAGACTTAGAAAGAAAGATATGTAAGGGAATACATCACCCCCTTCAGTACTACTTCCGTATGGCAGAGAGTGAGGTTCATGAGAAGGCAACTGATTAAAGCGTTCTTCAAAAAGTACTACAAGAACCATATAAATGAGATAGTCGAGCCTCCAGAAATTGAGAAGAGAGAATTTGGTTTCATGTTTTTTGATAAACAGATAATGCTTAGACATATATCATTCAAGAATGTATTTGAACTTAGAAATTATATGGGAGAGAAAGTCCCAGCTCATGCGTACTATTCCTCTGCTTACTACGTTAATCCATCAGCTCCTACAATGGACGAGAAGGGATGGCTTAGCGCTGACCTAGTTTTTGACATAGATGTAGACCACATAGAGACTCCCTGTAAAAAAGACCACGACTCATGGAAGTGTTTGAACTGTGGACTTTCAGAAAAGGGCATGTCTCCTTCAAAGTGTCCTCGCTGTGGCAGTGAAAGAATAGAGAGGAGTACGTGGATATGCAGTTCATGTATAGAAGCTGCTAAGGATGAGACGCTTAAGGTTTGTGATATACTTCTTGATGAGCTTGGATTCTCTAACAAGGACCTATATCTTGTCTTCTCTGGACACAGAGGCTTTCACATACACGTCGAAGAGGAAAAAGTGCTTAACATAGACCAAAACGCGAGAAGGGAGATAGTTGATTATTTACTAGGAATAGGACTAGACCTCAGCACTTTAGGGTATTTGGGGAGGAAAGTAGTTCTTGACATAGACCTCAGAGAGGAAGGTTGGCGAGGAAGAGTCGCTAGGGGACTTTATGACATATTATCAAGTTGTGATAGAAATTTATTAAAGGAAATAGGATTAAGGGGCAAGGACATCAAATACATACTTAATAATAAAGATAAAATAATATCTGAGATAGAGAGGTCGCCTTCTAATTGGATTGCCCTATCCAACATATCGGTTAAAGGCTTAGAGAGGTTAGTAAACTATGCCGTTAAACTCATGGCATGTAAAGTTGATGAGAGAGTGACTATAGACATTAAGAGACTAATAAGGTTACCTGGAACGTTGCATGGAAAGACGGGTTTTAAAGTCCTGAAACTAAGTTACAACGAGTTAGAGTCCTTCGTTATAAGCGATGCTTTCGTCTTTGATGATGAGTCTCACATCGTCGTGCGGTCTCGGAAGTTTCCAAAGAGAATTGCTAATTATGTTTTCTCGAGAAATGGAGGAATAGAGGATGTTCCATTAGTGATCGGGATATATTTATTGGGAAACTCTAAGGAAGTTGAGGTTATAAGAGTTAAATAGTGAGGAAGAATGAGAAAGAGGTTGACTAAAGAGGAGTTTTTAGAGGTTTATGAGAAGGAAATGAAAGAGAGAGACTTAACCCCTCTAACTAGAGACTTTTATAAAAACGTATTAGCTTCCCTTTTTGCAGAGAAGGAGGGCAAGAGTCTTAAAGCTGAAATTAAGACTCTTGAAAGAGATACGGTTAGAGAGATGTTAGTTGAAATGTTCCTGTGCAGAGTAGTTAAGGTAATAGAAATTATGCTTAACTCCGGTGAGGTAGATCTGAGTCAGTTAACAGATGAAGAGGTAGAAGTAGTAGAGAAGATTAATGAAATCTTAAATAAATTTAGAAGGAGTGAAGAAATTACAATTAAAGAGATTATTCCCCAGAATGTCTTAGTAGTATTTGTGAGACCACACCCTCCGTTTCTTGCAAGTAACAAAAAAATATACGGTCCTTTCTCAGAGGGGGATGTAGCCTACTTGCCGATAGTAGATGTTACTGACTTAAAAAACAAGGGAGTAGTAACAATTATTAAGGAGTGAACAACAAAACAGGATAGCTAATGAATGTGTGGTGACTTCATGAAAATCCCTAGAAACATTAGGACTTACTGTCCAAGATGTAAGGCGCACACAGTTCATACTGTAGCCCTTTACAAGTCGGGAAGACGAAGAGCCTTAGCTGAGGGTGAAAGGAGATACGAAGCTAAGAAGAAAGGTTACGGATCTAAACGCAAGCCTGAACAGAAAAGAACGGCTAAGGTAACCAAGAAACAAGTACTAAAGCTCAAATGTACGGCCTGTGGATACATATCTCACAGAAAGGGTATTAGATTAAAGCGCCTAGAAATAATTCAGACCTAGGTGATAATGTGAAGAGACGGAAGATACTAATACCTCAACCTAAAAGTAGGTTCCTACTAGTTCAGTGTCCTGACTGTGAGAATAAACAGATAATATTTGACCATGCGTCGACTATAGTGAGATGTTTGGTGTGCAACAGAGTGTTAGCTAGACCTACGGGTGGTAAGGCTATAGTCGAAGCTAAAGTATTAGAAGTCCTTGAATAGGTGACTAATTGTGGTTAGGAGGAGAAGGTGGTTTCCAGAGTACGGGGAATTAGTTATCGGGACTGTAAAGAAAATATTCGACCACGGGGCATTCATCTTACTTGACGAATACAATAATTTAGAGGCTTACTGTCCACTTAACGAAGTTTCAAGATCGTGGTTTAAGGGAATTAGAGAGGTTCTCAAAGAAGGACAGAAGCTAGTCTTCAAAGTCATAAGGGTTAACGAGAGGAAGGGGCACGTTGACGTGTCCCTTAGGAGGGTCTTCGATGCCGAGAGAAGAGCTAAGCTCTCAGAGTGGAGGAGGGCTCAGAGAGCGGAGAAGTTACTTGAGTTAGCAGCTATTAAGTTGAATAAGAGTCTCGATGAGGCCTATGAGGCTGCCGGATGGAAACTTGAAGATTATTATGGCGAAATTTATACTGGACTTGAAGAGGCAGTGCGTAGGGGTGAAAAGGCGCTACTTGTAGCAGGTTTAACTAAGGAGTGGGCTAGCATCCTTACTAAATTAGCTAAGTCGTATATTGAACTGCCTGAGGCTAAAGTCTCTGGCGTCTTCACTATAACGTGTTTTGAAAGAGACGGAATAGTCAGAATAAAGAGCGCCTTAGTTGAGGGACTTAAGGTAGCAAAAGAATTTAAAGATGTCAAGGTTAGGATATACACCGAGGGAGCTCCTCGATACAAAATAGATCTTGTAGCGCCTGATTACAAGATAGCGGAGAGATCTCTTAAGGAGATAGTCGATAGAGTTATCAGCGTAGCTAAGAAGGACGGTTGTTCTATCACCTTTAAGAGAATTAAACTGAAGTGATATCATGGGGAAGTTAAGGAAGTGTGCCAAGTGTGGAGAGTACACCCTATGTCAAGATAAATGTCCCTACTGTGGTGGACCGTTAAAGAATCCACACCCTCCACGATTTTCGCCCGAAGATAAGTATGGAAGGTATAGGCGAATGTTGAAATATAATGTAAACATTTAGATTATTAAGTCTTGTTACTAGCTTTCTCATAGTTGACCTTGAAGACTAAAACCCACTCGTTAGGATAAGAAGCGTAGACTAACTCAAAGTACTTTGGACTGTCGACAGACACTAACGGTCCTTCATATACAGGAAGTCTCTCGTATCCAAAGTATATAGGCAACCTCTCGAAGACGAAGAACCTTCGTTTGCTCGTTTTGAAGAAGATGAGTTTGTATAGTGTCGCGTTTAGGGCTTCAGACGTGTTTGCTGGTATGATTATTGAGAGTTTAGCTTGTCCTATCTTGATATACCCTTGACCGTGATATTTGCTTACGTTTAACCTCGCTATCTTCGCCATCCAATAACTCTTACCAAAGTCTCCATAACCTATCCAGTCTGGCGTATAGAACATGCTCAATTGAGAGTATCCTAGTTCAGCTAAGCTTCTAAACCTCTCGAAGACTACAACGTGAGTCACGTTATACTTCTTGAATATCTTGATCGCTTCTTCTTCTGGAGAGAGGAAAGCTGTAGCTATCATCCTTATTTGAGTTACGTTTATCGTCCCGTTGTCTGCTAGAGTACTTCTATTCGTGTTAACAGAGATCCAGTAACCGTAGTCCCACCAACAGGCTATGACTGCGTTTTCAGGAAGGTTATTTCGCATCCACTCTAGCGCTGAAATCCAGTCGATGTACTCGTATTTATAATCGACTAAACCGCTGATTGTAGAGGTCAAGATGAGCGAAGGTTGGTGGCTATAGGCTACAGAGAGACTTACCGTTCTCATTGTAAGCCTATATCTGTCGTAGTCCACCACTATCATTCCGAGTGAGGGGATTAACATGATGAGCGATAGTATCAACGCTATGGCGTAGTATTCCCTCTTTATCGACTTTGCTGCCCTTCTCTTGCGCTCTCTTCCAACTCTAAGTCCTTCAACTAGTTTATCTACTATGTAAACAAAGGCTATAGAGGCGACTGTTATAAGTGCAGGACTTAGTAACAGCGTTAATCGTGCTAGAGACATGGCTCCGTAAAGCGATGTAATAGCGAATAGCGCTAGAAATATGTCTTTATGGTTAGCTCTTTTCACTAATAGGTATACTCCGAAAATGAAGAATACAACAAGACTTTGGTAATCATCGTAAAGCATGCTCCATGAAGGGACTCTGTGCTCGCTCACTGACTCGATAATTGGCATCTCTTTTCTGAGCTGTGGATTTATGACTGCAATTATACGAGACGCAACGCTTGCGATCAACCCCTTTTGCCACGCTATAACGCCTGCAGCGAGCAGTATCACAGTTAGTATAACTATATCTCTTCTCTTTAACTTAGTAAAGCTTTGAGGTTGTATTATATATATTAGTGAAATTAAACTAGCTAACATGGGCAAAAGACCTGAAATTGACATAAAGGCGACGCGGGGACCAAACCTAGGAGTTATAGCTACGAAGAGCGTGGCTATGATGTTGACTATTAAGTATGACTTAGCCATAGTACTTTCCATTCTCCCTAAGAGTACTAACAGTAAAATGAAGAGCGCCATTAAGTTCCATGGGTATATGTAACCTCCCCAAGAGAGGACAACCATTCCCATAGCTATTCCTGATACTAATGCCCAAGGAATGGACTTCTTCTCAACGCTCTTAAAATACGCGTAGAAGCTGAGGAGCATAAACGGTATCGCTAGGCCTTCGTGTTTTCCTCCTAACATTGTTCTCGAAAGGTACGCAGGGGTTATTGCTATGTAAAACGAGCTCAATAGCCCTACCTTATAGTCCCATATTTGTTTTCCAAAGAGGTATATCGCCAGTACAGCGAAAGCTGCGCCGATTGCAGGGACAAAGGCATGTATCACGTATAAGCTCACGTTAAAGCCCAACGACTGAAGAATTAAGTATGTTACGGCGGAGACTATCGCTGTACCCGGCTGACTTGAGGCCCTGAGATCCCTTCCGTAAGGATACCAAAAGAGTGTATCTCTAACGCTATCCTCTGAAAATGTCCTCTCAAACCACCAAAGTATTCCTAGCCATCCTCTTTCAACTATTTTCTTAGCTAAGTAGTACTCATAGTAAGGGTCAAACTCTGTTAAGTATATGCCCCATTTCATTGGCATTACTCTCAAGAGCGCTGCCACGACGAAGTTCAAAGACAGGATTATTGCAATGATGACCTTTCTCTCAGAGAGGTGAGAGACCAAATCGAGAGTGCTTCTTCCAACCTTAATGAGTCCATTCTTCATCCTTCTAAAGACGTTTTTCATGGAAAACACCTATAGTTTATAGCTTAGGTATTCTCCTTTCACTCCGCTTGAGTTCTATCGCTACTCTAATAGGCAGTATTGAGAGCTTCGCTAAACACCTAGGACATCTACTTCCATAGCGCTTCACTATTTCTTCAGGTGAGACTGGTTCGTCCCCTTTGTATAGCACGAAAGAACATCGATGACATAGTATCTTTTCTGGCATGGTTTATTCTTACGGTTAGTCCAATTTATATTTTACCTCTTAGGTAAAAGTATGTGGGTGAATTAAACTTGGAGATGCGCTTTGGTCCTGCTGGAAGGCCAACGTTGTATAAAGGGAAGACTGAGTTGATCCCTAAATTTCTCAGAGAGTTAGAGTTAAATGCCTTTGAGTATCAAGCTGTTAGGAGTCTCAAGATATCTGAGGACAAGGCTAGGCTGTTAGCCAAGTGTGCTGAGGAGAACGATGTGTTAATTTCTCTACACGGTCCTTATGCCATCAACCTCACATCAGAGAAAGAGGAAGTTAGAGTAGCAAGTGTTGAAAGACTAGTTAAATCAGCGCAGATCGCTCAATGGATGGGGGCATATCTTGTAGTATTTCATCCAGGGTATTACGGTAACTTTACTCCTAACGTTGCAGTTGAGAATATTATCAATTCATTAAGGGAATTAGTCGAGAGAGTTGAAGACATGGAATTGAAGAACGTAACATTTGGAGTTGAGACTACGGGCAAAGTAAGACAAGCAGGGTCTCTGTCTGAGGTAATCGAGATTTGCTCAAGTGTTGACTTGTGTAAGCCTGTATTGGACTTTGCACACATTCATGCTAGAGGCGGCGGCGCTCTTAAGACTAAAGAGGACTTTTCGAAAGTGTTTGAACTCGTAGAAGAGAAACTTGGAGGTAGTGCAATAACGCCAGCTCATATACACTTTACTGAGGTCGAGTTCGGAGAAGGAGGCGAAATACGTCACCATCCCCTAGGTAGTGGATTTGGGCCAAACTTTGAGCTCTTAGCAGAGACGTTAGTCGAAATGGGAATTAGTGCAGTGATCATTAGTGAGTCTCCTATATTGGAGAGAGACTCAATTAAAATGAAGAAGATGTACTACGAGACGTTACGCAAGTTTAAGAAGAGTAAAGTATGAGCTTCCTTAAGTAATAATCTGATATCTTTAAATACATTAATGCTTTGAGTACTACCTCTTTGACGTTTACTCCTTCGAGTACTGACATTTCAATAACTTCTCTGTTCAATAGCTTCTTTGCTAGCTCTATGCTCTTTTCATCGGCTACATCAATTTTATTTAGGCACACTATCATCGGGATCTCTCTGAAGTACTCTGAAACTTCACGGTATACGTTCACTTGGTACTCGAGCTCATAACCACACCTCTCACTGGGGTCTATCATGAATATCACAACACCAGCCAAGTGTTTCAATGCTAATATGGCCTGTAGTTCGACTCTGTTTCTTTTGGACAACGGTCTGTCTAAGAGTCCGGGCGTATCTAATACTTGAATGTATAAATCTTCAATTATTATGTGACCTAGTATTAGAGACTTAGTAGTGAATGGATACTCCCGTACTTCAGGCTCTGCTGTTGAGACTTTCTTGACGAAAGAGGATTTGCCAACGTTTGGTGGACCAGCAACGACTATAGTCTGCAACGATGGATTTATGTCAGGTATTCTTTTTAACTTTAGTTGGTAATCTCTGATAACTGCTAAATCCTCTTCTAAGTCTTCTAGGAGTGAGAGGACTCTCCCTAGAAACGACTTACGCGCTTTAATTACGTCACTCCTACTTTCAGCTCTCCTAATAATGTTCAAGCTCTCCTCTTTTACCTTGTTTATAATGGCGACTATGGATTTGAGTTTAGCTAAGCGCTTCCTAAGGTCGTCTACGTCTACTAATACTTGAGCTAATTCTCTGTAAAACGGGTGTAATTCAGGGATGTAGGGCGTAGTGCGGTATATGTCAGAGAGTCGTCTTGTTATGTACTCGCTCATCACCTCAATTTTCCTCTGACCTACTTGCTTGATGTTCCTGAGCGATGACTTAGACTGTTTTATGGTTATCTTTCGAGACCTCTTAAGGGCTGGTCTTAATATCTCTCCTATACTCATTGGAGCTATGACCATCTTGGAAAACGGATTGTCATGCCTTCCTGTACTCATCTCTATCACTGCTGAGAGATAGTAGTCTCATACGCCTATTTATGTATGTCATGGGAGTGGGCTTTTCATATCGTTTGTCGTTTCATCGCTGTGCGTTAATGTTGTGTACTTGCGCTCGAAATATTAATCTATGAGTTCGCAGTAAGGTAAGGTAGGTGACGTTTAATGCCAGAAGAGTTCCCTTTGGGCGCTACTACTGTTGGTCTTGTAGTTAAAGATGGTGTGATTCTCGCCTCTGAGAAGCGCGTTACTTATGGATATGCACTGTTAAGCAAGTCAGGTAAGAAGGTCTTCAAGATAACGGATAAGCTAGGCATAGCGTGCGCTGGGCTGATCGCTGACATGCAAGCGATATCTAGAGTCTTAGCTGCAGAGGTTAAACTCTACGAGATCGAAAACGGAAGGATTATGCCCATTAAGAGCGCAGCAAAACTGTTGTCCGTCATACTCTTCAATAATAGGTCAATGCCCTACTTTGCTGAAACCTTAGTTGGCGGTGTAGATAATGAGGGGCCTCATCTGTTCGTCCTTGATCCCTTGGGATCGGTGATAGAAGACAAGTACGCTGCTTTAGGCAGTGGCGCTCGTATAGCCATAGGAATTATTGAGAGTGAGTATAAAGATGGTCTCTCCCTTAAAGAAGGTGAAGACTTAGCAATTAAAGCTGTGAAGACTGCTATTGGAAGAGACGCTATTAGTGGTGACGGTATAGACCTCTTGATGATAACTGATTCTCAATGCCTAGAGAGGTTCATACCACTTCAGATAACTTTCTGAACAGACGTTGCCTTTTAAATAGTTCCTCTTCTACTTAAATCTTAGGAGAAGTTGGTGACCTATCTTGAAGATAACATTTTGGTTAATTGACATAAATTATGACGTAGTAGATGGTATCCCCGAAGTGAGGTTGTGGGGAGTCACTAAAGATGGAAAGAGAGTAGTAGTACTTGATAGAAACTTTAGACCATACTTCTACGTATTGCCTAAGGATCGGGGGGAGTTGAATCGATTAATTGAAAAGATAAAGAACGTGTATTCCGTGAAGTACAAAGTGCTCAAAGTTGAAGTAGTTAATAGGAAGTACTTCGGTAAAGACGTACAACTAATCAAGGTGACGTGTCAAATTCCAGGGTTAATCCCTAAGATAAGGGATGAGTTGAGTTCCCTTCGAGAAGTAAAGGAAGTACTTGAGGCAGACATAAGATATTACATGAGATACATGATAGACAACAACATAGTCCCCTCAGCATGGCACGAAGTAGAAGTTGAAGAGTTAGAGAAGCCGAAAGAGTGGGAAGTTGATGGAGCCTATTTAGCTAAACATGCTCCTAGATACGTTCCAGAGTTAACTGAAATACCTGAGCTAAGAGTCCTAGCCTTCGACATAGAATGTTATAACCCAAGAGGCGCTCCTAAGCCGGAAAGAGACCCCATAATAATCATCTCTACTGCAACAGATGATGGAGAGGTTAAGCTCTTTCTCGCTAAAAATAGAAATGACGATAGAGAGGCTATAAGGAATTTCATCGATTACGTAATTAGAAAAGATCCAGACATAATTGTTGGATATAACTCAAATGGCTTCGACTGGCCTTACTTACTGGAGAGATGTTCTAGGCATAAAATAAAACTAGCTATTTCGAGAACTCATAGTAGTCCTTCACAAAGCGTCTATGGGCATTTTTCAATAATCGGTAGAGCTAACATAGACCTCTACAATTACGCTGATGAAATAACAGAGGTTAAAGTTAGAACATTGGAGAACATTGCTGAGTATCTAGGGGTCATGAAGAAGAGTGAAAGAGTATTGATAGAGGGCGTTGAAATATACAAGTACTGGGACGACCCTAAGTTAAGGGAGAAGCTTCTAGAGTACTCGATAGACGACGTGAAGAGCATAATCGGGCTAGCGGATAAACTCCTGCCCTTCCTAATACAACTCTCCAACATAGTCGGCTTACCGTTAGACCAAGTAGTAGCTGCTTCAGTAGGTTATAGGGTTGAGTGGCATCTCATGAGACAGGCGTACCAATATAACGAAGTGATACCGAACAGAGTTGAAAGACGTTATAGAGCGTACAAAGGAGCTATAGTGTTAAAGCCTAGACCCGGTGTACACGAGAGAATAGCCGTGTTAGATTTTAGCTCTATGTACCCGAACATCATGATCTCTAAGAACATATCTCCAGACACATACATCCCTCCAGGCGAGGAGGTGAGCCTCGATGAAGTTTACGTAACTCCTGAGCTAGGTTACAAGTTTAAGAAATGGCCTCCAGGATTTTACAAGCGAGTGTTAGAGCGCCTCCTCAAGGCTAGGAGTGAAGTGAGGGCTAAGATGAAGGAGTTAGACCCTAGTAGCATAGAGTACAGGATATTAAATGAGAGACAAAAAGCCCTTAAGATAATAGCTAACGCCACCTACGGTTATTGTGGTTGGGTTCATGCTAGGTGGTATAAACGTGAGGTAGCAGAGGCAACGACTGCATGGGGTCGAAGCATAATTCGTGAAACTATAAAGTTAGCACGTGACATAGGGCTTCAAGTAATATACGGAGATACCGATAGCATATTTGTCAAGTATGACAAGGAGAGAGTTGAGAGTTTAATTAAGATAATAGAGGATAAGCTCGGTTTGAAGATAAAGCCTGATAAGATTTATGTTAGGGCCTTCTTTACAGAGGCTAAGAAGAGGTACTGTGGTCTGTTACCAGATGGAAGAATCGACGTAGTTGGACTTGAGGCTGTCAGAGGAGATTGGTCTGAATTAGCTAAGGAAGTTCAAGAGAAAATTATTGAGATCATACTTAAAGAGAACAGTGTGGATAAGGCTATAGAGTACGTGAACGATGTAGTAAACAAGTTGAGGAAGGGAGAAATACCGATGAACAAGCTCATAATATGGAAAACAGTGACTAAGCGACTTGAAGAGTATGAGGTAAGAGCGCCTCACGTCACCGCTGCTAAGAAGCTCTTGAGTGCTGGTTACATGTTGACTGCTGGAGATAAAGTTGGTTACCTAGTGACTAACAAAGGAGGTCCTTCGCTAGCAGATAGGGTAGAGCCTTACATATTCGTCAAAGATCATAGTGAAATAGACATAGATTACTACATTAACAAACAAGTAATTCCAGCGGCTATGAGAATACTAAGTTACTTCGGTGTCCGAGAGGAACAATTAACTTCAACTAAGAGACAAAAGTCGCTACTAGAATTCTTTGGGTGAAAATTGTGAAAGATAGATTTGCCAAACTCATGGAATACATGTCAGGAGCTCTCGATGAGTTGAAAGCTCATTCAGGTCATACTGCTCTTTTGATATTTCATGATGATGCTGACGGAATAACTAGCGCAGCCATATTAAAGGCACTACTTCATAGACTTGACTTCAACATACGCGATGTCTGCCTTGAGAAGGCTTACCCTTATGCTCTTAGAGTAATACATGAGAAGGTAAGTGAGAGTGATGTTATAGTATATGCTGACATAGGATCTCCTCATGCAAAGATGATTAAAGAGTTGAGCAGGGACAATTTAGTAATAATACTAGATCACCATGATGCGCCTAAGTTCTTCGCTGAAAACCTCTACAACGTAAACCCTGAGTTCTTCGGATTTAGTGGAGAAAGCGACGTATCTGGCTCGACTATAGCCTACATATTCGCTAAACATCTTGGAGAGAATATTGTTGAGTATTCTAAGTTGGCGTTAATAGGGAGTTATGAAATACCAGGGCCGATAAGAGGGTTAAACGAAATACCGTTGTCTGACGCTATTAAGATGGGGCTTGCTAAGGTTAAGGGAACTAGTGTGTTTGTGAAGACTAGCAGAGGTTATTTAAACAGAGGCAGTTTATCGAAGATGTTAACTATATTGGGTTCTGTAGCCTACTACAGTGACGGACCCAAAATAGCGGTAGAGGGTTGTCTTTCAGACTTCCCTGATGAGGTGTTTGAGGTAGCTAAACGTTTCGAGAAGATGAGGAGTGTAGCTAATAAAAAACTTCTCAACATCATTCAAAGTGAGGGATTGAATACCACCAAGTATATCCAGTGGTTTAAAGATAGGGGAGTATTCAGGGGGATGGGGACGAAAGTCATCGGAACTTTCTGTTCATACCTAACTTATAGGAGTAGATTGGTAAGTCAAAGCAAGTACTTAGTCGGATTAATGGACGTATTGCCAGAGATACCTAGACTTGGGAAAATGCCCGAAGAGTTGGTCAAGTTCTCTGTTAGAGTGCCTAAGAAGTTACGAGACCTGATAGATAAAGGTAAACGTCCCCCATCATCTATTGTCTCGGTATCTGCGGCCTCAAAGCTCAGCGGTTTCGCTGACGGCCATGCTTACGCTGCTAGTGGTGTAGTGCCTAAGAGTGTAGAAGAGCTACTTGTAAAGGAAATGGATGAGGTAGTGAGTAGTTGGAAAGGCGCTTATGAGAGTGGCAGAAAAAGTTCTATTACCGACTTCTTTTAGGTTGCCCTTGGACTGGTTTTAATTCGTCAAATGTCAGCAGCTTTACGCTCTCTGGTACTCTAGGAACCTCCCCTATTCTCGCAGCTATTAATACTCCAACTCCTTTCTTAAAGGCTTGGTCGACTACTCTCTGAGTTATGACTCCATCGAACACTACGGCGTAGACAGAGTCTGTGTTAGTTATGGCGTCTATTAAGTCTCTCACTGCAACTCTTTTAAGGACTTTCCACTCCTTGTCATAAAGCACACCTTCTAATGTCCCTTGTAACTCTTCCACTAGATCCGCTACATGTCTCGGGACTTCTTCAACTACCTCTCTAGGAATTCCCTCTGTTACGCTTACTTTGACCTCTTCTCTGGCTTCTCCTCTCTCAAGCATTTCTAAGTACTCTTTGGCTGGTGTTTTGTTACGCAATGCCTTTGCTATTTCTTTAGACGTTAACTCTTCAACTTCTTTCCCTGGAGGCGCTCTAGCTACATAGTCTACGTTAGCTACTCTAAGTAAACTCTTTAAGATGAGTTCTCCACCTCTATCTCCGTCAACGAAGGCTATAGCTGTCTTCTGCTTGCAGAGTTCTATTATGCTCTTAGGTATACTAACTCCTTCAAGCGCGATGACGTTACGGTAACCATGTCTGACTAAGTTTATGACGTCAGCTCTTCCTTCAACTATTATGACGACATCGCTCTTATCTATATCTGGACCCGCTGGCAGTTTCTCTGGTCCCCACTTCACAACTTCGGGTACTCTCACAGCTCTCATGACTTCTTCGATTATCTTGCGAGTTTCAGGCATGGACTCTAGTTCCCAACGTTTAAGTATTTCTTTAGCTCTCTCGATTATCCACTTACGCTTCTTAACTCTCATGTCTTCAATTTTAGTTATTCTAATTCTAGCGTCGCAAGGCCCGACTTTATCAACGCTCTCAATTGTAGCTGCGATTATAGCGGTCTCGACTCTATCTAAGTTAGAGGGAACAACGATAGTTCCATGACTCTTGCCATTCCTTATTTCCAACTTCACTCTTATGCGCCCTATTCTACCGTTTTTCTGAAGTTCCCTTAAGTCTAGCTCTTCGCCTAACAAGCCCTCAGTTTGTCCAAATAGCGCTCCTATGACGTCGGGTTCTTCTACAACTCCATCAACTTCTATGTTAGCATAAATTACATACTTTGCTGACACCAGTGAACCACCCACACGAGTCACCTTTTAATGAGATACATCAAACATCCCTCTTTGAAGAGTTCTACTTGCCTTAATTAAATGTATAAGGGACTATTTTAGTTTATGGTAAGAGTCAATGATGGTGATAAGCCAGGAATAATTGTAAAACTTGATATGGCTAAGTAGAAAAGGCTTATTTGTCTACCTGAAAGTGAGATTATTCAAGGAACTTATTTATAGTAGTGAGAGGTTCAGTAAATTGAGGACCCCTTATTGCCGCCTGTAAGAGAGCCCGCTTGAGAGCGACGATGACCGTCGCGCGGTGATGTCGGGTGTTAGCAGTGCGGCTACAGAGGTCCTCTAAGGTCCCCGCAGATACCAAGCTCACGGTCTCTACTCTGAGAGTCTCAGCGACTATGAAGATGAGGAGTAGAACACCCAGGCTTGGGACAGCGGGGACCGAGGCTTCGCGTTAATTTTATTAAGAGTTAATTGCTGAACATATTTACAGCAAAAGTTCAGAGGTGAATCGATGAGCCAATTCAAATAGCTTCAGGCGATGAAGTCGTCTTATTACCAAGTAGGCAGTATGAGATTCTAAAACTTGTTAGCAAGGGATTAGAGTCTCTTAGCGATATTTCAAGAGCTATAGGAGTTAGTACTTCTTCCCTAATGAGGGACGTAGCAGAGCTAGAGAGGGAGGGACTAGTTAAGGCATCTAAGGAGGTTGTTTACGACGTTAAGTTGACTGATGAGGGGTTGAAGTACGCTCTTAAAGGCCTGCCAGAGAGGTTACTGCTCGAGTTTATAGTGAAGAACAACGTATCTACAATTGAGTTAAAGGAGCTGTCCTCTGCTCTTCTGAGTTCTGGCGTCTTAAGTAACGAGAGAGAAGTAATGATTGGAGTTCAACATCTCATAAGAAGGGGAGTTTGTAAAGTAGAGCAGGGAAAATTAATCTTAGTTCAAGAAAGAGTTCCAGAAGTCTTGTCAGAGTTGAAGAGAGTCGAAGAACTGATGTTGAAGGTAAAAGATAAAATGTATTTGGGCAACGAGTTAAAGGCATTAGAGGAGTTAAAGCGTAGGAAGCTCGCTGTTATTAAGAGGAGAACCTTGTTAAAGTTGAGCTTAACTGATAAAAGTAGAGATGCTTTAGGGAAGGGACTGATTAAAGTTGCTAGGTTAGTGACTAGAGTGACGCCGGACATAATTCTCGAGAAAAAGTGGGGAGAAGTCATTTTCAAGAAGTTTGACGTGACAGTCGAAGTCCCTAGCATCTATCCAAGCAGGAAGCATCCCTACATGGAGTTACTCAAAGAGATTAGAGAGATCCTCATATCGATGGGGTTTGAAGAAATGAAGGGACCACATGTCGAGTTGGAGTTTTGGAACTTCGATGTCCTATTTCAAGCTCAAGACCACCCAGCTAGAGAGATACACGATACATTTTACTTAAAGTATCCGAAGAGTGGAGTTGTCCCCGATCATGAATTGATGGAGAGAGTGAAGCTAACTCATGAGAATGGTTGGGTAACAGGTTCAAGGGGTTGGGGATATAGTTGGAGCCCAGAAAGAGCTCTAAAGCTAATACTAAGGACTCAGACAACTGCTGTCTCCGTTAGGACGTTGTACAAGAGGGGCGAGGGAGAGTACAGATGCTTTGCTCTTGACCGAGTCTTTAGACCTGAAACACTAGATGCTAAGCACTCCATGGAGTTCTATCAGCTAGAGGGCATTATAGTTGGAAAGAGAGTCACTTTTAGGCACTTACTAGGATTCTTTGAAGAGTTCGCTAGAAAGTTAGAGTTGGGAAAAGTTAAGATAAAGCCAGCTTACTTCCCGTTCACTGAGCCAAGCGTTGAGGGTTTCATCAAACACCCTAAGTTAGGTTGGATTGAAGTATTCCCAGGTGGTATGTTCAGACCTGAAGTGTTATTACCACTAGGGATTAAGGAATGTAATGTTGCAGCTTGGGGAATAGGAATAGACAGAATTGCGATGACAGTTCTCGGGATAGATGACATTAGGCTACTCTTCTCGCAAGACTTGAGCTTCCTCAAGGAGAGAGCTTTACCCTTCTTAAAAAGCTTAGTATCGGGGTGAGGAGTTGCCAGTTATAGAGGTTAGTTGGTCTGACCTTGAAGGTCTCTTAGAACTCAGCCTTTCAGAAGACGAAGTGGAGAAGTACTTAGCTATGTTAAAGTGTGAGTTAGAGGAGATAATTGATGACTCTATATTCTACGAGGCGACTCACGACAGACCTGACTTATTCTCTGTTGAAGGATTAGCTAGAGCGCTTAAAGGACTTTTAAACGTAGAACTGGGACTTAGAAAGTTTAATGTCAACGTTAAAGAGGATGTTCTCTTAGAGGCAAGTGGACCTAGTTATAGACCATACGTTTTAGGCGCTGTGGTTAAGAACTTGAGACTCACGAGTGAAGCTGTCAAGCAATTAATGAACTTACAAGAGAAGCTTCACGTGACGTACTGTAGGAATAGGAGAAAGGTGTCAATAGGAGTTTACGACCTTGACACTATAAAGCCTCCGATTTATTATCGAGAAGTTGAACCAGATGGAATAAAGTTCACTCCTCTTGACGAGTTTAGTGAAATGACTCCCAAAGAAATACTCAGAATGACTGAGAAAGGTAGAATTTATGCTCATTTAATTGAATCTTACCCAGTATACCCAATATTGATAGATTCGCAGAATAGAGTATTATCACTACCACCTATAATAAACAGCGATGAAACTAGAGTCACTGAGCACACAGAGAACGTGTTCATAGATGTCACAGGGACAGACCTAAGGCTAATGATGAAAGTACTAACAGTAATTGTGACCAACGTAGCTGAGAGGGGGAGTCCTGAGGAAATAGTCCCTGTTCGTGTGAGTTTTAAGGATGGAACAGTTATAATGTCTCCCGATCTTCGCGTAAAGGGATACGACTTATCGAAGGACGATGTAGAGAAAATTAGCGGACTAAGATTGAGTCATGAAGACATAGCTCATTACTTAATGATGATGCGTCATGACGCTAAGCCGGAGAGCGACGGGGTCAAAGTCCTCGTTTCTCCGTATAGAGTAGACATATTACACAAGGTAGACCTCGTTGAGGACGTGTTAATGGCCTACGGATATGAGAACATAGTCCCCGAGACTTTGCCTCCTACTCACTCAGGTAAGTTGTCTCCCGAAGAGTACGTATCAGAAAAAGTCAAAGACGTGTTCATAGGCTTAGGGTTCCAAGAGGTCGCTAACTACATGATGAGTTGTCCAGAAATACTAGTTCATAAGATGAGGCTAAAAAACGTGAAGCTCGTCGAAGTTGCAAACCCGAAAATGGAGAGGTATACGACGTTAAGACAGTGGTTGTTGCCCGGCCTTCTGAACGTTGTAAGCCTTAATAAGCGACTAGGATTTCCTCTTAAGGTGTTCGAAGTAGGCGACGTGGTTATTGTTGACGAGTCTAAAGACGTTAGGGTTAAAGTGGAGAGACACGTAGCCTGCGCTTTGTCCTCTCAAGAAATAACGATGACAGATGGCTTAGTTATTTGTAAGGCTGTCTTTAAGACTCTCAACTTAGACTATCGTTTAGAGGAGGAATATCACCCGAGTTTCATCGAAGGCAGGTGTGCTAAAGTCATAGTGAACTCGAAGGTTGTTGGGTTGCTCGGAGAATTTCACCCCGAGGTGTTAAGCAACTTCGAGATACCCTTGCCCACAGTGGGTATTGAGATCAACCTAAGCGGCCTAATGGACGTGTTACTCAAGTAGCCTTTCCTCATGCACTAGGAGACGATGGGGAGTTGGCATGTACTCTTGAATTATTACGTCAACGTTATTTCCAACTTCCTTCAACACTAAGTCGACATAGTCTACCCTAAATAATACTCTGTTCTCTTTCCAGTTCACCTCAAACAGCCCATCGTTCTTAAGTACTTCAATCACTCTTTCAATAATTCTTGTATTCTTAGCTAAGGCTACAGCCAATACTATGGTCCCCTCATCGGTCACTAATTCATAGTGTCTAGCTACGTTAATCGCTCTCCTGTAAAGCCTTAACCTAGTCTGATACGCATCTTTAACTACAGCTGGACAAAAGTGAACATTTAGACTGGTGTTCTCTTCAGCCCATTCTAAGACTTTCAAGGCAGCTTCTTTACTGCCCTTAGCCGCTGTAAGTGAGTCGGGTCTTAACTCGTACCCTCTCTCTAAAAGGCTCAATGCGTTGGTTTCTGTAAACTCGAGCTCATTTATGTTGACGAAGTTGACTCTAATTTTATCAAGAGATCTTAATAGTTCTATAGTTTCCTCAACTTTATCGGGCAACATTGGGATCTCTACTCCTACGTCTATATTCAATTCATTTACGGCTAGCACTACTGAGTTCAAGTTCTCCCTATAAACGTGAAATCTAATTTCATCTAAGCCTGCTCGTTCTAACTCCTTTAAAGACTTGACATTAATCTTAACTCCAGTTGTGTACAAATGTATGTGATGTTCTCCTCCGAACTCGCTTTTAAGCAGTTGAACTGCTTTAACAGTCCTACTAAGAACTAGTAAGGGATCCCCTCCAGTTATGCCAGTTCCCTGTGCGTCCATGAGGTACGCTTCGTCCAGCACTTCACTCAGTCTTCTTAGTTTCCTTTCATTAGCGAACATTACGTCTAAGTGTCTTCTGTCTTGGCTTAAAGGACAGTAGAAACACCTTTTAGGACATAGCCCTGTAACGAATAAGACTAACTTCATCCCTCTTTGACAAAATTCACAACCTTGAGGTAGATTTCCAACTACTATACTTCCTGTTGGCAATTTCTTCACAGCTCTCTCACCATAACATAACATGCTTCACCGTCAGGGTAATAGTTAGGAATGACATAGACTTCCTTAAACTTAAACTTCCTGTAGAGTTTAATTGCCGCTTTATTGGTAATCCTTACCTCTAATCTGACAAAGCGAGCTCCCTTACTCCTTAACCTGTTAAGTAACTCACTGAGCAGCGCTGTAGCCACTCCTCGTCTTCTAAAGTTCGGGTGTACAGCCACGGATATTATATGCCCCATGACCTCCTCTCTGATGACGGCGACGACATAGCCCACTACTCTCCCCTCGACTTCAGCTATGAGGAAGAGGTCGTTAGCTAATATTAACAGGGACTCTAAAAAAGGTCTTGGATAAGGCTTCTTGAAGGATAGCCTCTCTATCTCGTGTATTACAGATAGTTCTTCTCTTCGTGCTCTTCTAATCGTGATGTCCATTACTTCTTCACAGAGATACTATGTTAGAGGAAAAGCTTATACTTAACTCAAAATTAATTCTAAAAAGAGTTGTGGTCTACGTAGAGGGTGAGCTCAATGAGTGTAGGGATAGAACAAATAGATCATGCTATAGCAATCTTAGAGAAAGTAGCTGAAGACACAGGAGTTCCGAGAAACATTAGGAGAGCTGCTAGTGAGTCTATTGAGACTCTAAAGAGGAAAGATCTGTCTCCAGGTTTGAGGGCTGCTAATGCCATAAGCATTTTAGAAGAGGTTTCACAAGATCCCAACATGCCATTATTCGCTAGAACGGCGATATGGCAAGCTATTAGCCTTTTAGAACAAGTTAAAGATTAATGGTGTCCTGCTGTTGTACGCTAGAGTTAGAGGGATATATTCCACTGCCATAACCAAGTTACTCTTAGAAAGAGGAATCGGAATAACTCAGCCAACAAAACCCATAGTCGAGAGGTTCGAGATTCAATCACCTACGTACTGCCCTCCTGATGTAACGATAAAGGACCTCAATGACAAACGTGGAGTATTAGTCATAGGTACTCCGGAGGCCGTAAAAGAAGTAACTCAAGTGCTCGTAGGCGAGTTACAACAAATAATAGTCAAAGAGTACAAACCCCTTTTATACTCGATATACAAGGGTGTTGTGAAAGAAATCACATCAGATGGACGTGTCGTAGTAGACGTAGGTGATGGAGTAGGAGTACTTCAGGAAACAGTGTTTAGACTTAGAGAGGGCGATGAGTTAGTAGTTTGTGTCCGTAGGCCGTCGTTTGACGGATTTCCAAAGCTTTCAGTCCAACTCGTTGTCTCGGGGAAGTACGTGAGGTTCATGAAGGGAGTAGAGAGGGTGGCAATGAGCGAGTTCATAAGGGAACCTTTGAAGAGAAAAGAGCTCCTCTCCTTAGGGTTCATGGTAAGGCCTAGAGGTTGGGGGATTAGATGGAGGAGTAGCGCTAAGTACGCCTCAACAGAGGAACTGCTGGAGGAAGTTGAGAGACTTAAGAGCAAGATAGAGGAACTCGAAGCTAGAGTAAAAGAGGTTAATTCGCCTTCACTGATCGAGGGTGGCGAGGCAATAGTTGAGGTCCTCTTCACACCGAGCAGTAAGAGAGTGTTAGATAAGGTTAGGAGGCTAGTGATCCCGACTATAGATTACCATCACTACTTAAAGAGCATTGAAGGGTTCTCAGAACGCGTTGACTTCGTTGAGTATCTGTTAAGTAAAGGAGTGAGAGGAGAGGTTCTTTCAAAGGCGCTGTTAGAGTATCACATTAAGACTATGATAAAGAGAAACATAAAAGATGTCACATTATACCATTCAACGATAAAAGGGAAAGTTATCAGAATACACGGAGTAGTGCACGATGTGCTTAAGGATGGTCTTGTCATGATGAGGAGATTTAGCCCTAGTGGATATTTCGACGGAATAAGTGAGGCGAAAGAGAGAGGAGATTATGGACTTACGCTAGTTAGACTCTTTAAGCCTTATGTAATACACTTCTACTATAATAGGGAGGGTGTGGTTAAGGGTATATACTTTAACGTGAACACTCCAGTTGAGCTAGTTAATGTTAATTCCTTCAGATACATAGACCTCGAAATAGATGTAGTTAAGGGTTCAAAAGGAGTTAGAGTGATAGACCGTGAGTCTTTCGATGAATATGTCAATAGAGGTGTTTTCTCAGAAAAGTATACTAAGGAAGTTTTGGACCTTGTGAAAAAGGTCGAGGAAGTGCTGACAAAGGAAGAGCTCAAAAGTCCTTTAGAACTTGATGAAAAACTCTCAAAGACGTTTAGCGTAAATGAAGCTTTGAGTTGGTAGATACTCCTCATATACGTACACATCGTAACCTAGTCTCTCTAGCATTTTTATTAAATCATTTGAATCGACTACTTCTTTATGAACTTCTATGACAAACCTCTTAATGCGTTTTGCTAGGTCTTCGTCTAAGGATTTAATAAGTTCAAGCTCATGGCCCTCGATGTCCACCTTCATTAAGTCTATGACGCTAAGTGACAATAAGTTGATTAGTTTTCTTAATGTGATACCCCTAACCTCCATCACTTGAACAGGTCCTCCCATAGCGTTTACGTACTCTTTACACAATGAGAAGTTGATACGTTGTTCTGGAACGTAAAGCGTTAACGCCCCCTCCTTAGAACTCAGTGCATAAGGGAGGAGACATACGTTAGTTGCGCCGTTAAGAGACAAGTTTACACGGCATACGGCATAGTTGTCGGGGTTAGGTTCCAACGCTATGACTTTTCCGCTAATGGATACTAGCTTTGAAGTTTTTAGCGACCAGAGACCTATAAACGCTCCTACATCAACTACAGTCCAACTCTTCTTTGGAATAAAGTTAAATGCCTCATAGTCTTCATAGTAGAAGACGTGTAGAACGTTTTTGAGAGACGAGAGAATTTGTCGTTTAGGCAAATATGCCTTAAGTCCCATTGGCAACTTTATCATTACGTAGTCAAGTGATGGAAGTACGCTTTTAATCGCTAGCTCTACCAGTGTACATGAAGACAGACATCTAAGCGATGGAACGACTAATCCTTTTATCTCTTGTAATGTCGACACAAGTTGAAACACAATTGATACTTCGCCATACGTAAATTTATGTGGCACGGTCTAACTTTCTCTTTGACAGACTCATGAAAGCGTTTATAATGCGTCAATAGTCTAACATAGAGTCTAAGTAAAGAATGAAAGAAGAGATATAGCAAAACTTATTAAGCATAGCGTAATCACAAGAATTGTAAGAGCGGGGGTGCCCGAGCCAGGACAAAGGGTCTAGTAGGGCTAGATCCGGCTAAAGGGGCCGGACTTAAGATCCGGTGGCGAAGGCCTGCGCGGGTTCGAATCCCGCCCCCCGCACTTCCTTAATTTATCTTTATTCCTCAAATAGAATTCTACAATTTCTTCTAGCTTTCCAAC
>Ga0180302_10000033_pt1 | contig 47244 bp, 50 predicted proteins | sample GuaBasSediGuay17_FD_121794 | JGI IMG/M metagenome (GOLD analysis project Ga0180302, IMG submission 121794) | Subseafloor sediment microbial communities from Guaymas Basin, Gulf of California, Mexico - Guay17, Core 4571-4, 12-15 cm | ecosystem: Environmental > Aquatic > Marine > Hydrothermal... | reverse complement strand
CCTCATTACTCATTATTAACCTTTTAAATTCAATAGCCGTAGCTGCATTAAATAGCTCACCAAAGAACAAGGAGAATGTAGCGCTTGCCGGACCATATCCTAAAGGATCCATAGCTGATATGCCTAAAACCTTAGCTTTTCGTAAATGCTTACCTAGGTAATCTGGATGTACAGTTATAACGTCAAAGCCGTTCTCCTCTAAAACAGCCTCGATTTTCCTCAACCCATATGGTGCAGCTTTAACAACACCATCATCATCCACTTCAACACTTGGATAAAAGAAAATCTCAATTAATTTTCTAGGAATAACGTTAACAGGAGTACAAGCACCAAACCCTAAAAATTCACGTTCATGATGTTCACTCATTTCGGTTTTTGGAGCTGTTAAAACAATTTTACCCGTCATATTCCTAAGAAAAAATTAAAATAACGAGAGAAAATAAAAGTAAATTTAAGCTATCCCCTTTAATAAAATAAATTATTTTTAGCTATGATTTTACCTAATAGTTATTGTATCATGATTAGGTTTAGCTTAAATGGATTAAGGGGTAATATTTCAAAATTACTAATTACTACACGGCCATGGAGCTTTTTAATGACAATAGTATCTGTTAGTGTTGGAACCGTACTCGCATATAAACAGGGGGTCTTTGATATTATTACATACTTATTAACATTACTCGGATGTATTTTTGCTCACGCATCAGCTAATGTTCTAAATGATTATTTTGATACATTATATGGTATAGATAATCCGGATTCTCCAACTGCAAAATATAGACCTCATCCGATCTTCTCCAAATTTCTAACATTAAATACACTTCTTATATACGCCATTATTCTAATAGTACCTGCTATTATAATAGGCTTATATCTAACGTTAATTAAAGGTCTCTTAGTACTATATTTAGCAGTACTCGGATTAATACTTGGAATAAGCTATTCGGGAATATACAAGTTAAAGCACTATGGATTAGGTGAAATAACGGTATTTATAATATGGGGTCCGCTGATGGTTCTAGGAGCTTATTATACCCAGCTTCAACAAGTAGCAATAGGCCCTCTATTAGTTTCAATTCCAATAGGTCTATTGGTTTCGAGTGTCCTATTAGCAAATAACATTAGGGATATAGAATTTGATAAAAAGTCAGGGATTATTACGGTAGCTACGATATTAGGGAGAAACAGAAGTATTAATTTACTAGCGATTATGCTCTTAACATCCTATTTAATAATCATTATTCTATGCATAATTCATCTCTTAGACGCATACTCGTTAGTAATATTAATAGCTCTACCCTACGCTTTAAAGCTAATATCAATATTTAAAAGATCGGTACCTGAAGATGCGGACCCAAAAATAGCTAACCACGTACTACTATTTGGAATAATACTAATTTTTTCACTAATAATTACATGAGGGGAAAATTTCTTATCAAGTAATAAGCATTCTTCTATTTTGGTGTTATAATGTGGAGGTGGAGAAGAGGCTGGAGAGGCCCTGGAAGGCCGATGAAAGATAGAATACTGGGTGTTAAGCCTGCTAAGATGGTGTTTGGTCCTTTACCTCCAATACATAGAGAACCAATTATCATGTCAATGGATGAATTTGAAGCATTTAGACTCGTATATTACTTAGGTTTAACACAGGAGGAAGCCGCTAAGAGAATGGGTGTTTCAAGAGGTACGTTATGGAGGTGTCTTCATTCAGCTAGGAGAAAAGTAGCTCAAATGTTGGCTGAAGCACGTCCATTGATGGTTGCGCCTTAGAGATGACCTATGATTATAAATTATTGAAAAACCTATATTCCTCCTCTAACTCCTCACTTTTCAAAAATCTATCTCTAACTGGCTCATAAACCTTCTTATAAAAGTCTTGCTGACTTAAAAGTACCTTCTTATCAAATCTACTAACATACTTAATAGCCTTCTCCCAGGCCCTCTCATACGGCATTACAACTCTTATCTTATCCACAACTTCCCTATCATAATCAGATGGGAGTTGCTCCTTATCTCCTATTATAAACCAGCCATCCCTGGTTATGAATGTAACCTCATCTCCAAGCTTAAACTCCTTCTTTTCCCTTTCACGTCCCCTAATAGTTGATATAACTGATCCTCTATATCTTCTATCCTTACCATGATACTTAGCCCAAGCGTAAAATATTGCCCTATTTAAACCAAAGGACTTTGCTTTTTCTAAATCACCTGTCAATACGTAATATCTTGCTGCTTGTAAAAGAGCCATTACCTGAAATCTCCCAACTTTACCAGAAATCACTCTTTCTCTTCTAACTCTTTCAACCCTCTTCTTATAAGCTTCTATTACTGTTCTTATTCCTCCAACCCTATCAAAGTATCCTCCAACCTCCTTAATAGCTAGAAGAGCTAAATTATCAGCCTCCCCCTCTACATACTCCCTCCAATCCTTATTATGTCTAATTTCTCTCGGATTAGCCCAACTAATATGAAATTCATCTAACTCATTAGGTTTAAAGCAAACTACGGCAACATCTAAAGTTTTATGAAGTGATAAAGGAGTTGTGAACACTCTCTTCATATCCATCTCATTCTCCACCTTTAACGGTCTTTCACCAACATCAACCTTCATCATGATATCTTTAATTCTCTTCTCAGCTCTTTTTAATATGAAATCAACAACTGCGTAGGAAAGATCTAAAGGATGATGCTTACTCAATACATCTCTAGAGAAAGCGTTTTCATGAATATGTACATGAACACCCCTACCGCTCCACTTTAAATATATAGACTTCGAAACCTCATACTTCTCTATTTCCTCAACTATAATCCTAGAAATTTCAATTACTTCTCGCCACGTTTCTAAGGAACCATCAATATCCCATGTGGGCGTCGACTTATATATATTATGAGGGTTGTCTAATTCCGTCGCATCACTTAACTTACGATATAAATTTACGGAACCATAGAAAGTTCTAGGCTTTAACCCCTGAAATCTAAATAAAATATACCTAATATCCTCGAACTTAGAAATCGTTAATGGTCTCTTTTCTCTCTCTAAATATCTAATAAATTGAGGAACCTTTCCTGAAGTATGTATCGCAACCCATCTATCCTTACAAAAATCAACAATTTCTTCAGCTACCTCAGGTCTAGAGTAATATCTTATTATATCTGAAAATTCCATGTGACCCCCGGTAAAGCTATATACTACAAATAAATTAATTAAAGTTGCCTTATCGAGTTACTAGTTAATAAAGTCAAGTATCTCTTACTTGATCTCCTCTTTCTTTAATGCTTCCCAAATTCCAAATCCACCTACAGTTTCGGGTCTCTCAACAGGATTATACCATCTTTTCCTAGTACCTATCTTCGCTCTCATCTTCCAACCGAATGTCTTAGGCTCCTCGTCAATCATCTTCAATAACTTCTCAATTCTAGAAATGATTACCGAAATATCCTCTCTCTTAATCTTACTTAAATCAATATTTACCTCCTTATGATACTCCTCAATATTCTTAAGAATCTTCTTTACCCTCTTTAGGTTTGAAGTAGCCGTATACCAAAATCCCCAATCCTGAGATAATAATCTGGCAATATACCTACCATTTATCTTCTCCTTTTCATCCTTCTCACCGATATCATGAGCTCTTAATAAAATTAAAATATCCTTTAAGTCCTTTTCACTAAAAGCCTCCCATATCTGAATTTTCTCAAGTAATAACTCAGTTACAGGAACTGTTGGACTATCAATTTCTAGTCTACCCCTAAAATCTATTGGATGATTCGCCACCATCAACTTATCATAAAATACGTCTATATAGAACCAACCATCTCCGTGAAAGTATATCTGTCTCCCACTAGCTGCTGATGAAAGAGTAGCTCTCCTCTTTACATACCCCATCTCTTCAGTTAAGAACTTAACAATTTGCTTCCTAAACTTACTATATGACATAAAATCTATATCACTATACTCTTGCTTCTTCTCTTTCTCTTCCATCCCAATCCTACCTATATTCATAGCAAAATCTTCGAACTCCATACTATGGATCCTAATCGCTAATCCACCAAGTATCCTTAAAATTATCCCCCTTTTCTGGGCCTCCTCAACTAATCTCTTAGCCTCCTTAATAAAGACCTCTGTAGGTACTATCCCTCCCCACTCCTCTGGGAGCTTCCTTACAATCTCCCTATCAAATAACCAAACCATACTCCACCAAAATTAATAATTGACTATTATAATTGAAAAATCAAAACCTTATAACTCCTTAATTACCAGCTTACCTTTATAATAACCATATATTAACCCAACAATTAAGCCGCCCATATGTGCAATTATATTAGCATTAAATGCTGAGTTCATAATTAAAATAAGGAATGCATAAATTAGGGAAGTGCCAACCTTGCCGTGAAAAGCACCACCATACATCAATATAGCCCCAAATAAGGAAAATATAGCGCCACTAGCCCCTCCACTTATCGTATTTAAAGGATAAATAACTAGCGTTAGCACGTTACCTAAAAGTCCTCCTATGAAATAAATTAAAATATAGTCATATCCCTCCATTAAACGCTCAACTTGGACACCTAGTATATAAAGCCAGAACATATTAATTAGTAAATGACCTAGATTTAAGTGTACGAACATCGCAGAAACTAATTGATAATACAAGCCAAACTTTAAAACGGCAAAATTAAATTGACCAAAAACCATTAGTACCCTATTGCTTATTACAAATGGATTGCCACTTAAAATAGCTAAATATACGTATACAACTATATTGATGACTATTAACGCCAATGTTATCACGTAATGAGGCTTACCAGCATACATAGACATGTAATAAAGAGTACTTACTGGTAATTAAAAAATTCCTATATGTAGGTTATTTCCTATGTATAGGAAAATACCTCTAAATATATTTACACCCAAGTAAAAACTAACGTTAGTATGGAAATCTTAAGATTACATGAGAAAATAAGGAAATTTAAATCCCTATTTATATCAATATCAGCAATTTTCATAGGTATAGTATATGTTTTCACGATATTAATCAGTATTTACATTCCACAAACAAGAGGTTTCTTTAACTTAGGTGAAATAGGGGTTTATATTGCTGCGATTATAGGTGGACCATATATTGGAGGTATAGCTGGAGGTATAGGATCTTGTATGGCTGACATTACCTTAGGATATTCATATTATGCACCTGGAACATTAATTATAAAAGGGTTAGAGGGTTTTATAGTCGGTATATTAGTTGAATATTTCCTTTCAAGACCCCGTAAGTTAAGTAGGGGTATCGTTATAGCTGCCATAATCATCATAACTTTCTTGTTATACTTTCTAGGATCAAACCTATACATTGGAAGTGCTGAATTAACGATACTGATTGGATCTACAATATTAGTAAATATAAATGAGATTGTTTGGCTCGCGATATCAGTACTATTTGCCCTCATATCCCTATATGTAGTAGTGAAATATCCTGAGATTTCGACGTGGATTTTAGCTATGGTTTCAGGAGGTGCTGAAATGATATTAGGATATTACCTATATGAGCAATACATATTGGGTTATTTAGCGGTGGCTGAGGTTCCATTTAACACCATGCAAGTGTTAATAGGAATTTTCGGAACAAGTATAATATTACAATATATTAGACGTCTTAGACTCTAACTTCCGCTTATTAATTCTCATACCTCTTATAATCAAATTAACAAACTCCTCCCCTTCCTCTTTCTCCATTTCTCTAATTACCTTATAAAATGTTTCAGGAGCATTCTCCAATAGATAATATAAATGATATCTTATTCTCTTAATGATTTGAAACTGGATTCCTTTTAACTTACGGATCTCTTCTCTACATTTAGGGCAGTATTTTGCCTTACCAAATCCTCTAAACTTCCCTCCACATAATCGACATACTCTTTGTGGCGGATTAGACCGCAATTTAAACTTTCTTCGCCAATACCTAACTGTCCAGATACTAATACCAAGTTTACTGGAAATTTCATAATCACTTAAACCTTCTTCGTATAATCGCTTAACTTCAGACCCTCGATGTGAAGTTCGCATTCCAATCATACACTCTCAGCGAACAATATAAAGCTATAGATATTACTTCATATCATTTAGGAAACAATAGAAATAAATTAATAATACTTGAATCTTCTTAATAACTAACTATTAGACAAAAATTTATGAAGTAAGGAATATATCAACTTAGTAATTTACTACTAAAGTAATTTAGATAAGTAGGTAATTTACAATGAGGCTACATAACATAATTTCCCTACTAGCTATGTTATCATCTGAGAAGCGAATGTTATTAGCTAAGGTTACATTAATGGACATAATATTAACTCTTATTTCAGGAATATTATGTGTTTTAATTGCTATATATGCATATAAAAGCTATATGATCATTAAGGAGAAAACCTTATTATACATAAACCTCACCTTTTCATTAGTTTCAACCGGACTTTTCGTGGAGGTTATAATGTTAGCAATGGTGATTATGGGGAAATTCATATCCTTAGTGGTAATTGGAGAGTATGTATCAGTATGGTCTCAAATAATCGGCTACGCAATTCTAGTATATGCCTACTATAAATTTTCACTTGAGCAAAAGGGGATAATCGGATTTATAGCTCTTACATTAGCTCCTCATATGTTACTGTGGTATTCAATCCTAATTGTAGTGGTCACTTTCATAGTAGTAAAATTACTGATAAATTACCTAATTAATAGAAGTAGATCATCTGCTCTTACACTCGTATCATTCATAATCTTGGAAATCTCATATATATTGCTGTTAATCTCACTTTACAATTTAAGACTATATTTTCTTGCTGAATTGCTAAGATTACTTGCTTTCTGCATGTTAGCTATAATGCTATATACACTTAAGCCGGAGGTAAAAATCACTTGAAAAGGAAGTATAGATCCAAGGTTGGAATTATATTGGATATATTACAGAGTATTGATTATTTAGAATATAATGATGGTATAGCGTTACTAACAAAAATAATGTATAGGGCTAATTTATCATATGATCGATTAATCCAATATCTTAATGAGCTAAGTAGCAAAGGATTAATAACTAAGAGTAATGATGGATATGTATTAACTCGTAAAGGAAGGGAATTTTTAGAAAATCTTTTAAAAGTTCGAGAGTTTTTAAGAGCTTTCGGCTTTACTCTATAATCTCTTCCCTAACTTTAGGATAGCTAGGCCACCAATTCCACTTCTTTAATAACATCATGATTGACGGAACTAGGAATATCCTTACTAGGAAGGTATCATAAATAATCGCTATTGAAAGCGTAAATCCACTTTCAACTAAAATTAAGTTTGTCGATGTAATTAAAGTAGCCAATGCAGAGGCTAAAATTAAGCCACAAGCCGTAATAACCTGACCAGTCGATTCTACACCCCTAATAGTAGCCTCCTCATCACTAGCCCCTCTTCCAACTTCCTCCTTAATCCTCGAAACCAAGAATATATCATAATCCATCCCTAACCCCATCAGTAAGCTAAATAATAGAATCGGAATTATCCAGTAAATGTAAGTTCCCATTGTAAATTGGAATAATAGTACTAGTGAGCCAATAGCCCATGCTACGCTCATTAAAATCGTAAATATTAACCTTACCGGTATTAAAACGCTCCTTAATAAGACCAGTAATATTAGGTATATCGATATTATGACCATAGGAATTATACGATTATAGAAATCCTCATCTACAACTGCTAATAAATCGTATGTTAGTGCTGATAAACCTGTCACATACGTATTATTCACAACATTGCTAATTAATTCCTTACTGATAACCTCCTTAAGCTCACTACGAACTTGCTTAATTAAGTTTATAGCTTCCTCAGAAGTTGGTAATGCTAATATGCCTAGTGAGTATCTAATGAATCTCCCATCTCTACTAACGTAATCCTTAACATCATTTAATGTAATATTTTCATAGCTTACATATTTTCCATTTGGCCTTGTTAATCCATAGATATTCTTCTTATCTATTCCCTCTAAAAACTCGATCGAACGTATTATCTTCTCTAAAATTTCATAAACTTGCGGATTGATGCTATCATTAATTATGGCCGGGGTCGATAATTCAAATACAACATCAATTTTAGATAGATATCTAGCGCCAAAATTTTCAATTATGTAGTCATACCCTACTTTACTCTCTAGCCCTGGTATTACACCCATAAAGTCATAACTCCTCTTTATAAGTGATACGGGGTAAAGTAAGACTAAAGTTAACACTATGAATATTATGATGATTATCCAAGGCTTACTTACAGAGTATGAAGCAGCTTTCCTTAATAATTTTGCTCTAGCAATTCCTTTCGGAGGCTCTCTCCTAGGCCATGTTATTCTATCACCTAAAATATAAACTAGAGATGGGACTACGATTACAGCCGTTATCAATGCTATTAGTATGCCAAGCATTAAACTTAGTCCTACGCTATTTAATACCCCAACTCTACTAGCTGCTATACTGCCGAATCCAGCCATCACAGTAGCTCCACTGCTAATAACCGCTTCACCACCAAATTTACCAGCTCTATAAATTGATGTTATTTGAGTAGAACCCTTAGCTCTCTCTTCGAAATACCTGTAAATTATATATACTGCATAGTCAACTCCAGCACCCATCATAACAGTTACTAAGAAACTTCTAGATAGATAGTGGACGCTGAAGCCAAAGTATGTCGCTAATATATAGAGAAGTGCTTGAGCTATTATAATCGCAGAGCCTATTGTAATTAACGGTAAAATTGGAGCTATAGCTGAAGCTAATAACAAGGAGAGTAATGAAATAACGGCAATCACAGTAAATTTGTCAATTTTACTTGCATCTCTCTTCATTTCAACACCAATATCGTGAAATATCACAGAGTTTCCAGTTACGTATCCCTCGACTAATAATCCCCTCGATATTGAGAAATCTATAATATGCCTTAAGATCTGAATCATAAGGTCTAAATCAACAGTTTTATTACAGTAGATAACCATTAGGACACTATATCCATCACTTGTAATCATACTAGTTCCAAATTTATCAATTATATAATCTGGGTAGTTTGGTGGCGGATATTTATGGTAAATTTCCTCCATAATCTTATTAGTTATATAACTTGCAAGCACGTTAAGGGATGTCTTTGAAGGATTCCTACCTAAATAATATAATCTCTTAAAATATTCCTCATATTCAGGTGCAATCTCATAGGCTTTAGATAAAATAAAATCTCTTAATTTTTCCTCTGTAAGAGGCTTACCTAAAGCGAATATTTCATATAGAACGTCCTTCGTTATATTAAAGTTCTCAATTGTTAGATTACCGATTAATGCTTGAATATTCTCATAGACTAAGTCGATAGTTAAATTTACCAGTCTTTCATCTCTCATAGTTAAATTATTCCAGACTGTTACTGGTATGAGTGTAGTGTATCTAATCAAAATTACTTTAATTTGTGGAGGAGTGAGTGGGTCGCTAATAATCTCTGCTATAACATTACTTACTATGAATAATAACCTCCTGTTAAGAGTTACATTATTAATTTCTGAAGGATCTGGATATGCAGTTTTAAACGACTTCTTCCATTTATCAACAAATTTATCCAGGTAGAATGTAATATTTGAATGTTGTTCACCAAGCCTAATTGAGAGGTAAGCCTTCAACCTTCTATAAGCTAAATCACTTACCTTGTAAATATCAAATTTAGGACTAGGATATTTAGGTACGTAGTACTTATTAAATACCTGAATCCAATACTTAACATATATGTTAGGTACTTCATATAATCCATATCCTAATTGATAAAGCTTATCATAGGTTTCATATAGGCCATAGTGAAGGAGAACTGTATAATTCTTAACGTCACTAAGTAACTTATTATAATATGTGATATTACCCTTAACGTATGTAAATGTTCGATTACATATACTCTCCATCATACTATCATATCCTTCCCTAATGTAGTCAAAGATATCAACTGGAGAGTAAATTCTAATAACATATTCAGTCAAATTTTTCTCGTCGAGAATTAAATCGAGAATTTCCCTAAATTGCTTATGTTTCTCGTAATCACTAGAGTTGAAATTTAATGGTAGTAATATTACCGTATAATTTTCCTCGGTTTTCCCCATGTTAAAATATGTTTTAAGTATTTCCTCACCGATATAGCTCTCTAAGGTTTTTGGAATAAATTTTTCCTCATGGTATTCGATTGCTTTATCTAGTTGTAAAGCTAGAGGAATAGATATCAAGACAATAATTACCCAGAGAATTACGATGATTTTAGCACGACGAATATACGTTCTAACCAGCTTATCTAACATCATTATAAGCCTCCTAGTAGTTAGGGGTCATTGAGAGGTGGCTCAACATAAAGTTCAGTCTACGGCAGTCTCTTCATCCCCCATCATCCCAAATCTAGATATTTCTAGCAATACTTAATTATTATCACGTGAAACAAACTAAAATACTTCAAGTATTAAAAATAGATATTATCCGTTTTTAGTAATGTGGGGATATTAAGTTAGCAGGTCGAAAGAATCGATATTCTTTCTCTAATTCTATTAAGCAAAACATCTAATCCCTCAGAAATCATCTTTAAAATCGTAAGTGAATTAGGATGGGTTATTCCCTGCTTCTCAATTCCCACCATTAAATCACCTAACTTTAATACCATCTTAATAATCTTCAAATTTATACTTACTAATTTATCGATATTTTCCTTAGGAATATCCTTTTCGCCAAACTCCTTAGGAATATACTTTTCACTTAATATTTCTCTACGGCAATTATCCAGCTTATATAATATCTGTTCAATCATCATCATTCTATCACCAGTTAACAACATCGGTGCAAAGACAGTTAATCTTCGAATTCTATCCATAATCTTATGTATTTCTTCAGCAGTAAACTCTCGAAATGCCCTATCACTTGATTCTCTAAACTCCTTCTTCTCATAGCCTATAAATCCAGGAACTAAATCCATTAACTCCTTAAGTTCATCACTCATTCCCTATCTTAATATTAAGATTATGGGTTGAAGTATTTATTTTGCACTAATAGGAAAAGTATATTAATAACGGAATATTACAATTTCAAATATGGATATGCAGGGATTAGCGGAAATAACTAACTATATTTCAATCGAAGGTTGGATCTCCATTGTTATCATCATAATATTTGGAGTTTTACTTGTATTATCAATAAGATCTGGTGGAGCAAGGTTTAGATCATTAATAACTCTTAAACTGGCGATGTTCCTAACGGCAATACTAATATTTGGACTATCAATATTAATAATCCAAGGCCTCTTCTCCATATTTGAGTTTAGCCTAGAGGGATTATTATGGATGACTACAATTTTCGTAGCCTTTTTCATGATTTTCCAATGGTTATTTTCACCGGCATTTATAAATACACTCTATGGAGTGAAATTTATTGAAACGCCTAAAACGAGAGATGAAGCTTGGTTAAAGGAGCGAGTTGAATTTCTCGCGAGGAACTCCGGACTTAAGAGAATACCTAAAATTGGAATTGCATGGGGATTAAACGTGCCTAATGCATTTGCATACTCAAGTCCTATATATGGACCACATATTGCAGTTACACCATCACTACTTAGGAATATGCCTAGGGACGAGGTTGAGGCTGTACTAGCTCATGAAGTCGGACACTTAAAGCATAGAGATGTAACTATGATGTTAGCAGTATCATTCATTCCTGTAATGCTATACTATCTAGGAAGGAATTTAATGTTCCTAACGATGTTTGGATATGGATATAGGGATAGAGATAGGGAAGGTGGAACCGCATATCTACTAATAATTGCAATTATCTTAATCATAGTAGGGATAATATTCCACTTCTTAGTAAAACATTTTAATAGATTAAGAGAATATTATGCCGATGCACATTCAGCCATGACATTAAATGATCCAACACCCCTACAAAGAGCATTAGCTAGATTAGACTTAATGTATAAAGATGTTAGAAGGTATAAGGAGGCTATGGGTACAACAACAAATATAGTATCAATGCTCTTCATATTTAACTACTTCGTAGATTTCGTATATGATCCAATAGATGAATACATCGAGGAATTAAAGAGAAGAAAAACTTCATTACTCGTAGAGTTATTCATGACACATCCGCCAATACCTAAGAGAATACGTTTTCTGGATAACTTTAAGACATATTAAAGGTAAAAATAAGGAGAGTATAATTACATCTCTTTTTATGATGTGAAAAGGATAAAGTTAAAAGTCAATTAGGAAGAGGAAAACAATGCTACGGTGAAGCTGATGTACGTAAGAGTTAGGGGGATATATGCTACGGCTATAACTAAAATTCTAATTGATAAAGGCATTAACATTACACATTCTTCGAAGAAAATTAGGGAGCGCTTTAATATCAAGGATCAGAGAGTTGCCCCTGAAGTTACCATTAAAGATGTTAATGGTAAATATGGGGTTGTAGTCGTTGGTGAATATAACCCCGGAAAGCATGTATTTGACATTGTAAAAAATGAGTTAAAGGACGTATATAGCTGGACTTCAAAATTACCACTTCACGCTATAATTAAGGGTAAAGTAAAGGAAGTAAGGGGAGGTAAGGCGATAATAGATTTGAATTCACTAACCGGCGTAGCAAATATCAAAGCGGAGATTGGTCAGGAACTACTATTTGATGTTATGAGGCCGGTCATGCCTAATGATGACCTAGTAAGGCTATCAACTAACTACACTATCTATGGTAAATATGTTGCTTTAATTCATGGCTTAAAAGGGAAGGTTATAATAAGCGAACATATTACAAGACCTGATCTTAAAAGAAGTTTAAAGTCCCTCTCATCATTAGTTAAAATTGAGGGTAATTGGGGAATCAAATGGAGAAGTTCAGCTACACTTGCTAGTATAAATGATTTAATGATAGACTTACAGGAAACGCAAGAAAAGGCAAATAAAATTCTTCAGGTACAGAATGAGGATGTCAATTTAGGTGAAATAGTATATTCAGGACACTTCTTCGGTATATTAGGCTTTAACAAATATACAAAGGAATGCCTTGATAAATTAAGATCAGGAGTAATTACCACGATAGACGGTCATCACATGTATAAGTCATTAAATAATGAACTAACTCAAATAGTAGATTATACTGAGTATCTAGTTAAGGAGAAATTAATTAGTAAAGAGTTAGGTGAGTATTCAATAATAAAATATATATGTGATAACTTAGCAAGTGGAAAGTTAGTTGAAATTGAACACATATCAATATTAACTAACAAGGTCATTAACTTAACTCCTGGAGTAGTAACCTCAATTAACATTAGGAAATCGGGAGAGGTAGTATGTAGGATAAAGCGTATATTTAAGGGGAAAGGGGTATTAGACGGATTAAATGTTTCTAAGGAACCTGGAGATTATGACTTAATGGAAATATCAAGCAATAAACCAATTATACTACATAAGTATTTCTCGAGATACCATACATTTAAAGGCTTATATGTAAATATAAATTCAATACCAGAATTTTCACATAATAAAATTCGATACTTCGACTTAGAGATCGATGTTATAATGACTCCAGATAATAGAGTTGAAATAATCGATTTAGAAAAGCTAGATAAAGCCAACAAGTTAAACATCGTATCTGACGAGCAATATAATAATTATACATCATTAGCCGAGAAAGTAAAGAAGAAGTTACAAGCATTATCTAAGAGTAAAAATATACGTGACATCTCAATAGACGATGTAGTTCTCTAACTAATACTTAATTAACTTGCCATCATTAATCTATTTGGTAATGATGATCCCAGCTCACCCTGATACATGATGAGGGATCAACCTTCTGAACCTTATTCATAACTACTTCTAAATACATAATAATTTAGCATTTCATTAGATATTGTAAATTTGTGATGTAATTATGTTAAATATAATTTTTGTAGGTACTGGAGGATGGATATCAACACCATATAGAAGTTATCAATGTATTTTTATCGACGATACTAAAGATCTACTAGTAGTTGACTGTGGAGCTTTCGATCAAGGTAAATACTCAATTTATAAAGAATATTTAAGTCGCATCAAGGGTATAGTCATAACACATATACATGGAGATCATATATATGGCCTTCCATCACTATTATTCTACATGAAATTTCTAGGAGTTACTAATAAAATTCTCCTTTTAACACCAGCTGAATATGTAACATATATTAGTGAGATGATTCGGCCAGTGATTACGAACGCTCCATACACTCTGGAGATTAAAAGTGTAAAAGGTGATGAAACTATAAGCATAAATGATTTTAACTTAGAATTTATTGATGTTGATCATACAATTTCAAACTTAGGATGTAAAGTTAAAGTTAGTGATAGAAACATAGGTTACACGAGTGATAGCAGATTTTGTAAGGGTTTAGAGGAGATAGCTAAGGGAAGTGACGTTTTAATTTGTGAAGCGAGTTTTCCAAGTAGTATGCGGGATAAAGCGAAGGAGGTAGGGCACTTAACACCAATTGAGGGAGTAAATTTAGCTAAAGCTTATGATATAGATACTATTATATTCACTCATATAGGTTTTGATGTATCCATCGAAAAAGATATATTGTTGGAGGATTTGGGTCTACGTATTATTTGGGCTAGCGATAATATGGTAGTTACTCTTTAACCTAAAACACTAACTACAATTCTCCTTCTCCTAGGTCTAACATCTAACTCTATAAATACGATTTGTTGCCAGGTCCCTAATAGTACGTTACCATTTATAACTGGCGCTGTAAAGCTAGATTTTAAAAGTGTAGCTCTAACGTGGGAATGCCCGTTATAATCTCTCCATCTCTTATGATGTTCATACTCAATATCCTTTGGAATTATCCTCTCTAAGAACGCTGGGAAATCCCTTAATAATCCCGGTTCATACTCAATAGTTGATATTGCGCACGTACTTCCGGGACAAAAAACATTAACTAATCCATCCTTAATCCCAGATCTCCTAACGATTTCCTGTACTGTACTAGTGAGGTCAATCATATCAACCTCTCCTTTAGTATTAATATAAAACTCTTCTCTATATACCGGCATTAACTAACACCTCCTACAACTTAATAATGCTTAAGTACTTAAGTCATATATTATTGATAAACGAAAAAATAATTGTGCCGGGGGTAGCATGTGGAGCATCTTATATTACGTAAGAAATGATCCAGAGAAACTTAAGTGGAATCTAAGAGTTAGAGGCTTAGACGAATCATTAGTAGATAAAGCTGTAGCTCTCGATATCAAATGGAGAGAGGAGCAGAAAAAATTAGATATGCTAAGACATGAAAGGAGAAAATTAACTAAGGATATCGGTAAGTTAAGTGGAAAGGAGAAGGAGCTAATAATTAATAAGGCTCGAGAGCTATCAAGGGAGATTGAAAAGTTAGAGGTTGAAGTTAACAGAATTAAAAGGGAAAGAGATCAGATACTTCTCAGTTTACCAAATATACTTCATGAATCCGTACCGATAGGTTACGATGAGGATGATAATGTTCCAATTAGATACTGGGGTAAACCAAAGGTACAAAAGAAATTCTTAGAGCAATTCTTAGAAATTATAAAAGGATTTAACGTTGAATATGAAGTTATAGATTATGAGATAAAGGGCCATGCTGATATATCTGAGCAGATGAATCTGGTTGATACATTAAGAGCTGCTAAGGTCGCCGGAGCCAGATTCTACTACCTATACTCCGATTTAGTATGGCTTGACTTTGCAATTACGATGTATGCCTTAGAATATATGGTTAAGCAGGGATTTATTCCAGTATACCCACCATTAATGCTAAATAGGAAGGCTTATGAAGGTGTGACTACCTTAGCAGATTTCGAGGAAATGCTATATAAAATCGACGGAGAGGATTTATTTTTAATTGCTACCAGTGAACATCCAATAGCAGCACTATTTATGAATGAAGTGTTAGAGGAAAGGGAGTTACCGCTTAAATTTGTAGGCTTTAGCCCATGCTTTAGAAAGGAAGCCGGAGCACATGGGAGGGATACTAAGGGGATATTTAGAGTTCATAACTTTAATAAAGTTGAACAGTTTGTATTCTGCCTACCAGAAGACTCGTGGGAATGGCATGAAAAGCTAATAAGAAATGCTGAAGAGATCTTTAAAGGACTAGGTCTTCCATATAGAATAGTAAACATATGCAGTGGAGAGATGGGTAGTGTAGCTGCAAAGAGATACGACTTAGAGGTATGGATGCCCGCTCAAGGTAAGTACCGTGAAGCCGTCTCATGTAGCAACGTAACTGATTGGCAATCATATAGATTAAATATTAGGTATGCTGAAAGAAGAGGATTACCTACAAAAGGTTATGTCCATACTTTGAACTCAACGGCTGTAGCTACGTCAAGAGCGATAACAGCAATATTAGAGAATTATCAAGAGCCAGACGGAACCGTAAAAATACCGAGTGTTCTCAGAAAATACCTTGAAAATATTGAGGGAGCTCCCATAGATGAAATTAGACCTATAAAAATACTGAGCTGATAACATATGATCCTAAGCGATCGAGAGATAAGAGAATATCTTAAATCAGGTAAACTAATTATTAAGCCTATATTTGAGGATACAATAAGAGAAAATGGCGTCGATTTAAGAATAGGGGAAACCATAGCAAGACTAAAAGATACTAACGACGTCTTCGATTATAAAAAATCTTTGGATATATCAAGTTACTACGTTCTTGAAAGCGGTGATAGCTTCATATTAAATCCTATGGAGCATATTCTAATACATACTATTGAGTATATCAAGATGCCAGATGACTTAGTTGGGCTTATTAATCTTAGAAGTACATATGCGAGATTAGGACTAAAAATTCCCCCAACTGTAGTAGATGCTAATTTTGAAGGGCAACTGACTATCGAGATAGTAGGAGGGAGTTTTCCAGTTAAATTATATCGGGGAGATCGAATTATACATGTAGTACTCGCTAAACTAACATCGCGATCTGAGAAAGCATATAAAGGTAAATATTTAAAGCAATTAGGCGTTACGCTACCAAAATTCAGATAACTTTCTAGTTTCTGTCTTAGTTATTTCGTCAATCTTCCTCTTTAACTCATTAGCATAGATATGTGCTTGTCTGGTTGGCTCTGGTATCGTATACTTAGATAAGTCTCTCACGATTTTAATTGCAGTTTCAAGTGTAACTTTATGTCCAACACTTACGTATATGCCAGATTGCAATTTATATCCTAAAACTTCCCCCTTGTAAACTACATAATTATCATCCCTAACTTCCCCTATTAGATGGGATTTAGCTACACCTATAGTTGGTATATTAAGAGTTACGCCTAAATGTGTAGCTTCACCAGCCTTTCTAGGATGTAATTTACCATGAGCATCAACTAATACGATATCCGGAGTAACCCTAAGCTTTCTAACAGCACCTATCATAGCACGAATTTCCCTAAAAGCTAAGTAAGTTGGTATATAAGCAACTTTAACTGGACATATATGGTAAGCCTTATCAACCAATGATAGAGTTTTATAATTTATAACAACGGCAGCACCAATAGCATAATTCTTAATAAAGGCTACATCAACCCCACCAACATATCTCGGAGGATATCGAAACAAATCCCTCTCAATAATCCTCTTAGATAATTCAATTTGTGCTCGTCTCGCCTTTCCTAAATCAATTCGCATTAATGACTTTGGCAATGCCTTATTTCCTCCATATTGACCTACTCAATTAAAGCTATAATTGAAATTATATTATTTAAAGTAAATTAGTCTAATTGTATGATTACAATAAGGCTTTTAGGCTCTATACGGGAGAAAGTCGGTAAGTCGATAATTAAGTTAGCGGAAAGTGACATTGAAGTTAGAGAACTATTAAGAAGAATCAATATAAATGATTCTTCTTCCCTATTACGGTTAATAGTAGATGATAAGGGTAATGTAAGGAAGGGAATTCATATTATAGTTAATGGACGCAATATTTTCCAGCTAAATGGTCTAGAGACTAAAGTTAAAAATGGGGATACTATCCTAATCGGACCATTGCCAATCGGTGGAGGAATGATAGATATTTCTGGGAAACCTTTTTCATATCGAGTAGCCCAAGCTGAGGGATATATAGTATTAAAGCCGGATACTATAGATAAGATAAGGCGAGGGGATGTTGAGAAGGGAGACGTATACGAAGCTGTAAAATTATCTGTATTAAATGCTGTTAAAAATACGCCTAACTTCCTATTTTATTGTCATCCTATAAAAATAACAGATGTTAAAGTCGATATGGGCGTTCTCGATGACCGTGTAAAGGTTAGCGTTACGGTAAAAGCATTAGAGCAGACCGGTGTTGAGATGGAAGCATTAACAGGTGTTTCCGTAGGGTTGCTAACAATTTGGGATATGGTCAAGAAATATGAAAAGGATGAAACTGGCAATTATCCTACGACAATCATTAAAGATATTAGAGTTATTAAGAAGGAAAAGAGGGAGTATGAGTAGGTATACGCGCCACGATAGAGAGTTAAAGATTAGTATTAAAGCTATTGTGATAGTTGTCAGTTCTTCCCGATATAAAGATCTTGTAAGCGGAAAACAAGTAGAAGATCCGTCTGGCGATTTAGCTGTAAAATTACTTACAAATAACGGTATAGATGTAGTTGATAAGATAATAGTTCCGGATAATATTACGGAGATTAGAAGAGTAATATATGACTTCACAGATAAAGTTAACTTGATTTTATTAATAGGCGGAACAGGGGTAACCCGTGATGACGTCACGCTTGAAGCCGTCAAGCCACTATTAGATAAGGAATTACCTACATTTAGCCAACTATTTACCCTTTTAAGTTACGAAGATGTTGGAACTGCGGTGCTACCAAGCAGAACTACCGCTGGCATTAAAAATAGAACGTTAATATTCTGTATTCCAGGTTCAATCGGAGCAGTTAATCTCGCTTTAAATAAAATAATCATTCCAGAATTAGGGCATTTAATAAACATGCTACTTAACCTATAATTTCTGCTTAACCTCTAAGATATATTGCTTTCTTCTACAGACAGAACATATATCTCCCATACTGGGGCCTCCACAAATCTTACATGTACCATACTCTTCCTCTGGAAGTGCACTATTTAAAATGGGTATTAGTTTTTTAGAGAAAACTGAATATAATTGGAACTTAATATTTCTATTTCTTCTCTCCCATATATCAATCCACTCCTTCATTTTAGTAGATCTAGCGCTTTTATGATACGGGCAGTTAATCTTTCTAACTGGTAACTTGTTTAATGTAGCATACATTAAATTATCGAGTTCAGGTGTTAATATCAAGGGTTTAACTTTCCATACTTGGGAGGGATGCTCAGGTGGAAGAACCGGCTTTAATCTCTTTAACTGCATAAATTCTCCAGTTAAGAATAGGTTTAGCATAACCTCAACCGTATCATCTAAGTTATGACCTGTAGCTAATATATCAACTCCTAATTCTCTAGCCATATATGACAATACCCATCTCCTAATTAATCCACATGTTGCACATATCCTCTTACCATACTTAGTCCCTATAAAATCGGGAATAGTAAACCCGTCCTTCTCACTTAACTTATAAACATGAAATTCAACGTCTAACATCTCAGCCAATTCTCTCGCTTTACTCATACTTTCATCTGAATACCTATTAATACCGCTGTGAACATGAATAGCCACAAATTTCATATCTGGAAAAACCAGCTTTAAGCTATAAAGTAGTGATGCGCTATCCTTCCCCCCACTAACCGCTACAGCTACATACTTTCCAGCCTTAAACATCCTATATTTCTCAACTGTCTTCTTAACACGCTTCTCGAAAAACTGATTAAAACACTCCTTACATAGATATTGCCTAGAGTATGATAAATAGACTTCAGCCTCATTAACATTACATCGACTACATCTCCTCATCTCTTCCTTAATTAAATTATATTCTATAGTTAAAAAGCGACTTTATGATTAACCATGTCTTAATGAATAAACATATAAATGTAAGGGTTATATGGGAGTCTATCAAAACATATAATTATCATAATTATAATTCTTTACAAAAGAGGATGCATGGTGTTATATATGGAATTGAAAGGATATACTGGAAAGCTCTTATGGGTTGACTTAACAAAAGAGAAGATTAAATATGAGGACACTCCAGAAGATTTAGTAAAGGCATATATTGGTGGGAAGGGTTTAGGTGCAATATTACTATATAAGCTCTTAAAAAGTAATGTAGACCCGTTATCGCCGGAGAACATACTTATTTTTCTCACCGGACCCCTAAATGCAACAGGGGTGCCAGCTGCATCTAAAGCCGTATTAGTAACTAAATCTCCACATACCGGGACTTTCTTAGACTCTTACTGTGGAGGCTGTTGGCCTAGCTGGATAAAATTTGCGGGATTTGACGGTATTATCATTTTAGGTAGGGCTAGAAGACTGGTTTACCTATATATCGGCGATGATGGCATTGAGTTGCGAAGAGCTTCTCACTTAAAAGGTAAGGGGGTATTTGAAACAACAAATACATTAATTAAGGAGGTTGGAGACCGTAATGCTAAAGTAGCAGCTATAGGTCCTGCCGGTGAGAATAAAGTAGAATATGCATGTGTAGTATGTGATTATCATCATAATTTTGGTAGGGGTGGTGGAGGCGCTGTAATGGGCAGTAAGAACTTAAAAGCAATAGTCATAACTACTGAGAACAGGGAAGTGGAAGTTGCAAAGCCGGATGAGCTATCACGCTTTATATCTGAAGTTAATAGAACACAAATACTCAGCGAGGTACATGAATGGGCTCGAACTGATGGCACTCCTGCTGTAATAGATTGGTCAAATCAGGCGGGGTTACTGCCAACATATAACTTCAGAACTGGGGTGTTTAAGTACGCTGACCGGATAAATGCCGATGTAATGAGGAAGTATAGGGAGAGGAAGTTCGCATGTTATAGGTGTCCCATTGCTTGTAGGAATATAGTTAGTGTGAGAAGAGGTAAGTATAGAGGTATTAGGATCGAAGGTCCTGAATATGAAACGATAGCTATGGCTGGATCAAATTGTGGAATTAAACGATTTGATGCTATAATAATGTGGAATTATAAAGTTGACGATTATGGTTTAGATTCGATATCTACAGGAGCTACTATCGCTATGGCTATGGAGGCCTATAAGAGGGGTTATCTAGATAAGGAGAAGCTTGACAATCTAGAGCTAAGCTTTGGAAATGAGGATGCATGGCTAAAGATTCTAGATTACATAGCCTACCGTAAGGGTATTGGAGAAGTACTCGCAGGAGGTGTTAAAAAGTTAGCTGAGTATCTAGGTAGGGATGCATGGAAATTTGCATTACATATAAAAGGTTTAGAGTTACCAGCATATGATCCCAGAGGGTCTTTTGGAATGGCCCTTGCATACGCTACATCAGATAGGGGTGCTTGTCACTTAAGATCATGGCCTGTGGGATATGAAGCCTTTGGGCGATTAGACCCGTTCTCGCCAGTTGGAAAAGCTGAACTAATAATTAGAGATCAAAATCGAAGTAGTGTTAAATGGAGTATGATATTCTGCGATTTCTATGCTGTAAATACGGAAACTATGGCTAAATTCTACTACCTAGTTACTGGAAGGGGAATTTCAAAGGAGCAATTATACTTAATTGGAGAGAGAATATGGAATTTAACTAGGCTATTTAATGTTAGGGAAGGATTTGGTAGAAAGGATGATTACCCACCATATAGAATTATGAGGGAAACGTTAAAAGAAGGTCCTCCAAAGGGTAAAAGGGTCAGTAAGAAGGTATATGAAAAAATGCTTATTGAATATTATAGGTTAAGAGGATGGAACATGAGAGGAATACCGACTAAGAGAAAACTTAAACAATTAGGCTTACTAGACCTAGCTTAGTTTAAACTTCATGTCCTAACTTTATCAACTATAAAGTCACTGATACTTCAAATTTGAATATCTACGTGTTTATTAAAGAGGAGTATGGCTATTAGAAGAGGAATTAGTCGTTTAGGTTTACTATTAATAGTGCTAATAATTTCTCTATGTGGAGTATATTTAGGAAATTTTCTAATATCCCAATATTATAATCCTCAAGTTGAAAATGATAATAAGGCTAGGATTGCAAATTTAAACGTAATAGTTAACGTGGGAGAGCCAATATATATTAAAGCTATTAATTTCACATCGGTATGGCCGGGTCAGCATGGAAATTTAACTATTAAGCTAGTTAATCTCGCTCCAATAACATATACAGTTCACCTCAAATGTTCTGGATTAATATCGCCAAAGGAGGGGAAGGAAAAAATATCCTTAAGCTTTGAGCGGAAAACTATAGTAATTCCAGGTAATTCGGAAGTTAACGTATCAATCCCATTTTATGTTAAAAGCAGTGCACCGATAGGTATTTACGAAATGTCAATTGGCGTATATAGAGGAGCAGACATTAAGAATGCATTACTAATCTCCGAATTACACTTAATTGGATATGTAGGCGGTGAACCTGTTCAAGTAGTTGCTCTTGAATTTCCAACGTTATGGCCAGGCTCAAATGGATCTTTCATAATTAAACTGAGAAATATAGCTAATATTTCATATAATATTTCGGTTAGCATAGATGATATGCATGGACCTAACGGGGACACAACGATTAAAGTTTTTCCAATTAATCCATCAGTAATTTATGGTAATAGCGTTAAAACATTGAGAATAGGAGTTTATCTTGCAGATAACGCTTCAGTAGGTACATACGTTATATCAATAACCGTAAGAAGATCTTAACTCTTAAATATTCTTATATATTATACCTATCCTTCTTAAGAATAGGTGTTTTTCGTTGAGTAAATACGGAGGTATGGAGACTTTATTCGTAATTATGGGACATAGAACAATTAGGAAATTTAAAAATAAGCCAATTCCTGAGGCTGATGTGATATTAATGTTGGAAGCGGGATTAAGAGCTCCAACATCAGGATTAACAATGCCGTATTCAATAATTAGGGTTGAGGATGAATACTTAAAAAATGTGCTTTATGAAATTTCAGGATATCAAAAGCAGATTATAGATGCTCCACTAACATTACTATTTATAGTTGATGGAAATAGGAATGTGAGGATTATTAAGAGCTTAGATAAGAAGCCTCTAAAAAATGGATTAGCGTTATTCATTAATGGTGTAATAAATGCAGCAATTGCAGCTCAAAATATTGTCATTGTTGCGGAGGCGATGGGATACGGTACATGCTATATTGGAGCTATACAAAATGACCCAATTAGAATAATAAGGGCGTTCTCACTTCCAAAATATACGTTTCCACTATTTGCATTAGTAATTGGATATCCAGAGGAATCTCCAGAGTTAAAGCCAAGACTACCACTTAACATCATAGTCCACTTCAATAAATATCTGAAGTTAAGTGATGATGAATTAAAGAGGGGAATCGATATTATGGAGCAGCATTTACCTTGGCTCGATATAATATCTAGGTATTTTGCAGAAAACGGTAAATTTGATAGAAGGAGTGAAGTTATGTATAAGGCTTTAGAAATGCAGGGTTTTATATAATTATGGCTATGCAAACATGTAAGATATGTAATTCTGAGATAAATGTAGAGGAAAATAAGTATATAGTAATTCCTGAGGGATATGTACATTTAGACTGCTGGATAACACAAGTGTTTAGGCTAAGGAATATTAACAAGGAGCTATTTGGAGCTCTCTCAACGGTAATTGACTATCTATTATCAAGCAAATTACTACTTAAAGAGGTAATTAGAACTGAGGATATTACAGAGTTTAAGGATGATATCTTTACATTAATAAAGGATATAGACAATAAGATATCGAAGCTCCTTGACATCATATATAATTGTGTTATTAAGAGATGACCGGTAATGCAGGCGTACGATAAGGATAAATTGGAGGAGGCGAAAAAGAAAATACAGCATATTGCTGAAATTAGGGAGAGGGAAAAGAGAATAAGGGAAAAGATGAAGAAGATAAAGTATAAAATTGCAATTATTAGTGGTAAAGGCGGCGTTGGAAAATCAACTATTACCTCACTACTAGCGTTATCATTAGCCTCACGAGGATATAAAGTATGTGTATTCGATTCTGATTTTCATGGTCCAACGATTCCTAAAATGTTAGGGGTTGAACTTGAAACAGTTAAAATATCTGAAGACAAAGAGTTAATTCCTCCGGAAGGACCATATGGAATAAGGGTAATGTCGATACATTACTTCTTACCAGACCCTACTACTGCTGTTATATGGAGAGGACCCTTAAAAAGAAGCTTTTTGGAAGAGCTCTTAGACAAAACTAACTTCGGCGATACTGAGATAATATTGTTCGACTTGCCTCCTGGAACGGGAGATGAGGCACTTAATTTAGCTCAAGTAATACCTGATTTAACTGGTGTTATAGCGGTAACTCAACCTACAGATGTATCTGCAATAGCAGTAGCTAAAGCCTTAGATTTTACTAGAAAATTGAATATAAGAGTATTAGGAGTAATTGAGAACATGAGCTTCTTTACACCACCAGGAGAAGGTAAGATGTATAGAGTATTCTCAGGTTCGGGTGGTAAAATGCTATCTGAAATGTTTAACGTACCACTACTTGGACAAATTCCGATAGATCCTATCATATCGGAGTTCTGTGATAGAGGATTAGGGGTGATAGTGGCAGATCAAAAGACTAAAGTAGTTGAAATATTTAATTCGATTACTGATAAGCTACTTGAGATTTTAGGCGAAAAACATTAATAATTACTAAGATAGCTGCAACACTACAGATTAAACCCATAATCCCCCTAATTGTCCAAATATACCTACCATATAAATCATAAAATTCAGAACCAAGATATCCTGTTAACCCTAATCCAGATAACATACCTAATAATTCATCGAATAAAGATAATCCCCCATTCATTAAGTTAAAGGATATCGCTGATGTAAAGAAGAAAGTTAATATGTAAGTATTAATGCTTGAGTAATTTAGAGCTATAGGTATAAGTAATGTCAATGCATCAACCATCGTAGCCTCAGAAACCCATGGATATATAAAAATATAGGTAAATAAGATTAAGCAGAGGCTTCTAATAACTTCAATTCTCCTATTATAAACTAAATATGTCACTATAAGTATCGCCGGGATCCAAATTTGGCTAATTATTGGATTAGGTTCATAATATGGGTGTAACGCTATAAAACTCCATAAATTCATCAACCCGTATCCTGTCAATTGAAGCCTCATCGGCTGGTAATATAAGGTGTTTATAAAATTAACTAAGTTAACATTGAAGAAAAATATGGTGATTATCAGTGAAATAGCTGGTATAGTTAGAAGTATAGCTAAGCCTAATATCCTTCTAATCCATCCTCTATATAACATAAGTAAGTAGGGAATGAAAATAATGTGTAATGGTTTAACAGCTAATGAAGTTGATAAGTAAAATAATGAAAGTAAGTTCTTTCCTCTATTAAAGCTATTTAGAAATTTAACAAGTAAATAGCTGATAATTATGTTAATCTGCCCCCATACAGATGATATAAGATAAATCGGGCTCAAACATAATGTGATCACATACGCTTCATAAGAATTCGTCAATTTAAACAATTCATAGCCTAATAAAGGAATCAACATGATTAATGGTAATTTGATAAAGAATAGCCATATAACGTGTCCTAAAGCTTGATGTATGTAATATGATATTAAGCACCAAAATGCCCATAAGGGAGGATAGCCAATATGATCTTGTGGAGCATAAATATCAGATCTACTAGCAAGTAGCTCCCCCGTCTTTAGCCAAATATTAAGATCATATTTATGACCGCTAATTAGTGATAGAAAGGTCGAGAAGAGTATACTGCCAATAGCAGGTAATAAAAATCTATTTAAATTAGCTTCTTTGTGGACTTTACTTGCTCCCATAACGTATAATCCCTTCCTATAAACTTATCATATTTAACCATTAAATGCAGTATTAACTCGATGACTATTAGTGGCGGAAGGACTAATAAGTACTTAAGGTTTCTGCCTAAGGTTTTAATTAGAATTTTAAGGGCTAGAAGTGGATTAGAAGCTGATATAAATTCGAAAACTGTTGGATAAGAGCCTAATTTCTCCTTAACTTGATAATGTCCAAATAAGATTCTTCTACGTTGTATTATAAACTCCCTTACCTTAGAAGGTCCCTTTATATATATCTTAGCCTCACCATTATACTTAATCTCAAATCCCCTTCTCTTAGCTAATTTAGCGATATATGCATCATCGTTAACTACATCATCTGGAATAGAATTAACAATCCCCCTCCTAATTATAAATCCCTCTCCAGAAATATGTGATAGTCTATTAAGGTCATTTAAGTAAGATAGTGTTTGATCATGCAAATCCCATATAAAATGCACTATCAAGTTTATTACGCCATTCTTAGGATTTACCGGAACCGGTCTACCACCGACAACCCCGATCTTTTCATCGTTAAAATACCTCAATATCCTATTGAAAAAATTTCTCGATGGTATAACATCTGCAGGAATAAATGCTATATATTTTCCCCTAGCATGTTTTAATGCTTTATTAATTGATGAGGCTTTTCCTCTTCTCTCCTTCTCAATAATTAATCTTACTCGACTATCCTTATCACTAAATTCCCTAACTATTGGAATAGTATTATCAGTGCAGCCACTAGCTACCACCACAATCTCATCATTCAAATCTATTATCCTTAAAAGTCTACTAAGTAATTTACCGATATTTTCCTCCTCATTATAAGCATTGATAATTATAGAAAGTCTCCTCATATCTAAAAATTCATAGTTCCCACTTGGAAATATAACTAGTATGTATAAAGGTTAAACTAGATATAATCAAATTTCATAGCACAATATTTATCTTTGTACCACACTTTGGACATCTATTACCATCTAAGTCTATCTTTCTTACCTGGAATCCAATTCTATCTATAACATCATATCCACAAGATGGGCAATACGTATTTTCAAGCGGATGACCCCATACATTACCGATATAGACGTAGTGAAGCCCCTCCTTCCTCGCTAACTCAGCATGCTGCTCAAGCATTTTAACTGGGGTAGACGGAACATTTAACATTTTATAATCTGGGTGGAATCTCAATACATGAAATGGAGTTTCAGGACCTAAATTATCTATAATCCAATTAACTAATTTCCTTAGATCATTTAGATTAGATCCCTGAGCTACTGGAACGACTAAATCCGTTATCTCAATGAATACTCCCTTTCTTTTCATTTCTATCAAGGAATCAAATATTGGACTAGGATCTGGGACCATCATATATTTCCTGTAAAAGTCTTTATTTCCATTACCCTTAAAATCAACTGTGGCTGCATCTAAGTCTCGTGCAATATAATCTAAAGCCTCAACTGTCATATACCCATTAGTAACCCAAGTATTAAATAATCCCTCCTTATGAGCTAATCTCATAACATCAATAGCATATTCCGCGAAAATAGTTGGCTCATTATAAGTGTAACTAATGCCATCGGCACCCTGCCTAATTGTCTCCTCAACGACAAATTCAGGAGGTACGTATGGCTCAACAACTTTCCTACGCTGACTAATATCGAAGTTAAGGCAGAATTGGCACGCAAAATTACACCCTGCCGTCGCTATAGACATAACCCATCTCTTAGGCTTAAAATGCATCAATGGTTTTTTCTCAATTGGATCAACGTTCATAGCTACTAATCTACCATAATTAAGAGAATAAAGTTTTCCATTGATATTCTTCCTTACTCCGCAAAATCCAACTTGGCCTTCTGGAATTCTACAGTGTCTAGCGCATAAATTACATATTATCCTATCATGGTTAATAGGCTTATAAAATTTAGCCTCCTTATATTCTATAGTAACCATTACTATCCAAATATTATTGAAAGCTAAGATCTATATATTGATTAGTTAAGGGCTAACTCCATCATGAATGGTTAAAATAATTGTGGTATTATTATAATTATATAATGGCTTTAGGAGTAATCATAATTATTAAGGGGTTTTAAAATGAAGAGGGCTTACTTATTAATTATAATACTATTGGTATCTATAGCGCTTCCACAATTACCAGTATCTGCGGGAAATAATGAACTGCATCCGGTTCCATATGCACAAGTTACACTTACAGACTTAGAAAGTGGGGAGTCTTTAACATTAGTAACTAATGCAAGTGGTCAAGTCGAAGCTGACGTAATACTAAGTCCTCACGTGATTAATGTAAGTACTATAGAGGGCCATATACCATATTCAGCTAATTACACGCCACCAGGAGATATCGAGATTACACTTGAAAATGGCGTAGTATTAGAGGGTACATTAACAGACTCTGAGGGTAATCCTCAAAGTGGAGTTGCGTTAATGGCAAACGTAGGTGGGAATACTTTCTTTACGAAGACGGACGAAAATGGACATTACCTATTTATACTCCCAGCTAAGATTGGCGATAAGGTAAGTATAAGTAGTCAATATATCGAGTTTCAATTGATACTTACATGGTTCCAGTATATGTTCGGCATGAATTTAACAGATATAATTGAATATCTAGGCGGATTAACGGGGCTTCAGATGCCAGGAATTATGAGATATATTACGGGCGTAAAGGGTCTCTTCTTCTTTAGTCCTAAACCTAAGGGAGGTAGGGGAATAATTAGCTTCGAAAAGGAAGTTAAGATAAACTCCACTGTTAATGAACTGAATATAACCGCTCAATCTTCATTATACATAGAGGGTTACGTACTTGATGAAGATGGTAATCCTATACCTAATGCGATAGTATATTCGTTTGGAGCAGCTGGCTTTATATTAGCTATGACTGACGATAATGGGTATTATAGGCTAAATTATGATATTGAGGTAGGACGACATGTAATAGTTAATGCTATATGTCCAGGATATGTTGAAGGGAAATTTGAAATTGCAAGTATAAATGAGGATGAAATGGTTAATTTAACGCTTACTAAGTCTGCAAAGCTAACAGTATTAGTCACTGATTTAAATGGAAAGCCTGTTAAGGGAGCAAGTGTTATGGTCACAATCGGTCAACATACAGTGATTAGAATAACCGACTCAGAGGGTAAAGCATACATAGATACTAATCTTCCAGAAGGCGTTGCCTCAATTTTCGTATCAAAGCCGGAGTGGAATACTTTTGCCAATACACAAGTTGAGGTCTCGCTAGAGGAGGAAGCATATGCAGAAGTTGCATTAAATGTTCAGCTTGGGGTTTTAGAGGGTGTGGTAACTGCTAATGGAGAGCCAGTTTCAGGCTTAACGGTTTCTGCCAATGCAACAACAACATTTGGAATTTACTGGTCTAGCGCCGTAACTGATGAAAATGGTCATTACAAGCTGTATTTACCAGTTTATGATATGCTCGGAAATGCGCTAAAGTATGTAGTTACGGTTAAAGAATCGTATTATTATAATTCGACATCGTTATCCGACGTGTCATTATCAGTCTCAGAGACTACTACCATTAATTTTGAAGTTGAAAAGAAAGAAACGGTTCATATATTGATTAGTGTTAAGGCTGAATATCAGCCACTCAAATACCGCTGGCTCAAATATAACTTTAAAGCTAAAATATTAGGTAAGGAGTTAAATGTTCAAATTGAAACTAATAGTTCAGTGCTTTTTGGTCTTCTATCATTTGTGATTTATAAGGATAAAGGTGTGTTAGGCGTGGCTGTACAAGGTCCAGCGGAGACGACTGGCGAACTAAAGATACTAATACCAAAGGAGTTGATGAGTCCACCATACATCATACTTCTTGACAATGGAACAGCAAACTTTATAAACGTAGATCAAATTGACCACGGGGAATTCGTAGAAATTCACTTAAAATATCAGCATTCAATCCATTATATAACAGTTGAAAGTAGCACATACATACCTGAACTAGGTCTTAATCCAATATTAGCATCAGCAATCATAGCAATATCAACGATAGTCATTATACGCATACGCAAGAATCGATAACTTTTTTTATCCTTTTTTATAATGGCTATTCATAGATGTTAAAAAGAAACAATTACTATATTCCAACACTACTACTCCTAATAATTCTATCAGTTAATGTCATAAGTAGTAATCAGAAAATAGCTGTTTCATTAAATAAGTATGAGTTTAACATAGGTGAACCTGTTTATATCACAATAGTAAATTTAAGTACGGATCAAATACAATTTCCCAATCCTCAACCATATAAGATAGTTAATATTAAAGCTGGGGAAGTAGTATATTCGCCTATTGTAGCACAAGTAATCTATACATTAGGGCCAAGAAGATCATTAACTCTAGTTTGGAATCAAACTGATAATAGCGGTAAGCAGGTAGCTCCCGGAGAATATGTAGTTGTAGTTGAGTATATCGGTGGAACTATAAAATCAGAAAAGTTTATAATTAAAGAGAGTGAACGTACAATTTCAGAATATATAACCTATACTCTTCTGTTATTAATGATTATAACAGTTTTGGTCATTATAATGAAGTTGGCTAAGTAAGTTAATATACTGCTAACAGAAATATTCTATAAGGTTATATGGAAATGAGTAATGAGTCTAAGGATATAGAGTTAATAAAGAGGAGGAAAATGCTTGAACTTATGAAGCAGCAGATAAAAAGGCAAATTCAGGAAGCTATGAAGAAAAATCGAAGAGAGGATGTATATGATAAAATCAAACCTTTAATGACAAGTAAAGGATACGAATATTTAATTAAGCTAAAGAAAAGTAAGAAGAGTGTAGCTGATAAAATTATACAATATATTGCATATGGATTAATGTATGGAATAATTCCCGTGCCAATTGATGAAATCACCGTAGAATACCTAGAAAGGAGAATAGAGGGTAGAACCGGTAGAATTTTAGTTGAGAGAAAGGGAGAATTGAAATCATTAGAGGATATCTTTAAAGGTGAGTAATAGTTATTTAATCTAATCCAAATCCTGTTTCGAAATTCTTAATCTTATGATGATATACCTTAATCCAGGGAAACCTTTCTATAACAGTTCTAATAGTTTTTACATTATCTTCATGATATTCCTGTATATTTAGTCCATAATTAACTAAAGTTTCAATAATGTTTAATTTAAGTATATGGTCGGGATCATAATTTCCTTGTGGCCTCATTATTAACATATGGTATGGAATATTAAACTCTAATAATTGTCTTTTTGTAGCTTTCTCTAATCTAGTAGGTCTCCCAGTTATTAAGATTATACCCATATTGTTCTCATATTTAGATCTAAGGTCATTAATTGTTTCATCTATAGGCTTATCTAAGAAGAGATATTTTTCATCTAGAAAGGTATCCCAAAATTTCATTCTCTTATTCTTCGGTAACTTATGATAGGGAGTAGTAGGTGGATATCCTATCTTCTCCATCGAAGTCATATACCTAAGCCTAGCATCAATTAGTGTCATATCGATGTCATAAATAGCTATTTCTCTATCCATCAACTTAACAATGATATTTAGTGGTATCTGTATCATATTTTACCTCTACTTTATCTAAAGAAGGAATCTAATGTAGTTTTATCCTCAACTTCTCCACTAATTATCCTCTTCAACGTACTAAAGTCATTTCTTAAACTATCAAGGAGTGGCGGCTTATATAATGCAGCTGCCGGATGGTAGGTAGGTAGAAATACAACTTCACTACCAAATAAGGTAATTTTTCTCACTATTCCCCGCTCACGCGTTATCCCTCTAAACCTAATTCCAGCTAATCTAGAGATCACCATAGCTGAAAACCTACCGAGTGTTACTATAACCCTAGGTTGAATTAACTTTATCTGCCTAATTAGAAATGGTAAACAATTATCTATCTCTTCTTCTGTAGGATCTCTATTTCCAGGGGGTCTACATTTAAGCACATTACCAATAAACACATCACTTCTCTCCAAACCAATTTCATTTAATAATTTTGTAAGTAAATTACCAGCAGCTCCTACAAATGGCCTCCCTAACTCATCTTCGCGGCCTCCAGGAGCTTCACCGATAAACATTATCTCAGCATTTAAGCTTCCTTCTCCTGGAACTGGATTTTTCCTCGAGTAAGAAATTGCACATTTCCTACAATTCGTAATTTCCCTTACTAACCTCTCCCACTCCACATATTTATCCTCAACACTTCTCATTATTAACTCAAGAAAAATATCGAGTATAATAAGGTATATTTTTTATGGATAAAAATAGACATATTGACAATGTCTAATGATGATAATGTTAAATATATAGTATTTAAAGGCGTATATCCCCCAGCTGAAGATACATTCCTCCTTCTCGATTATCTATCAAAGTTGAATGTTAATGGAATTCGCGTTTTAGAGGTTGGATGTGGATGTGGTGTAATTTCCATATTTTTAGCTAAAAAAGGAGCATTAGTTACAGCAGTAGATATTAACGATAAAGCTATTAAAAATACAAAATATAATGCTCAAATTAATGGTGTAAAAATTGATGTTTATAAGTCAAATCTACTGGCAAATGTTAAGGGAAAATACGACTTAATTATATTTAATACTCCATATATGGAGGTAAGGGAAGACCCTCAATATTCGGGGGGAACAGACTTAATCCTTAAATTCCTAACTCAATCGATTAAATCATTAAACAGCCATGGGAGAGTAGTATTTACAGCTTATGATAAAAATGACATAGGGCTGATAATTACTCAAGGCCTTATATTAGGGCTTAATATTAAAATTGTCATGAGAAGAAGATTGTTCTTCGAGGAAATCTACGTCTTAAGTGGGTATAGGATGCCTAAATATCAATCTTAACACTTCTTTTATGAATATAAGTCCGGTCTTCATCAATAATATGTATTACATTAAAGCCTAAACCTTTCAATACGTCAGATATAAACCTCCTATGGCATCTAAACCAAAATTTCTCACTACATAGTATTGCGGTTTTTCCACTTTCAATAATACTAATAAGTTTCTTAATGCCTATCTTGAAATCATTAGTTTCCATATATTTTAAGTATCCTCCCTCCCTATATCCTCCAAGTAGATCGCCTAGCCAAAAATATCTAATGCCATTCTCGGTAATAGTCTTCATAAAGTTTTCCTTATTAAACCAGGGATATTTCCTAGATGTGGGGAAACGACGTACATCAACTAAGTTTAGAATATTGAACTTCTTAAGTATCCTGATTATATCAGCTATGTCCCTATTGGAATGGCCTAGTGAATATACTATCTTCTCCTCACCTAGTAAATTCTTCTTAACCATTTAATCTACCTCGAACTTTGGAGTAAATAATTAACCATTTAACTATTAAAGCTGTTGATTTATGATTAAATGGACATGGTAACCTAATATCCCTACTAAATATCTTATAAGCCTCCCATCTTCTAGGACCTAAAAATAACGGTATAAGCGGTTTTTCAATCTTACTATCAATGTATGCATCATATATGGCTTTAGCTATCTTAACCGGATTTACAAAGCTTGGAGGTACGTGTAAGGATATTACGATATCAGTCCAATCGTCTCTAATTACCTCCTTAACCACATTGTAATACTCATCCTCTAATCCACTCGCGGTTAGGTCAATTGGATTTTCTCTTCCAACATATTCAGGCAGGAATGATAGTTTATCCCTTAACCTATTAGGTATTCTAGGTAGGTTTATGCCGTACATAAAGAGGTGATCAACAAGTATTGCTCCAGGACCTCCGCTATTAGTTATTAAGACTATATTATTACCCTTAGTTGAGGGAAGATAGCTCAGTCCCTCAGTAACGTCTACCAATTCATAAAATTCATTTACAAATGGAATGCCTATTCCAGTTAAAATATCACTATACACTCTGTATTCTCCAGCCATAGCTCCGGTATGTGATTTTACAGCTCTAAAGCCTGCTTCTCCTCTACCAACCTTAAGTACTACAACTGGCTTCTTCTTTATAACCTTCCTTAAAACGTTTACTAATGCTTTACCCTCTCCCTTACCAAGTCCCTCTAAGTAAAGCATTATTCCTCTTAAATTTTCATCATCATAGAAATATTCTATAATCTCATACTCGGTAACATCTAACCTATTACCATAACTGATAAGAAAGTATACTCCAAGATTCTTCATAAGCATGTAGTCTATGAGTACAGCGGTAAAAGCACCACTTTGAGAAATTAACCCTAACTCTCCTCTTTTAACATTAGGTACAAAGCTAGCATATAGATTTGAACCCCAGAATACGATTCCTGCACAATTTGGACCTATTACCCTAATGCCTACCTGCTTAGCTATTTGTCTAACCTCCGTTTCAAGCTGTACATTACCAACTTCACTAAAACCAGAGCTAAATATAACTGCAGCTCTTACACCCTTACTACCTAATGATTCCATAGCTTTAGGAACATACTTAGCTGGAATCGCTATTAAAGCTAAATCTACATTACCGTCAACTTCACCTATATCTCTATACACCTTAATTCCTAAAACCTCCCCTCCCTTAGGGTTAACTGGGTAAATCTTACCACTGTAACCACCGCTAATTACCCTCCTAACTAACTCATAACCAACCTTATTAGGACCTTCAAAAGAGCCAAGTATTACAACCCCTTTAGGCTTAAACAATCTATCTAAGAACTTAGTTTCTATCATAGCAAATTCAACTTCCCACTTACACTACGAATTATAAATAAACATGAATTAACTTTAATTCTTTACACTTAAGCATCAGAAAATATTAACAATAATTTTAGAAATTGTTACTTTTGGTGAGAAGAAGATAAGATGAGCTTAAAATATATAGATAGAATTCGACATAATGTTCTAATGGTAAAGTCATCCTCCCTAAAACAATTATATGATGCACTAAACGATGCTGACTGTATAATACCCTATGGATCTGGAAGATCTTATTGCAGTATTAAAATTCCAATGAGTCAATTCGCGAAAATATTTACAGATAAAACTGTAATTACACCAGAAGATCCAGGATTCCCCGGAAATAATATGTATGAAGCTGCCAGTAAACTCGAGAGAAGATATAACAGGATATTGTTATTGCTTAATTCAGGTAGCGGAGAGTCGCCTGAGCCATTAGCTGTTGCTGAGGACCTGGCTAGATATATAGAGGAATCAGGATCTGATAAATTCACTATCATCGGAATAACCAGTGATCCTAATTCATCAATTGCTGATATAGCTGAAGAATATGGGTTTATAATTGAGTTAAAGGGTAGAGCTAAGGAGATAGAACCTATAGACTATATGACAACTGGAATTATGGGTGATACATTCGAACTAGGAAGTTTACTACTAACTCAAGGTGTAGTAAAATCTCTATACTTAGGTGATAAGAGTCAAATTAAAAGTATTCACAGACAATACTTTGAGAATATTAATAGACTACTAGATACACATGTTAAATCTAAAGCTTATGATGAGCTCGTTAACCTACTAATGAGAAGAACAAATGTCTTCGTTGGAGGTCGCGGAAGTGCAGATGAAGTTGCGGAAATGACTGTAATTAGATTATCACACGTTAAATATGCAATAGGGGATCACGTATATCAGGCTAGAGGGGCAAATACGCCGAGACCTCGACCTGGCGACGTGGGAATCCTCATCTCATATAGTGGGGAAACACCTTCAGTAGTGCGGTGGGCTAAAACATTAAGAAATGAAGATTGCATTGTATATTCAATAGTCGGCGATCCATCATCTAAATTAGCTGAATGCAGCGACTATTATATTCCCATTGAGGCTGAGGATAGAGGAGGACCTAGAGACTTCTATATGTATGCCTCTTACATTCTAAGCCCTCTACCTATAATATTAATTGGAAAGTTAAGTAGTTCTGGACTTAAATTACCAGAGAGGCTACTTAGATACTACCATTCAACTGTTGAATAGTCATTAGCATACTATAATATATAGCGGTTAGAGATGATGACATTAGTAATTGGACATAGAGGCGCGTCAGCTTATTATCCAGAGAATACAATGCTAGCAATTAGAAAGGCAGTTGAAATGGGCGCAGATATCGTAGAAATAGATGTTAGATTATCTAAAGACCATTATCCCATAGTAATTCACGATGAGACGTTAGATAGAACTACAAATGGAAAAGGACCTGTTTCCTCATATACATTAGCTGAACTTAAAACATTTAATGCTGGAGCGGGAGAGAAAATACCTACATTAGAAGATGTACTTAAATACTTCAAGCAAATAAATAAATTTCTATTCATAGAGATTAAAGAGGTTAAAGCAGCAGATAAAGCATTAAATTTAGCCTTAAGATACAATTTGTTAAGTAGAGTATATTTCATATCATTTCAAATAGACGCCTTAAAAATAATTAATCAATACGAACCAAGAGCCAATTTAGGCCTACTATATGCTTCACGTGGAAATTGGATAGACTTAGCTTTAAAGCTAAACTGTAAAGCCATATTACCAAAATATACAGTTACAACATCTAAAACTGTTAAGAATGCTCATAGAGAAGGACTTGAGGTATTTACATGGACTATAGACGATCCTAAAAGAGCTATCCTATATGCTAAAATAGGTGTCGATGGAATAGGAACAAATAAGCCAGATTTAATATTAAATGTGCTTTCAGATAGCGGCTTTAGATAATCTCTTAACTTACCTCTTCACTCTCCTCCCATAATATAAACCTAACTACCCTATCGTGGGCCTCGATAATATCATCCCTACTAATCATTCCAATAAACTTCATATTTTCGCTATTTTCAACCACTGGCAGCCTATCAATTCTATGCTTAATCATTATTTTAACGACGTCTAGTAAGCTTACATCAGGATAAGTAACTATAATCCTCTTATCTAACACATCTTTAACAGACGTTATATCCCTCTTATCACTAGGAACTTGCATTAGCCTCTCGAATGTAACCCTCCCTATTAACTTTCCATTTTCAATTACGGGTATTTCCCTTAATTTCCCCTTAGTCATTAATGATAGTGCTTTCTTAACTGATGCATCGCTATTAATTGCTTGGCATACACTTTTCATAGCTTCCCTCACCTTAATTCCCTCTAAAACTATAATTTGATATTCCCGTATGTGTGCTGGGGAATGAGATCGATCAACAACCTGCTCAGAATATATTGTATATTTACCAGTGAGTAGATATGAAATGCTAATTGAAAGCATTGCTGGCGCTATAATTTCATAACCTCCAGTCATTTCACTAACCATAATCAAAACTGCTACTGGAGCCTTAGATACCCCTGCAAATAATGAAGCCATACCTATTACCACGGTAGATGCTAAAAAGGTATCTGGATCTGATATTACATCTGGAAATAAGTTTAAAAACGTTATTCCTAATGATGAGCCTAATAATGCGCCTATAAATAGTCCTGGAGCGAATACTCCGCCACTTCCTCCAGAGCATATTGTAAATGAAGTGGCTAATATCTTTAATATCGCTAATAGTAATAGTAAGATAACTATTAATTGCCACGACTCAGAGATAAACCACCCTTCATATGTTGGGTATAATGGGTATATTCCATGGGCAAATATCGTTATCCAGCCATAGCCAGTCTCTATAATCTGAGGGAAGAAGAATCCTATAAGTCCTGTAAGAAATCCTCCTATAGCAGTTCTCACCCATCTCCTAACCTTAAGTTTCCTAAAACCTTCATGAGTGTAATTAAATACCTTAACATACATTAAGCCGAATAGCGAGCATATAATTCCGAGAATGATATAAAATATTACCTCTATGGGATTACTAAATGAAACAGGCGGAATTTCAAATACATGACTATATCCTGTAAAGTAACCAAATATCGCATATCCTATCGTAGACGCTATAAACGCTGGAATTAAAGCCTCAACTTCAAAATCCCTCTTATATAAAACTTCTATTCCAAATATCGCTCCCCCTAGTGGTGCTTTGAATATGGTTCCTATTCCAGCTCCGATTCCGGTAGCTACAGCAACTCGCCTCTTATAAGTATCAAGCTTAAAAAGATCAGCTAATTTTGAAGCTATTCCAGAGCCTATCTGAGCCATTGGCCCTTCTCTCCCAGCACTACCACCTGAGCCTATCGTAATTGATGATGCTAAAAGCTTAACTAATGGAACTCTTGTTCTAACTTTACCAGCATATCTATGGAAAGCTGCAATTGCAGCATCAGTTCCGTGTCCCTCAGTTTCAGGTGCTAAATTATAGACAATAAGGCCAGAAATTAATCCTCCAATTCCAGTTAAAATAGGTATTAACCACGCCCTTTCAGGAGGAGTAGTTAATCCCCAGCCATTAGAAGGTTCAGGAACTTGATAATTAACAGGTAACTCAAGAAATATATGCATAACTATATCTAATACGTTATAGAATACTAGTGCTACAAGACCTGACGCTATACCTATAATTATAGCGATAACTACTACTTCTTTAAAATAACCTACTTCAGTTACTAATGACCTAACTATCCTCCCTATATCCATACTATCCTCACTATCCTATTGGTGAGTACCCTATAAGTCTAGACTTAAGTTAGTTAATTAATGTAGTATGCGTAAGTAGTATATAAGCCGTTAGTTTCTCCAATATAAGATTAAACATATACGTTTATTCATTAATTTTAAAACTTAGAATTTTTTAAATGATAGTAACTCGCCTAAGCTTACTCTTTCAATATTTACCTCCTCGCCGACTAAAGCCTTTCTTCTCCTATATTCTTCCGCTAAAACTAATTCAATTTCATCCACGGATATAAAGTCTAGCAATTTTGATAACCCTTGAAGAAGAAGTTCACCAGCTTTCTCCTTAGTCTTCTGCTTACTGCTATTAACGCCAATTTCCCATATTTGAATTAGCCTTTCAGCTAAATACTTCTCAACATACTTATTACTATAAGTAAAATCTCCGATAACACACAGTTTAGATGCAATTTCCTCACCTAATCTCTCAACAGCTTTCTCTATTACCGTCGGAGGAATATAATTGGGTTTATCACCTAGTGTCATATCTGTCATATTAAATCCTAATCCTAATAACCCCCCATAAGCGAAGAATGTATATTCAAAATTATTATCTACTAACCATCTTCTAACTCTATCAAGTCCTTTTAACGTAACTACCCCACCTATAATCAGGTGGTATTTATGATGAAATGCATGATAAAGCCTTTTCAACATAGTTTCCATAGTACTACCTGATGCTATAGTATCTGGAATTACAATATATTTTGGGTAAATCTGACGATTTATAATATTTAAATCAGAAACTATCTTAGTCTCTATATCACTCGGATTATATTTAAACCTAGTTTTTATATCTATTTCTCCAAGTGGAATAGTACTTCCTAGAATGTTACATAGTGCTTCATAAACATAATAATATCTTCCTCCCTCTAATATACGAATTACTAATGTATTATCCGCGCTCATGTCTGGATGTACTTTAAGAAGCATTTCCGCAACCTTACTAGCTATTTCCTTAAATATCTCCTGCTGCTCCTCACCATATATAAATGGATCAGAAAATTTTCTTGTAATCCCCTCTGTTAAGAAGATGTATGTATTACTCCATCCAGGATATTCTAAAATCTCCCTCTCCAATTGAAGCCCGTTATTAGTAGAATAAGGCAATTAATATAAGCTTTACTACATCGTATTTTTAAATTTTTCACTCAAGAATCATATTTATAGTTCAACAGCGAATAATTATTGACGTAATAAAATGCCAAGAGTAATTATAAACGTGGATTTATGTAAGGCTTGTGGAATATGCTTAGAATTTTGCCCAGTTAAAATCTTAAAATTTGGTGATAAAGTCAATAGATATGGCTATAGACATGTAGTAGTTACAGATGAGAGTAAATGTGTATTATGTAATAATTGTGTAAGGCTATGTCCAGACTTTGCCATATATGTAATAGAGTAAAGATTAATAATCATAGACTGTAACCTATCTTAACAGCTTTAATGTTTTTCTCTACATCTCCGCCTCTTCTCTTAATCGCCTCAATTAAGTCCTTTAAATTAATCATATTGATATGTCTAATTAAATATCCGAGAGCTATCATGTTCATATTAAGTTTCCTCTCATTAGCTAATCTACTAAATGGCCTCCAAATTACATTTTGAGGTGCTTTTTTAACATAAGCTACTTCATCATCAGCTATAATAACATCAGGCCTTACTTGGTTTAAAATTTTCCATCCAAAATTGTGGAGTATGAGTAGTATATCAGTTTTAAGAGTATATGGATTATACTCTTTATCCTCGCTAATAACAATATTTGACGTTACGGTTCCACCCCTAACTTCAGCACCATATGAATTATGAACTGAAGTATAATATCCTCTCAACATAGCTGCATATCCGAGTAGCCAGCTTAGATATACTACCCCCTGTCCTCCTATACCCACTACTTTAACTACTAACAATTTTCCTCATCCTCTCAATATAAGATGGATTATCTCTATCCGCATATATACCTACAACAATATTACCCTTAACAATTTCATTATATGGATCCTTCACCCTCTTAATACTAACACTCTTTCTCATTAACATCTTAATACACTCCGCAGCCGAAATTCCAAGCCTACTACAAACTCTAGCTGTACACTGCGAGATTACCTCTATAAACCTAAATCCCCTCTTATCTAAAGCATGAATTATACTATCCCTAAGCCTTAAATAATGGCCAACTGTCCATCTAGCCACATAGTTAGCTCCTAACTTATCAACCAACAAACAAGTATCAAATGGAACCTCAATATTACCATAGGGTGTAGTGGTCGTCTTTACGTCGAGAGGAGTAGTCGGAGATACTTGTCCACCCGTCATCCCATAAATCATATTATTTACCATTATGACCAGCAAATCCATGTTTCTCCTAGCTGCATGAATTAGATGATTTCCACCTATACCTATAAGATCGCCATCACCGCTAATTACAATAACTTCAAGCTGGGGATTAGACAATTTAACACCGGTAGCTACCGGTATTGCTCTTCCATGTAATGTATGTATTGAATCAGCATCTATATGCGGACTGGGTATCCACGCTGCACATCCAATTCCACTAACAAAAACTACGTTGTCAAGCCTATCTATACCTTTCATGTCAAATGCTTCAAACATCGCTTTCATTATTATACCATTACCGCAACCAGGACAAAATGCTGTCGGCAATGCCTTCTTACGTATATACCTAATTAGTGGATGCATTATTTCATCACCTTTAAAGAGAAATCATATAGCTCTTCCGGATATATGGGTTCTCCTCCTCCTACCTTATTGTATCCAAATACATTTTCTCTTTCCTTAACCATGTATACATCTAAAATTAATTGACCAAGATTTAACTCTGGAACTATAACTATCTTAGCCTTATTACAAAATTCACCTATTACATCATAGTTTAACGGCCACAACGTATTCAACTTTAAAATTCCCACTTTTAACCTTTTCTCACGTAATTTATAAGCCGCTTCTAAGGTAGGTCTAAAAACAGAGCCATACACGATATATCCTATATCATACCTATCTTCACGAAAATATTCTTTATAAATAAACACATCATCTAATCTACTAACAACCTTTCGCTTAAACCTCGTAACTAACTCTTTATGTACCTTTGGGTCTTGCGTTTTCCTAAATCCCCAGTAGTCGTGTGTCGAACCAGTATATAATACATGAAATCCTCTACCTAATGGGTACATAGGTGTAACATCATATTTATCACCTCCAAATGGAGGCATCTCCGTTGAAGTAGCCCATTTTCTTTCCTTAATCGGTATATCCTCAGTTATATATACAGATTCCCACAAATGGGCAATTAATTCATCAACAACTACTATAACTGGTACTCTAATCTCCTCAGAGAAGTTAAATGCATGTATCATTAAGTAATAGCATTCTTTCACGGATGATGGGCAGAGCACAATAGTATATTGATCGCCATGCCTACCCCATCTAGCCTGCATTATATCTCCTTGACCAGCTTTCGTTGCTTGACCAGTTGCAGGTCCAAGCCTCATAACATTAACAATTACTATTGGAACCTCAACCATAACAGCATATCCTATCCCCTCCTGCATTAAGCTAAAGCCAGGGCCGCTCGTTGCTGTCATAGCTTTAGAGCCAGCGATACTTGCCCCTATAATCATATTAATTGCAGCAATTTCATCCTCGGCCTGAATAAAAACTCCTCCTCTCTTAGGCATCTCTCTAGCCATATATTCCATTAAATCGCTACTAGGAGTTATTGGATACCCAGCGTAGAAATTACATCCAGCCTTAAGAGCCCCTTCAGCCAAAGCAATATTACCAGACCAAAACATCTTAAACATCTCTACAAACGAATAAATCCAATAATAATTTTTAGCTGAGGATATTTATTCGAGAAGCTCCTAAATCTATTTGATGAAAACAATTAAAACTGGTGTTGCTATTAAAAAGGAATTAGCAGATAAATTAGATGAGATAATGAAATACCTACATTTAAAGAGTAGATCTAAAGCAATTTCAGAGGCTATAGAGTTGTATGTTGCTGAGAAAGCAGCGTTAATAGGAGAGGGAACATTAAGCGGAGTTATCCTAATACTCTACGATCACACGGTTAGAGATATAGACCACAAACTTATCCATACTCAACATGACTATCTAGACTTGATTTTATCAAGTACACATATACATTTAGATCCAAAGAGATGTTTAGAGGCGATAATTGTAAGGGGACCTATTAATAAAATCAGAGATCTAATAGGGTCGTTGGCAAGGATAAAGGGAGTATACGCAGTTAGACATGCATTCTTCAAATCCGAATAACTCTCCACTTATCTTTAAAAAACCTCTTATAAACGAAATATAGACAAAGTAATATAATGATGATAATTGTTAAAGCCGTCTCTGTAGATTCAAGAATCATAGATAGTTCACTATATGCAACTCCAACTAGCCAACCGAGTAAGCCTAATATAAAATATCTAGGAATACAACCTATAAATGTCCAAATGGTAAACTCCTTTAAATCTATCCTTAAAATTCCAGCTACGAATGATATTAGGGAAAGTGGAACTACTGGTGCCGCCCTAGATAGAAATAATAATATTGCCCTCTTTCCCCCGCTATAACGTGCATCCTTGGCTGTCTCCTCAATCTCCCTCCAATTAACACCTAAATACTTACCGTATTTCATTATAAATAATTTCCCACCAAAATATCCAATGTAATACCCTAAGTAAGAGCCTAATGTAGCTGCTATCGAGCCGACAAACGCTATTATTACGAAGATAAGCAATAATACTTCAATTATCGACTTATCATATGGTATAAGTATGAATCCGGCTCCCATTGGAATTAATGGAGATGGAATTGGAATAATTATCGATTCTAAAATTACTCCCATGAAAACTCCTATCCAGCCTAAATCTCTAACCCAGCAGATTAGCTGATTGATTAATACCGCTAAAGACATTCTAAATCACTGGTAAATAACTAAATTAACTAGGTGCTATATCTAAAATATGCTCTTACAAACTATATATTACTAATTCACGATTACAATTAAGTCTTAATGGTAAAAAATATGCCTCCCCTACCCCTCTTGATACATACATAAATGTTTCTCCCTGCTTAAAGAGGCCGGATGCATACTTAGAACCATACTTACTCGGTGTCCATAATGGACCTATTACCGGTATGTTTATTTGACCTCCATGAGTGTGTCCTGCAAAAATAATTTTAGCCTTAGGATTTACCCCTATAACATCGGGTGTATGAGATAATAGAATGTCTACATCTCCTATTTTCATTAAGTAATCAAGGGCTATTTCATCAACATCAGAATACCAGTCAATTCCTCCTATACGAATTCCCCTGTAAGATATCGCCTCATTAATAAGAACCTTAATTCCAAAACTTTTATACCGGTCTATTCCATCATAAATAGGGTATTTATCTGAAGCCCAATGCTCATGATTCCCAAGCACAGCGATAGCTGGACTATTAATACTCGAAAATAAATTATCAATTATTTCTAAATGTGGAGTCCATGAATCATAAATATCTCCTGTTAATACCGTTAAATCAGCATCTCGAGATGCTTCACTTACAAGTTTAGCTAAATCCTTTTCCATAAACCCCCATTCATGTAAGTGGGCATCGGTTATATGCATAATACGAATATTATACCCTAAATTTAAATTAACTTCCGTAATATCAGTAAAAATCCTATCATACCATGAATATGTAAGGACAGAGAGAGTAACTATTGAAATACCTAATCCTATAACAAATTTCCTGCGACTAATTTTCATGATAATTTCCTCATAGCTACACTCGCAGCTACAATTAAAGGATCCCATACTGGTGTAAATGGAGGATTGTAAGGTAAATCTAGAGTTGCTAAATCTTCAACAGTCATTTTAGAAGTAATTACCGCAGTCAACGCAAAGACGCGTTCAATAACTCCCTCATAACCCATAAATTGACCGCCTAATACTCTATGTGTATCCAGGTCAAATACTAATCTAACTCTAACCTTTTTAGCTCCAGGATAGTAATGGCTTCTAGTATTATGACTAATATCCACGTACGAAGCATTAAACCCTTCTCTTAATGCTTCATTATATGAAAGTCCAGCTTTACCTATATGTTCATTGAAAAACTTCAGGATTACCGTTCCCACTACTCCTGGAAACTTCATGGTACCTCCTGCGATATTATCTCCAGCAACTCTCCCCATTTTATTTGCAGTTGGAGCTGAAGGAATGTATGCCGGCTTGCCAGTTACCAAATTTATAGTCTCAGTATTATCCCCCGCTGAGTATACATCTTCAACCGATGTCTGCATATACTCATTTGTCTTTATAGCTCCTGTAACGCCAAGTTTAACACCTAATTTCTTAGCAAAATGAGTATTCGGCTTTATACCGATAGATATAAGAACAGAATCAACCTTATACTCTCCCTTATCAGTTACAATCTTACGTACATGATCATCTCCCTCAAATGAAACTACCCTCTCCTCTAAACGTAAGGATATGCCCTTATTCACAATAACGTTATTTAGTACTTCAATAAACTCCCTATCAAACCCCGGAAGGACGTGATCAGACTTTCCAATTAATACGACTTTCTTACCCATTTTAGTAATCGCTTCAGCCATTTCCAATCCTCCAAATCCAACTCCAATTATACCAACAGTATTAGATTTTGTAAGCGCTTTAAAGAATCTCTCACCATCATCTAACGTCCTAATCGTATATATCCCGCTTAAATCTACCCCCTCGGCTCTAGGCTTTAATGATATACCGCCGGTTGCGAGGACTAACTTATCATATTCGACTCTAACCTCTTTTCCAGAATCGAGATCAATAGCTATAACTTGCCTAGATGAATGATCGATATCAACTACTTCATGGCGTGTCCTAACGTCTATTCCACGTTCTCTTCTAAAATAATCAGCTGTATAGTAAATTAATCTATCAAATGAGTCTATTAATCCTTCATATAGGTATGGTAGTCCACATGGTGCATAGGAAACGTATTTACTTCTCTCAAAAACTACAACTTCTAAATCTGGCTTTTTCCTTTTAGCGCGTGCTGCAGCAGCCATTCCAGCAGCCGAACCGCCAATAACCACTACTTTCTCTTTCATTTTCCCTAAGGAAGCTTATAACACTAGTTGAGTATAAAGTGGCATATAGATTAAGTTATCACCAACTAAGTATTATGCTGACTTAGATAATAGCTCCTCTAATATTTTCTTAGCATTATCAAATGTTATCTTCCCTTCCTTAATCATTCTTTCAGCAACCTTATTAATTAATTCACCGGTAGCTCCTGCCATAACCGCTAGATTCCTAGCATGTAACTTCATATGTCCACGTTGTATACCCTCAGTAGATAATGCTCTTAATGCTGCGAAGTTTTGAGCTAATCCGACAGCTCCCATAATTTCAGCTAACTCCTTAGCTGATTTAATACCTAATATCTTTAATGATACCTTAGCTACTGGATGTACTCTAGTAGCTCCTCCAACTGTTCCTACAGGCATTGGCATCTCTAACGTACCAATTAAATTACCATCCTCATCCTTCTCCCAAGTTGAGAGGGGACCATACCACCCAAATCTGGCAGCATAAGAGTGTGCTGCAGCTTCAATAGCTCTATGGTCCTGACATGTTGCTAACGCAACAGCAATTACCCCATTTAATATTCCCTTATTATGAGTCGCCGCCCTATATGGATCAGCGTCGGCGAATGCCCAAGCAGTAATAATTCCATCGACGACTTCCTCACCACCAATATCCTCTTTATAAACCCTAACGTAACTTCTAACTAATCTCTTATCAGCTAAATTTGAAATAATCCGCAGGTACACTCTTCCTTTAGTCAAGTCTTCAATATAATCAGCAACCTTTTCACACATTGAATTTACAGCATTAGCACCCATAGCATCCCTAACATCAACTAAAAGATGAATAACTATCATGGGCCCAACAGTAGAATCTAAAATTCTAACTTCTACATCCTTAGCACCACCACCTAAACTAACCAAAGTAGGATCCTGTTCATTAGCGAGGTCAATAATTTCCTTTTTATGTTCGAGAATTACCATTTTTGCATAATATGGATTAGGCACATCAACTACTTGTATCTGCCCAATCATTATAGGCTCTGTAGCTATGCTAATTATACCCTTATCTCTCCTCATTACTCGTGCGGCATTACTAGCAGCTGCAACAACACTCGGTTCCTCAAGAGCCATGGGAACTATATAATCCCTTCCATTTATCTTAAAATTCACAGCTACAGATAGTGGATATGTTATTCCACCAATAACATTTTCAATCATAATATTCGCTAGATCATCACCTAAATTCCCAGTATTACGGATAATTTTAAGGTCTTCATCGGTTAAACCTGCAAACTCCTTAACTATAGCTAAACGCTCATCAATCGATAGATTATAGAATTTAGGAATTCTAGATGTTTTCACGTTAACACCTCAAAACAAAAGAATACGTACTTATCCGATATAAAACTATTGCTAATTTAACAAATAATTCGTTTAAACACTAAAAGTATCTTTTAGCATCGAGAATTGTCTTTATATAAAAGTCATAATGAATAATAACTCATTTTATTTAATCACTATACTAATAT
>Ga0180302_10000032_pt1 | contig 47325 bp, 43 predicted proteins | sample GuaBasSediGuay17_FD_121794 | JGI IMG/M metagenome (GOLD analysis project Ga0180302, IMG submission 121794) | Subseafloor sediment microbial communities from Guaymas Basin, Gulf of California, Mexico - Guay17, Core 4571-4, 12-15 cm | ecosystem: Environmental > Aquatic > Marine > Hydrothermal... | reverse complement strand
GAGAAGACCAACTTTGCTTCTAAAGTTAGCAGCTACTCTTCATGGACTACCTAGAAAGGCCTTTACCTTGGGATATATAAAGAGGTCCCTTGAGAGTTCAAACGTGACTTACTACACATACTATAGGGGTGTCATAACTAAGTTAGTAATAAAGAGAAATGAAAAACATAACCTAGGTTCATGCATTGATTTAAGCTCTTCAGTTCACACATCTAATTAATGCTTAGTCAAGCTTACATTACGGTGCTCACTTCATGTTATTTTAAGATAAGCAGAAGTTATGCTCTTCAGGAACTCCTTAACACTGTCCCTTATATGCTTTAGACTCATGGTCGCTATCTCCTCTACACTCATTTGATTTTCAAGAGATCTAATGAACTCGTGACCTAAGTAGTAGCCAGTTTGGCTCTTACCCCTTATACTCAACCATGAGCCAAAGAACTCGTTAACTGGTTTACCATGCTCTACTCTCTCCAAGTACTCAGAAGCTAGGAAGCTTAGGTTCTCCCTACACCATTTCAACCAGCTCTCATCAGGGGCTATTCTCCATATTTCTTCATCCAATATCAGATGCTCGCACCTAGTCGCGAACCCTTCGCTGTAGAGTAGAAAGAGGGGATCCTCCTCAAGCTCTTCAAATTCCTTAGGCGAAATGCCTCTTAAGGCCATATGAGCTATGTGAGATAGCTCATGTAATACTAGTCCTTCAAGGTCTCTTTTACTGATCCATCTCAGCTCTGCTATACTCTCTAGTCCTAATAGAACAGCGTAATGCCCGCTATATGTAGTTGCCCAACCAGCCCCACATCCGATTCCAACATATATAACGAAGATTATTCTGAGATCGCATCTCCAAAAATTTCTGAACTTTTCATAGGCACTAGGGATTACATCATGTAGATTACACCAGGCCTTCTCCAAAAGTCGAAGTAAGTTAGGTAGCCTTGAAAACACTCTTTCTTTAGCCACATTCCTCCAGTCGACCTTTAAGTTTTCATAATTTTTAACCTGCAACCTAAAGAGCTCTGGATATCTCGACATATACTCATTTTCCCATAGGTCTAAGAGAGTGTCTGGACTTTTTGCCTTATTTCTCTTCCAGCATTTTTTAAAGTGAGGATAGGTATCAATAATCATTTGGAGGTTGACCTCTATTAATGGACCTCATTGAACTTAATACAGTGATATATCTATATCTCTGACGCTGAAGTCTAAAAACATCGTCTAATCAAGGTCGAAGAGTAACATCCTCATTGAATAAGTACCCTTCTCCTATGATACTACGGTAGATTCTAAAAGCTGTTGACGCATACTTTACGCTTTTCTCACTTAACAAATCTCTAGTAACATAGACGAATATTCTTAAGCTCTCATCAAGTATTAATGCTCCATAACCAGGTGAGTAGGCTATGAATTTCTTGCCCATAATCTCTGGGGTGATAATTAGCTTGTACTCCTTCTCTCTCCACACAAAGTAGGAGAAAGGTCTTAAGACTTCCCCTACTACCACTCGTCTAGGAGCCGGCAATCTTCTTTCAATCTCTGCTAGCGTCTTGGAACTCACAGATGAACTGATTTCTTTAAAGTCTATGAATCTTCTTCCGACTGAGAAAGCCAAGTGTGAGGACGCTAATTCATTCACAACTTTAATGTATAACTCCCTTGAGAACCTCTTAACTGCCTCTAAATACTCACGTCCTAGTCTCAAAGAGTGTTTGCACATCGGGGAACAAGGAACATGATATATGGCCCAGAACTCTACTGGCATGTTCTGATCAAGATTCATCTCTATTATCTTCTCATGGAAGTCATGCCATGCTCTAACAGCTCCTTTTACTATGTAGTTAGTGACACAACAGGTTGGATAACCTAAAATTCTACCTAATTCCTGTTCTATCTTAGGTCTCTTATGAGCAGGCCTTTTAATATAATGGAGTCGGACTAAGTCTAATAATGTGTCAAGGTCCTCAGCCACGTAGATGTCATGAACATCTATGCTATTATCGCTCAATGGCATAACCTTCTTCCATTCATTTAAGCTGAACCTCTTAACGTCAGCATCAAAGTCCCCTAAAAGGACTCGCTCCCATGACCTTCGGTCTAGGTAATTAAGCGAATCGTCCTTAACTATGGCGAAGCCATTGCTAACTCTATACGCTATTGATAAACCTAACAATTTAATGACCTTTAAGAACTCGCCCCATAGCTTTACTTCAACCGATTCTATTATTGAGGAGGGTTTAAGACCGTAATAGGTTGCTAGTAAGGAGCACACATGCTGGGGATGAAGTCTCATAAGTATGTTCAAAGCTTCTTCACTAGGCACTTTAGTCCCTCAATAGGCAGAGGCTAATCCATTTATAAATTTACTCAGTCTTAATTTGCCTAAGGATCTTATTAAGGAGTGGACAACCATTCCCTTTTTTCGAACAGAATCTCTCGTAAAAGTCCTCTCCAATTCTGGACCACTTCTCAACGCTCATGAGGACACATCTTCTACCATTATAAGTTAAAACGTAAAAGCGACAATATTCTCTCTTGTCATGAGAGGCTGTGCTCGATGTTAAGCTCGCCATCATTATTGTTAAATAATCACTGACTTATTTAGCTACCTCTGATAGAGTTGTTTTCCAGAATCACCCTTAATAGGTATTTACTCATAAAATAGAATCATGGATAGTAGTAAGTACAAGGAGCTATTAGAGCTATATAGGAAGAAGTACGGCTCTAATGGTGAAGAAGTACTAAGAATGCACATAAACAGCGTGAGAAGAGAATTGCTCGTAAACGAGCACACGGCCTTGGAGATACTTTATGAAAGAATAATGAGAACAACGAAACTCGAAGTCGAGCGAACGCAAGTTCTCGAAATAGAGCCCGGGTTAAAAATTAACATTAAGTATGATGGCGAGAACTTCGTTATCCTATATTTATCCATAACAGAGTTCATTGAGGACCTTAATCTACTAGGTAAAGCTCTTGATTATATCGAGAATTACATTGGTGAGGTTCTCGCTGTGACGAATAATTTAGGAATAACACCAACGGGTTTTCATGGTGTGAAAGGTTTCGCAATAATATGTAAAAAGAGAAAAATATAAAGTATCTACTAAAATCATGGAATTAATTATCATATTCGCAGAGGCGGACTTGAGCTACTCTAGAGTTAAGGGCTCTGGGGCTAAGCTGTTCTTTGAGTGCTTAGGAGAGCCTCCTACTTAATACGAAATCTCCTAATGTAGTACTTGTACCCCTTATACTCTACTTCCACAATAATCCCTCTCCTTATCAATTCCTTCACTATATCCCAACTAGCTCTATCCTTCTTCAAGAGCTCTCTTACGGCATCTTCCCTCATTGGATGCACCGAAATAATGCTCAGTAAATCCTTAACTACATCTCCTGTATGCCCAAAGTTCACTCCCTCAAAGCCTACAAGAAGCTCGACCTTGTTCCCGAGCCTTCTTTGGAATTCTTGGAAGACGTTATTAACTATTTCCTCCCTAGCTGGCCTCACCCAACTCTCAGCTGGAGGTCTAGTAGGCACTGCAATATAGGCTTTAGCCGGCCTGAGCTTGGAAATAAAGTTAGCTATCTCTTTAGCTTCCTCCTCATAATTAAACCCATCTATCAACATAGTTTCGGTTATGATCACTCCCTTAAACTCTCTGGAAAATTCAATGATACCTTCTAATATCCTGCTTAATTTCAAGGAGGGATGAGGTCTGTTGATTCTTCTCCAAAGCTTCTCGCTCATTGCGTCTACTTTGATAGAGACTAGATCAGCCTTAAGCAAGTCTTCCTTGACATCCTCTCTCCACATCAAAGAGGCATTAGTCAGTACGGCTATAGGAATATTCAGATTCTTTAGCAACTCTATCTCAATTCCTAGGTTAATATCTAACGTAGGCTCTCCGTCTGGAACAAAGGTTATGTAGTCTACTCTGTGCCCTCTTTTTAGAATATCCTCTATTCTTCTCTTAACCTCTTCGTAAACTAGTTGCGGATCATAGAATTTTGCCCTCTTAGCTATCATCACGTTAGTCTTTCCAGCCTGACAATAAATGCAAGAGTAAGTGCAAGTCTTAGCTGGAATGTTGTTGACTCCTAAGCTTCTTCCGAGTCGCCTAGATGGGACAGGACCGAAAGCTATTAACTCATCCACGCATCATTAATCGTGGTCTGCTCTATTAACCTTAGCGTTTGTAGACTTAATTTAGTATAACATTAAAACCTACAGATACTATGAGCTCAATTTTACAGAGGGGTTTTACAGTTAACGAAGAGATTACTGTAGGAAATGTAAGGTATTCTAGCTTTACATTGAAATTCTTGGATAATCTCAACACTCCCTTTAAGGCGAGTCTTTGTCTTGGGGGAATTGTAATATCGAGTGAGCGTTCTAATAACACTTCAACTCCACGGGAGCATAGAGGCTTTAAGTCCAAGAGGAGAGTTCTATCACTATCGTTTAGCAGATACAATTCGAAATTCCCCAAACCCTCCTCGCGCACCTTAGTGTTCTCCTCAATTACCCAACAGTAAAGGCTTAATCCCATGTCCCTAATTCTAATAGCACTAAATCTGGGCATTGTTCCACCATTTTTTGGTTGCCCTGGCTGACCTTTAATGAAGATCTCTAACCCCTCATTAGATATGGGGTCTGTCCACTTCACCGAGTAAAGCTCTAACCCGTAAAACTTCTTTCTCCTTCTCGAGACCTGAAACTCTGTGAACGGATGCCTTTCTAAGAAGCTTCTTACGAAGGAGCCCTTGCCGAAGTAGTACAGCCACATGTCTCCTCTAGGAATAGCAGGGTTACCTAGTATGCCTGGCAAGAAGCCTATTCTAGAATAGAACTTATGTAACCTTCTGTCCAACGGATCACACATTAAGTAAATCACGTTGTATCCAGCTCTGATAGCTCTTTTAATACATTCCTTAACTAAATACGAACCTAATCCCATTCCTCGATAATCTGGATGTACAACTACATTCACTATCTCAGCATAGGGTGGAAAGACAGTATCTAAAATCGCCCTCCCAACGACTTTTCCCTTAAAGTCTAATACAAAGAGCTTACTATAATCATTATTATTTGAGAACTCTATGGACTTAACAACATATTCTTCATTAACTTTCCAACCAGATGAAACATATAGCTTTATCAAGCCCTTAGTGTCGTTCATTGTGGCTTCTCTAACAATTATTGAAGGCGTATTCTCACCAACTCTATTAAACGTGTCTTTAAAGACAATGCTAGGCTTTCTCATAAAGCTGACTAAGTGCAGGAAATAATATATCTCTTAATAAATAGTAGCTAAGAGACAAGCCAGTTAGGCACGAACTAGAGGTATGGATTTATGAACTCACTATCAGTTCAATACGAGATAACAGCAAAATTAGACCTCAAGGAACGCTCTCTTTTGGGATTTGAGTCGGTGAAGCTACTCAATCCATACAAGAAGCCGATTAAGGATTTAACAGTATGTTACAGATTACCTCCCATTAATTGTCGGAAGAGGTTGAGTGTAGAGTTGGACGAAGAGAAGTTCCCCTTAACATGCATTGAAGAGACTAGACTTGAATTTGAGAAGTATTTCCTAATAAAATTACCAACAGAACTACAGCCGAATGAAGAGCTCGAATTAACCTTTAACTTCTCCGGAAAATTACCTACTCCCAAGAGGGGTCTGATTTACCTTAGAGACTTCTGGTATCCTAAGCTCATTCTCAATGGATTCTATGTCAGTTCCTATGAGGTTAAAGTAGTGGTGCCTGAAGAGTGCTTTGTAGCCTCCTCCGGTGTTGAAATCAAGGTTAAAAATATTGAAGAGGGACTAAAGGAGTGCTCTTCTAAAGTTGAGAAAGCTTGGAGGTTTGGAATGGTACTGGGAGACGAGATGCGGTATGTAGAGGAAAGAGTCAAAGGAGTGCTAGTGAGGTCCTATTATATCTCTGAGACAGAGAAGTGGGGCGAAATTCTGCTAAACAATGCATGTGATGTCATCGAGTTCTATCAAAACGAGTTCGGCTTCTATCCTCATGAGACTCTAAATGTGATTCCAGGCTATAAAGGACCCACTGGAGGTTTTCCACTAGCAACTAACGTTGTGGCGATTCACGACTTAGAAAAGCTGGGTAGGAAAGCATTAGAATTCTCTAAGTGGATAGTAGCTCATGAAATAGGGCATATGTACTGGGGACACTATGTCCTTCCATATAGCTTAGAGTTCCCCTCTTGGCTTTGGATAGGCTTAGGGATATACATGGATAGGCACTACTCCGAAGCTAAGGGGCTTAGTTTAAAGAGATACCGAAGAGGGGAGGAGTGGAGCTTCATTCAGAGGTACTTAGATGGCTTGAAGAAGGGATATGACACGACTATGGTGCAACCTCCTGAAAAGCTTATGAGAGCTGATTTCGACTGGAATAACGTCATAGTTCACGGGAAGGGTTATGCAGTAATATCAATGTTAGAACAACTATTAGGCAAAGACGTCTTCAGGAGAGTTCATGATGAAGGGCTCAAGAGGTACGCCTATAGGGAGATGAGCTGCGAAGACTTTAAGAGACTATGTGAAGAGATTAGTGGAGAGGACTTAGGATGGTTTTTCTATCAATGGTTGTACACTAACAGATTCCTCTCTTACAGAATAGTTCGAGTAGAAAGATCTACAGTTAATAATATACACAAAACTAAAGTTGTAGTCGAGAGGGTAGGTAGTGCTTTAATGTCAATACCAGTAGTCGTGACTCTCGAGAATGATGAGAGAGCAGTTAAGTGGACTGACAGAAGGCTGAGAATTAATAAGTTGATGTTCGAGACTACATCTCCGGTCAAAGAAGTTGAGTTAGATCCTGAGGGAGTCTTCCCATTGTTAGATCCAAAGGACATACCAGAAGAGTTGATAATAGCAGAAATTTACAGAAATTTCAACGAACATAATTTCTCAGCCATGGCTAGCTTATACGAATTAGCCTTAGAAAAAGAAATTAAGGATCCTCACGCCTGGTTTCAGCTTGGCCTCAGCTTATATGATGTCGAGAGATATCAAGAATCTATTGAGTCCTTCAAGAGAGTCATAAGAATTCTAAAGGATGACCCAAAGGAACCGTGGGTAGCTTGGAGTTATATTTGGATAGGGCATGTCCTTGACATATTAAGGAGAAGAGAAGAGGCTATCGAAATGTACCAAAAGGCTATCAATACAAAGAGCAAGATAATGTTTCAGTTTGCACAATATAATATAGGACCTATAGACGCTATCACTTGGGCTAAAGAAAGGATAAAGGAGCCATTTACGAGAACTAAGAGAGCCTATGTTTGACTCAACTTAAACTAATTTCTTTTAAGACTAGAGGCTCTTTATGGTTGGGGCAAACTTAAAAACATGTTGGTGTCATAAGGTTTACTAAGACGAATAACATTATCAGGGGTGTCACTTATGCATCTCCTGCTATTTGCTAAAATGTTTCAAGAGCTACCTCTCTTAAAATTCGCCGAGGTTGCAGCGAGCATGGGCTTTGATGGTGTTGATCTAACAGTGAGGCCAGGAGGTTATATTCTTCCAGAAGAAGTTGAAAAGAAATTACCTAGAGCTGTAGAGATTTTCGAATCTAAAGGTCTCTCAACTCCAATGATAACTACTTCCATAACAAGTTCTAGTGAGCCTTACGCTCAGGAGATTTTCAAAACGGCATCTAATTGTGGAATAAAGTATCTAAAGCTTGGATATTGGAGATACAAGGGTTTTGGTTCTCTCATGAGTCAAATAGCAGAGGTTCGTGAGGAGCTTAAGAGAATTCAGAGATTGAGTGAAGAGTATGGCGTAACAGCCGTCGTACATACTCACTCTGGAATGTGCCTGACTGCCGAGCCGATAGTCATGTGGATGATCATCAAAGATTTTGATCCGGACTTCATCGGAGCATATATAGATCCTGGACACATGGCAGTAGAAGGTGGACTTGCTGGCTGGCTTATGGGAATGGATATACTAGCTGATTACGTACGCGTAGTAGCCGTTAAGGACTTCGGCTGGTTTAAAGAAAAGGGATCATGGAAGGCTAAGATAGTTCCCTTAGGTGAGGGGTTAGTCCCTTGGAGGAAGGTATTCGAGATTCTGAAAATTATAGGCTTTAAGGGCCCTATATCCATACATTGTGAGTACAAGGGCTTAACTATAAAACAGCTTATAAAGCAAGCGAACAAGGATTTAGAATATGTCAGAAAAATCTTACATTCTCTCAAGAGCTCGTGATCATAAAGGGAAAATTAAGGAGTATACATTAAATATATTATTAACCATACATAGCATGGACAGCACATGTAGATACGCTAAGGGTTTATGTCTATGAGTCAATTCAATAGGTTTGCTAGTGAGTTACCCATATGATATGGATAACATCACCTCTAGAACCGCCTTGCATACAGATACTAAGCTAAATAGTCCATTGGCCTCAAATTCACCATAGAATATATGCTTCGCATGACGCTTTCTGATTTTATTAGAGAGTACGTCTCCTAAATAGTAGCGCATCATAAACATGAAGAGCTTTAGAGGGAGTGTAGGCATGATAAGCATTGAATTTCTGAAAATGAGATCTATAAGGAGGTCACATACGAAGAAGTCACACTCTTCACTCTTCAACAATCTCAGGTTTTCTAACAATTATGAGAACTACAATGCAATCTATTAAAACCAAAATAGCTGAGAGTACGAAAGCTGTCACTGGGTCTAAGGAGTAAATATATCCAAATACAAGACTTCCCCAACTCCAACCAACATAACCACTAAGTTCGTATAAGGCATTTACTCTCCCTCTATACTCTCGCTTAACTGAGTCAGCTATCCACGCGCTTATAGCTGGAAAATAGAAGTTATATGATGCATAAAATAGTATCAAGCTTAACGCGATACCATACCTCCCAAAGGAGAGGAATAACGAATAAGACATGATCGCTAATACGTCCCCTATAAAGGCTGAGATATTCCTGGGAATTTTGTCAAGGAAAGGGAGTAGCAGGAATCCCAATAAGCTTGAGAGTATAGTTGCAACAGAATCATACAACCCCCATTCGCTCATGGTGACATTGATATATTCCTTAGCGTAAACGACACGATAATTTATGAAGACCACGACAGAGGGACTCGATATTAGCATGGGTAGTACTAACACTACAACTAGATTAAGCGGCACATTCTTCAGAAAACTAAACACATCTGTATAGGAATTCATTACCAATTCTCTTAGAGATCCTTGCAACACTCTTTTCTTTTCTGTTAAAGTTTCAGTTAAGAAGCGGTATCTAAGAAATGCTGCGAGTAGGCTAGTGAAACCACCGATAGCGTAAGCTACTCTCATCCCCATAATGCCGTAACTGTCTATCAATAATCCTCCTATAAAGGGTAGAATGAACCAAGGAATGCCAGGAATTATAGATGTCAGTAAAGCTCCCCCAGCTCTCATCTCCGATGGGAGGGAATCCATCAGTATCGTTGTTAGTGCGGGAGTGTAAAAGCGTAGAGCGGAGGCAACACAGTGCACTATGAGGAGCATTTTCCAATTAATCGAGAGAGCATAAAGAATGTTAAGTAATGAGATGATCCACGTGAAGGTTACAATTACTCTGCGCCTACCGATGTAGTCAATGAAGTATCCACTTGGAATTAAGAAAATCATGGACGATAGAGCACTTAACGAGTTAAGTAGACCTATGTGAAAGTCACTGCCTCCTAGCGCCTTGACATATATGGAAAAGTACGGTCTTGAAATGGCGTATCCTATGCTTAATAGAAGCCATGAGAACATCAACACCCCAACATTGTCCTTAAACAATAGCTTCAAGCTAGTCTTAGGCACTTCAGTCACCTAAAAGAGTCCGGTAGAATATATTACATTCAAGCTAATAAGTTCTGTCGCAACTTCTTCAGCGAAAAAGTTTAACTACTATTCTTGTGGAATGCGAATTATGAGTTCCTCTAACTTAAGGGAGTTAGTTAAGAAATATTACTCAGAACTAGGTATGAAAGAGTGGAGAAGGCTAATTAAAGATCCATACCATAGGTTAGAGTTCAATACGACTATGTACTTCTTAAAGAAGTACCTCCCTAAGAAAGGCCTAATCTTAGACGCTGGTGGTGGTCCTGGAAGGTACACGATCGAGTTAGCAAGATTAGGGTACGAAGTCATACTACTCGACTTAACGCCGAAACTGCTTGAGATAGCAAAGGGAAAGATAAAGAGAGCCAGGGTTAGAGATAAAGTGAGGGGAATTCTAGAGGGGACAATCGAAGACCTTTCTATGTTCAGGGACAATATATTTGATGCTGTTCTCTGTTTAGGAGGAGCCCTATCCCATGTAGTAGACAAAAGACAAAGAGAGAAGGCTATCGATGAATTAATAAGGGTCGCAAAGGAAGGAGCACCGATATTCATATCAGTCATCGGGAGACTGGCCGTCTTAATAAGCGAATTGGTGAATTTCCCGGAGGAAATAGAAATAGAGGATATATTCAGAAGAGTTAGAGATACCGGTGACTATTATGGAGAGTTAGGCTTTGCTCCATCTCACTTCTACCTACCAGAAGAATTGGAATCATCCCTCAAGAGGAGAGGGGTGGAGATTATCGAGATGGTCGGCCTAGAGGGGTTAGCATCACAACATCGAAAAGAGACCAATAGGCTCTTTAGGAAGTATCCTAAGGCGTGGGAAATATGGTGGGAGACCCACTTAAAAACATGTACACATCCATGTGTAGTTGGCATCAGCGAACATTTCTTAATTATTTGTAGAAAGCTAGGTTATTAACATATAAAGAAAACCAACTTTCAGGAATTCTAGGCCGAATTTTATTAAAAGAATCGCTACTTATCAAGATTAAGCCCATCTTTCATAATAGGGCTTAAGCGCTTTTAGAATGTCCTTATATATACTATAATAACGTGTATATACTTCACGATGAACGCTAGGATTGAAAGTTCTAAGCCCCCATTCTAAACTTTTTAATGCCTCTTCGATCGTTTTGAAAACACCGCTCCCAACAAGTGCGGTTAATGCAGCACCTAATATTGTCATTTCACTAAATCGGGTCACTAAGATCGGTAATCCAGTTACGTCGGCTCTTATTTGGTTCCATAATATGTTCTTAGAACCTCCACCAACAACTCTCACCCCTTTAGCCTTAATATTGAAGGCTCGCTCAAGTACTTCAATGGCTAGTCTAAATTGGTATGAGAGTCCTTCGAGTGCTGCTCGATAAATGTGCCCTCTAGTTACACTAAGGTTCAAACCTAATAAAGTACCTTGAGTCTTATACTTCCTAGTAGGACCTGAGTCACTTACAAAACTGGGTATCATCATTACTCCTTGAGAGCCAGGAGGTACTTCTGAAGCCTCTTGTATCATTACTTCGTATTCTCTTCTCTTGAGTTCTGGATAAAATCTTTCTCTGATCCATTCTAGTACAGCAGATGCTATCATTAATAATTGAGGATTCCATAACCCTGGCTGGACGTCAGCCTCTATTATGACCCCTTCCTCGAAGGCTATCCTGTTTGCCTCATATCTATCAAGGCGTAATGCAAGTATCTCCCATGTGCCACTTGAAAGTATTAACTCATCTTTCTCTGCTCCTGCTGCCATTATTGCGAATTGTGTATCATGTCCTCCTACTACTACTGGGAGACCCTCTTTGAGCCCAGTCTCTTTATGAGCTTCAGGAGTAACATACCCTAAAACTTCTCCTGGCTCCCTCCAATCGGGAAAGAACCCGGGATCTAGCTCAGCTAATGAGAGCATTTTATAAGACCAGTCCCTCTTCGCTAAATCCATAGCCATCATTGTTGAAGCACTCGTAGGGTCAATATGGAATTCACCACTAAGTCTATGTACTATCAATCCTGGCATCATAAGCCATGTATAAGCCTCTTCCAAGGCCCTTGGAACGTATCTTCTTATCCACATTAGCTTAAGAAGAGTATTGAAAGATATTATTTGATATCCGGTTATCCTGAAGATCTCCCACGGGTCTATTAGTTTCGGCAATTCGTTTGCTATTTCTTTAGTTCTAGGACATTGCCATGATATCGCTGGATATGCGAGACTTCCATTCCGCTTGACAAGGGCTCCATCAGCTCCCCACGTAGTTACTGTTACTGCAAGAATATGATATTTATCGCCTACTCTTGATATTACGTTATGGCACAGAATGCAGAGTTTTCGCCATATTTCATCAACGTCCCATATGAGCCAGCCAGGCCTACCATCGGGTTGAGGTATCGGACCATTAGGTAAGTTGGCTTGAGCTACTATCTGTCCAGAAGAACTTACAGCTGCGACCCTAAGGTTTGTAGAACCACAATCAAAAACGATGACAGCTTCTTCTTTCATGTAAAGTTTTAAGTATTGTGAAATTTTAAATTATTAACGCCATTCCCCGCTAAGATTAATATTATGAGGTGATTTCCATAACTAAACCTAAAGCTGGGTTAATTCCAGTTGCACAGCCGTATTACCTAGCTGAGTGGTGTAAGATAGCTCCAATTGAGCCGTTAATAGAAAGGGCAACTAAAGCCCTTGAAAAGGCAGGAATAGAAGTTGTATCATTCGGTACCAAATATTTCCTAACTGAAAGAGATAGCACTGATGCCGCAGAAGAACTAATGAAAAAGGGAGTTGATGCTTTAATATTCTTAGTAACTACTTGGATACTCACTGATCAAGTATTAGACCCAATACAGAGAACTAGGCTTCCCTTCGTTTTATGGGCTATTCCAGAAACCATACGTTCTTCTATTGTCGGTGGCTCTGTAGTTAAAGGTGCTCTTGATAACATGGGAATAACTAACTATAAGTGGGTAGTGGGACTTCCTGAAGATGAAGAGACCATTAAGTCCATAAGGGCATTCATAAGAGCGGCATGTACTCACAAGTTACTAAGACATAGTAAGATGGGCGTTATAGGATATACTACAATGCAAATGTACACGGCTGATGTGGATTTCGCTGAAGTCAAAAAGATCTTTGGAATTTCCATAACACATTTCGACTCTGATGAGCTAATTAGAGAAATAGAAAAAATACCTGATAAAGAGGCTGAGAAAGTCTACGAAAGAATAACTAAGGAATTCAAGAGAGTTGAACCTTCAAAGAAGTTCATGTTGAAGGCAATAAAAGAATACTTAGCTATAAAGAAAATGGCTAAGGAAAATGGTCTACAGTTAATAGGAGCTAAATGTCATCCCTCACCCTTAGTCGAATATGGGATGCTACCATGTTTAGCTAATACCTTGATAAACGACGAAGGAGGAATAGTTTTTGTATGCGAGAATGATTTAAATGCCGCTCTTACCATGCTCATAGAGCATTACCTTACTGGTCAACCCACGATCTTAGCAGACTTGGGTAAAATTGACAGGAAGAAGAACACTATAAAGCTGTTCAACTGTGGCTCAGCTGCCTCCTGGTTTGCTGGGGGTCCTCAAAACGTGTCTTTAGTTCATCAATTTGAATGGGTAGGTAAAGGTGTGGCTTCCGATTTTATTTTCAAACCAGGCAGAGTCACTATAGCTAGATTAGGTAAGGTCAATGGATGCTATGTCATGCATATAGCTACTGGAGAGGTCATACCTACTGAGAAAGAAGTACCCCGCTGGCCTGAAGGTGAGATAAGGCTCGATGGTTCTGTGGATGAGTTCGTAAAGAACGTCTTAGCGAATCACTATCACATAGTTTATGAAGACATAAAAGAAGAGCTAGTAGATCTCTGTAGACTACTAGGCATTAAGTCTATAGTTACGTAGTTCTTAGTGTGCTAATCTAGCTTGTTTTATTTAATAAATGTTCGTTATCAAAAAGAACTTCTGTTTGATGATATCTGTTGTAGAAAGAAGTAGCGGGCCCGCCGGGATTCGAACCCGAGACCGGTGGCTATCCTAGGCTCGTGGCCCTAGAAGGCCACCGCTCTATCCTAGCTGAGCTACGGGCCCACTCGAACTTTATAGTGTATTGGGTATTATTAATTTTTCCCAGAGGCATAAATGCTTTGAGATTACGCTGAATATCTCTTTTAAGCATTTTCCTTCAATCTCGTAACAAAGAGTTCATGCAAGTATCGAAAGGCTAATCTCATCTAATAACAAGTCTAGATATTACCAGCTATAGATTAATAGGAAAGGTTTATTATAGAAGTCTCGGGAACATGAAGGAGACGCTCAGTCTTAGAAAAGAAGTTTATGAGCTGCTAAATAGGCTAATAAATTCAGAGTACGATAGTGAGTTAAATCTGACTGTAACCCTAACTGAGAAGCTCTTGAATGAAGTTGAAAGTCTCTTAAAGAGCCCGAGTGAGCTGCCTCCTGGGGATATTAGCTTCCTCTACTCAACCCTCTCAACTCTTTTCATAGAGCTCGGTCAGTACCGCTTTGAGTTGTGTGATAGTCATACTGACCTCTGGCTCAACCTGAGGAAAAGCGCTGTGGAACTTTTAGAGTATTTATTTAGGAGAAGCGAACTGAAGGAGTTACAAGAGGAGTTGTTGGACTACATACTCCCATATTTCAGTGAAGGACTTGGCTCTAATTACTCATTTAGAGTCCTCACAGCGAACAATGCTACCGAAGACCTTTACTCCTTAAAGTTTAAGACAAGGAATGAAGACTTGTTGCGATTCTTAGAGAGAGCCTATACGAATAAATACCCTAGATTTGGAACAGGTGGAATAAGAGGACTTTGGAATAAAGAGATAAACTCCAGGAAAGTCAAGTATGTGGTTCAAGCGATAATCGACTACGTTACCAGGGCTGGAATAAAAGAGAAGCTCTTCATTGTTAGCTATGATGGTAGGCTCTACGCTCGTAGAGTAGCTAACTGGGTCAAAAAGGTTATACTGACTAATGGCTATGATGTCTACTTCACCAAGGAAGACTCCCCGACTCCGGCTCTGAACTTTTATGCCATAGAGGTCTTCAAGAATAGGCTAGCTGGCATAATAAACTGCACCTCAAGCCACAACCCCTATGAATGGCATGGGGTTAAGTTCACATTACCGTCAGGTAAGCCAGCGCCAACTGAAGTAACTAACTGGATAGGGGCTAGAGCTAATCAGCTTCAACTAGTTGAATGGAAGGTAAGTAGAGGGATCACAGGAAAGGTTACTCTATTCTCTCCAAGAGGCGAGTACTGTGAGTGGATTCTCAGCAAGCTTGATAGGCTTAAAATTAGGGAGTTCTTTAAGGACAAGCTCATAGTAATCGACGAGATGTATAGCTCAGGGAGAGGTTATCTACCACAAATATTGAGCTCCATAGGGCTTAAGAGAGGTGAGAATTTCATCACTATACACTCTAAGCGCTCTCCTACATTTGAGGGACTCTACTATGCAAATCCTGAAGAGCCCTACATAAGCGAACTAAAAGAAGTAGTTAAGGAGAAGGGAGCAATTCTAGGACTAGCCATGGATGCTGACGCAGACAGGTTCGGCATAATTGATGAAAACGGGGAGTATGTTCACCCGAATAAAGTTCTGATTCTGCTAATTCGCTACTTTCTCAAGGAGAAGTATTCAAAAGAAGCTAAGAAAATGAAGGTCATAAAGACCGTGACTACAGCCAGGCTAATAGACGAGCTCATTATAAGAGATAAAGTCATGCTAAGCAAAGTTTTCATGCCAAGTCCTCAAGCTGTACCCATATACATGGAGAGCCCCTACTATTCGATTAAGGTAGGGAGTAAGGATTACTTCAAAGGTCTTCCAACTTACACAGTAGATGTCGGGATAAAGAATTTGATCGATGCCATGGAATATGATGAGTTTTATAGGAGGACTAGCAAGGTAGAGGAAAGAGAGCATGATAAGATGTATAAAGTCTGGAAGGAGTATCGAGACAATATAGTAATAGCAGGGGAAGAAAGTGGTGGACTCACTACACGAGGCCACCTACTAGATAAGGATGGTATATGGGCTGACTTGATGGTAATGGAGATGATGGCTACACTGAGGAAGCCATTAGGAGAGCTATGGGGAGAGCTCGTAGAGGAGCTGGGAAAGGAGTGCTTCTTTAAGCGAATAGACTTAGAAGGACCGACTAAGGCCAAGGAGTTGATAATTAAGAATTACTTAGAGCGTTATCGAGAGGAGATAGCAGGACAGAAAATACTCTATCTTGGAGGTATAGAGGGTTATATGGCAGAAGTAGAGCTCAGAGGGAATAATGGATGGAGTCGTCTAATAGTCAGGGCTTCTGGGACAGAGCCATTAATTAGAGTTTACGTAGAGAGTGAAAGTCTTGATGTAATGCATGTACTATTTGATCAGGTGATTAATGACTTTATTGAGATATGTGAAGGGTTAATAGTCCAATGCAGAAATCCTTGGAAGCTAGCTACTCTTCTATCCTTAACCCCACCATTCCCCAGACTAATTAATACTGTCGAAGGAATGAATAGAGATTTGAGAAGAAAAGCTATCAAGCACTTGAAGAAGCTTATAGATATTCTTGACTATCGAAACAGGATGAAAGCGATAACATGGCTAGCAATTCTAGAGTCCAGCTTTCCGATGTACGAGCTAAGGTAGATTTAACGGAAATTCTATTAATTTAAAAAGAAGTTTATTTAGGCTAATAGGGCTCGTGGTAAGTATGAGTTAGCTGTCTCTCCTTCTCAAAGGCCTCTTTAAGCACTTCGTAGTTCTTCTTGACTTTTTCGTACTCGTCTTTAAGCCGCTTAAGCTCCTTTATTAAATAGTCTGGATCCTCGAGAGCCTGATAGAGTACTGATCCTTCAGCATGCTTAGTTATAGGTAATCTTAATAGATAGCAGATCGTGGGGACTATGTCGGTGAGCCAACAGTTCCTCTCCATCACGTAGCCCTTCTTAACTCCAGGTCCGTGAAGTATTAGTAGCCCCCTCAAATCTCCTATGCCATATTTAGCTGTTGGCAAGTAAGGACCGTGCTGTCCTCCAAAGTCTGGGTTAAAGGCGAAGACTATGTCTCCTATCCTATCACCATATAAACCTAGAACTCTGGCATCTTCCTTTTTGATAGCAAATAGTATAGGCTTCTTCCCAGTTTCAGGGTCTATGTACTCATAGAGTGCTTTAATAGTCTCTTCCCTAACCTTCTCATAATCTTTTGGATCCACTATACCGTGAGGGTCTCTTCCCTTCAGATTCACATAGATGTAGACAGAGCGTTGAGGAACAACCTTGCTTTTACTGAGGTCGATAACCCTCCTACCAGTTTTTGGATCCTCCTTGAAATATAGCAATCCGGCTTTACTGAGGATCTCGGCTACACTAAACCTCTTAGTCGTGGGCTTAGCTCCATGGTCTGACGTTATTACTGTGAGAGTTCTCTCTCCAGCTGCACTTAATATCCTGCCCACGGCTCTATCTATGCTCTGGTAGAACTTGAGCTCAGCTTCCTGGTATAGCTTCACTTTACTCTTATCCTTGGCCGTAGTTGGGTCTATTTCGCTTGAGAACATGTGGTACGCCCAATCAGGACAGTGCATATGCATGAAGAACAAGTCCCACTTCTTGTTCTTGAGCAAGTATGAAGCAGTTTCTGAGAGCCACCTATGCTCCATGTCGACGCATTCAAGCCAAGTATCTATATCAATCCAGCCCAAATTGTAAGCCTCAAAAGCTCCATGGGCTGCTATTGGAAATACATTATCTGAAAGAGGTAGCTCCTCGGCTAGTGAAGAGGGGTGAGCTGGGAGACCTCGTGCATCTACAGACGATATCGGAGTTACAAATAATTTCAACCTCTTACCGTCCTTAGATAGCTCTAACAGCTTGACCCTGAACGCGGCTTTCATCTTACCGTTCTCGGTTTCAAATACATCAACAATTACATTGCTCCACTCACCAACCCTTAATTTAACGAAGGCCTGTTTAGCGTCCTTTTCAAGTGAGAGGATTACTGTATCAAACTCCTTTCCATTTGAACTTTGAACTAGCAGGTACCAGACTTTCTCCTCAACCTTGAACTTAGGCCTTCTGTACTGGAGGACTAACTCGGCCTCTAAGCTATGTTTAGTAGTATCAACATTCTTCCAACCCTTAGCTACGTCAAGTTCTACCTTAGACGCTAAGGGGTACTCTTCTGTTGAAAAGAGCAAGGAATCTGAGAGGGCTATCCTGAATGCCTCACCTTTAGGTATCCCAATCCTCCACTCATTAATTGAAAGTCCAGCTCCCCCTATCTGAATTAAACTTTCAGAGGTAGGTGGCCAAGTTGTCGGCCAGTTCATGACTATAGCTCTTTTCCCTACTTTTTCCGCAGCCTGCCATATATATTCAGCTTGACAGTCCCTAGAGTCAAAAGCTGGGTAAGTCTCAGTTAATGGCATCCCTGGCTTGTGCATGTTAAAGCATGTAATTCCATGAGTTCCAATCCATGCGCCAGTTACTATAGTGGTCCAATTAGGAGGAGTGATTGTAGGCAGTGGAACTAGACAATGTTTAGCATAAACTCCATTTTCGATCAACTTCCTAAATGTGGGTAGCAGTCCAGCCTTCGCATACTCGTAAAGTCTTGGAGGTATCGGAGCATCAAGCCCTAGCACAACAGCTTTCTCAGGTAATTCCATAACATCACACCTAATGGATTTAATGGGAGTTTATCATAAAAAACTTTAACTAGACTTACGACTCTCCTTAAGTTCATCGATGTTGTCTAAAACCTTTTCAATAGCGGCTAAGTAGTCATTAATGTCATCCTTCGATAACTCAGAATGTATTCTAAACCATAGAGCTCTTTTATAGCACAACTCTTCAGTTACCGGACATATCCCGTCGCTATAGTCAACTTGCCCCTTATAAAAGGGACAGGTGAAGGGACAACCTTTACTTCTCGCTAGTTTCTCCCTATACAAAGGATTGGCGTACAGAGGTGCCAGATAGCCTTCACTAACAAGCGCCCCTTCAGCCTTAACAGCTTCAACGAATAAGCTTCTAGGAATTCCCACCTGTTCTTCGAAGTATTTGCTACAGTATACATGGTAGACGTGATATGCATAATCGGGGACATACGGAGGCTCTATTCCCAATATCTTCTTCAGTCCATGATTAAGTACCTCAGCTAGCTCTCTTCTCTTCTTATTATTTCTATCAAGCTTAGCGAGTTGCACTAAACCTATAGCTGCTTGAAGCTCCGTCATCCTGTAATTAAAGCCTAACATGTTCACTAAAGGCCACTTCCTCTTTGGTTTCCTCATATACTCAACTAACCCTCTTACTTCACAGTGATCTCGCAACATTCTAATCCTTTCAGCCAACTCATCGTCGTTAGTTGTCACCATACCTCCTTCACCGGTCATCATGTTCTTGCTCTCATAGAAGCTAAATGTACCTACATGCCCTATTGAGCCAACAACTTTCCCTCTATACTTAGCACCATGTGCCTGTGCACAGTCCTCGATTACGTAGAGATCATGCTCTTCAGCAAACTTCATAACCTTATTCATGTCCGCAGGTAATCCAAATAGGTGAACCACTATCATTGCCTTAGTGTTCTCACTAACTTTTCTCTCAGCGTCTCCAAGGTCTAGGTTGTAAGTTAAGGAGTCGACGTCTACAAACACTGGTATGGCGTTTTGCATTAGAATAGCAGTAGCTGATGAGGTAAAGGTATATGCAGGGACTAGAACTTCATCTCCTGGTCCAATGCCGAGAGCAGCTAGTGCTATATGAAGTGCAGCAGTTCCCGAGCTAACTGCTATTGCGTGATTAACACCAATGTATCTGGCGAATTCTTCTTCAAACTCCTTTGTTTTATTCCCTCCTCTTGAGGATAGCACACCAGCTTTGAGGACTTCGATCACAGCGTTAATCTCATCATCCGTTATCCTGGGATATGAAGGATAAGGCTTACTCTTCAAATCTCTGACAGGGGGCCCACCAAGTATTGCCAACTTTGGCATTATTCATACCCTCTATTTGCCCTAAGTCTCAAGTAACATTCCATGAATTTACTAATTAACTTTAACGTGAATATATTTCCCAACAGAGGATACACGCGCTAGTAATAATCGGTCGCTTATGGAGATTCCTATTCTATGAATTCGTAGAGCGTCACTTAGACCTAGACGCTCGTACTTACTGTGTAACTATCTTCCTTAAACTCTTATTGTATGGAGGATATGCTATACCCTTCTCTGTAATCACGCCGGCTACAAGACTAGGCGGGGTTATATCAAAAGCATAGTAGAGGGCATCAACTCCATCAGGTGCTATTCTTTTACCAAAGATGAACAATACTTCATCTCCTGGCCTTCTCTCGATAATGACATCATCTATCGAGGATTTTAGGTCTATGGTACTAGTAGGAGCAGCTACATAAAGTGGAAAGCCTCTCTCCTTAGCAACTAAAGCTAGTAAGTATGTTCCTATTTTATTAACTACATGTCCATCCTTGGTTACTCTATCGGCTCCTACAAGAGCTATATTGATTTTCTCTTTAAGTGAGACGATTCCTATTTGATTATCAGTGACTATCCTAACTGGTACTCCAGCCATCTTTAACTCAAAGGCCGTAAGCCTAGCTCCTTGAAGGTAAGGTCTAGTCTCCATAACTATCACATTGACTAGCTTTCCTTTCTCCTTAGCAATATAGACAGGGGCTGTCGCTGTTCCATAATACACAGTCGCTAAGGAGCCTGCATTACATATTGTTATTACAGTATCTCCATCATCTAATAGTTTCTCACCATATTCCCCTATCTTTCTATTACACTCTATATCCTCTTTCCAAATATTGAGGGCTTCTTTCATTACAAGTTTCTTTAACTCTTCTACATCTGTAGCCGAATAAACTACTCTCATAACCCTATCAATAGCCCAAAAGAGATTAATTGCTGTAGGTCTAGTGCTTCTCAACTCACTGGCAACTCTCTTCATATATTCTACGGCCCTTTCCAAGTCCTCATCTTCTATTTTAGTAGCCGCGAGTGCTAAGGCAAGAGCGGCCGCAACTCCTATTGCAGGAGCTCCTCTAATTTCCATTGTTTTTATGGCTCTGGCAACTCTTCTATAATCATCAGTTACTATATACTCAAGCTCATAGGGCAGCTTTAACTGATTTATCAATTTAACCTTACCATTAACCCACTCTATAGTCTTTGGAACACCAATCGACATCTGATCACCTATTCTAAGCTTATTTCTTTCTTTAACATTAAGGGTTTTGTATAATTTAGAGTTATATGATAATAGGCACTCTAACATCATTAAACACATCATTCATCGCTGGTAGCTTCATCATCTTTAAAATCTCTAAATATTTTAAGTGAATCGATAAAATAATGAACGAGAATAGTACTCTTGAGGTGGCTTCATGAATAAGGTGAGGGTAGGAGTTATAGGTGTCGGAATTCAAGGTTCACTCCATGCCTGGATCTATTCAACGTTACCGGACGCTGAACTAATAGCTGTCTGTGATTTGAATCGTGTACGAGCAGAGCAGGTAGCGAAGAAATATGGAGCTAAAGAGATTTACACTGATTATCGCGAGATGTTAGAGAAAGCTAAAATAGACGCTGTATCTATAACGCTTCCAGATTTTCTTCATAAAGATGCCACCCTGTATGCAATAGATTTAGGAAAACATGTCTTGGTAGAGAAGCCTATGGCGACGAGCTTGGAGGATGCCAGAGAGATGGTAAGCGCAGCTAAGAAGCGCGGAGTGAAGGCAATGGTTAACTTCTCTAATAGGTGGAGTCCTCCCTTTATTCATGCCAAGAGGGCCATCGATAATGGAGAGCTAGGTGAGATTGAATATGTATATAGCAGATTGAGTGATACAATATACGTCCCAACGAAGATGATAACTTGGTCATCGAAGACGAATGTCATGTGGTTTCTAGGTAGCCACATCATCGATTTAACTAGGTGGCTCTTGAGAGGGTCTAAAGCTCTAGAGGTTTATGGAGTTAAGAGGGAGTTGAAGCTAAAGGGTCTAGGAATAGATACTCCAGACTACATAAGTGCACTAATAAAATGGGAAGGAGATTGTACATCCTTTATAGAGTGCTGTTGGATACTACCGGAGACACAACCAGTAATTTACGACCTTAAGTTTGAGATTATAGGGAGCGAGGGAGCGATGTACATAGACACTTCTCATAATAGATGTGTACAGAAGTTGACTAGCAATCGCTATGAGTACCCTGAAATATTAGTTGCTTATAACTCGTATGGCAAACCATTAGGTTTTGTTAGAGAGAGTATAGAACACTTCATCAAATGTGTGGCTTGGGATTTAGAGCCTATGGCCACGTTTGAAGATGGATTAGCTGTTACTGAAATCATTGAGGCGATTCTTGAATCTGCAAGTAAGGGAGTTCCAGTTAAACTGTCAAGTTAAGATCGAGGGATTAGAATTGGACGTAGTTAGGGTGTGCTTCATAGGAGCTGGAGCTCATGCAAATGCTGTTCATTACCCATCGCTGGCCTCCATGGAGGATGTTGAAATAGTAGCCATATGCGACCTAATAGAAGAACGTCTAAGAAGAACAGCGAAGAAGTATGGCGTTAAGAATACTTTCAAAGATTATAAGGAGATGTTATCAAAAGTTAAGGCAGATGCTATATACGTCATAATGCCACCTCATCACCTATACGATATTGTAGCCTATTGCTTGAGGAGGGGTCTAAATGTTTTCATAGAAAAGCCCCCAGGAGTTACCCCTTATCAGACGAAGAGCATGGCTTTACTAGCTAAGCATCACGGCTGTAGGACTATGGTGGGTTTTAACAGGCGATTCATACCATTAGTTAGGAAAGTGAGAGAATTAATCGAGAAAAGAGGACCTATAATACAAGCAGTAGCTACATTCTACAAACACTACTTCGGCGATATCATACCTTATTATGATGGAGCTGTTGATATACTGACATGTGATGCCATACACGCTGTCGATATGTTAAGATGGATGTGTGGTGAACCAATAGACGTCGTAAGCTTAGTTAATAAATTCTATACCAACTACGAGAATAGTTTCATAGCCTTAATGAAATTTGATAGCGGTGCCGTCGGGGTGTTGTTGACGAACTGGGCAGCAGGAAGCAGGATACATACATTTGAAATGCACTCAAGAGGTATTTCAGCTTTCATAAACCCGGATGATAAAGCAGTGATATACATGGATAACAAGGAAGAGCCAATAACTATATCAACTACAGAAGCTGCTAATAGTGAAGACAGGGTTTATTACTATGGTTTCTACTCTGAAAACAGACACTTCATAGACTGCATAAAGTATGACAGAGAACCAGAGACTAATTTCGAAGACGCCGCGAAAACTATGGAACTAGTATACTTAATTTATAAGAAAAGGATATAGAGACTAGTGGGTGACTGCATGAAGATAGCTGTTCAGGAGAACCTAATACCGAGAACTTCATTAAAGGACAAATTCATAATGGCCGAAGAGTTAGGATTTGAAGGCGTTGAGATATGGGGCCGTAACATAGAGGAGAGAGTTCCTCAACTGAAAGAGGCTCTTAGTGTTAGCAAAATACCTATCTCAACAATATGTGCCGGATATAGGGGATCCCTACTTGGAATGGATTATGATGAAAGGAAGCTAGCCATCAATGACATAAAGTCAAGGCTCTCGATAGCCGCTGAGTTAGGAGCTATCGGTGTGATAGTCGTTCCAATATTTGGAAAGCCGAAGCTTCCCAATTTACAGCCACTATATTCCAGTGTTGAGGAATTGGAGAGAGATCTCTTGATCAGAGAACTCAAGGATTTGGGAAAGCATGCTGATGATGTAGGAGCCTACATACTGCTCGAACCCTTAAACAGATACGAGACCCATTTCATTAGGACTCTAAGACAAGCCATAAAAATATGCGAAGAAGTGGCTATCGAACACGTAAAGATAATGGCCGACTTCTTCCACATGAACATTGAAGAAGCCGACATACCGGCAAGCCTAAAGGAGGCTTCTAAATACCTAAGACATATTCACTTAGCTGATAGTAATAGATGGTTGCCTGGATATGGTCACACAGATTTCAAGTCGGCGTTCGAGACGTTAAAGGAAGTAGGGTATAAGTATTACATGGCTTTGGAGTGTTACGTACCGGAGCCTAAAGAAGAATCTCTTAGAAAGAGTTTGAGATATCTCAAAACCCTCATATCTTAAATCCCATAACTCTTCGGATTGAAGGAAGGACACAACTTTTTATATTTCTTTACCATGATGTCTATGAATTTATGTTCATTAGGCATTTCATTAATCACTTTGCTAACCCTCTCTAGGTACTTAGCTTCGACACGGGGTAATTTGAGATGATCTTTGTATAACTTTAATAACTCGCAGGTCTTCTTTGCACTCTCAACTGACCTCTCGTAGTAGCTGTCGAAAGAGACTATTGTCTTAGCTATTTCAAAAGCTATTTCTGGAGCTAAAACCAATCCTTGAGGGTCTCTGTACTTATCCGACGCTATCAACACTTCTCGAAGTGTTTTATCAAATCCTAGCTTTATCGAAGTATTAAGCACCTCACAGTCGTAATGTAAAATTTCCAAGAAGACTTCAGGGGCACCACCACCAAATAGCCTTAAGTCCTCTACTGACTCATTAGACCATAAATCACATATTGAGGCTACAATGTTTCCAACTAAACTAGAATGAGCGCACGCAGAGCTCTTCCCCTCCATAGAAACCGGTATACCAGTTATTATTTTCATGTAGACGTTCTCATAAGCACAGTCCTTACCAGGACCCTGAGCACCGGATTCAAAGCATGCTAAAGTCCTAACAGCTCCTAGAACCCTTTCAATACTGGCGATTATGTGTGGTATCATTCTTCTACGTAATCCATTAGCTAGAACCATAGCACTATTCGCGTGGGCACACGCACTATCACCACCTAGTAAGGTACTACCATGAATACTCCTCCTTATATCACTCCACAGTTCTTCAACATCCCTACTTCCAAGAACTCCCGTAGCGAATATTAATCCCTCTATATCACATCTTATCAGGGCCTGGCTTACTACTTCCTTGCCACCAAATGACTCTATGGATATAACATCAGCTCCCTGTTCAGATACTACTTCAAAAGTTTCCAACATTGTGTTAGTTCTTTCCTCTTTTTTATCAGGATCACTAAAGTCCCTGACATCAGCTACGGTTACTCTAAGTGCTAACTTAACTCCATATTCATCAAAATAGGCTTTCAAAATATCTTTTTGAAGTGCAGTAACATCGCCTGCTAGCTTGGGGTTTAACGTTATAATGTGAGGTAGCTCTGTCTCCAGTTGAACGCTTGGAACTCCCAAACTTATAGCTCTCATTAGAATGCGTTCTGTCAGCCTCTTGTATGAAAGCAAGGCGCTTTTCTCATCCTTTAAATCAGCAGGCTTGGGGAAGTATTTGATCTCTGGAACTACTTTCCCGCTACCTACACTGATGTCAAATCCATACCTAAGTGGCTTCTTTGAGAAACCGAACTTAACCTCTTCAGGACTGTCGTAAGCTAACCTCTGAAACTTAAATAGCCTAGTCATGCTCTCAACTACTGACAAAATGACATAAAACACTATTATACCTTTAGTAAGAAGCTCTTTCAATGAGAGTTCATCATCCAATACTGTTTGATTTTATTTCTTATATAATCGTAGCATCTAGTTCCTTTATGTCTCATTGTTCTCTTTTCATCTATTATGTGAACTACTTCGATACCAAGAGAGGTTAAGACATCACTAAGATAGTACCTATGACATCTCCAAGGAAACTTCTCACAACACATTATACAACACACTTCGCCATTTTTTATAAAACCTAAAATCCTTTCAAGGCAGAGCCTCGCTATATCGCTGATTATTAAGTAAGTTATATAAGACTTATAGGTTGGAGAATCAATACAGGTTATATCATCAAATGGCTTGATATTCTTAGCTATTCCCAGCGCACCGAGTTCTCTGAAGCTTATATATTTAATATTCTCCTTCAATAAACTATCTCGAAGTTCGTCTTTATTGAACCATACAAACTTTGACTTAGGATACCTCCTAACATCAATGAGTAATCTAATTCTGTAGAGCTTAAGTAAGTATACAAACTCTTGAAACGTTCTATTCGAATGCCCGATAGTGAAGACTGCATACTGTAACATTAAACCACCGCTCTCCTAAGTTGCATAATAACTATCGAGAAATTACTATATAAGAAAGGGTAGGCTTATGAGGTTCTATAGTATTGAACTCTCAAGGCAAATCCGTAGAAGATTCAAGACTATCACCATTGTGTACTTCGCTATGGCGATAACCTACTAGACGAGGAGATTAAAGTATGAACTCTTTTCGTTAAGCACTTCTTCTAGGCTACATCGAATAAGCAAGTAGAAATTCTCCCTGCGGCCGTTAACAGGTTCAGAAATGAAATCCACAACTATATAGCCTCTCTTTAGATAATTTTCGAACAATTCGCGTACAGCATAACGCCACTCCATATATAGGTCAAAGTCTAGCTTCTTTAACATTAGGTCATCATAAGGAACACGAATTAGTATGCCTTTACTCTTTAGCTTAAGGTTCACATTATTTATACTCTCAATGATGGTAGACTCCTTCTTGACTAATTCAACTTCGTTAGCCAACTCTACTCCCCTAGAGATTAGCTCATTTACTCGGGGTGTCTTTAATTCACCCTTGAGCTTGGCTACTACTCTACTTGAAGCAATCCACCAATCAACTAAGAGTCTATCTGAAGGTACGCCATAGTTAATTCTATCCCTCAGAGCACCGTAGACATCTTCTATGTACCGCTGAGAGACAGCACCTAATTTATTAAAGTTGAGTTTAGCATTAGGCGCCCTAAGTGGGTCGAACGTCCACTCGATGAGCTTAATTCCTTGCTTAAGTACATGTTCTCTCTGAGCTAGCTTAAGTTTATAGCCAATGCCTTTATAACGGAGTCCGGGAATAACCCCTGCCATGTGTGAGTGATGAATCACTTTTCCTTCTCTTAATCCTAGAATCCCAAAGACGAAACCTATTATGTTATTCTCCTCATCATATACGCCTAGTACTAAACCGCCCGTCATCACTGCAGCTACCATCATGTGAACAGGAACTATATCTCTATCTTCCATTCCCCATACTCTCTTTTGTAGCTCCTCTATCTTAGCTAGCTCGCTAGGACTTGTTACAGGTCGAATTTCGATGCTCATTAACTAACCTCTTATCAGAAGTCCTTTAAAAATTCTCACATCTTGAAATTCGCTTGCTTCATTGAGAGCCTATTTATATCATCTATGAGAACCTCTACTCCAATACCAATACCTTTAGGAACACTTATAGTGCCATGTTTGCTTACCTTGAAAGGAGGCTCTACTATATCCTTTTCATAGTATCTATCACTTCCTGATATGTCATTAGGATATTTGATATTGGGTAGTGTAGCAAGAGCTACATTATGAGCCCGACCAACTCCGGTCTCCAACATCCCGCCTATCCAACAAGGGACTCCTTTATTTAAACATATGTCGTGAATCGTTAATGAACTTAAATGACCACCGACTCTACCAGGCTTTATATTTATTACTTTACAACTCCCTAGTGCCAATGCACTCCTGGCCATAGAAGGACTAGATATACTCTCATCTAGGCATATTGGTGTTTTTAGCATTCTTTGAAGAGTAGCGTGGTCGACTAAGTCATCGTAGCTGAAGGGTTGCTCAATCATGAGTAGTGAGTATTTATCTAGCTCTCTTAACATATTTACGTCTCTAATAGTATAAGCTGCATTTGCATCAACTTGGAGTGGTATATCAGGGTACTCTTTTCTGATAGTTCTAATAATGTCAACATCCCAACCAGGTTTTATCTTCACCTTGATTCTCTTATAACCTTGAGCTAGGTAGTTGTCAATGAGGTTAAGTAGCTCTTTTACGCTCTTTTGAATTCCTATACTAACCCCACTCTCAATCTCTTTTCTAACCCCTCCTAAGACCTCAAACAGAGGCTTCCCTTGAAGCCTAGCATAAAGGTCCCATATAGCCATTTCCACGCCAGCTTTGGCCATATTATGTCCGCGTATTGGCGACAGTAGCTTGTTAATATCTCTCGGGTCATTGACCTCCTTGCCTAAGATGAAGGGTACAACGAACTCTGTAATGATATACCATGCTGTGTATGTAGTCTCATAAGAATACCAAGGACCACTCTCGGCTACTACTTCACCCCATCCCTCCTCTCCGTTCGATTTAACCCTTACTAATATACAGGGTCTTTCTAATGTCTTCCCGAAACTAGTAACAAAGGGCCTGATAAGCTTCATGCTAATTAAGTACAAAGATAATTCCTCTACCATCATGTCACTCAACCCCGAACTTATGCCTCACTATTAAGTGGACTAGTACATCAGTTAATCTCCTCGACTTGTAGTTACATTTTCTACAAACATAGTACTTGACCATATGCCAACTGCCCTGCTGATACGGCTGTTTTGACCTATACATCCATTCTCTAAAGAATTCTGGATGCCTTTCATCCATATGATTGATAAATTTAGAAACGAACTGCTCCACAGAGGGACCCCTGGGAGTGCTTTGAAGGACAATGGATAACTCTAGCGCTTCATTACAGTAAGGACACTTAACTCTTCCTACTAGCAACCTACGTTTAGTAATAGTGTGCGTTAATAATACTAGATCGCCAAATCTATTTAAAGGTCTGACTTTAAGAAGCCTTAGTCGATCCTTGTACTTCTCTAAGTCATCGAGTTTAACCATCATGTTCTCACCTAGCTAAGCCAGCGTACCTCTATATTTCAATCTCATGTTAATAAAAATAATGGACTTCTCAAAAAGTCGAAGTTAATGATCAAGTTAAACTCACTCCCATGGTTTCTTATCAATACTCAGTTTATCGAGCTGCTTCAGAACCAACTCACGCACTTCATCAGGACTTGGAAAGTCATACACTATTTTGCCACCTCTAATGATGGGCTTCAATAGAGGCTTCATGGGAGAACCGCACTTGGGACACTTAGGTGTAGTTTCTCCTTCCAGTCTAACTATATCGACTAGACAGTTAAGACACCTATATACCACCTTCACACCGGAAAACTTACCCCTTTTAGCTGCTGGCACCCACTTCCCATTCTTCTTCACAGCTACTACATCCATAGCCACGTCAACTATCTTAGCGTTAGCTATCGACGACCCTATTCCGAAACCAGCTACACCTGCCTTGACTAATCCTGGTATATCCTCTTCATCTATTCCACCCGAGACGACGACCTTTATATTCTCATAACCTCTAGCTTTCAATTCCCAGATGACCTCTCTGACTATATCTTCAAATTTTCCCCTCCTAGAACTAGGAGTGTCCAACCTAACCCCCCATATCCTGTTAGAGCCGACTTCCTCAACGGCCTTCAAACTCTCAGCGACCTCATCCCAATAGGTATCTACTAGCATTATCCTAGGGACATCAGGGGGCATTACCTTATCAAAGGCCTTCCAAGCGAGGCCATGATCTCCTTTCATAACTTTGTAAATCACCATAAGGCTGTGAGGCATAGTTCCCATCGGCTTCTTCCCTAAGAATTTCGCTCCTAAGACACATGAAACACCATCACATCCTCCCATGTAGGCGTAGTAGCTTATGAATGGTGAAATGGCTGGATGCATCCTTCTAGCTCCGAATGAGAGTATTAACACATCCTTTCCAGCTATTTTCCTAAGCCTAGCTACTTTGGACATTATCCCAGAACCGAACGCTAAGAACCCTAGAATAGGAGTCTCATATACAGCGAATTCAGCATAAGGCCCCCTAATAGTCATTACTGGGACCTTGATCCCGTAATAGTCTCTATCGTATATCACATAGCCCTCAGGGACAGCATCTAGGTCTATTGGCAATCCCTCCAATAGCTTTGCAACCTCTCTAAGCCCTCCAAATATGCCCCAAGGATACTCCTTAGGCAAAGAGCTTATAGTGAATTCAGCGTATACCTCAGTTTTATCTAATCCCTCGCTTTTAAGTATCGATACAGTCCTTAAGAAGTAGACATCTGTAGTGAGCCCTTCTTTTATGTCCCTATCAGAAGCCATGATGAAGGTTCTTTCATCACTCATGCCGACACCTCTTGCCTAATACTTATTTACTTTAAGATAAAAACCTTAGCAGCAAGGCAAACGAAGGCATTATCAACAGTGGTTACGGCAATAATTGCCGTACTCTAAGGGAGTGGAAGAATCGAATTAGACAAGTGACATGGAATAAAATAGATGCCAGAGAGCAAGCTAGTACCTATTTAAGAGCATCTCATCATTTATTGAGACGTAAATCCTTCTTCTAACTTTCTTAACTTTGATTATGCCCACTCTTGACAGTATTATTAAGTGATTCACAAGGTTACTATTGTTTATCCCTAACATTCTCTTCAACTCAACAGTAGAGAGGGCATGAAATCTTATCAGATAACTGACTATTTCACGCCTGATCGGATTGGCCAAAGCCTCGCTCACTGAGAGGATTTTGCGAGGCATGATTCATCACTAAGTATACTTACAGATAACACACCAATTTTAAGGTATTTAAGAGTTAACATACACTGAAACTGTGACCCAATCACCATCTTTGAGTCCTAGCTCCTTTCTAAGATTTAGAGGAGATATTACTTCTAAGACATCAGGGCCATAGTGAGTTCTCTCAATTAAGAGGACTGCGCCTTTCGCTACACCATCTATCATGGCCTTAAAGCACTTAACCGAACCATAACGTCTATTTTCCCTACTGAATCCTTCAATAAGTATCCCTTCCATAACCTCTAGTCTTTTCCTAAGCTTAACGCTCTCCTGGTCAAGTCTCAAATTAAGAGTTCCAGGATATGGGTCAAAACCCAGTTTGCTCATAAATTGACTCCTATACTCAGGTATAGATATATAGTAACGTCCTTCACCAAATCCGGTGAAGACTCTGCCACGTAACATGAATAAGATCTCCTCTTGTTTGAATATTTTCATCAAATCCAAATATAAACCCCTCAATAAGTTCATTCCACTTTCAGTCAAGAATATCATCGTGCAATTTCCCTGCGCCTCTCTCTTAATGTAACCAAGTCTCTCTAATTCTATCAATTTCCTTGAGGCACTCTGTTGTGAGATCTTCAGACGTCTTCCTAATTGAATAGTAGTCAATTTAACTCCTCTTAACCCTCCGAGTTTGGCGATATGGTACAACTGATATACTATCTCACTCTCTTTCATTCTCTTCCAATCATGGGCTGAATCCAGTAATAAATCTATCTTAGTTAAGCTAGTAACTGTTGATTTAACGCTAATAAACAAGTCACATCTTAAGTTTAATGTAAAGCATAAGAACACCAAGGGGTGTCCTGATGTCTCCCAACGTTATATCTCTGGGTGAAATATTAGTCGAAATAATGAGAAAGAAGCGAGACGTTCCTCATAGTGTCCCCGGTGAGTACCTAGGCCCGTTTCCTAGTGGAGCACCTGCGATCTTCATAGATTCTGTTGCTAGGCTCGGTGAAAGTGCTGGCTTTATAGGGGTTGTAGGAGACGATGATTTTGGTAAGATGTTAATCAATAGATTAAAGGGTGATGGAGTTGATGTTAAGTACATTAGAATCCTGCCTGGTTACACAACCGGTACTGCATTCGTAATGTATTATAGTACAGGTGAAAGGAAATTCATATTTCACTTGAGACATGCAGCAGCTGGGCAATTATCTCCCGAGGACGTAGACCCAAGCTACATCAAGAGTGCTAAAGTCCTACACGTCATGGGATCAGCTTTAGCGGTTAGTAATAGTAGCAAGGAGGCAGTGTATAAAGCAGTTGAAGTAGCTCATGAAAGTGGAGTTACCGTTACCTTTGATCCTAATCTAAGACCCGAACTTCTTAGTGTGGAGTATATAAGAGAAATCTGCAAGCCGGTGCTCGAGAAGTGTAAGGTTGTACTTCCTAGTGGAACTGAAGCTACAGTACTCACAGGTGAAAAGGACCCCATTCAGGCTGGAGTTAAGCTGATTGAAAGTGGAGCTGAAATAGCTGTCATTAAATTAGGCGCTAAAGGTTCCATAGCTGTTACTGAGGAAGAAGTATTCAAAGCTCCAGCATATGATGTTGAAGAAGTTGATCCAACTGGAGCTGGAGACGTTTACGATGGTGCTTTCGTAGTAGGAATGTTGAAGGGATGGAATTTAGAGAAAACGCTCGATTTCGCCAATGCTGCAGGCGCGATTAAAGTCACTAGATTCGGACCCATGGAGGGTCCATTAAACTTCAATGAGGTTACCGAATTTATGAAGAAAACAAAGAAGAAAGAAGTTATTCCTTGACGTAAAGAAATATAACATGAGTATGTAACTTATTTCCCTTAGCCTTTCTTATGACTAAGGGACGCCATTCTTCTATCGGATAGTCATGTGATACAACTCGAGCTCCTCTCTTTAACTCAAGTTCCAACTTTTTCTTCAAAGCCTTTAACATTTCGGGAGTTAGGTACAAAAAGACTATATCAGCCTTGCTCAGATCCGCGTTAAATAAGTCATCATGAACTACCTTCACCCTATTATTAAGCTTAAGTTCCTCAATTTTACTCAGGGCCATGCGGACCAGTATATCATCTATCTCGTAACCAATACATCGACATCCAAACTCAGAAGCTGCTATTACAAGTACACTGCCATCTCCACACCCTAGATCGACCATTAATTCGTTGGGTTTAGCCTTTGCTAGCTTTAACATCTCTCTGGCTACATCGTCAGGGGTTTGGGCATAAGGAGCCAATATTCTGGTCTGCCTCTTATAAAAGGGAGTGTCACTGAAGGATTCATACTCACACATTTTTCTAACCACTTTTAGAAAGCCCTTCACTAATATTTAAATTACATCATGGAGTGGGTTTACCTAGGCTTCATTTAATAACAACTTCTAGGAGAATATGATTCTCTATGTAAGTTTACTTACAAATATAACACAAGTTACTTAAATAAATAAACAGTTAATGTTTATTTATTTTAAATAACTAGGTTCTTTACTGAATGATATTCATAGAGTATATTCCTTCGTGGAAAAATATTTAATAATCCATCCTTTTTACTGTGTGAGGTGAATTAGAGTGCAAAGCAAGGCTGTGCTGATAGTAGCAATAATAGTAGCATCGGCAATTAGCTTTGGAATAGGATATGTAGTAGCACCTGGAAAAGTAGTCGAAGTAGAGAAGGAAGTTGTCAAAGAGGTAGTCAAGAAAGAGTACATCTACAAAGTAATCAATCCCAATATTGTGGTTATGTATAAGGGGGCTAAGAAAATAGAGAATCCCTATCCATATTCAACAATAAATCCTGCTCTCTATGAAGACATATACCTCTCTGCATTAATCATCGCTGCTAAATATGAAACCGACCCAGACATTAGAGAGAAGCTGTACAACATAATTCAGCAACTATCCAATGACATCCTTCCAGTAATATGGCTAGGGCAAATGATAAGAATGGAGCCAGTTTGGAGTTGGGTTTACAACTTTAGCTATCACCCATTGATAATCTATTCCTTCAAGTACGTCTCTAAGGACTCCAAGGCACCAAACCCTGATACCTTCACCTTACTCCATGATGCTGAACCTAGGTCCTTAGATCCAGCTGTCAGCTATGAAGGTCCAGGATGGCTTAATATGCATCAGATATATGAAACCCTAGTAACTTACCCAATTGATAGCGCTGACTATATAATACCGTGCTTAGCTGTCGCTTGGGCCTACTCTCCTGATGGTTTAGAATGGTACTTCGTGATAAGAGGCAACGTCGTCTTCTACGATCCATGGGAGAATAAGACCTATCCGTTGACGCCAGAAGATGTCGTCTATTCATTAGATAGAGTAGTGAAGATGAGCTTTGGGCCTAGCTGGATAATATCACAGTTCTACGAAAAAGGAGAGGTGCTATCAGAGAAGGAGTTTAATGAAACTATCTCCAAAGGTTTAAAGACTTACTTCAAGGATAAGACAACCACTGTGAAAAGCATTAAAGAGTTATTAGACTTCTTCGGTTATGATGGTCCTGTAGCTGGTTATGTTAAGATAAAGTTATCAAAGCCCTACGGCGCAGTCCTTGCTTGTTTGGCCTCAACTCCGGGCTCTATAATCTGCAAAGAATATGTTGAGAAGCACGGGGGAGTCGAAGCTAATAAGGAAAACACTTGGATGTACGATCATCCATGTGGTACAGGACCCTACTATCTCAAGGAGTGGGTTCACAACCAGTACTTAGTACTAGAACCAAATCCATACTATTGGGGCGAGCCCAAGCCTAAGATAAAGAAGGTAGTATACAAAGTAGTTCCTGATATAAACACCAGAATACTGCTATTGAAGAAGGGAGACGCTGACATGGCCTACATATCGCCGAGCTTCTTAGGGAAGCTCAAGGGAGTGACTCTAGAACATGCTGGTAAGAAATTCGAGTTGAAGATAGTTAGTACTGGACTCTCCTTCATAATAGAGTATATAGTTCCAAACGCAAAGAAGAAGCCATTTGACAATGTGTATGTCAGAAAGGCATTAGCTTATGCTATACCGTACGAGGAGATATATGAGAAAGTATACAATGGGACTTTAATCCCATTATGCGGCGTGATCCCAAAGGGAATGTTTGGATACACTGAAGAAGGAGTCACAAAGTACACGTTCAACGTAACTAAGGCAAAGGAGCTCTTAGCCAAAGCTGGCTACTCTGAAGGACTCGGCGGGATGAAGATAAAGATGTTAGTAGTCGAGGGAGTTAAGGAATGGGAAATGATCGCTACTATACTTAAACAGACGTGGAAGGAGCTGGGCATAGAGTTAGAGATTGATATAAAGTCTTGGCCCGTAGTTGACAGGATGATCGAGAGCGGAGACTTCGAGATATACATAATGGGATGGGGGCCTGACTTCCTGGACCCAGACGACTATGCCTATCCACTACTCCATGGAGGATATGAATTCGTTGATGTTAAAGCAGTAGTGATCTCAAGCTCTTACAGCGTAAACTCGACTGTTGGATTGGCTTATGTATGTGGTGGTTAAAAATATCATAATTTTTTGAGGTGATTTTTTGACAGAACTTAAGTACTACTTCATTAGAAGGGTCCTCACATTCTTACCTACCTTAATAGGTTTGACACTCATAACATTTGTAGTTTCAGTTATGATACCCAGTAATCCGGCCAGGCTTTGGGCCGGTGGGATAAAGGCAAACCCAGAGGTCATCGAACTAATAAAAAAGAAGTATCATCTTGATGAGCCTCTCTATATGCAATACTACTATTATATTATGAACTTACTAAGGGGGGATCTAGGGACTTCTCCGATAACTCACCGTCCTGTGATACTCGACATAATGACATACTTCCCTGCTACTGTTGAACTAGCAATCGTCGCTGAGATATTAGTTGTAATCATCGGAGTACCACTTGGAATTCTCTCTGCGTTAAAGAAAGACTCTTTAGCTGATCATATTGTAAGGGTTTTCTCTCTAGTCGGTGTCTCACTCCCGATATTCTGGTTAGGTCTCATGTTGCAGTGGGTCTTTTATTACTATCTTGGAGTACTACCTGCTGGAGGTAGAGGAATACCGCCTAAGGTGAAGTATACAGGTCTATACATACTTGATAGCTTGCTATGCCAGGATTGGAACGCCTTTATCGATAACCTAACTCACGTCATAATGCCAGCCTTTACCCTAGCTTACATAGGTATTGGAGTTATCGCTAGGATAACGAGATCCAGCATACTTGATGTAGCATCAGCGGACTTTGTCGTGTTTCTCCAAGTTAAAGGACTTGAGAAGTTAAAGGTACTAAAACACATACTCAAGAACGCCTTAGTACCTATAGTGACCATGCTGGGTCTGGAGTTCGGAGCCCTCTTAAGCGGTGCTGTAATAACTGAGACTATATTCTACTGGCCTGGAATCGGTAGATATGCTGTTCAAGGAATAAACAACTTAGACTTTCCAGCAATAATGGGAGTCACACTCTTAATAGGCCTAGTTTACATAGTCACTAACCTGATTGTGGATCTGATGTATGCTGCGATAGATCCCAGGGTGAGGCTATGAGCTTAGTAGCCTTAAAGAGTAGAGTTGAAAGATGGAAGGTTAAGAATAAGGCCAAGATAGAAGAATGGAAGTTAACCTTGAGAGTAATGACCATGTCCCCCCTAGCTCTATCTGGGCTAATAATAGTAGTGTTATTCCTCATCATAGCAGCTGTAGGTCCATATGTAGCGCCTCATGACCCATATGAGATAGACTTTAGGGTGATGCTAGAGCCTCCTAGTCCTGAGCACCCCTTTGGAACGGATGAATATGGTAGGGACATATTCAGTAGAGTCCTACATGGAGCTAGGATCTCACTTGTTATAGGAATAATTACTCTATCCATAAGCGTCCCTATAGGAGTGATATTAGGCCTCATCTCTGGCTATTATGGAGGAATAGTTGATGAGATAATAATGAGGTTGACTGACATATTCTTAGCGTTTCCTGGCTTGATACTAGCAATAGCTCTTAGTGTTGCGTTAGGAGGAGGTATAGAGACCGTCATGGTAGCTCTATCAATGGTGTGGTGGCCATACTATGTTAGATTGACTCGTGGTCAGGTCTTAAGTGTTAAGGAGAACCTATATGTAGAAGCTGCTAAGGCCATAGGACTCGGCGACTTTTGGATAATGTTTAAGCACATACTCCCGAACATTATCTCTCCCGTAATAGTCTTAGCGACTATGGATATGGGAGGAGTCATATTAACAGCTGCAGCTTTATCCTTCATAGGATTGGGTGCTAGACCACCAACGCCAGAATGGGGCAGATTAGTAGCCGATGGGCAACCCTACTTCCCTGAATATTGGTGGTATGTGTTCTTCCCAGGTATGGTTATATTCTTAACTGTATTAGGCTTCAACCTACTTGGGGACGGAATAAGGGATGCCTTAGATCCAAAAATCAGGCGCACTATAGAGTTTAAGGAGAGGGGATGAACTTGGGAGAGGAATTATTAAGGATTGAAGACTTAAGCGTTCACTTCTTCACCTATGCAGGAGTAGTTAGGGCTGTTGAAGACTTGAACTTGACAGTTATGAGAGGAGAGGTCTTTGCGCTTGTTGGCGAAACAGGATGCGGGAAGTCCATAACCATGAGAGCTGTACTCCGTCTAGTGCCACCACCTGGCAAGATAGTTAAAGGTAGAATAATATTTGATGGTATTGACTTGCTTAAATTATCAGAAGAGGAGATGAGAAAAATTAGAGGGTCCGAAATAGCCATGGTGTTTCAAGACCCTAATACAGCCCTTGACCCTCTATTCACTGCTGGGTATCAGGTCGTGGAGACTTTAGTTGCACATAATAAGAAAGTAGGGATTAAAGATGCTTGGAAGAGAGCTTTGAAGTTATTCAAACTGGTGGATATACCAGAAGCTGAGAAGAGGCTTCACTCCTATCCTCACGAGCTTAGTGGAGGAATGAAACAGAGAGTTGTGATATCAATAGCCCTTTCATTGAACCCTAAGTTGCTAATAGCCGATGAGCCGACTACTGCTTTAGACGTAACCATCCAGGCCCAAATACTTAAGCTGTTAAAGGAGTTGCAAGAAAAGTATAACGTGACATTGATAATGATAACTCACAATTTAGGAGTAGTTGCTGAAATGGCTGATAGAGTGGCTGTGATGTATGCTGGCTCAATAGTAGAGATAGCTGATGTTTTCGAATTATTTGAAAATCCTCTCCATCCGTATACTAGAGGATTACTTGGCGCAATACCAAGTGTCACGAAAAGAGTTAATAGACTGACTCCTATTCCAGGAACAGTCCCTAACATGATTAATCCTCCATCAGGATGTAAGTTTCATCCTAGATGCAGGTACTCTAAGAGCATATGTAAATTAAAGAAACCAGAACTGAAAGAGGTTCAATCAGGTCATTTCGTAGCATGTCATCTGTACTGAAGGTGAATGAAATGGAATTAGTTAGAGTCACTAACCTCAGGAAGCTGTTCCCGATAAAGAAACTATTCTTCACGGTAGGTTACGTTTATGCGGTTGATGGTGTAAACTTAATGATAAATGAGGGTGAAACTCTCGGCCTAGTTGGAGAGTCAGGATGTGGTAAGAGTACTCTAGGACGGTTGATGCTCAGACTTATAGAGCCAACAAGCGGCACAGTATTTTTTGAAGGAAAAGATGTTTTTAAGCTGAAGGGAGAAGAGCTCAAGAACTTCAGGAGGAAAGCTCAGATAGTATTTCAAGATCCCTATTCATCGCTCAACCCTAGGATGACAGTCTATGATATAGTTCTAGAACCATTAAAGGCACATAAGATAGAGGTCGAAGATCCAGAAGCCCATGTGGTCAAGCTATTAAGAGAAGTGGGACTAGAAAAGGAGCACTTATTTAGATATCCTCACGAGTTTAGTGGAGGACAGAGACAGAGAATAGCAATAGCCAGAGCTCTAGCCTTAAATCCAAAGTTCATCGTACTTGATGAGCCGACGTCAGCTCTTGATGTTTCGGTTCAAGCTCAGATATTAAATATGCTAAAAGACCTGCAATCTAATAGGAAGTTGACCTATCTCTTCATATCACATGATTTGAGTGTTGTTAGATACATGGCTAATAGAGTAGCCGTGATGTACTTAGGCAAGATCGTTGAGCTAGCCGAAGTAGATGAGCTATTCGAGAGACCTCTCCACCCTTACACTCAGATGCTTCTGTCCTCAGTTCCCATCCCTGATCCTAAAATAGCTAGAAGCAAGAGAAAGGTAGAGCTTAAAGGAGAGCCACCAAGTCCTATAAACCCAGCTAAGGGGTGTAGGTTCTACTCCAGATGCCCTCAGGCTATGGAAAAGTGCAAGGAAGAACCGAAGTTAATTGAAACAATTGAAAATCATTATGTAGCATGTCATCTATATGGATAATAAATTATCAGTCGCTTCTCTGAATCCCTCATCAATTTCATAAAGCTTAGAGTATATCCTATCTATATGTTCCCAGGTTTCACCGTTCTCTAGGAATAATACTTTCCCCTCCTCTTGCTTCAAGCGTAACATACGCCATACAACTTCTCTGCATTCATAAATCTCTGTTACTTCGTTTAATCTTAATTCGCTTAAAATACTGCGAAGAACTTTGTACTGGATGTATTTCTTATCTACATTCACTAAGTCCCCGATCATTCTTTGAGGAACTAGCCCTGATAATGCTAAGAACCTGTAATGAGAACTTGCGAATTTGTTCAGCTCAATCCACTTACCAAGCTCTGTCAACCTGTCAACCATAGAAGAGTATAATTTCTTCAGTCTACTAACAACCTCATTACTTGAGGGTATACGTCTAAGTTCTGCAATCTTTACTCCCTCGAGAGGACTAGGAGTGACAGTCTTAACTCTCTTACGCAGCAGGAAAATTAAGTTAGTTGACTCTTTAATGTGATCAAAGTAGTATATATCCACAAAAAATTCAATAACCTTAGATTGTGTTGAATACTTTATCTTCTTGTAAGGTAGTAGTACGTTGACACTATTCAGGACACCTTTATCCTTCAAGAACGCTCCCTCCAATCTAACACCACTCCAAGAACCTTATCCTTCTCATGAATAAGCATATGATAAGCTTTATCGATTTCATCATACTTCAACTTCATAGTTATTAACTCCTTGACTTTAACCTTACCCTTGGCAATCAATTTTAAGGCAACTTCTTGATCCTCTCTGGTAGTTCTCCAAAACTTATACGAGTCGAGCTTAGGTCTTAGAGATGTATGAGCTCCTATTATTGTGAGTCCCTTCTTGTGCACATCAGTATAAAAATTTATGCCATCTGTGATACCCCTGGGACTACCGAGAATTACTACTCTACCGTACCTACTAGCTAGCTTTAAGGCTAATGGTATAGCTTTAGGATTACCAGTAGCCTCTATTACGACGTCAACCCCCTTACCATTAGTTATCTTAGTAACCTCTTTAATTACATCTGATTTTGTAGGATTAATTACATAATCGGCTCCGAGACTACTAGCTATATCACATCGGTAATCGTAGAGGTCAATACCTATCGTTGGCATGGCCCCTGCAATCGAGGAGAGTTGAAGGGCAAGTTGTCCCACTATACCAAGGCCTAAGACTGCTACCGTCTCTCCTATATCTATTTGTGCTTTCCTAATTCCTTGAAGGGCTATCGAAGTCAAGTTGAAAAAAGTAGCCTCATCAGGTGATAGTTCAGCCGGAACTCTTAATGCATTACCTTCCTTAACCAGGACGTAACTGGCATGCTTTGAAGGAGAAGCTACCAACTCTCCTCTCTTAAAGTTAGTATTTAGTCCAACCTCAATCACAACTCCTACATTTGAATAACCTGGATATATCGGATACTTTCTCGGAGTATTTGGCAATCCCATAAGGAAGGCTGTCTCCGTGCCGGGACTTATTGCTGTACTGATAGTCTTTACTAACAATTCACCCTCACGGGGTTCTTTTAATTCAAAAGTCTCAATAGAGACCTTGCCGACATCTGTGAAGACTACACGCTTGCCTTTCATAGGTCTCATCTCTCCTTTCAACTACTCGATCTGAGGTCTGTTTAGACTTCTAAATTTTGATTACTTAATTCCTTAGCTATTACGCGCCTTAGTTTAGTTGCATTACTTTCTGGTAAACCATCATAAGTGAACGTTCCAGCACCCCATTCTATCCCTGCTGCGTATTTAAGTTTGCCCTTATCGCGGAGTATGGGATAAAACTCTACATGGAAGTGGTAAAAGCTGTAATCTTTACCATCAGTCGGAGCTTGATGAAAGACCATTATATAAGGCATGTCCTGCTCAAATATTCTATTATAAGCATAAGTTGTGATCTTCAAGCATTTGGCTAAATCTACCTTCTCATGTTGATTCAATTGAGAGATTGCTTGAATATGTCTCCTTGGATATATGTGGACCTCAAGAGGCCACATGGCAAAAAATGGAATGAAGGTTACAAATGAACTATTTTCATAGATCACTCTCTCCTTCTCTTCCAATTCAAGTTCTAGAATATGACAGAATATACATTTACCTTTTCTCTTATTAAAGAGCTTGGCAGATTTCAGTTCTCTTCTGATTCTAGTAGGGATGAAGGGTAAAGCGTATATCTGAGAGTGAGGATGCGTTAAGGAAACCCCTATGGCTTCTCCCTTATTACGAAACTCCATTACACATTTGATTCTGGGGTCTCTTCCCAGTGTTTCATATTCTTCGGCGAATGTGTTAATTACCTTTACTAATTGAGTGATGCTCAAGTCGCAAAGGTCACCTTCATGCTCAGTAGTCTCGACCAAAACTTTACAGTAACCATAGCCTGGTCTAACTTTATAAATACTTTTTGATTTCCTACTGATTCTTGGACGTTGAGTTAATGCTGGAAACCTATTCTCAAGAACTAAAACTTCCCAGCCGAATCCAGTTTCTTCAGTTCCCGGACAGAATGGACAGTAACCCTTTGGTCTCCATGGTCTCCTTTCTCTACCAGAAGATACTATTATCCACTCTCTCAGTAAAGGATTCCATCTGATTTCATTGACACTCATTGAATATCCCTCACCTTATAATCGAGTGAAATAAATCAATAAAACATTTAATTGAATAACTCACATAGAAGCTCTTAGGGGTCTCCAATGGACATGGAAATCACATCACTTAAACCAGAAGAATACGATGAAATGATGAAGTTCCTAGAGAAGTGCTATAGGCACTCACGAAACTACTTTCAAATAAGATACCCTCACGTCTGGAGACGTGATACTGTACAATATGAAAATAAAATAGTATTGAAAATTAATGACCGAATTGTGTCTCACGTCGGAATATTCCCACTCGTCATGGCTGTCGGAAAAGCTAAGATAAGTATGGGAGGCATAGGTGCCGTTGCTACCCTACAGGAATACAGAGGCAAGGGCTTCATGTCGAGGTTAATGAAGTTTGCAATAGAGAAAATGAGGAATGACGGATACTCGCTGTCAATTTTATGGGGGGACCGTCAAAGATATGGTCATTTCGGTTATGAGACTGTAGGTAAACTAGCTATTTTCAAGGTATCCTTAAGGTCTATAAGGACAGAGACTAAGGTCGAGGAGGTATCATTTAAGAGATTTTATGGAGAAGATGAACTACTAAGCAAAATAATAAATGCTCACGAAAGAGAACCTATAAGAATTCTCAGAGATAGGAAGACCTATACTCATCTATTTAACATACCTTACTTAATGACCTATGTAAGCGATGAAGGAGCTTACATTTCCTATATGGGAGAGGGTTCTCCTGGGAGGCTTATTGAATATGGGGGTAGTGGTAAGGAAGTGCTCTCACTAATCTACAGTTTATTGAAAACATTCAGCAAAGAATTTGGAGGTTCTAGTGTCGAGGTAATGACTCCTTACTATCCTTATGATACGTTCTTTAATCTCAGGAGGGCTTGTTACTCATGGACTATAGTCCCTGAAGCCATGATTAAAATATTAAACTTGACTAAATTGCTTGAAGAATACTCTCAATATTTAAAGGATATATGCGAAAAAGTGAGACTTGAAGTCGTACTTAAAATTAAAGAGACTTTAGAAAGGGCTAAACTTATTCTTGATCACGGCCAGGTATCTGTAGAGAGTAAGGGGACAGCAGACTTGGAAGTATCACTCAATGAGAGGGATATGGCTAAGTTATTATTTGATGGTCCTGAAGCTGTTCCATTATCAGATAGTAAACGAGTAGTACTTAAGGAATTCTTACCCTTGCCATTACATGTCTGGTTGCTTGATCACATATAACAAAAATGATATCTTTCTTAGCTCAACTTTAAAGTTTTTACTAATTGGTTACGGCTTGAACTTCACAGTTAACAGAGATGTTTGTAGAACTCTGCGGGCCTTAATTCTTTAAACTCCTTAGTTACAGAAATTATATGTTTACGTATATCTAGACATAGATGACATTTTGAAATATAACCATCCCTTCTCTCCCTATAACCATACTCTTTAACAGCGAACTTGTAGAGCTCGCCCAAATTCGTAGCTAGGGCTTTTAATATGGGCCTATCATCTAGCTCTACGCCTTGTACAATTTCCTCTAGCTTTCTAGCATCTCCTAGACTAATTCCAGCACAGTATCCTGGTATATAGTTGTTGTAGCAGTCTATGTGAATATGCCACGGTCTAGTGAGGTCTTCTAAACAATGCTCTCTGAAGAAGAACTTCGCTGGAAATTTTGGATAAAATAGCTTCAGATTATAAACAGCTCTCCCCATAGGGAGTACTAATGTGGGACTGAGGGCTAATGATAATGAGTGAGGATCCAGGCGAGTCATTCTAGACAAGTACTCTTCAAATTTAAGTACTCCCTCAATTTTAAGCTTAATTAATTGTTCGTAGAATACTGGATGATACATCATTACATTGTCTTCACCAAAGACTTTTACAGAAAGTCTTACACATCTCTTAGTTCTCCTGAAAGGGACACACTCGATTAAGAAGGGATTAGCGCTAATCAATATTCCGTCTAAGCCTGCCTCCTTAAGTCTAATTAGTTTCTCCTCTGTCGTGCGATCATTAGTGCACCAGAAAGAATTAGTCTCTACAAATAATGAAGGTATGTTGTACCTCTTTGCTAATTCAATAGCTCTCAGGAGTAGTTCAAAGTTTAAGAAAGGCTCACCGCCTGTGAAATGCAGTCCATAGTTTATCCCAAGAACTCCTTTTACTCTAGATGGATACTTCCCTGAAAAGGAATTAGCTAGCTTTCTAAGGATTAAGTTTAAGTCGCTAATGTTAATCCAACGATTCTCCCAACTCGGTGAGCTCGCATACATACAATGCCTGCACTCACAAGTACATTTATAGGATAAGAGGATTCCTGCAGACAAAGGCTCTTTAACAGGTAATGAATCCATGACATATCGATTAATATTAAACATTAAAAGCTTGAGGCAGTTATCCGTTTATAAGGGTTATATTACTGATAGTTCTCAGATGGTTGATAAGCTTAGAGTTTACGCTTTAACAAGCTATATATCATAAAACTACTACCAGATGTATAGTATGGGATCAAGTTACGTATGCTCATATTGCGGAGCGCCTCTTGATGTAACCCCAGAGACCATAGTTGCAATATGTAGCTACTGTGGCAAGCCGACGATAATTAGCGGAGTAGTTTCCATAGAGGATATCTACATCGTACCAGCTCTTGATAGGACATCCATTGAGAAGTTATTTGAGAGTACCATAGAACGCGACTTTGATCTCAGAAGAATCAAAGAGGATATAGAACTTCATAACACTATCGGAACATATATACCGATTTGGATTAGCAAGGTTCATTTAAAAGGTAGGGTCTCATACTACCGCTACAAAAGTGAGAATAAGGGAAGGAGAAAAGTCTACAGAGTTGAGGTAGTGGATGAGATAAAAAATGTCCCCATAGTAGCTAGGAGGCAGGTCTCTCCGCTAGGAACTAATGAGCTCCTAGAATTCCTTTCAAAAAAGGACCTAGATTCAAAAAGGTTGGTTGACGTAGGTACTGATGAGTGGAAAGAAATAAGATTAGAAGTATTGAATACAGAATATGACAAAAAGAGCGCCTTAGAGAGAATACGAGAGGATTCCCTCGACCGATTGAGAAATGAGTTTAAAAAGAAGAGTGATGGAATTGATGGCTTTCAAGTAGAAGTATTAGACGTAAGCGAGCCTAGGTTACTTCTAGTTCCTATATGGAGGGTTTATTATAACTATAAGGATTCCATATATCAAATAGTTTACGCAGGCTGGAATGGTGAACTTTTGGTGAAGACAGAACCGGTTATAGTTCTAAGGCGGCTCGCTTATGTCCTAGGCTCGATAGGTATGATACTCTTAACAGGGCTTGCAACTCTGTTATTGTTTAGCAGAAAAGAGATCGAATTGAACTCATTAATCGTTCCACTCTTTCTAATAACCACAACTTACTACACAGCGAGGAAGATAACAAAAGGTGTTAGACTTGAGCATTAAGGAAGTTATAGCTATATGTCCAACCTGTGGAGCTAAGTTCTCAGTTCCAGAGACTGTGAGTACTACCGAATGTCCTTACTGCGGAACAGTATTCAAAGTTAAAGAAGGAACAAGAGTTGGTGTAGACCACTTTTACTTTCCTTTAAGCAAGAGAGATCCCTACGACTCTCTCTTAAGATTTATTGAATGTCAGTACGGAGTTCCGCTTGACATTAGAAGGAACTCCACGATAATTAAAGGTACGCTACACATCGTTCCAGTGTACTTCTATCACCTACATGGAAGAGCTAAGGTGACTGTGAGGTCAAGAAACCTTAAGACATTTAACGCTGTAGTGGAGGAAGTCGACGACATCGGCATAGTAGCGGTTGAGGGTTCACTAAAAGAGCTCTTAGAAGATTATCCATTCCCTATTAGAGGTAAGAAATTCTTTGAAGAAAGAATAAAGAGAATGGGAATATACTATGACCCAGTAATGAGAAGAGAAGAGGCCGAAGAGATAGCTAGTGTTAAGCTAAGCGAAAGACTTAGAAGAGAAGCTCAAGAGCTAGGAAGCGAAGTTAAGAATTTTAAAGAGAAACTATTCAAAGTCGAGTTCAAAGGCTTAGTTCATTATCCAGTATGGGAGATAGACTATGAGTATAAGGGCAAGAAGTACAAGGCCTACGTTGATGGAGCCACTGGAGTTGTAATAAGAGCTGAGCATCCTCTCTCAATTAAGGGTAGAGTAATTCAGACAGGAATAGGAGCATTACTACTAGTGACAGGACTCATTACAGCGTTCATCATTATTAAATTGAGCGTTAATGAAGTGGCCAAAATATCCAGCGCCCTGGCATCTTTAATAGCTGGAATAGTTGCATCGCTACCATTGTTTACTAGGAGCGTTAGGGAAAGAGTAGTAACATCTGAAGTAGAAGTAGTGAAGGAATCAACTGTATACCTGCGAAGTCATCGATTGTTTAAGGTATAAATTTCTACTTAATAAAAGTTTATAAATCCTTTACAGTCACTATTACCGTGGAATAATGTCAGCATCCGTTGAAAGCATCTCAATTGGAGCCAACACTGCCTTTAAGAATCCAATAATATTCCTACCACAACTAGTACCTCTTATCATCGAATTAGCATTCTCCTTCCTCGCTCATTACGTCTTTCCAACAGAGTATGTAATACCAACATGGGCAGGTCCTATGGTCCGAAGAGTTCCTAACTTTGCTCTCCTAATTATAGGAGGGCTAATTGCAGCAATAGTGGGCTTCATAACGGCTTGTATGGTTGTAGACATGGCCAATGACGCATTAGTTGGTGGTCGCGTTAATATGAGTAAGAGCTTGAACATAGTACTAGAGAGAATAGGTCCTCTAATAGTGGCTGCCATAATAGCAGCTATCCTGGCTATAACTGTGATACTATTACCAGTAGCGATATTCATACCAATAATAGCAATAATTGAGAGGTTAGGACCCGTCGAGTCCACAAAGAAGGCTTTCAGCTTTGTTGTATCTAACTTGGGAGAGGTAATAGTCTTCATAATAATTGTAATAATAGTTGGCATAATACTAGGTCTAATACCAGTGATAGGCAGAGCACTCACATGGATTACTAATGTAATCTTCACAGTAGCTGCGGTGGACCTTTACTTAAAGAAGAGTAAAGTAGGAACGAGATAAATCTTAAAAATTTTTATTGTTTCTTTTTCTCAGTCTTGACTCTCTAAGGTTTATTCTCAACTTAACAATTTCAAGAGTTTATAAAACATTTATATAAGATATGATTAATTTAGAGAACAACAGTGGTGAGAGCATGGTTAGGTACAGAGGTGTTGCGGCAGATCCTCATGCAACTGCTGAAAAGTTTGCAGAGATTGTAGGGCAAATGGGTTACAAGACGAAGGTGATTAGAACTATTGCCTCAAGTAGGGTCGAATTCAAAAAGGGATTACTAGGTAGACAATACTATTTGATCTTCAGACGCATAGGAGACGACTTATTGGTTGAAGGCCCTATCTCTAAAGATATAATTCAAGCGCTGGATGATGCCGTTCTTTCTTGTTCTTCAAATCCAGCAGCCTTTAAACCATTCCATGAAGCTATGCAGGAAGAAGCAGCTGCAATGGTAGGCCGTCTTGGACAAATATTCGGTAGAGTAATCCCAACACCTACTCAACCAACTCCTCCATCTCCTCCCCCAGCTCAACCACCACCTAGGCCGAAGTTGGAGGCTTGCCCGAACTGTGGGGCACCACTAAGGTATGACCCAGAGGAGATAAT
>Ga0180302_10000030_pt1 | contig 47983 bp, 42 predicted proteins | sample GuaBasSediGuay17_FD_121794 | JGI IMG/M metagenome (GOLD analysis project Ga0180302, IMG submission 121794) | Subseafloor sediment microbial communities from Guaymas Basin, Gulf of California, Mexico - Guay17, Core 4571-4, 12-15 cm | ecosystem: Environmental > Aquatic > Marine > Hydrothermal... | reverse complement strand
TTCTTCTACGCAGAAAAGGCAGGATTTGTTTATGAACCGTCACTTGAAACTTTAAGAGAAATGATTAGAGTAGTTAAAAAACAGCATCCTTATGGAGGGGCACCAGCAGTACAGCTTACTGGTGGAGAACCAACACTGAGAGACGACTTAGTAGACATAGTTAAAATGTTAAAAGAAGAAGGCATAAGACATATACAATTGAATACTAATGGTCTCGTTTTCTCCTATGAGAATGGAGATAAACTAGCTAGACAACTCAGAAAGGCTGGAGTAAATACAGTATACTTAAGTTTTGATGGAGTAAGCCCTAAAGTGAACTTCAAGAATCACTGGGAGATACCCTACATCTTTGAAAACTTCCGTAGGGGTAACATGACAAGTGTTGTCTTAGTGCCAACAGTCATAAGAGGATGGAATACTGACGAACTAGGCGCTATAATTAAGTTTGCTGCAGAAAACATTGACATTGTAAGAGGTGTAAACTTTCAACCAGTATCACTAACAGGTTTAATGCCTCGTAGTGAACGTGAGAAATATCGAATAACAATACCTGAAGTAATAAAGATGATTGAGGAACAAACTAATGGTGAAATACCAGTTGAGGCATGGTATCCCGTACCAGTAACAATCCCGTTGTCAAGATTCATAATAGCGTTCTCAGGTAAACGTAGACTAATAATGAATGTTCATCCAGCATGTGGTATGGCAACATACGTTTATGTAGATAAGAGAGGCGGTGAGGTACACTTTAGACCGATTTCGGAATTTGTTGACATAGAAGGTTTCTTCAATTACTTAAATGAAAAAGTGGATGAATTGGAAAAGGGAGCTAATAGGTATATTGTCGGATTAAAGGTAGTGTATAATGTTTTAACAAAGTTCATAAAGAAACCAACATTACCGGATGGAACAAGCCTTAGGAAGATATTGTTCAACATATTTGTTAGGCATAGCTATGATGCATTAGCAGTATTTCACTACAAATTCTTGTTCTTAGGAATGATGCACTTTATGGATCTCTACAACTATGATGTTGAAAGAGTCAGACATTGCGCAATACACTATGTGACACCAGATAAAAGGGTAATACCATTTTGCGCATTCAATGTGATACCTGACCTTTACAGAGATGCTGTGCAAAAGAGGTTTGGTATAGACCTAAAAGAATGGGTTAAAATTAAGGGCTTCAAATCATGGGAGGAGGCATTTCCTAAACACAAGAGAGACATTAATAAGTTAACTAAAGGAGAAGTATACAAGAAGACATATGCCAACTTTAAGGAGTATTTGAGTAAAGAATAGTTTTTCTCTTCGCATCTAAATCATATTCAATATTAAACTATTTTTGCCCATCACACCATGAGCATATGTTAACCCCTAGGGATTAAAAAGAGTAATACCAATAACATTTCAAACAGGTGATAGCTGTGAACATAATAAAGCATAGACTAGAGCGTAGAGGATTCAAAGTAAGAATAGAAGACTATGGAACAAACTGGATACTCCTATTAGTTAACGGGTTCCCTGTAAGAATAGTATGGCTAGAAGACACCAATGAAGTTATAGCAACGAGCCCTCTATGTCCTAAAACATTACTTAAAGAAGTACAAAGAATAGTAAAGAACATTATTGTTCCAAGAAAAGAGGTTATCGAGTTTCGTTGGCGTAAGAGAAGAGAATCAGAGGGGTGGAGCATATAATCATAGTATGCATCATTATTTGATTCTTCATCATCTTATGAATCTTCTAAAATAAATATTATTCTGTAGTCGGAGTATAAGTTTTCGCAATTTATGTTAATAGGAAAGAATAATACCCTAGTACACTACATACTTCATTCTGAGGTCTACTGTTATAATGGTGCTATACGACAATTATGGTAGACCCTTACTACACTTGCGGATATCTGTTACACATAGATGTAACTATAGGTGTATTTATTGTCATATGGAAGGTGAAGATAAAGAGATAGGCCAAGAGTTAACTCCAACAGACATATACTATATTGCTAAAGCCGCATATGAGCTTGGTATTAAGAAATTCAAAATTACAGGCGGAGAACCATTAGTAAGAACAGATATTGTCGACATTGTTGAAAAATTGTCTTCACTAAAACCCCTAGATTTAGCTATAACAACTAATGGATACTATTTACCTGATTATATCAGTGACCTTGTAAAAGCGGGATTGAAAAGGATAAATGTTAGCTTACCAGCGCTAGATCATGAAGTATATAAGGCCATAACGGGTGTTGACGGTCTTGACAGAGTTTTAGATGGTATAGAAAGAGCTAAGAACGCAGGCCTCCACCCAATAAAGTTGAACTTTGTTTACCTTAGAAATATAAATGAAAGCGAACTCTGGAACGTATTATCATATGCAAGGAAAAATAAGCTAATACTTCAAGTAATAGAATTAGAGCCCGTGGGCATACCTAGAGAGTTATTTGCAAAATTATACAGAGACACAAAAAGCTTTGAGAAAGAAATTTCCAGGATAGCTGTGAAGGTTATCCGAAGGCGGCACATGCACAATAGACCACAATACTTCTTGCCTGATGGCTCAATAATCGAAATAGTGAGATCAAACTGTAATCCTACCTTCTGTAAACACTGTACTAGGCTTAGATTAACAGCAGATGGGCACTTAAAGACTTGTTTGTTACGGGATAGACCCCTTATCAACGTACTCAGTATACTTAGGAGCAAGGATTTCACTTCTGGAGAAAGAGGAATCATAGAAAGAATTAAGAATGCTATTAAAGAAATTAACTCACTCAGAGAACCATACTATAAATGAAATCACTTGATCTAGGTGAGAGAATATTCTACAAAAAATGAGCATAAATGAAGCTTTAGGAAGAAAATTAGCTTTCGATGTAACCATACTAACACAGGAAGGTAGAGAAGTCATACGTAGGGGTACCATCATTACAGAGGACATAATCATTAAAATGAAGAAAGCAGGACATGATATCGTCTACGTTATTGACGAATCACAGATTACAGGAGATATTATTTTCGAAGATAAAGCTGTAGATGATTATGCTAAAATAATCAGTGGGAGCGGAGTATACATAGCTGATATTAGAGAGGGATCAACGTACATAAAAGCTCAATATAATGGTTTATTCAAAGTGAACACAGCGAACGCGCTGAGGATAAACGAAATTGATGATTTAACACTAATTACTAGGGAGAACTTTAGCGGTGTACTTAAGGATGAACTCGTGACAATACTACATATAATACCTCCCTTCATTAGCAATGAATTACATGAAAAATATATTAAAACTTTGAAGAGGCTATCACCGGTAATAGAGGTAAAACCCTTCATAAAGAACAGAATAGGCTTAGTTATAACAGGTACTGAAGTTTATGAAGGTAGAATTAAAGATAGAATTGGTCCTCTCATAGAAAAGAAGGCTAAATATTATGGTGCTTATATAATATCGAAAACTATTGTACCAGATGACATGACTAAGATAAAGAATGCTATTTTAAACTTTATTCTCAATGATAATATAGATATTGTGATTGTTACTGGGGGTATGTCAGTAGATCCTACAGATTTAACACCTAAAGCAATAGTGAATTTAGGAGCTAAAGTAATATTTCACGGTATACCAATTAAACCTAATACCATGACCTTACTGGCATTATATAAAGGTAAACCTATATTAGGTGTTCCATCAGGTGTAATGCATTATCCTAAGAGAAATGTAATTGACATACTACTACCCAGGCTCATGGCTGGTGAAATGTGGAGCAAAAAGGAGATAGCAGAATTAGGTGTAGGCGGCTTAATGGAAGAGTTTATTAGAAAACACTAACACCATACTACAAAGATACCAGAGTATATGTAAAGCGAGCATGAAGAATTGGTGTTAGCGTAATGAGGCTATCACTAATACTAATATTAATGCTATTAGTATTAAACGTAGTACTCATTACTCTATCACCCCTCCATACATATTCAAGTCATGTTGGTAAAAGATACATATATGACTTTAACCTAACAATGCAATTAAAAATGGGTGGCAATGTAAGTTCGGAAAAGATTATCTTAAACTATACACTTATACTAACTGATATTGCAGAATACAATGGAAAATATTTTTTAGTAGATATAATAGATAAAAATGATACTACAAGATACTTAAAGGTGAACTTTTATCAAGGGAAAGATGGCCTCATATCAGGATTTCATGTTATTGAATCACATAAGCTCAAGTGGCCTGCTGAGACTCTCTGGCATTTAATGCTTATGTTAAGCTTATTCAAGTTTAGTAAAGGTATAAGGGTCAATATATTTGATGTATTCTATAATAGATTCAATGAAACACATGGGCAATTATGGAATGTCTCATTGACTTGTAGCTCTATTGACATTAAAGAACGAATAAAAGAAGGTAACTGGAATAAACTGACATATAGTGTTGAGAATTTATTTCTCGAAGTCTCAGTAAGCAAAATGGTCAAGTATACTATTTCAAGAAGCACATACAGGTATAGCTCCATATGCGATGGAAACCTTACCGTGATATATCAAGATAACAATATTGTTCCATACAATGCTACAGGAAGCTTCGATACCGCCTTGTTCATAGGCGCGGCTCCTGCAATGCATGTACTTATGGACTCTAAACTAACATTAGTTAAAATGGATAATCTAGTATTTCCTAGTAGTTTACATCCAAATACATCTTATGGTAGGTGAGCTTTTATGAAGAAAGATAGCTTGATAAATGCAATACTTTACTTATTAATGTTATTATCCCTAGCGTTTAATGGTTATGTGGTTTATACTACAATAATTCTTTCATCAACTTTAGGTATTGTTGCATACTGGCTTCCCTTTGCAGCATCAATAGTACTAATTGTTTTAGCTGTCTTCCAATCTTATAGTGAATTTTCAGATAAAATGCTCTTCTTAAAAAGTGATAAGCCATTCAAAATCATATATTCTGTTTTCGCATTTATCGCATCAACATTAATACTGTTAGCTAATGCTAGTATTCTTCAATCAGTCTTTGTGAAAATAATACCTTATCCTGTATATTACATGGTACCTCTTATTTTTAGTCTTCTCTTAATTTATTTAGTTAAATTCGATGAAGGCATACGAGCTGTGATAACTATTACCTTAATCCAAATAGTTATAGCGATATTACTATTAGGTCTAACACTAAATTATGTAGGCGGCTTTACAGGATTACTTTATAGAGTGGCTAACGTTATGATCAACCTGTTTTGGCCTATTGCCAATTACCCATTGTATTTAGTGGTTTTATGTTTAAGCTTCCTCTTTTACTTAGAGCCATGGTGCATGAAGCATAAAATTAAGGTAGAAAAAACTGGCCGCTGGGGATTTGTAGCTTTTATTTTGGGGTCCATTTACTCTATAGCACTAATCTATATCGGTTTAACGCTATCACCTTACATTATAGGTCATATTAATAATCCATACTCTATAATCTTAAGTGTAAAGAATTATAGTACTGGCCTCTTTGCCTCTTTACTTAGTATTATATTTATGACCTCATCACTTCCTTTACTTACCTATTCAATCATATCCCTTAGAAATATACTATCAACCATTATTAAAGGAGGTATAATAAATATTAGTAGTGGATGCTTAAACGTTTTACATACACTTTATGTACTTCTTCTCTTCATAATTTCAATCGCCTTTAAAGTGAATTTACTAATAGACATATTGATATACTTTTCACCAACAATCATTATTACCGGGATTGTACTAACGATAGCTTATAAAACAAGAAAGGTAACTAAAAGATCCATATTAACATACATACTGATATGCATAGTGATCTATGTACTCCTACTAAAAATTACAGAGTCTTTAAGTATATCATGTATCTTTAGCGTCTTCCTCTCCATGACATTAACTTATCTTAACCCTTTAGGAAAAGCTAAGTCTTCTTTAGGTTAGGTTCTCCTCTTTTTACCACCATACTTAGCTATAGAGGCTAAGATAACTGTTGATGTTACCAAGACTCCGATAAATGAAAAGACTATTGCTGAGTCTATGGGATTAAGTACGAGTAATGTAATAGGATGCCATTCACTATATCGCCATGACTCCCATGTTAAGGATTTGTTAGTATAGGCTCCAATAGACACTAGTATAGTATGAGAACCACTATATGCATGCGGCAATATCTCTAATGGTATTTTTACTTCCCTAGTAACATTAGGATTAGTTAAGTTACCTAGGTCATAGTAATATAGCCATGCATAATATTCGGCTGGTGATCCATGATCCCTTCGATTCCAATCATAAACCTCAATGGGCTGGTCTATTAGTACTCTTACAGAAAGACTAGCCTCATAGAGTGGCTTACTTGATTCACACTTTATTTTAACAACTATAATATACTTATTATTCGGGAATAAAATAGGGGGCGCCTCTACCCCTATTTTAGCTTTTAATGTAGGTTGCTTCTCAGATGCTGCTAATGCTATACTACTATGAACTATTAGTACACCTAGTAATGTAATGCATAAGATTAAGAATACGCATACTTTACATCGATAGGATGGTCTTGGCATTTCTTCTCCCTAGATTTAAGCTTAATCTTATTAGGGTATATTGTAAGACTTAGATTAAAAACTTAATGTTAAAGTGTTATTAATAGTAGTTCAATCTTTTCCTCTAATGTTAGTGGCCGCTTTATTTTAACGAACTGTCCACTTTGGATTAGTAAATTCCATGATCTAAGACGGGTTAAGAGCTTAACTAGGTTTATATAGCCGCCACCTTGAAAGCCGTATCTTCTTTTTAAGCGTGGTATTGTTGTACCTTCAACTAGTTCATCAAACAATCTTACTCTCCTGAGGATCTGTCTAGTAGGCTCATAAGAGCATTTCACACTTTCTAATTGATATTTATCGTTAATAGTGTAAACTTTTACACCTAATGGTGCCGCAACTTTACATATTTTTTCAATGATTTCGTCATTAACTGTTTCAACGAAAATTGCCTTTTCTAAGCCGTATTTAGCTATAGGTATTCTTTTGCCTTTATACTCTATAACCCTAGTAATGTAGTATCCCATGAACTTCAATTTTTCTTCAATACTCACTCAATTACACCTCTTAACTATACGTTAGTAGTCTAATATTATGTATCCATGATCTTTCACCTTTCTGTAGAGATCTTTATGTCGTTATGAGTAAAGGTGTTATGTTAGCCTCAATTATACCAGCTATTAAGAACAATATTGTTGATAAGAGAAGAATCCCTAATAACTCTTTATATGCGTTTACTACATCATTTAAATTAGCCTTGCCTCGTGTGTAGTTATACACTGTTAAGCCAAGTTTAATGCCAAAGGTACATACAACTATAAATGCTGGTATCTCAATTAGTCCATGCGGCATAGTTGTTAAGAATAACTCAATAGAGGGTCTTAAACCTATAATTGCTGTAACAGAGCCTATAATCAGACCATTAAAGATTAATGAGACAATAGGCGGTATAGCGTAAGCAAAACCCGCAATAGATGAACCTAAAACAGCTTTCCAGTTATGAAAGAATATGTCTAAACTAAGGAAAAGCCTATTATACGCCATGAATTCTGGATTCACCCTACCAGGGGTTATGATACCTGATTTGACTATTAACTCCTTCACATCTTCACTTACTAGATACCCCCCGTAGGCATAGCCCATTATGAATAGAACCAGGGATAGTAGGATATATAATACCGTGTTCCTCTTTAAAAAAGCATTAATTGAAACTTTTAATAGCTTATTTATCTGTCTTAGAAAGCGAAATAGAAGACTTATGTTACTTTCTATAGGTAAGAGAACCTTTCTATTGTTAAGGACTTCGTATATTGAGATCAAATATAATGTTAAAACAGGATTTAGAATAAGCATAAATACTGTTGAAATGATGCTGTTGAGAGTGATACTGAAATACTTACTTACTAATAAGATTGTTGAGGTAATAGTGAATATTAACACTAGCAGAAGAACATATATCACTACATCTTTTAAACCTCTCTTGACGAGTATTAAACTCTCTCTTATTGATTCTAGTACTCCTTTATCCTCCAGTATAGCTGCAATAGGCATAAAGAGAAGTGATAGGTAAATCAGTGCCATAGAGCAAGCACCTAGAATTAAAAAGCCTAAACCCATTCTCAATATTTCAAGGGGCAAAATACCATTTAATACTAAACCTAGTACTATTATACCTGGAACTAAAGGAGCCACGATCAATAGGTACATGGCTAAGTATATCTTAGCTGTTTTCTTCCACTTTTGAAAAGCATTAAGAAATAACTCATGTAGCGTGCTTGAACCTCTGCGTAAGGTCACATCTAGAAATGGGTAAAGACCGGAGTAAATGAAGGCTGAGATTAATGAAATTACGATGAGTGTAACTGGTACTATAATAGTGACCATAACATGTATAGGGTTTAATACTATGGGCTCGAACAGTACATTAATGTTACCTTTCTTTAACTCTTCTATAATGTAAGGGATTATGTTGAAGGCTTTATAATAGCTTAAGACCGATAAAATGGATGTTATCAATATTATTTGAACTATTACACTTATTGACTCGGTTAGTACAAAAGCTGCTATTACATTAGGGTTCTTAAGTAAGATTTTGTATCCGTAAATTAACATATCCATACGTGATTGTGTCGCGATATGCCCTTCCATTACGCTTCATCTTTACTTATTTCTTAAAGAGGAACATGTCTAATGTCATGTTTTTGCTTGTTTTTCTACCTTCCCTACTAGTAATAGAGTTCCTTATTATCTTAAAGTCTTCCTCTATAATCCTGCGTATATCAGGTTTGTATAGAGCGGCTGCAGGATGATATGTAGGTATTACAATTACATTTAATCCTATATGCTCAATTACGCCCTTCACTAATTTACCATGCTCCTTACTCATACTTTGGAAGTTTTTACCCATAAGCTTGAATATTATTCTACCAGCATGACGACCTAAAGTAACAATAATCTTAGGTTTTATTATACTTATTTGTTTAATAAGGTAGGGTAGACATGCATTAATTTCCTTTTCCTCTGGATCTCTATTTCCTGGAGGTCTACATTTAATTATGTTTGTTATATAGACTGAGGTACGTTTAATTCCATTCTTTTCCAGGAGTTCAGTTAGAAGCTTACCAGCTGCCCCAACGAATGGTCTACCCTGCTCATCTTCAGAAGCACCTGGAGCTTCACCTATGAACATAATCTCTGCATTTAAAGGACCTTCGCCTGGTACTACATTCTTCCTATACTTATGTAATGGACATTTCTTACATTCCGAAATCTCTTTGATTACACTTTTCATTTCTTCCTCTTTACTCAATCTCTAACCCCACTTAACCCATTTTACTCTTTCTTTAATTTCTCTAATTATAGCATCCACTTTATGAATATGCTCGCTACTACTTTTTGTTTCCTCTACAACGCTTAATATGTTTTGAATCTTTAACTCTATATGTTTCCTCATGGGTTTACTTAGCTCGTAGATGAAAGCGAGCATAGCTTTAGCTGACAAGACACCACAATACCCTCCACCTCCAAAAGCTACCAGGCGGCCATTGCAAATGGTATGAGATAGCTCATGTAACGTCTTTCCAGCGTACATATATGAGTTAAAGGTTAAACGTAGCCTACCTAAGAGGTCCTCATTTAAACCATCAACCCCAGCTTGAACCAGTATTACATCAGGACTAAATGCTTCAACGATGTGTCGAACTACGTTCATTACATTTTTGAATGTGTCGTCGCCTGAGCCCAATGGTAAAGGGATATTTACTGTATAACCCTTCCCCCGTCCTGCACCAGTTTCACTTACATCTCCTGTTCCTGGATAGAAGAAGTCACCAAATGCATGTATCGATATAGTTAGAACTGAGGCATCTTCGTAAAATATACTTTGTGTACCATCTGCGTGATGTACATCAAAATCAACTATAGCTATACTGTCATAACCATAATACTTTTGTAAATACTTAGCAGTAATAGCAACATCATTAAATATGCAGAAACCTGAGGCTCTATTCCTATGAGCGTGATGAAAACCTCCATACGGATTATAGGAGTGAGCTGTAAAACCTTGAGCCACCATATCTGCTGCCTTAATAGATCCACCTACAAGTAACAGTAAATCATCATATATTTTAGGGTAGTACCTCGTATCACCTAAGTCCAAGAATCCTTCAGCGCCACTCTCACTAAGTCTTTTAATTAAATTAATGTAATCTCTATTATGGGCAACCTCTAATAATGATTCATCTTTAAGAGAAGAAGCTTTGATTAAAAGTGCATGACTTATTAGATCTGAACTCTCAATATACTGCTTAAAATACTTAAACTTAGAAATCCATATTGTACAAAGATCTTTAGGTACTATACATATTTTCGTGTATTCATCAGAATAAACTATTGCTAATCCGCCAGGCATTTCGCTATCATGGTTCTAAGGTAAAAAAGAGTATAAAGTTTTTATGCTTAAATAGACTACTACTTTTCTATAGTCTTCTTTCTATATAGTAGTGCACCCAATATCACTGCCAATATGATCACTAAAGACGCTAATCCTGCAGAAAGTGCTGGACTGCCATAAGGTATCCTCTTATACTCTGTTAAGGTGATGTACTCTTTTACAATACTAGTTTTAGTTACTAATACTGGCTTTGTTAATGTCATCTCCTCTCTCTTGGTAACTGTTTTTGTTTCAACATGGGTTTTGATTACAGTTACCTCTTCTTTCTCTGTTATAGTCTTAGTCACGGTCTTTGTAACAGTTAATACAGTTGGTGTTGGAGTAGGCGTGGTTGTTGGTGTGGTCACTGTTGGTGTAGTTGTAGGTGTTGTAGTTGGCGTCACTAATTGAATTGCACCTTCTATAGTTTTACTATGTCCTGCAAAGTCAACAACTGTAACCTTATACTTAATACTCTCAGTACCCTCGGGTGGAGCTTTAATCCATATAAGATATTTTACTGATCCGTCCTCCTTTGCCTCAATGAAGTCATAGAGGGCGGGTTTAAGCCAAGTTTTACCACCATCGACAGAATATGTAAATTTGACTTCATCAACACCCCAGCCCTTATCTACAGCTACTACTTCAAATATAAACCATTTCTTACCTTTTTCGGCGAGCTTTACTGAGGCTGATGGCATATCTTTATCATCAATTGCAGCAAGTGTATACTTTACCACTGACCCTGCAGGTAACGAGACATTATACAGTATTACGTACTTGTAATCACCGTGCTCTATCACCTCGTAAGCTGGAGGTTTCTCAGGGATCCACTTATATGCTGAAATATCTTTGTCTTTGGGTAGTTTGAATATTATTCTAATATTGTCGAATCCTTGTGCTAGTTCATTCTTTGCTCTAAATGATACAGCATAGTGTTTGCCATCATTAGCTGGTGCATAATAGTACTCGATGAGCCCTATCTTGTAAGGTTCTACTTTCTCTCCTAAATCTATTGGTATGGAGTTCGGGTACTCGTTAAGCTTTTTACCTGCATAGGTTAAGGTATTTTCAAGTATTGTTCCGTTATCATTAACATACATTATAACGTATCTAAATCCTCGTATGTCATAGTCTCTTACATCATATGGGACTCCGGATGGAGTTATAAAGTAGTGTTTCTTTCCTTTCCAGTCTACTACCATGTTGTTTATGTCCGTATGTGTATGTGCTGTTAATATGAGTCTTACATCATACTCTAGTATTAATTTGAAGAGATACTTTGCCTCCTCTTTATGATCCTTCCAACTGCCATAGATGTATCCTTGCTCAAAGAGCTTGTCAAAATCATTTACTGATGAAACCTTTACTACTTCTATCTTTTCATCCTTAATCTTATAGCCGAAGAGTGGATGGTGCATGACTATTATTTTTGCCTTGTCTGGGTACTTTGCTAATATGCTTTCGGCCCATTTAAGCTGGTCCATGGGTATCCATCCATCCATGCCGGTGTCCAACATTAAGAATAGAAAGTCACCAATGATAATGCTGTAGTTACGGTATCCTAGTATGATTTCATAGGCTTTTGCTACACCAGGCGAGTCATATTCATGGTTGCCTATCACTGCGTATGAGGGTACTCTTAGTTTTAGCCATTCATCTAGGAAGTATAACCATGCTGAGGCCATACTTGGTCTTTCAACTTCATCGCCATCAAAGACCATTAAATCTGGGTTCAGTAGATTTACTACTCTCACAAACTCTGCAAGGTAAGGTCTACCTGCTGGTGTTTTTGTATCACCTGATAATATCATTCTTAACACTTTAGGCCATTTCTTAAGTATCCATACGCTTATTGGCTCTTCTATTTCATAGGTATTACCGTTGGCAATGAACTTTACTTTGAGATTGTATAGTCCAGGTCTAATGTCGCTTGGTGTCTTGAAGTATGCATGCCATGATTTAAATGTCGAGTTATAGCTTACCTTTACAAACTCTAGCGTTGCATCGGCAAAATCATTATAGATGAGTGCTTCGAAACCAGATAGTTTAGCTGTTTTATCTAATGCTATCCTAACCTCGAGTAGCCCACCCTGTAGTACAGGTTCTGGTATGCTTGGTAAGGGATATTTTACTACTTTAGCAAAATATGTTATCTTACCTTGAGTTATTGGCAGACTAGTTATTAATACAGCAGATAGTATTACAATGATAATTAATGATAGCGTAATGTGGGCTTTCTTATTTAAGCTCATAACAACACCTAAGTTTACACTTTTATTCTGGGATACAATTACTAAGAGGTATTAGAAAAACTTATTCTATTATGAATAGACTATGTTAGATCCTGAACTCTCTGCTATAGGCTACTTCACCTGCCTCTCTCAAAGGTAAGATTATAGTATTTATATATGGTATGTAAACTGTGATCTTCTCTCCACGCTTAAGTACTAAGTCAGAGCTTACATTAGCTAGAATTGCTGTTTTCCCAATTTTTATTCTAAGCTCTGTGTAAGGGCCAGTGAATGAAATCCAGTCTATTATACCATTAAATTCATTGGATGGCTTATTTGGTTTTTCTATGTAAAAATCTTCAGGCCTTAATATTATCGCAACTTCTTCGTCTATTTTAACCTTTATATCACGAGCTGGGATGACTCCAGTGATTTTGTGATCCCCATGTAGTACTGTAACCATATCCTCTTTAATTGAGTGTACGATTCCCTTAAGAATAGTACATCGACCTAAGAATGAGGCAACGAAGAGGTTTTGCGGACGTCTGTAAACTTCCCGAGGCTCACCTACTTGCATTATTCTACCTTGATTCATTACTGCTATTCTATCAGATATGACCATAGCCTCTTCTTGGTCATGTGTTACATATATTGCTGTTATACCAAGCTTCTTTTGCAGTCTTTTGATTTCTTCTCTCATTTCAATTCTAAGTTTAGCATCAAGATTACTTAATGGCTCATCTAATAGTAGGACTCTCGGCTCTATCACTAGTGCTCTTGCCAAGGCTACACGTTGCTGTTGACCACCACTAAGCTGAGTAGGATAACGATTCTCTAATCCTCTAAGTTTGACTAGTTCAAGTACTTCTAGTACCTTTCTCCTAATCTCCTCTTTAGGTACTCCCCGTATCTTTAACCCATACGCTATGTTATCAAATACTGTCATGTGAGGCCATAGTGCATAGTTCTGAAAAACCATTCCAGTATTTCTCTTATATGGTGGCAGTTCAGTTACATTCTCATCATCAAAATATATTTCACCTTCATCCGGATATTCTAAACCAGCAATAATTCTTAAAGTAGTCGTTTTTCCACACCCACTAGGTCCAAGAAACGTAAAGAACTCTCCATGCTCAATCTTTAGTGTTATCCTGTCTGCTGCTATTACCTCGCCAAACCTTTTTGTTATATTTTTTAATGTCACAGTTACCATGGTTTAGACACCTAGGAAGGCTACTCTCTGTTTAAGTATATAGTTTGAAACTGTAATAGCTATTATCTGTAATGTCATGAGGAGTACGCCTAGAGCGGCAGCTATGCTTACTGTTCCTACAGCTGCACTAGCATAGATGAGCTGGCTCATCTCGAAAGTTATTGGTCCTTGAGCTGGGTTAAGGTTACTAAGAGTTATGCTTGTGCTGACCTCACTCATAGAGTAAACGAAAGACAATATTGCTCCACCAATTATATTGGCTGAAATTAAAGGTAAAACTATTCTAAAGAATGTTACTGTACGGCTAGCTCCTAGGTTAAGTGATGCTTCCTCTAAACTTACATGTGTTTGCTGTAACCCAGCGAAAACTGCTCTAACTGTAAATGGAAGTCTACGAACAGTATAAGTAAATATGAGTAGAAGACCCGGATTAATGAAGGGATCAAGCAGTGTCTCAGAAAACACTACACTAAAGAATACAAGATAACCTACGGCAACAATTATTCCAGGAACCGCTATAGGTATTGTTGATAGGGCGTCGAGAAAATCTCTTCCAGGTATGCGTCTACGTGCAACAACATATGCAGCACTTGTACCTACAAGCACGATTAATAGTACTGCTGACCCAGCATACATCATACTATTCATTATTGATCTAAGAACTTCAGATTTAGAAATTAACGAGTACAAGTATTCAGTTGTAAACTTTGTTGGATAAGGTAACCCACTAATACCCCAATCAGTAAAAGCTAGTAAGACTACACCTATTTGAGGGTATGCTGAGATTATAACTAATGGTATAAGGAAAGCATAGATCGCTATGAGTCCTTTAATTTTTGGTCTTCTTACTCTAGGACTCCATCTCCCACCTTTACTTAACATGGCATATTGCTTTAGAGTTACATACTTCTTTATTCCAAGAAATGCTGTTGCCGCTAGTAGCAATAATATGACTGCCAAAGCATACGTAGTTGGGTGTACCTGTCCTAATTGTGACGCTTTACGAAATTCATCATAGATCTTAAATGATATAAGCTTAGTATAAAGTCCTTCTCCGAAGGCCCCACTTAAACCTATAGGTGCCCCAAGATCCTCCATACTAAATATGAAGACTATTGTAGCGCCAGCCATAAGCCCAGGGAGTGCTAGAGGTAGTGTTACTGTTCTGAATAGTTTAAACCCTTTGGCACCAAGGTTTTCGGCTTGCTCCTCTAATGAGGGATCAATATTGATAATAGCTGATAAAGTGTTTAAATAAACTATAGGGAAATAGCTTAATGTTTGTATAAGTATTACAGCTGGTAAACCGGAAATTATTATCCTATATGGAATTATATGTAATGTATCAAAAAATATATAGTTTAATAGACCGTAGGGTCCAAGCACTCTACCTAACACATACGCGTTAACAAATGGTGTAGCAAGCATAGGAATAAGCAATACCACTCTAAATAACATTTTACCTGGAAAATCATATCTTGCCATAATGAATGCTGCTACAAGCCCTAATATAGATGTGAATATCGTGACAACTACCGCGACGAATATAGTATTAAGTATATATCCGAAATCAGGTCCCTCAACTCCTATAGCTAATATTCTTTCAGTTACTAGTACTCTTGACCCGTTAGGTAAGATTCTGAATTTATATCTCTCCTCTACCTTAATCCAAGTGCCTTTAGGAGGTATCTTTATCATTTCTTTATCAGATGCTATATCTTCAAAATGTTTAAACGTAAAAGAGCCTTCATGAATAAACGCGCTTACGAGCATTGAGAATATAGGTACGAGTAAGAAAAAAATCAGAATGGAAAATGCTATTATGACTTGTATTATAGTTAGTCTATCAAATTCTCTTCTTAGCAGTTTTATTCGCTGCGCTAATTGCATTTTTCATAGCCTCTTTTAGCTGCCTAGTAGTTCTTTGAGCTTACTTTCTACAGCTAAGTATCTCTCTTCTGCAGCTTTTCTCCACGCCTTAACTAAGTCCATTCTATAATAGGCATCCTTTATTATTAGTGGGTTAATTTTCTGTGCAAATTCCTGTGTGAATGTTGCCTCCTTCCCAGTCTTTGGATCAATGAATCTAAGCTTTGACGGATTACCTAACTCGTCAATTAGCTCTTTGAAGGTTTTAGCGTTTATTTTACCCTTGAGCCTAGCTATCGCTAGCTCTTTCCAGACCTTTTGTAATGTATCATGTGGTAATGTTATTGCCGCATGGAAGAACCATCTTAAGGCCTCTTCATATGATAATGCTAATTCATCACTAAACTCTATTGTTGATGCTTTTAATGTACTCTTATATGCTTCATAAAGATCTGATCTCTTTTTGCCTTCGGGGGTCTCAAATACTTTAGCATTTACTGGCATACGATTAATGTTTTCATCGAGCCATATCTTTTGTCCTTCGACGCTTAGAACCCAAGCTATGAATGCTTGTGCCGCTTCTGGATGTTTGCTTGTAGTGAGCAGTGCTATTGGATCGCCATTAACTATTGTTCCATCCTTCGGTAGGATGTACTTACATATTCCTGGGTTCTGTATTTGAGCTGTGTAGCCATAGAAGTCTATTGTTATACCTACACCGATATCTCCTCTTATAACAGCGTCTCTCACAAGCCCTGACTGATCGTATATTCTTGAGTTAGCACCCATTAGCGTTATTATCTTCCATCCTTCATTCCATCCATAAGCTTGTACAATGATTTCATACATTCTAGTATTACTTGTACTTCTTGTTGCATCCGCGACGCCTACACTTGGAGCAGGGAGCGTTATCGCATAAGTTTCGTTAGCTAGACTTATCCATGAATCTGGCATTGGCAGACCCATTTTCTCAAGATATTTCTTATTTATTGTAAAGCCGAAGGACGCTATTGCAGCTGCGACCCAGACTATTTTACCTTCTTTATTTAACCTCTTCATTGATGAGCCTGCAATATTGTCTGGTATTTCTTTAATGACTTTCATAACCTCATCACTTGATAGCGGGGCTAAAAGGCCCTCCATATTCAACATATCAAAGAGTGTTGGACCCCCACCCCAGGCTACGTCGATTTCCTTACCAGGCTTCTTTGCGCTAAGCTTGATTAAGTCTATCCACTGGCTTGGGTCTACAGGTAACCATCTGATATCAGCAATTTTGTATTTCTTTGCTAATTCACTTTTAAGAAAGGCCTCTTTAGCTCTATCCAATATATCATAGCCATGTCTAGTTATCACTCTTAATACTACTTCCTCTGTAGGCGTAGGAGTAGGTGACGTAGTTGTTGTGGTTGTGGTAGTTGTCACCGTAGTTGTCGGTGTTGTAGTTGTAGTAGTGGCTGTTGTTGTCGTAGTTGTTACTGTTGTAGGAGTCGTTATAGTTGTTGTAGTAGGAGTCGTAGTTATTGTTGGTGTTGTAGTTGTAGTAGTCTCAGTTACTGTTGTGGTAGTTACTTCTGTTGGTGTTGTTGTCGTAGTTGTTGGTGTTGTAGTTGTGGTCGTGGTAGGTGTATATGTGGTTGTAGGTGATGTTACTGTTGTGGTTGTTGTGGTAGGTGTTGTCTCTATCGGCTTGGGCTTGAATACATACTGTGAGACAGCGAATATAGAGGCTACTATTACTACAAGTATGACTATTCCGATTATCATTCTAGAGCTAACAGCTCTATACGCGACCATAAAAGATCACTCCCTGAGCTTCAACTATAAACTCTAAGACATGTTATATTTAACCTTACTTATTGAGTTATCTGAGAATTTTAGTGATTAAGGATAAACGCCATATGTTTCAATAATGTTATCAATGTTTATTCTTTCCAGGTACTCTCTACTAACAATTTTTTGATTTAGAAGTTCCAGTTCGTGCTCCACCATAACCCAAGGATAAATTACTACTCCTGGCCTTCTAGGGTCATCTAAATGATCACTTTCAACCATGAATACTGGTGGTATCATGTCAAGTTTAGTTAGTACGCTAAAAGTTCCAGGAACTGTAGTACTGAACCCTAAATGTATAGCTTCTTCAAGCAGTGTGGGATCGGTAACATGGTGTAGTATTATTTTTCTCCTATCCTTGAATCCTATCAATTTACATATCCTATGGATATAATTAGCTGTTACTATTCCTCCGTTCTCCATATGTAAATGAACTATGAAATCATAGTCCTTAGCTGCATTTAGAGCTTTCATTAAGAGCATTTCGGATGCCGCAATCCGCTCAGGCGAAGTCCTGTAATGTTGTCTTCCAACTTCACCTATACCGTCAATTAAGCCCTCTTTACACATATCTATGAGTGTATCTAAGACTCTATCCAATAGGTTATAAGCTTCATCTAGCCTATAATTATATTTGTCAATTAATTTGTCTATATCAGCGGGATGAACGCCAGCAAAACACTTACATTTTATACCCAATTCCTTAGCAGTCTTACACTCTTTGATTATAATTCTTGCAGAGACCAAATAATGTTCATATGTAGGATCTAGCCCGTAATGCCACGGGGCAAGAGAGACTAAGGCCATAAACCAACCATTTACTCCTTTAAATTTAGGTACTATACTTCTTACACCTAGCCCCCTAACAGGATTGGTATGTGTATGCGCGTCTGAAAATAAAAGTTTAGTCATCCATCACTCACCTTGAAAAACTTTAGTCAGTGAAGGACCACTTCCTCATCCCCTGGCTTTTCTTACTATTTCCCCAGGGATTTTTACCTCGGTTGTGGTAGGGGCCTCATCACACTCTACATATTATTTTCTTATCGTTTTATAAATTTAATACTGGTTTATGCAGCGAGATATATACAGGTAGTGGTATACAATCAATATAGAAAATAATATATTCTCCTATCCATATTAATTCTTTCTTGAGGGAGAGTTCTCCATGAAAGTAAATGCTAAGAAAATACTCTCAGTATTAATACTGTTAACGTTGGTACTAAGTGTAACAGTAAGCCTAAGCACAGCTATAGTGAAAGCTCAGAAACCTATTGTTGCTGTTTTTGCTAAAGGCCTTTTGGACCCCGATGCTGACCCCCTACTTAAGGCTATGAGAGGTAATATCACCGAGGTCGAGTGGAAAGTTTTCACAGACACTATAACCTTTGACGACATTAAAGATGCTAAAATGCTCATATGGGTGCTTGTTGATACGGGGTTAAATGTAACAGATGAAGAACTAAAGGTAATCAAGGACTGGTTCGATCAAGGCGGTAGAACCCTATGGGTTTGTGGAGACAGTGATTATAAGGGTGGAGACTTTAAACGTATTCCACCAGCAAACGCAATATTAGAGACTGTAGGCAGCGTTCTTAGAAATGAACATTGTGAGGCGGTGGACAGAGAGAGTAATATTGGTGGTAGACCATACAGAGTAGCCGCAATAATTGACCCTGATCCTGAAGTAGACTTCTTAAAGGACGGTGTTGAGAAACCAGTACTATTCCATGGACCTGGAGCAGTGGTAGCCTACAAAGACGGTAAATGGATAAAGTTAGAGAAAGAAAAAGTACCTAACGTATACAGAATTGCCTGGACCACTGAGAAAGGCGCCATAGCGGAATTCGTGAAACCACTACCTCAAGCACATGACATTGGTGAAGAAGGCAAGTTTGTATTGATGGCGGCAGAAGTATTCCCGAAGAAAGATAACCTCGTAATACTTAGTGCTGAAGCACCCTTTGATCATTATCAGGGTATGTGGACACCAGAATACAAAGGAATAGCCCTTGATGGCCCAAGATTCATCAAGAACGTCATATTATGGGGTGTGGGATTACTAGGAGAGAGAATACCTAAGCCAAAGCCTTTAGTTGCAGTGTTCGCTAAAGGACTATTATCACCAACAGGTGATGCTCTACTTAACGCCATGATGGGTAATATCACTAGCGTTAAGTGGAAAGTATTTACTGACACTATAACATTTAAGGACATAAAGGACGCTAAAATGTTAATAATGGTATTAGTTGATACAGGTCTGACCTATACCGAGGATGAATTGAAAGCTATAAAGGAGTGGTTCGATCAAGGCGGTAGAACCCTATGGGTTTGTGGTGACTCAGACTATAAAGGCGGGGACTTCAAGAGAATACCACCAGCAAACTCAGTTCTAGAGACAGTCGGTAGTGTACTTAGAAACGAGCACTGTGAAGGTGTTGATAGAGAGAGTAATATTGGTGGTAGACCATACAGAGTAGCCGCAATAATACAGCCAGACCCTGAAGCATGGTTCCTAGCAATGGGTATTAAACGTCCAGTACTATTCCATGGACCCGGTGTTGTCGTAGCTTATAAGGATGGCAAATGGATTAAACTAGAGAAGGAGAGACCACCAAACGTCATTAGAATTGCCTGGACTACCGAGAAGGGTGCAATAGCAGAGTTTGTGAAACCACTACCAGAAGTGCATGATATAGGTGAGGAAGGAAAATTCGTATTAATGGCCGCCGAAATCATGCCAGAAAAGAAGAATATTGTAATACTTAGTGCTGAAGCACCCTTTGATCATTATCAGGGTATGTGGACACCAGAATACAAAGGAATACCTCTAAATGGACCTGAATTCGTTCAAAACATTATACTATGGGGTGTAGGGTTACTAGGAGAAAGGATACCAACAGCAATAATACTAAAACAGGAAATAGCAAAATTACAAGCAAAAGAGGAAACCCTAAAGAAAGAGTTAGAGAAATTAACACATGACCTTAAGGCCAAAGAAGAAGAAGTAAAGAGCCTATCCGAGAAGCTCACAAAGGCCGAAGAAGAGTTAAAGAACGTAAAGGCCGAGTTGGAGAAGACAAAGGGCGAATTAGCTAAGAGGACTAGTGAATTAGAAGCAAAAGCAGCTGAAGTCGAGAAGTTACGTTCAGAGCTAGATAAAGCTAAGAGCGAATTAAGTAAGAAAGCGGCTGAATTAGAGGCAGCTAAAGCAGAACTTGAGAAGACAAAGGCAGAACTCGAGAGCGTCAAGTCAGAGTTATCTTCAGTTAAATCAGAGCTTTCACAAGCTAAGAGTAGACTAGGTGACTATGAAAAGAAAGTCAAAAGCTTAGAGGAGGAAGTAGCCTCACTAAGCTCTCAAGTACCATGGTACCTAACATTAGGCGTAATAATAGGCATCATCGTTGGAGTGCCTGTAGGAATCTTTATGAAGAAGAAATAAAGAGATACATGTAAAATTTTATAATACTATTTTTCTTTTATTCTCTCTCTTCAGAACTTACAGCTTCTGCAGACTGGAATTTTATTGATCTTTCTCGTTTAAATACATCAATCTCTATTTCATACTTATCAATTGTTACCTCAAAGTCCCCATCAACTTCTTTATAGTCAAATGATACAGTACCCCTAATCTTTATCAAGTAGTCTTCAGGTAAAGGTATGCTATATCCATTCTTAGCTAGTACTTCTAAAACCTTATATGCTAGATGCTTTGTCAGTTTTCTACCAATTTTGTTTATCTTAGACTTTTCTTCCATAGGTAACGTTGATTTTAAGGGCCCTGATAATCCTACGGTCACAGCATATACAGGGTCGTTTGCGGCTCTTGTTGTAAACCTAACCTTGACCATTTATTTCCACCTAGGTTAGAAAATTTAAGCTAAGAGTATATTAACTTTAATGTAATGGGAGAACGCTATACTATTGATTAATTGATTAATTTAACTATATAATATCTTGAAATTCTAACTTTTTACCGTTATTGTTTTAATTGGCTTCTTCCTAGTTATATGTTTGCTCTTTTTCAATACTAATTTATAGCCACAAACGTAACATACGAATTTTCCATTAATCAGCTTTAGCGGGTTTTGGCAGACAGGACATATAAAATATGTACAGTTCATTTCTGAGTTTAACCTCCAATATTCTATATTACTTTCCCGGGGTAATATATTTTTCTTAAATTACATATATATGCATACTAGTAATTCTTCTTAATTTAACATCTTTTTGTTATCATTACACCGATAATAGTGTTGTATGTGAGCTGTAGACTACAAAGGGCCCTGCTATATAATTATGGTATAAGGGAACGTAGAAGTCGTAGAGAGGGCCATTATGCTCTTCCACTCTAATAGCAATAACCGGGTCCCATCTGAATGATAATAGATACAAGGCTTCGGTGAGTATTTCCCTTACTGATGTTAAGCTATAATATTTCGTGTATTTTTTATGTATTATCTTCTTTAATTCATCCCTGGAGATAACGTAATATCCATTGATATATGATATTTTAGCTTCAGCCTCTATTAGCCCCTTGACACTGTTAGTTAAAGGTATGACGTCGTCGAGGTCTCTTTTAGGAGACACTTGAACATCATAGTATATGTATTTGCCTATAGTGTTCAAAAAGTTTTTAATGTTTGTCTCTCCACGTATTCTTAGCTTTACTTGTCCTGTCTCTTTATCCCTAGTTACATAGGGGTATATACCCAGTCTTAACATTAATAATTGGAGCTTATATGCAAGGTCGATATTGTTTAATGTTAGCTCTATGGAATCATTATTTACTCTTCCATTAGCATCATATATTCCGGAGATAAATGCTGCTATAACTGATGTTGGGCTTCGGGCTATAGCCTCAAGTATAATACTATAGTGGTCTATTATGTGTTTAATTAGTATGTTGCCATACCTGCTAAGCTCTATAATCCATAAACGACTACTTTTATGTCTATAGACCTTACTCTTTATTTTGAACAGTCTTCTAATGTTACTAGCGTATCCCTTTGCAACATCCTTATTTCTACATAATATCTTTATTTCATCATCAATTAGTGTATGACTAAACTTTATATAGGCGAGTGTTTGAGCTAGGTCTTCATTTAAAACACTTATGGTTTCTACATGCTTACTGTCACCATAGTGTTCGATAGCCTCTTCTACTCTCCTACGTTTTTTCCTCTTAAAAAGTAATGAGACAATACTTCTCAATTTGCTTTTTCTTTCACTTTCGTAAACTCTTTCAGGGAACCCGCCATCAAAGCTGTAATCATATGCACCAAGTGATACCGATACATGAGAAAGTGGAAATCCTATGTATTTTTTACTTCTAACATTTATTTTAAAGGGTACTGCTAGGAAATCACCTGTTTTTATTTGGTCAGCTCTCATAACCTTCAGTGAATTATCACTTAAAACTAATAATCTATGGTTTCGGGAGACTCTTATTTCACTATGTAACGTTCTTATCGCTACAACTCTACTAGCTAATACCATAATTTTCTTGGTCGTTACAGGTGTAGGCGAAATGTATGAGAAATCGTAGGCAAGTAAATGTACATTTACATCCTTAGCCTTTATTATACTACCATCAGGCAACATCATATAAGTGTCTGGATGTACTCCGCTCTTGATATGCTCCCCTACTACACTATATGGTTGTCTAAGCAATAGCAATCCCTTAGAAAGCTTTTAAGCTATCCTCTCCTGTAATTCTTCATTTACTCATGAAAGGGTTTTTAAGAAAATAGGCTAAGTAATATCTCTTAGCTAAATTTCGGTTTACTCTTCTACCTATCGAGAAATCAGCACAAAAGGAATAATGAAATTGTAAGAGAGGAGAGAAATTACGGTTAAGAAATTTCTACAAATTTACTTTCTTAAGCAACCTAAGTCGTCAAGTTTTTTATAGATCTTCCTTACAGCATCATATATCTCTTCTTCTCTCTTTGCTCCTGTGACAACCATTTTGCCAGAACTAAATATTAGTAAGACGACTTGTGGGTCGTCCATGCGGTAAATTAGACCTGGGAACTGTTCAGGCTCGTACATTGAGTTTTCCAGCAAGAAAGCAGCCTTTTCAAGATTTACCTCTACGCCTAAATTAGCTGATGCAACAATGTTTTGTATTTGGACTTTCGGCCTACCAGTAATGATCATGTCATGTTTCCTTAAAATTTTGATTATCTTCTTAACAGCCTTAATTAGCTCATCAGTACTTTTTGCACCTGTTACAACCATCTTACCTGACTTGAAGATTAAAGCCGTAACCTTGGGTTTGTCAAGTCTAAAGACCAATCCCGGAAATTGCTCAGGATTATATTCTACCCCTGGTATACTTCTCTCTATGGCATAAAGGTCAAGAGTTTGATCAAGTGTCACTGTTGAAACTATATTCTCCACTTTTGCCGATAATCTCGGAGGCATAACGCGATAACCCCTCGACTGATTTAAAAATGTTTATAAACCTTTATAAATTCTCCTAATATAAGACACGAAGAAATATTATGTAGAAACTTAATATCCTTAATTACTGAGAGTCAGAATTACTAAAATATTATTAAGATTTACAATAAGGTATGCAATTACAATAGACAAACATATACCGTGGATAGCTTTTCTTACACTACTTACTTTAAAATGAGACCAAGCAATATACGTAACAAGTGTAAAGAAAACATACCACATAATCTTTAACATTAACCCTAGAGGCTTGAGAACAATAGCAGACATAAGAGTATTACATTCAATAGCTCCAAGACTTAGGGCTATATGTGTCGTTATTATATCGGAAATCTGCATAATACCAAGTATAAGCAATGTTATTATTAGTTTCGGTGAGGTGTCCACGTACTCTCCCTACACTGTATAGTGGAAATAAAATATAAAAATCTTTGCTTTACATAGAAGCAAAGGTCAAGATATCCATAATCCTATTTCTATCTTTGAACAAATATAATAATTTAGTGTTTAGTGTTGAGTATTTTATAAAGACTTATGATGAAAGATATTTTTCATATAACTTTATAAGGTCTATTGGAGGCTTTAGGAATGCTCTATGTGTTTGAACACTTTCAGGTATTAGTGTTAGAACTTCATAGTCTCTTATTAACTCTTGCTGCATTAATGCCTCATGGAACCATAGAAACTTTATTTCTTCTTGTCTTGGTATGAACACTGAGAATATGTATGTGTTCTTCCCCTTGATTCTGCATATTGATAGTATTGGTGCATGAATATACATCGTATTTACATACTTGTTTGCTTCTCTAGGTCCATTAAAGCTTACTTTTAGTATCAAGTAATGTGATTTCTCGAGTGGTGTTGGCAGTATAAGAGGTGCCCAACCAACTATAACTTTTTTACCTTCGATATGCTTTAGATAATGATATCTTAATGTTTGATAGTTTATGTTGGCTACTTTGCCCATGTCAACATAGTCTATTAATGGATCCTTAAATATTAATTGCAACACTAAATAATCTATATGATCCAGGGTCTCTTCTTCCGTAGCTAATCTAGGTAGTAGTATTGGTTCTTCTGACGCTTCAAGAACTTCATCGACCCATGACCCCCAATTATAAACGTACTGTTGCATTTGAGGATTATAGTCTCTATCATTAACTATTGTTGTTATAATCTCTTCATCACAAACATTATAATCATATTCTTCTAGTATGCCTTCATTTCTCATTTTTTCTAAGTATTCTATAGCAGGATTCTGATTGCCTTTAGGTGTTAGCATTTTTATCTGTATATTGTGTCCAGGTGTCAAGGTTATTCCGATGCTCCTAGTAAACTCCTTATTCAATTTTTTATATGCTTGTATAAGCTTACCTTTAGCTGGCTTGATATTAGCATAGAGTATTTCATAGCCTAATGCTTGAAGTCTGAGTGATGGCTCTATTCTTAAACCAATACGCATTAATCTTTGTAATCTATACGTTATTGTGCTTCTTGGTAACTTGGTAATTCTACTTATTTGACTAATATTCCTTGGACCATATTTCCATATAGCCTTAAGTATTATAGCATTAGGTACATCAATTTCGGAGAGGAGAGCACTCATGACTCGTAAGTGGCTAGATGAGCTGAGTGCATTAACATACTCTTTTAGACCTACATGTTTGTCCATTTTTTCACCCTAAGATTTATTATGTTTTGATTGAACATTTGTCCAATATTTGATTCTCAAACTGGTAAATATATTGCACCCCCCATATCTAATAAGGGTTACCCTTGAGAGATAGCGCAATCAAGTATATTCTTGCTTTTTAACGCAGTTATAATTATGAAGAGTGACTAAGATAAACATAAATACTATGCAAAGTAGAAAAAAATATAAACTCTTAAAACAAATAATTAAATTGGCGGAGCGGTAGGGCTAGAGAAGTAATAATACTACAATTATCTATGACCTTGCCGCCGCTAAGCATAAGGCGGCTAAGGAATCATACTTACCCAGATGTAAAAGCGATAAACCTAAGACCTCACAACCATTATAAAGCTTACAATATTACACAAATGGTAGCTTCCTAGTAAATCTAAAGCGCAACTAGAATATGCTAAAACGTCGTATATTGCAATCCTTGACTGAAGGAATAGATCCATAGACAATAAATATGAATCTTAAGGATGTCGTGAAAGATGAGAAGATTATATTAATGGCCCTAGCCCTACCGCGATGATGCCTCTTTCTTCTACTTTCTCATATAACTCCGTATACTGTTTTTCCTTCCATTATTACTGCTTGAGGTTTTAGCTTGTTAAGCAGTTTTATTGGTACTTTGAATGGATCTTTATTGTATATCTGTATATCAGCTGGTGCACCTACACTAAGATATGGATATTCCTCTGATAGTGCAACTCTACCTCCATAAGTGTAGAGCGTTAAGGCTTCATTTAAGGTCAGAGCTTCGTGGCTTCTATCCACTGCTGCCCGTATACTCAGCCAAGGATTAGCTGGTTCAACCGGGGCATCTGATGACCCTGCAAGTAGAAGACCACTTTCTATTAATGACTTAAAAGCGTAAGCGTATTTAACTCTTGGTCCTAATCTCTGCTCTATCCACCAGTCGCTCACTATGAAGTGAGGCTGTACAACGAGTGCTTTAGGCTTGTAGTTTCTTAACTCACTTATTATATCAGGGGGTGTTAGTGAGGCGTGTTCTATTCTTACTTTACTTCTAATACTATTGTTAACTTTTTTGAGAGCTAATATCGTTTCTTCCATAGCTTTATCACCTATACAATGAATAGCTATATCAAGCCCTTTTCCAGCAACTCTCTTAAAGAGTTTTAAGATATTATCATGTGTTAAAAGAAGCTCACCTTTATTTAGTGGATCATCACTATAGGGCTCTCTTAGGGCAGCTGTTCTACCACCAAAACTTCCGTCAACGAAGGTCTTTATACCCATAATTCTTAATTTGACATCACCTAACTTTGAAATTACACCAAGTTTAACTAGGTGACTCGTATAGTCTGAGTTGAAATAGAGCCTAACTTTAACCTTCAATTGGCTTCTTTGATTAAGTTTCTGCAATGCCCTAAACTCTCCATCCTCTACACACATTGAACTAACTAGACCTATACCGTAACTTAATAGTTCATTAAGCGTTTGGCTAAGTAACTTTAAGTAAAGATTGAACCTAGGCTTAGGTACGTATTTCAGGATATGGTCTAATGCTTGTTCACGTAAAATCCCGGTAATCTTACCGTCAACAACATCAACTAAAGGATACATGTCTCTTCCTTTATCAAGTAAACCACATAGCTCTAAAGCCTTAGTATTAGCTACTGCTATATGACCGCAAACTCTAATGAGGAGAACGGGTTTATGTGGAACAGCTTCGTCGATATCCCATCTCGTGGGCATTCTTTTTTCAATAAATCTTTCTTGATCCCACCCTCTACCTAAGATCCAAGGAGTATCTGTCTGAGATGCTACTCTTCTTATCATCTCCTTTAATTCTTCTATTGAACGAGTATGTCTTAAGTCGAGCCATAAATGTGATAAAGTTAAGCTTGACAAATGAATATGAGCATCAACAAACGTCGGCAACACAACCTTACCATTAAGGTCAATAATTCGAGAAGAATTGCTTAGCTTTAACGCCTTCATATCGTTATCTCCTATATAGACTATTCTACCACATTTAATCGCCATACTAGAGGCTACAGGATTATCAGGGTTAAAGGTGTATATGACACCATTAACTAATGCTAGATTCATACTATTCTTCCCTGAACTGAATTTATCGTATTATAGTCGAGTCTATTGCATATTTTATAATTAAGAGTAAACCTATTACCACAAAAAAGATATTAATTAATGGATTATCGTATCTTACCCTAGTAACTCTAACTCTATTACTATTTAAAGGATAGAATAGAGCAACACCTGCCTTAGTGAACATGTCGGAGAATAAGTGTGAGACATACCCTATTATAAAGGACCAGATGTAATAAAGGTTGTATGAACCTATATATCTAAACAAAAATGCTAAAAGTATCGATAAAATAAATAACGAGAAGACATTATGTAACAACATTCTATGTTTATGTTTTAAATCAAAATCAGGAAAAATCGATCCCAGTAATGCAAACATACCACACCACATTAGTATTTCAGGGGGAGGATTACATAGATAAATAGCCGTTCCTACACCAAAGATTATGTGGACTACCTTTTTCACCATAAATTAGCCAATCCCCCACAGAAATAATATATTTTCTACTCTTCTAGATAAACTCTAAGTGGGATAAAAGTATAATAAGAACAATAAAAATTAATAAACTACAAGTGTAAAACTATTCATATATGGGATGAAGAGACTTGCCCCCCGGAGATTTAATGACGAAATTACCGTGGTCAGACCATGAAGGAGACAATTTTTTATTTCCAACTACGAATATATTTCCAAAAATATATAGTAATAACAGGGGATAGGGGATCTAAGAGCATTAAGGTGTGTTATGTTGACACCTGGTATTGTGAGGACTTACATCAAGGGCTTAGATGAAGCTCTTGGAGGTGGATTCCCCCGACCCGGAATAGTATTTATAGTAGGACATCCTGGTACAGGAAAAACCATATTATCAGCTCAGTATTTAGCTAATAGAGCTCTAAGAGATGAGGAAAAAGGTTTCTACATTCTTATATCACAACCTCTCAAAACACTAGAATTAGAATTATTAAATCTAAAGATAGGATTCGATGAGGCTGTAAATAAAGGTTTAATAGAAATACTAGAGTTTTTACCACTTATTGAAAGTGAAAGTGTTAAAACATTAATAGAAGATGTAATACTACGTATTGAGCAAGGTAACTATACCAACATAGTTATCGATAGCGTGACAGCTCTAGTATCATTCTTCAGTCCTAGTGAAGTTAGAGCATTACTATCATACATACTGAAATATATGGTCGAAAAAAGTATGACATGCATCCTAATAGGCGAATTACCATTAATTGGACAAGCGTATGCCCCAGCTGTTGAAGAATTCCTAGCCGATATGTTGATAAAAATGGAGTTTAAAGAAAAAGAAAATAGACTCGTAATAAGATTTACACCAATTAAATCACGGAACACTTTAATTACTAGAAGGTACTATGAAGCAGTAATTGCCTCAGAAGGATTCATGCTGATCGGTGAGGCCTCATTGTAGCCTGTTAACATCAATACTTAGTAAGGTTTATTGTGTCATGTCTGTCTATACCGAGAAAAAATCATATCTTAAGGATTCATTCTCACTACTACTATTATTATATACGGTTCTCGTCTCAATAATCTTAATACTATACTATGTACTTGGAGAAGTGAGAATCAAAAGCTTTATATCACTTGATATGCTTTATAGTAGATTCCTAGCCTTAGCAATAATAACTATAACTGCAATAACCTCTCTAAGCTTGATAATATTGTCTAAAGTTAAAGTACGACATGAATTCTCTTCAAGATTAATAGTCTATGGCATACTACTTGCTGTCTTTGCGCATGTAAATAGTATAATATCAGTGCTCTTTAGATACAATGAGATACTATCTCTCTTAACCATTACATTTCCTTTTATATTCGGTTGTTTATGTGTACTCGTCGGATTCTCTTCATGGTTTGTTTTCCAATTAAATCTTAATGAGGCAGTGAGACATGTTGCCAAATCCTTTATTGTCGCTGTACCAGTATCCCTCTTGATAGTGCTTTTGGTATTTAACATTGGAGGGACACCTTACTTCGATTATGAAGTTGAAGCGTCAATGCTGCCTTACTGTTTCTCATTAATGCTGGTTTCTATTACATCTTTAATATTCCATTCCACTTTAAGAATAGTTGATAAATTTATACACTTTTTACGTATAGTCATTATTATGCTTTCGTTATGTTTCTTATTTGCATCAATAACAGATATACTCTCATACATATATCGTGATGTGTACATTTTTGAATATACAGCATCAACATTGTATATTGCCGGGTTCATATTATTTTCCTCTGTTTTACCTCTATCAATATTCTATATCATTGAGAGAAGACTACCTGTTATCCGTAAGCTAAGTGTCACTACAAAAGGGCCAAAAATGTTAGATCATGGAAGATCCATTCTCTTGGAGTATATGCTCTCAGAGGCACATATAGATAAAGTTGCCTCTATTATTAGAAAACTTATTGAACCTTATGATGTCATAGTTCTTGTATCTCACAAAGCTAGTCCAATATTAAGGAATTTACTTAACACAATAGGTAAAAGTAAGAAGTGCGTGACCGTTCTATATGATTCAAGAACCATGTATCCTCGTGAGGTAGCTAAAGACACTTATGCCTCAATGCTCGATCCAACTCACATAATAAGCATTATATCTAAGCTTAAAGATAAATACTATGATAAAAACATTGCAATAGTCTATGATAATTTAACAGACAGTATAATAACATGCAATTTCAAAGCAACATACCTTATGGCTAAGGATATACTTTCATCCCTCAACTCAAGAGATACAGCAATTTTCCTCTTCGTTAAAGGGAGTCTTAATGAAAGGGATTATAACACTATAAAATCATTATTTGAGATTGTAATATCAGTATCTGCATAATAGCGATAATAGGGGACAGTAATCAGCCTATTAATTCATGAATATCCTTTAATGGAGGAAGTTCTAGTGTAACTCCCTCCTCACTTATGACATAAGGTATAGCTTCCTCCAGTATACCTAGGTCTCGGACTATTGGCGATAAGTAATTCTCTCTCATAATGGTTACACGTGTTCCTAAGGCATAAATACTTAGGGCTGGAATAATCACTAACTCCTGTCCCGTTTTTAATGGGACTTTAAGAAAACATGACAACTTTGTAACATGACCTAGTTCGTCCCGGATACTTATACTAGGATGTTCGTGACCTATTATGATTATTTTTACATGTGATGTCGCCATAGGATAGTATTCATGTCCATGGATTAAGAGAATATCGTTTATGAGCATATATTCATAGAGTGGTATATCATATTTACTAAGTATCAATGATATATAATTATCATGATTACCTCTTGTAATATATACTTCTAATCCTTTATCTCTCAAGAATTTAATGAACTCTGAAACTTCACTCCTCTCTTGATAAGTTAGTTTAGAAAAACAATGCTTCACATCACCATTAATTATGACTTTAGAAGCCCCACTTAGATTAAGTAATTTTTCAACCTTTTTGATGAGCTTTTTAAGTTGCACTCTAGGTAAAAAGAGCCCATGTTCAGCACTTACTTCTTCAAAGCCCAAATGTAAATCGGCAATAACCAGGGCATCAAAGTCTCTTAGATATAGAGCTGGTTCACCATAAACTATCTCTATTCCCGGATATAGTTCCACAAACTAACACCGAGTATGATACAGTAGAAGAAATGAGGGTTAAATGTGGCGGGCCCGCCGGGATTTGAACCCGGGACCTACGGGTTTCCCCTGACCCACCCTCTACAGGAGGGTGGGTTTCATTAAGAGCCTCGACCAACCGGCTCATGCCAGTTGTCCGTCGCTCTAACCAGGCTGAGCTACGGGCCCTCGTTATGTTAGATTTATGTGGGGGGTTTTAAGTGTTTCTTGTTTTAGCTTGTAATTGTTTATGTATAAATTTTACTGTATCTATATCTACTTCTTCACTATAAAATCCATTCTTGCAACTGTACTCTAAAATTCCTACAGTTAAGTTACCTACTTTTATGTATTTTAGGTGATTCTGAGATGAAGGTATAATCATAATTAGTGTTTTCATAATATTTATCTCCTTAATTGTGCTCACCTCTTTTATCAGGTTGCGCACGGAATACATTAGAGCCTTACTCTTTGGTAAAAGAGCCAAGAAGCTTATGTTCATGTTTATTTCTTCTATTAATTTTAGAATTACGTGTAAAGGCATCCTTGTTGATACAGCTTTCCCCTTGATTACACCAATACAGGTCGTTATATGATATTCTGAAACATAATACGTATTATATTCTTCTATTTTTTGATAACATTCCTTAACTTTTACTAGGTATCCTTTGGAATTATTACCATATTTAATTAGCATTCCTTTACCAATGACCCTACCATTGTTATCGATTATGGACACTCTTTTGTTATGTAAATTTATATCTTTAAACCAGTTTATTACGGTATAAATGTCATTATAGTTTAATGATTCACATATTAATCCGCCAGCTTCGTCAACAGGCAATATTATGAAGATATCACCGTTTTTGTAAATCTCGCATACGAGAACTGGTATTCCACCATGTGTAAAGTGCTCTTCGAATGTAATACCATAATCTTCTTTTATAGTTTTTAAAAGACTAGTATAAATACCATCAATACACACGGATTTACAAAGGTTCATAAACTTATGGTCTATCTGCATTATACTATTACACCCTATAAAATTATAAATTTCGAGTGAATGAAATATATTACTGGATGATGAAGCCGACATAGGCGTTAACTATTGGGATGTCGAGGGGTCGATTGACTGACAATAATCTAATGCCAAGAGGGGAGGGAGATTAAGAAAATAATTTGCCCTTATTGTGGTTTTAGTGGTCAACCTAAAGACTATTGGCTTCTTTATGAAGGTGAAGTACTTATTGACCAATATAGTCTTGCTGTTGAAGGCTCAAGTAAGGGACTTGTACTTATTTGTCCACGGTGTAATAAAGCATTCACCATTGAGGAATAATATGTTATCTAATGCTTCTCATTCCAATGGCTCACTCCTTTAATCATGTTAATTACATGATCTACCTCGGGTAAAAGTATTTCCTCGAGAGCCAACTCAACTGCCCCAGTGCTTCCAGGTACGACAACAATCAGAGCATTATGGTATATTCCAGCTATTGCTCGTGAGAGCCAAGTTCTTGAACCAATCTTCTGATATGAAAGCATGCGAAAGAGTTCTCCAAAACCCGGAATCTCTTTTTCAAAGAGGGGTTTAACAGCTTCAACAGTTACATCTCTAGGTCCTATACCAGATCCGCCAATTAATATGATAATTTTGCATCCTTTGTCTAAGGCTTTTCCTAAAGTATTTCTTATCTTCTTGATGTCGTTTGGTACAATTTCATAATATGATACTTTATATCCTTCTTTTTCAATTGTTTCTTTAGCTTTTAAACCACTAGCATCCTTGGCCAATCCTTTGAATATTCTGTCACTTACAACTATAACTCCAAAGACCACATATAACCCTCCAACGTGTTTCACTACTTATTTATGATTGTTAATGCGCTTAACTTTTACTATTAGGCCTTCTCTCTTAACAATTATAACTTTGGCTCCTTTAGGTATTGCACTTTTTCCATCAACATTTTCTGCTTGCCATAGTACTCCATCTACTAAAATTAGCCCTCTAGGATTAAGTTCCTCGACAACCTCTCCTTCCTTACCAATAATTTCACAGTAACTTGATCTAATCAGAGCTTGATATGCACTATAGAAGAGTAATACGAGAATTAGAGAGCTTATAACTGCTACTACAAGTATTAGAATTAGTGGTAATCTAGCCAGAATTAATAATATGGTTATGGCTATAGCAATCACTGCCTCATCTAATATAGATAAAAGTGCTTTATAAAAATTATCCTTTGACCGCTTTAACATCAGCTTTCTACCTCTACTAACTATACTTTACAGCATATAGGGTAACACCACTTTACTTGGATATTGCTGTGTACAGCTCTTTTAATAGTCCCGGTATCTAAGAATAGTAGTAGAGCAATCGTATTTATTAATATAAAACAATTAAGATTAGATAGGGAGAACAAACCAAGATGGAGCAAGGAATGCACACATCACCAATAATCAATGATGTTAAGGTAATAACTAGGGAGATAAGTAAACTTAGAAATTATAATGTAAGGTGGAATATACAAGCCCGTCTAGACGAGTTCCTAAATGTTAGGGGCGAGTATGATGTCGATGTAGAATTCTTAGGGTCTAAGGTTATTAGTGAACTGGAATTTCACAATCCGCCTCCAATAGTAGCTATAGATGGCAGCAATAGAAACATAGACACACCTTATGCTTTCACTACAATAGCGTCCGGTTCAATAGTATCAGAAAGATTAGGAGTGTTGTTAGATTATCCAGCTGCATGGTTCAACTATCCAGTAGACACTAAAGAAATAAACATACCTTACATTGGTGTTGCACCTGATGCCGATAACGTAATATTAAATTTACCCCCATCAGCTACACAGTACAGTCCTGTAGGTAAAATCTATGACAGCAATTATAATAGACATCAAGTAATAGACGAAATTAGGGTCAGAGTAGAAAATGCGCTTCTAGGTCTCATACCCAAAATTGATGTAAAGACATTTATAGGTTTAAGACATAGGGTTGTCATTATTGATGGCCCATTATACCATATTCCTAGAGGGCTCTTTGATCAAGCGGTTGAAGAATACTACATTAGAGCATGGAGAAAATTAGTTCAAGATAGAATAAGGACGCTTACGAAGTTAGATGCAAAAAGGATAGTTGCAATAGGCGTAGTAAAGCGGATTGAGAAATCAAAAATACTTGCTAAATCACAGGAATTCAAGTATCAAGTTAAGAACATGGTTAAAGTTAATATTTCAGGAGAAAACGACCTAGTAATAGTTGATAAACTGATAAGTGAAGCATTAGCAAATAATATAATCCATACACCCTTGAAACCATTCTTAATAGGACCATTTAAAGTAAAAACAAGTATAGGGAGAGTATTAGGAGTAAAAAATGCACCATTGAAGATTATAGGTTATGTGTTCATACCATATCATCCTTATAGCCTTCTTAATCATAGAGTTTTAAGGGTTGAAGTATCTGAAACCATGTACAAAATTTTCGATGACGTTATTTTCTCATGGATAGCTTATGATGCAATAAATTATTCTACAACCATTCCGTACTCTCTACACTTAGCCCATAGTAGATGTAATAAATGGTGTACTATGCTTTTCACATATTATACAAGTTACTACTCAAATGCGGGCATACCTTTAACCTATGATACCAAATTGCAATTCTTACAGGTGAGATCAGAGTATGAGCTCAAGTGATATAGCGAAAGCCTATATCGAGGCTAAAGCTAGACTAGAGAAAGCACTTAAATCGGCATCAGAGTATGGTGAAATAGTAGGTTTTGTGTCAAGGTTTACACCATCAAGAGTTGATGAGTCCTCTCCATTAATTCAATTTGATGTTGATCCTTATCAATACTTCCTTAAATTTGATAGTATAGCCGCAACTGGTACCTACCTTGCTGTTATAGATGTGAAATCCGGCCATGTAATCAGCCTTAGAGTTAAGGGTGTTGAAAGAAGAGATATAATGGCTGAAATAGGAGTTCCAGATTCTTCGGGCTTAACCCCTAAGCTTGATGCTTCAGGTTTAATAACTAGAGCTAGAGTAAAAGCAGAGCCTTTACTTGCGTGGAATCCTGAGACAGATGAAATTAAAGCTGCTACATGTGTAATTGAACCTCAATCTCCTGTTATTAAACCTAAGCCTGAGGTATTAGAGAAGATTCTAGGACTACCATCTGAGGGTGTTGTCCTAGGCTCCTTAACTATGGCTGAGGAAGTTGTCGAAGGAGCTAAGGTAAGGTTGCCTCTTAAAGCTTTTTATCAACACATATTGGTCCTTGGGACTACAGGCTCAGGTAAAACTACATTTATGAAGAATCTTATAGTTTCGCTTCTAAATATGAAAGAATACTCAATAAAACCTTTCAATATGAAACCTACGGTTATAGTTATTGATTCAACAAGAGATTATGTGCACATGATACTAGATAGACTCTGGGAAGAGACACCGAATATAAATTTAGAACATGAGACAAAACTTGCAAGAACAATTTATGGTGATATTGAACCTCCCTCCAAGGTTACAGTAATAGTACCTGTCACCAAGATACTTATAGGAAAACTACATGAGTATAGCAAAAACAAAGGCATAACAATCAGAGATTCCATAACAGCTTTCGAAATGCTAGCGAGATACTATTTTGAAGTCACATATAGCAGAGTGATAACTGATATACTGTTAGGCTCAATAGACGAAGTTGAGGTAAAGGTTAGTGGATATCAACCTAGAAGAATTGCAACATTAAAAGTTAAGTATCAAGTTAGAGGAAGAAGCAGAGAAATAATAATAAACATATTACCTTATGCCTTTAGGTTTACAGAGGTTAAAGGAAGTGAACTTGCAGAACTTAATCCCTTCCTTACAAGCCAGGCTAGAGATCAGCTTCCACGAATAATACTAGCTTTTGAAAGACATAATATTAAAATTAATACTTTAAAGGATTTAATTGATCTACTTAGGGAGAGTGTCAGAGGAAAACGTGAGAGACGTGGCTTAGAAGAGAAATCACCTCTAAGTGACATAATATATCACGAACTAGGCATACATAAAGGTACAGTTGAGAATATTATTAGAAACCTTGGAGTCCTAGATGATAGCGGAATATTCGATGTTATCTTAGGGAATGAATACGTCTATGAACCCGACCTAAACTGGCTTCTAGAACAATCACCTGGAAACCTAATAATATTGGACTTAGAATTCCTTAGAGAACATACACCAATAATGGCAGGTAACGTTGAAAGTATCGTAGCACTCAGAATGCTTCACAGAGCGTTTAAATGGAAGATGACCAAGTATGCCCGAAGGGAGCGTAGTCAACCAGTTATAGTCGTTGTCGATGAAGCTCACAGATTCTTTCCCGCAGTAGGTGGAGGTGAAGGCGAGTACGTTGTCCAAGTAGCTAATATGTTAGCCTCTATAGCTAGACTTGGTAGAGCTAGAGGATTAGGTATAATCTTTGCCACGCATTCACCAAAGGACGTTCACGATATTGTACTACAATTAACGAATACGAAGGTTATTTTTAGAATGGATCCTGCATTAGTAGATAGACTTGACCTACCTAGTGAGTATAAGAGGTTCATAGTTAGAGTAAGTGATAGAGTGGCTATTGTGAAATCACATATGCTAAGATTATCATATGTCACCATAAAAACGCCATTACCATTAGCAGGACACTTTGACCTATCAGCTCTTTGATAGTAGAGTAGGATTTAAATTTAATAACCTATAAATGCTACCATAGACGAGAGTGATAAGAAAATGATAGTCGTATGTCCCAAGTGTGGATTCAAGTTCGATACATCTTACGCTAGAGCATATTCATGTAAGTCCTGTCCCGTACTATCAACTAGCCTGACATGTAACTATATTAAATGCCCTCGTTGCGGTTATGAATTTAGAATATATCAGCCCTAAAGCGAGTCGTCATCGAGTCGGCTCCTGCCGGACTCATCATATTTACATGTCCCGTCATATCTAATAGACCACATAGCTAGTTATATGATTTTTCATCTATGTTAAAGATTTATAACGGGATAGCCCCACTCAAGCTCGTTTACTCTTACCCATATAGAATGATATTATCGATGCTAATAAGACTATCATACACATTAGTAAAAGTGATCTCTCTGACCATTCTTGAACTACAGTTACCGTCACCGTCTCCCTCTTATACTCCGTTATAGTTCTTATAATGTCTGTAACGATTACTCCATACGATTTCTGGGTTGAACCCCTGTCATAAACTTTAAAGTTGCCAACGTACATTTCTTTACCATCTACTATTATCCAGACATCACAAACAACATTAGACTTATGAATACTATTTTTCAAGGCTTCCCAAGCTGCTGAAGCAGGTTCTTTGAGGATCCATAGCAAATAGCTTGTATAAGCTGGCTTTCCGGGATTGCATTCAAGAGAGGCTCCAACATGAAACGTTGCATTATTATAAACTATCTTTCCACTACTTTTAATTTTGAATTTTAGACCTTGAGCTGACATATTTATATATCTTAATATTCCATCACATGTTTGCCACCGCGAATTCTTATAACACTCTATAGTATCTATCTTGACACCATATACTATTTTAAGAGAGCCAATAACCTCCTTTTGCTTATTTAAGATAGTTATTTCTGTTATTTGTTGAATATCCCTCTTATGAGCTAAAGTTCCGAGAGGGGCCAAAGCTGATAATACCATCAGTAGAAGGAGTAACACGTATATGGAATATTGCTTTTTCTTATACCATCCTTTACTCATTCTAGTTCACTACACCATCTTGGTCTACGACCATTAAAGAAGTCTATTAAACATTGTATAGCTTTTTGTATAGGTAATTCACCTATAAGATCTTCATCATAATTTTTATCATAATATCTAACTTGGTAAATATCTTCAGAGAGCCTTGTAAATTCTAGAAATGAACCATCTTGATTGAGAAAACCCACCATTTGAGGTATTTCAACTGTTTCAGGCGATATTTCTAATTCGTCCACCAAAATCATAGCATCCTCTAGTGTTATTAACCCCTTTTCTTCAATTTCTGGTGAGTCTTCTTCTTGTATATACCATGTTATTCTCATACTACATTACACCATTTTAAACCAATTATTTTAAGTCTAGAAGCACAAGGTAGGTGCTTCTAGACTTCTTCACCATAGGGTTTAGAATAACCCTACTCTGAGATCCTTGTACGAATTTCAAAAAGAGGAAACAATATATTAAGTTTACTCACCCACAAGTGAATGTCAGTAAGTAATACTAAAATGATAGCCTAAGGGACATATTTGGGAGGCTTAAAAATGAGATGGCCAAAGAAAAGAGAATTTATTATGTATTATCTAATTTTCAGAGTGTTTGGATGCAAAAAAGTCAATATCGGTAATATAATTGATATCCTGAGCCCCTTCCTAAGTAGGAAAAACGCTTATCGTATTATTAAAGGATTAAAACAATTAGGCTTATTAAGACAGATCGATAAATTAACCTATGAGGTTGTCGACTTACAGGAATATTTAGACCGTGTAGCTGCCAGCTATATTACTCAAAGATTAATAAAGACAATTAAGTCAAGTGGTGCAAGTATAACAGTTATGAAGGATGATGACAAGATAATAATTAAGGGTCCCAATGTCGATAAATTTAGTGTACTTACTTTAATACCATTTATGAAAGTTGATTTAATTAGAGATAAAGAGCTTATAGGTTAATTCCTCATAAATAACAAATCCTTTATATAAGCTATGTACTACTCTATATTGCAGGGTTCTAGCATGTCTTTAGAGGGCGAGGAAAAGAAGAGAGTAGCAATATTCCAGGGTGAAGCTAAGGTAGGTGAGGTTATACCAGCCTTTGCTCAAATACAATTAAGACCTGAAGACTTCACTAGCCCAGTAAGCCTTCAAATGGCTCTTTCAAGAATCTATGAGGCTTTAATGAATGCTGTACAACGTGGGCCCGAAAAGAAGTACATTGCTGAAGTAAAGTTCAAGGACGCTCTTGGTAATGTTATTGCTTTTGCCATAGATTTAGGGTCTTCCCCACCCCCATTTACTAAGAGGGAAGTAAAAGCTAGAATACTCGTTGAGATCTTTGAAGAAGAGTGAAAGTTTAATACTTTTTAATTTAGTTTCATACACTTTATTTCCTAGCTTAAATGGGTGTTCAGCAACCCTTTTAACTAGGTTTACACAAGCCTATAAGGCGTTTACTTTAACTTATGTTTAGCCTACTAACCTTAATCCTAGGTGTTAGTGTGGCAAAGGGTAATAGCGAGAACAACGATGTATGCCCCTACTTTAAATATGGTCAATGTCTCTTGGTACCCGTACATTTGGCCTATGTGGTGGTTGATCTACATAGATGTAGAAGTGGCTGGCGTACATGTAAGTATTACTTAAACATGGGTGGTGGAAAAATCACTGAAGAACGTATTCTTAGAGGTAATGGAACTCTAGAAGACTTCGTCCAGAAAGTTAGTCAAATTTCACTAAATAGTAATAATGCTAAGAAGCGTAAGAGAAAATCGCTTGAAACCTTCATTAACGATAAGACTAAAACTGATAAAGATGAGAAAGCAAAATATATGAAGCTAAAGAAGCTTCTTGAATCGCTTACAACCACTAATGATTAATTCTTGATAATAAATCTAGAGAAAATAATAACTTATATTATTGTATAGCTTACTTTCATCATTGCCTCATCTATAGCTAGTAATGCTAAGGCATAAAGTTCCTTATGTGAGGGACTTCTATTATTAAGCTCTCGGAAGGATGCCACAATTTCCTTGAATATTACTTTAACGAAGTCTATATTGAGTTTATTATACAGTTTTAGTGTTTGGAGCATTTGATATAAAATTTGGTATTCCGTGTCCATATAATCTATGCCTAGAGTTTTTGTTTAGGAAGAATTAGATTAATTTAAAGAAAAACTCTGATTGGTTGTTATTATTTTATTTTATTTTACTTTTTGAGTATTGTTATTTCGATTGTTGATACTCTTGATTGTCTTCCCTCTGGTCCTTGTACTGTTTGGCTGCCGATCTTGATCTCCTTTACCTCTATTTGTCCTGGTAGGAATCTGTTTCTTACTATCTCTACTGTGTCTACTGCTTTGCTTATTGCTCTTCCTCTAGCCTTTACTACGATCTCGTTTACTCCCTGGTTTAGTAGAGTTAGAGTTGCTAATACGTAGTTCATTACGGGCTTCTTTCCAACTAATACTACATTGCTTGGGGCTGGAGCTTCTGCCATTGCTAAAACCTCTAGGTTGTTGTCGTAGGCTCTTTTAGATTATACTCAGATATAAAGTTTACCATAGAAACTCTTAGTGACTATTAATTCTCTAGTACACAATAGGTTATTTAGAGCATGTTTAGGCTATTGCTTCACCATACGGTTTTTCCACAATTTCGACTTTAATTCCCTTTAGTATTTCTTCCAGTATTCTTATCGCTCCTTTACGTGACAATAGTCTATTATTATTACCGCAGTATGGTGTATAAATACATCTGGGGCACCCATCTACACATGAGCATGAAGTTAGCATCTTATATGCTCTCTTTAGGGCTACCTCAAAATTGGAATATAGTAGTTTTGAAAGTCCACTTCCACCAGGGTTGCTATCATAAACTATTATGTGTCCCGAGGGGTAACTTAATCCTCCAAGATCACTTGGAGAGGCACCAATGATAGTTTGAGCTGCCAGTATGATTGCATGTTCAAAAGCGTGATATGCCTTTATTGCATATTCTATGTTCCAATCTTCGATTTGAGGAAGCCTAAATGTCAATGCTTTAGTCTTAAATGTGTACTTTATTGGTTTACTTAGTATACTCTCTCCTATGGTTTCATATGACCTATAATCTTTAACTATGAATCCGTATACTTCCTCTGTAATTTCTATGTCTGCATATTCTATATCCATACCGTATTCTGTACTTCTTCGACTAATCTTCTCAATGGCATTCACTTCTCCAGTGTATAGGGCTACAGTATAGTATGGTATAGTATAGGGTAGCTTTTTTACTATGGCTCTTCTCTTATTAATGTCGAAATCTAAAGACTCGTAAAGTTCGCCACCTAAGAGGTATATTGCATGTGGATGTAACTCTTTCATAGCCATTGGCATTTCGCGAAAACCTAAATATACTCCCCTATCATCAAATATTGATATTATTATACCGGCCCCTCTTAGACTGATATTTTCTCGAACAAATCTTATGGCCTCTCTTGTAGGTATGATATATTTCCCTCTACGAGTCAAATAACCTTCTCTTATGAGGTCCCCTGTGACCTTTTTTGTAAAATCGTCTAACTCCTCTATTCTAATCCATTTATCTCTACTCATACTTATGATTTGGATTCTTGCTACTTCTTCATTTCTTAGTTCTAACGCTACGTCATCTGGTTTCGAGTTAAAGAATTCAGTAGGATAATTCTCGTAGTAATAACTTATGGGATCTTCACCGAGTATTGTAAAGACATACGATTTTTGACCTCTTCTACCACATCTACCTATTCTTTGAAGATATCTGGAAAATGTTGGCGGTATATTAACGAGTATTACTGAATCTAAATCTCCTATGTCGATACCAAGTTCTAAGGTGGGTGTTGCCACTACAGCTTTAATAAGCCCTTTCTTGAAGTATTGTTCTACAGTGATCCTAAAGTCTATTCTTAAACCAGCTCTGTGAACTTCAAGAGGTACATTTCTCTCTGTAGCCATCCTCTTGAGTAATTCTACAGTCTTATGACTATCAGCAAATATTATTGTTTTCAGATTATGCTCAAGGAGAACTCTGAGTAGTTCTATTGCTTCAGCTAAGCGAGATCTATAAAGAGGCCTTAACATTACATGGTAAATTGGCCCTCTCTTTCCTTTATTTGAAGAAACTAATTCGACTTTTTCAGAGAATAATTTTGATGCATGTTCTATGGGATTGCCTATGGTTGCTGATGATCCTATGAGAATCGGCCTATCCCTTATTATTCTCTTTAACCTTCTGATAATGTATGCTACATGACAGCCGAAAACACCTTCATAGGTGTGTAACTCATCTAGAACAATAAACTTTACATTTTGGATAAGCTCCCTAAATTTACGGACTTCCTGTAATGCTATATGTATCATGTCAGGATTTGTTATTAGGATTTGCGGTGGTTTCTCATATATTCTCCTTCTCTCCTTTTGCGGTGTGTCACCATCATATATTGCACTGTAGAGGCCAAACATAGGTCCTATTAGTTTCTCTATTTTCCTATACTGGTCTCTTGCTAGAGCCTTTGTAGGATAGATTATCAATGCAGTAGTACATGGAGGTTTACGAGTTAAGATGTAGTCAAGTATTGGTAATAGGAAAGCTTCTGTTTTACCTGCACCCGTACCTGCAGTTATAACTATTGATGACCCATCTTTGATTTTCTTTATTGCTTCAAATTGAAACTTGTATAGTCTCGATATTCCAAGCTTTTTGAGTCTATCCTTCAGCACAGGATTTATATCCAATTCGTCGACTGGTGGTCCATACTCTGGTTCCATGGAGGGCTCGTAATGTATGTAGACTATTCTATGGGCTTCATCAGCTTTAATCTCTTCTATCACTTCATCTACTGGGGGTAACGTACTCATTAAGGGTTATTCCCCTATTCATTCTTTTACTCCATGGTATACTAATGCTTTAGAGTGGGGTAAGTGAACGGCTTCTTCAACCCTAATACCTACTTTACTTAGAGTTACGTATATTCTCTCCTGCCAAACCCTATGCATTCCAGCAAACACCGATATTGTACCACCATTCTTAAGTAGCCTAGCGTAGCAGTTTCATTTTTCGTAAGCTTTAATAGACATTTATGGATTTAAGTGCTCTATACGCCAGTATGTATGCTGATACTGTATGTGTATCAAGCCTTAGTTTTCTGGCTATTAGCTCAGCATCTTGTGAAGAAAATGCAGGATTTACCTCGCAAAATTTCTTACCTCTCTTCGCTACCATTACCTTAGCATGAGTAAGTAATTGTTTCTTAGAGAACTTACTCAACTTTCTATTAATATTTTTATTAGATGTCTTCTTTCTCTTTATCTTTCCTAATTTCTCAAATACGAAGTACTCGACATCATGGTAACATGCATAATCTATCAACTCTGATAGAGCTTTAAGTCTGATATCCTTAGCTTTCTCCTTAGGAAAGCCATGTTGTGTAACTTCTGGGAAATGTTTAACTTTGAAATCCAATAGTTCTCCATTACTGTTAATTATAGCCATGTTTATTCTATCCGTATTTAAATCGAAGCCAGCAACATGCAGAGATTTTCCTTTTCCGCCAACCTTCTTACCTAGATATTTGGCGTATAGTTCAAGTGGAACATATACATGTATTTTATAATATTCTCCAATCTCGACTCCATAGCTTACATTCCTCCTAGATAGCTCTTTCAATAGCGGAATGTATCTTTTGCCAAATTTCGCTTTACATTCTATCCATTCATGTCTTCCATTTGCATGTGGTATCTTTATCTTAACAATAAAGTAATTATCCGAGGGAATTAACCTAATATTCCTGTTCCCCTTTTCAGCGGATTTTCCAACACTGAAAAGGAACTTTTTCCTTAATTTCAAATAGGGCTGGTTTTCCCACAGCTTAGCTCTTTGGTATGCTGAATGCCCATAGTGTGCGTTAGAGATAAAAGACGTTAATCTCTTCTCGATATCCTTCCAAGCTAATCCTTTCCTTGTTAAATAATGTGCCATTTTAACCGCATCTCTGAATAGCCTCATGGTATATAGTAATTTACTCCTAGCTATATTATCCATAATCAGTAGTTTTCCATTTACTGCTAAGTACTCTTTCCGTGCTTTTCTAGCCATAATCTTATCGCCTCTTCAACGGCTTCTGCTAATGCCCCCTTCTTAACCCCTTTCACTTCCAAAACTTTTCTTCTAAATTCTATTGCTAGATCTTTATCGATTTTAACATGGATTATACTCATACACTCAAACACCAAAATACTAATATAAGGCAACACTTATGAATTCTTCGGGTAAGCGAGACTGATGATGCATCGAGGTCAATGAGAATTAATGCACCCACATTCGCCGAGGGAGGAAGACCTCCGTAGGAGGGTGTGGGGAAGTTCAGGGGTAATGAATACTTACGTAGGTCTATTAATGTCTACGTAAGTAAGAACCCTAGCTAGTTTGGCAAGAAAACTCTCACTATATAATCTCGGATTTTTATTAGGATTCGGACCCCCATCATGGATTATATGATCAAAAACGTCGGGTATCATATCAACTGCTTTAAGAGCATCAGCCCATGCAACTTTTACTACATTACTATTTAGCGCTTGCATATATTCCTTGATAGGGTTTGAGAATAAAGCTATAGCCAACATAGTTAATGACTTGTCCAATGATAAGTAAAGTGAGGGTGAAGTATTCTTTACTACAATGAAACATGTTCTACCTAAACCTGTACCTACCTCTAACACTTTTGGTTTAGACTTGACAACCTCAACCCATGATATAATTACCCCTGCAAAGTTCATTTCCAAAATGTTCAGCTCGCCACCTTTATAGCCCAAACCACCAGTTATTTCATCAATTATCCTTAACTTTTTACCATAGTCTATATGAGCTATATATTTTAGATAATACTGTCTAGCTTTGGCCCTAGTAATTTTATCAGCTGTATTGTAATCTCCTTGTTGCAGGTACTTATATATCTCGTTCACAACACTTTTCCCAATGAAGAATTAGGAATGAGATTTTTATAAAGTGTAGTACTTGGCCAGTTAATTGTTTGTATTATTAAGTGCTAACACTTAATATTCTTAAACTTAAGGTTAATGCGTTATTGGTGTACAGTGACTTGATACCACACATAATATTGGGCTTTTGCCCTAATTGTAATGGTGATATTGAAGCATCAAGGTTAAGGTACGGATTACCCTGTAGTAAATGTTTACCACTGAGCAGAGAAGAGTATGAAAAACTGATTAGTTTCGAGAGAGAGGAGAGACTAAATAAGGTACTTAATCTTTTACATAAGAATGGTAATGTAGGCAACTTGTGGAGATTATGGTTTATTGAGGAAGAATTAAAATCATTTAGTGAGTTCTTTGAAAAGGCGACTAAAAGAAGATTGTGGAGTATTCAGCGAACATGGGCTCGCAGATTATTCCTCGGTGAAAGCTTTGCAATAATTGCTCCGACTGGTGTGGGTAAAACCACGTTCCTCTCTGCATTTACCTTGTATTATGCACTTAAAGGTAAAAGAGTCTACTTTATAGTGCCTACTAGAGTTCTTCTAAAGCAGGTTTATGAGAAGATCTTAAGAATGCTAGAAAATGTTAACTGCCAGCTTAAGATAATAGCTTTAGGCATAAATAATATAAATAAAGCTGAATTGGACATCTCAAAGTATGATGTAGTAATATCTTCTGCAACTTATTTATCTAGAAATTTTGAACTATTCGCTAGTAGCAAATTTGACCTGATAATAGTTGATGATGTTGATGCTCTTCTTAAAAACTCTAAAAATGTTGATAGAGTACTCTTATTACTAGGTTTTAATCAAGACGTGATAGACAAGGCATATAAACTCGTTATTGCGAAAATCAACCTATTTAAAGCATTGTCTGAAGGTAACAATGAGAATTATAAGAAGTATAAAGAGAAAGTTGAATCACTGAGAGTTGAAATAGATAAATTCCTTTCAGAGAATAATGTTGGTCAGTTGATAGTATCTAGTGCTACAGGTCGTAGTAGAGGATTAAAGGCTAAAGTATTTAAGGAGTTATTAGGCTTCGAAGCAGGTTGTGTAATGGAGTACTTAAGAAACGTAACAGACGTGTATGATGAAGCACGTAGCCTTAATGAGATGATAGATAAAACTATCAGATATGTTAAAATGTTTGGTAAAGGAGGATTAGTGTTTGTAGCACATGACTTAGGACTTAAAGTCGCTCATATGATCAGAGATAGGCTTGTAGAGAACGGCGTTAAAGCAGAATTAGCGGCTTCAGGAAGAAGAGGCTACATTGAAAAGTTTAGTCATGGCGAAGTAGAGGTACTTGTAGGTGTCGCTTCATACTATGGTGTTATTGTTAGAGGCTTAGACTTACCTCACATAGTTAGATATGCTATTTTCGTCGGTGTACCAAAGTTCAAGATAGACTTCACAAAAACTATAAGAAACCCCATTAAACTATTCACAGTCATAAGCATACTCATAGACCTTGTTAATAATGATGGTGACAAAGCAAAACTTGTTGAATATTCAAATAAGCTAAAGAAACTACTATTCAAGTTAAGCTATAGCGAGATCAGACTAGTACATAAAGCGCTTGAAGGCAAAATAAATGTTGAAGGATACTTAAGGAAAGTTAAAGAGTTCCTCGAAGAAATAGGAAATTATGTAAATAAGCTTGTCAACACTTATGAGGTTAAAGAGAAGCTCGTTAGAAGCAATAGAATAACAGTTATAGATGATAATGGCAAACTTTACGTTGTTGCACCTGATTACTTAACATATATTCAGGCAAGTGGTAGGACGTCACGATTATTCTCTAATGGTATGACCAAGGGCTTAGCTTTGACATTAGTTGACGATATGAGAGTTTATAATTTGTTACTTGAACAACTCTTACTCCACATAGACTCATTTAGTGCAAAACATGTGTCTGAAGTCAACCTAGAAAAACTATTCAATGAGATAGATAGGGATAGAGAAATAGTAAAGGAAATGTTGATTAATGATACAGGAGTTAAAATAAAAGATCCATTAAAGAGCGCTTTACTCATAGTGGAATCGCCTAACAAAGCCAGAACTATAGCTAGCTTCTTTGGTAAGCCTTCAAAAAGGAGATTTGGCAAGATAGTAGTTTACGAGGTTGTATTAGGCGATCCCATGTTAGGTACAGAGGACTACATGCTATCAATAGTTGCAACAAGAGGACATATACTTGACCTAACAACAGACAATAAAGGGTACCATGGTGTACTACTAGAACCCGAAATAATGCCCATATACGAGACCATAAAGAGATGTCGATCCTGTGGATACCAATTCACTAAAGGAGACATTTGTCCACGCTGTAAATCAAGTAATATCAGAGATTCTATTGAAATAGTACACCTACTAAGAAAGTTAGCCATGGAAGTAGATGTAGTGTTTATAGGTACAGACCCTGATACTGAAGGAGAGAAGATAGCTTGGGATGTTTATGTGTCAATTCAACCTTATGCAAAGAACGTATATAGAGTGGAGTTTCATGAAATCACAAGAAATGCTATCGTATGCGCACTTACTAATCCTAGAATGATAGATGAGAAGCTTGTTGAGGCTCAGATTGTTCGTAGGGTTGAGGATCGTTGGATTGGTTTTGAGCTTTCATCAAGGTTGTGGAGGGTTTTCGGAAAACACTGGCTATCAGCAGGAAGAGTACAAACACCAGTA
>Ga0180302_10000029_pt1 | contig 48255 bp, 45 predicted proteins | sample GuaBasSediGuay17_FD_121794 | JGI IMG/M metagenome (GOLD analysis project Ga0180302, IMG submission 121794) | Subseafloor sediment microbial communities from Guaymas Basin, Gulf of California, Mexico - Guay17, Core 4571-4, 12-15 cm | ecosystem: Environmental > Aquatic > Marine > Hydrothermal... | reverse complement strand
TTGATCTAGCCATTGACTTAGCGATTCGCTCTCACCTCTTGAACTTACAAAAGATTCGCTCTCACTTGCTAGCGGTAGATTAGGGTTTAGGGGTAAAGTGTCTCCGTGATCACTAGGTAAAATAGGCGGAGAAGGGGGAGATGGTGGAGGGAGTACTCTTAGTCTGTCAAAACTCACCTCGCTTAACTTTTGTGATGTAATGTCTTTTAAGACTCGTCGACGTGAGCTAACCTCTTCAAACATTAGAGTTAATAGGTCGTTGGGATCTCCTCTCCAGTCAATAACCCCGTATTTAGTCAGTTTAACTTTATCTGGCGCTCTAGGATTCGACCACAGGTCGATAGACATGTCCTTCACCAGTTTGTTGTTAGAGTTTATACTGTTTTAGACTCTTAAATTCTTCACTCCTTTCCTAGGAGATAAAGAAATGATGAGCCTACAGCAAAGGATAACTTCATGATAGACGTTAAGCAACTATCCAGTTCAACTGTTTGCAAAAGTCATTAAAAGTTACGTGAAATCGCCTGTTTAATGTTCTATCAAGTTAAGTTTAAATTTATCTCATCATGATCAAATAATGACTTGCTAAAATTAGGGATCAAGTATGGAAAAGAGTGCAGGAGTATACCAAACAGAGAAAGACTTTATACCATATGAAGTCGGTCGGTTTGTCTATCTCCCAAACCATAACCCGATAGGCTTTCTGATAAAATTAGCCCCAGAAGCTCTTGAAACTCATGGAATATTGGAGAGAATAACCCACGTGTTTGCCTCTAGGAACATATCAATACTACACTTCAAAATGTCTCGCCCAGTTCCCGGAAAGCCTCTTTACATGTTGTTATTTGCCGACATGTGGAACAGTAACTTAATCAGCACATTAAGCGAGGAGATAAAGGAAATAAAGTACGTTGATAGAGTTAACGTCATAGAACCCTTATTCAAGGGGTTCACTACAGACAAGTTCTTCTTCCCACTAATTATGGCTGGAAACAGAGTCATAATTTTAAGGAAACCGCTTTATGAAGGATTAATTAAGAGGTTAAGGAGAGAGCTCGGCTCTGGTTACGAAGCTATCCTGTATTACATGGGAGTGGAGATGGGGAGAGAGGCGTTCAAAGATTACGTTAAGATGATTGGAGGTGATCTCAACAAATTAATAATAGTGGTTGAGGAGTTCTTCAGACTCGTAGGCTTCGGCGTTATAAGGATCGTCGATGTAGAGCTAGGGAGGAGATGTACCGTTAGAGTGTTTGATAGTTTCGAATGTGAGCTATTCATTGGTTTAAATGAGTACTCAAGTCACCTAATAAGGGGCATATTAGCTGGGTGGTTTGCTGAGGCCTCTAACGTGAGTGACATTAGTAGAGTTAGAGCGACAGAGATTAAATGTATAGCTAGGGGAGATCCCTACTGTGAAGTAGTTATAACGATAACTTAACTCACAGCGCATTAGCGTTGGATACGATAATTAAAAGGTCATAAACCAGTTAGCCTTCCTCTAACTTTAATACGTTAACTAAGATTGCGCCGTCTGGAGTCAATGAGTATTTCACAGTTCTCCCGTAATTCTTTCTCTTTAATAATCCCATTTTCTCTAAGTCTAATATATGTTTATAAACAGCGGTCTTCGATATGCTTACGTCCATGTTTAGCAATTTCCAAATTTCATATCCATGAGCCTCTATTCTTGACGCTATAATTTTCAGTATTTTTCTCTTCGTTCTTCCAAGCCTAGCCATGTCCTCTGTAGTTAAAAGCCTAGTCCTCTTGAACAACCTCTTCATAACGCTTCCCACTCCCTTGAGTCCAGAACCTGTAACTACTACAACTACTGTGTCACTTTCATCAACAGTTCCTTCCTCCACTAGTTTTACAAGCCCTGATATAACTGCTGCAGAAGAAGGCTCCGCTAAAATTCCTTCCTCCCTCGCTAATAATTCCATTCCCTTTAATATTTCTGTATCAGTTACAGAGATTGCACTTCCCGATGTCTCCCTTATAGCTCTAATAGCATCTTGAGCTCTGGGAGGGTTCACGAAAACTATGTCAGAGGCTATTGTGTTCTTAACTGCTCTTGGAGGAGGAAGTCCTTTAACTGCTCTAACTACAGGATCATATGCCTCACTTTGTACTCCAAAGAGCTTTGGGTACTCATCTAATACTCCGACTTCTCGTAATTCGTGTAGTGCCTTCCACGTCGATGAAATTAGGGAGCCACTCCCTATAGGCACTACTATAGCGTCTACATGGCTAACAATTTGAAATAGTTCAAATGTTATGGTCTTATACCCCTCTATTAACGCTGGGTCTTCCGGAGAAACTCTATAAGTTCGCTTATCTACTGGAGGGTTCTCTAACATTCTTCCTCCATAAGCTATTATTTGGTATACCTTAACTAAGTCATATGGCATTGCACTTGATACATAACACTCCATGTTAGTAATTGAAGCATAAGCTGCTATTGACGCTGCTAGGTTCCCTGACCGCGTTACGTTGAAGACTTCATAACCTTGCTCCTTTGTTAATGAAACTAATACTGAGCTACCTCTGTCTATAAATGAGCTAGTAGGGTTCCTCGTTTCATCTTTTATCAAGAGGTTCTTTAAACCTAAGCGCTTCTTTAACCCCTTTGCTTTTACGAGGGGGGTTCCTCCCTCACCTAAGGTAACTTTGTTCTTTACTTTAGGTAAGAGTGCTTCAAAACCCCACATACCGGTTCTTTGCTTAAAAACCTCTGTAAAGCTCTCTTTAACTTCTTCTATATCATAAGATATCATCAAGTTAGAGTTACACCTAGGACACTCAAATAGGGGGAATTCAAATGGTAACTTTAAGTTACAATTAAAACAAATATAGTACTCCATAGTTTAATATATTCAACAAATATATTTAATACTTTACCTCCCTTAACACTACGATCTTCTCTACTGTGTTTGGTACTCGGTCTCTCCAACGCGATCCTAAAGATAGTAGAGCGAAAACTCCTACCACCTTAGCGTTCGATCGCTCAGTCAACGAAACTAGGGCTGAGAGTGTTCTCCCGGACTGAAGTAAGTCGTCAACTATTAACACTCTATCACCTTTACTTATTGCATGACGAGGCAAATAAAGAGAAGTTAATACAGGAGGACTTGGAGTTAAATATTGCGCCTCAAGATACTCGATTATACCTGCGTCTCTAGTTCTCTTCGCGACGACTACATCGATTTCAAGTACGTCTGATACCATTGTCGCTAGCGGTATTCCGTTTACAGCGGCCGTTAAGACTTTGTCTATATTATTATTGATGAACTCTATAAAAGCTCTTTGAGATGCAAGTTTTATCACGACGCTGTTATACGCTATGAAGTATATGTTAACAATTCCTCTTTCATCTAATACTAAGAGTCTATCTATTATCCTTTCAACTAGCCCAGCTTCAATGGTTTTGTTTATTATGTGCCATGCCCTTTCTACGCCTGGTAAGACATTGCCCTTAACGTACCTACAAAGCAATGCCTCTGATATCCGTAAGACTCTTGAGAGCTCTTTGTAAGTGAAGTACTTCTTTAGAAGTCTCAAAGAGTCTACTGCTAGCATTTGAATTTTCACTCTCGGAATATTGTAGTACCTCCTCATCCTCTCACTTAAGTATTCATGTCCTTATTAATACTTAAATTACGCCCTTTATGTTAATTAGTAGGACGCGCCTGCTCACTTTACTTTCAGTTAGAGTATTTCGAAAACTTCTCCAGCTTAAGAATAGTCGCTGTTCTAATACATAGAACCCTATATTGAGCCTTGTTTGAAGCATTCAGCTTATATATCTTAAGCGCATCTATGCTTACCAAAAAGCAGGAGGCGAGGATGATGAGCGAGAAATATGTAGGATTCTGTGTTAAGTGTAGGAAAAAAGTAGAGCTACAAGACCCACAAATAGTCACCTTAAAGAACAAGAGAAAAGCTGTCGTTGGGACTTGCCCTAACTGTGGTACTAAGGTCTACAGGTTTATAAAAGGTTAAAACTTAGAGAGGAAATTACTAATTTCTTTATTTAGTTCTTTTAAGAATTCTTCAAAGTATTCTAAGGGAACTCTAGCCCCCGCTGCATCTCTATGACCTCCTCCAGTTCCATTAAACTTCAAGGATACATTCCTCAATATTACGTTTAAGTCTAGGCTCTCCAACCCTGTTCTAACGCTCATCACCATTACATTTCTCTTTTCCTTGGCAGCTAGACCTACTGGTCTCTTAGCTATCACTCGAACGTAATTAGCAGCCCTTGGAACGCTGCCTGGAGGATTTATTACGTAGGCTATGTTACCTAGTGTCTTAACTAATTTAGGAAGTTTCTTCCTCATTTCCTCTTCGTTTACTGTCTCAATTAGCGCTTTAACTAGTAACTCGGATAAGCTACTAGGCAGTCTATTTTCACTAAGGTGTTTAACCACGTGGCGTTTAAAGTCGTACTGTCCCCTACTCCCCTCTAAACCTTGAGCTAAGACTCCGCTTTCGAAAAATATCATTCTTTGATTCCACTCTTTAAGTGTACTCTTAAAGAAGTCCGTATTAGTCGCGTAGTCACAGATAGCTCCATAAAGTGCGACCCTACTCATGTCCCAATCTAGTAGGTCTTCGAAATGTTTGAAGGTCAACTCAGCCGTACACTCCTCCTCTCCATAAACTACGGTGACTGGTAGTTCTTCAAGGCTACGTTGAACTGGTGAAGGGTGGTGATCTATGTATATTACGTCACATGATTTGGACAGCTCATTGAGTAGTTTCAACAGATCATTTAGGTGAAGTTCACTCAAAGCTATGTCGCATATTACGAGTTTCCTAACTTCGCCTTTAGAAACCTTCATAACTTCTTTTAAATCTCCATATAGACCTGCTGGGTGTGAGAAGTACACATAGGCGTCTCTCAGAGCTGATAGCACTAGTGCCGCTGAAGTGACTCCGTCTCCGTCCCCATGGGCTACTATAAGATTGCGCATTGAGACACCTAAGACAAGTAACTGTTATGATTACTTAACCTCCAAAGGACTTAAAGCTATACGTTGGTCGTTCACTTAGTAAATTCCTTAAAAGACCTATTGTACGATGACGATAGAAAGCTTTAATAGGCTTTAACGCCCTCTAGTGAGAACAAAGACCTAAAGACTTAAAATAGGTGACTTAATGGCAGTCAAACTCGAAACTACAGTGTCTCACTTTTATTGCCAATTAGCCCTAGAGTTATGCCAAATAGCGAGGATATTAGCTAATGAAGGAAGAAACAAGGAAGCTGCTGAGATATGTGCATTCATATCAACATTATGTGTTAAAAAGCCGCTCAGTATTTGTAAGTATGAATCTGTATTATGTAAAGCAAGCGCAGAGGCTAGACTTAAAGGGGACCTTAAACGCGCTGACGAGCTATGCCTTAAGGCTAGGAGAACATGCCCTAGAAACTTTGAGGCAAGAGGGGGTTGATCTTCAGATAATAAAGTAAACGTTATAAGTACCTATATAGGAAGAATATCGATGAAGTCTATGAAAGAGGATTTTAAATATTACAGGGTTATTGAAGACATAAAATATGGAAGGATCCAAAGCGCCACTGAAGCCACGCTTGCTATCCTTAGAGCCGCTGTTCACTTCGTAAACGAGGCGGAGGACACGTCAAGAATTAGAGAGTTCTTAAGACACTTTTTCTTTAAAGCTCTTGAGGCGCGACCAACCAACGCCTTGTTAATGAATGTCGTACGTGAGGCCATACTAGCCGTGAGGAAACCTCTTGAAGTAGGAAGTTTAGACGAGACTAGGAGAGTGTTCAACAAGTACTACAACGAAACTATCAAGAGTATAAGAACGATGAACGACGCGATAGCTAAAATGGCTGTCAATAGAATAGAAGATGGAGATCGCATATTCACTTACTCGTACAGCACAATAGTCATGAAAGCTCTTAAATTAGCTAAAGAGGTAGGAAAGGAAATCAAGATTTATGTTTCTGAGTCTAGACCAGGTCTTGAGGGCTTAAATACAGCTAGAGAGCTAGGAGACTATGGAATACCAGTTACGCTCTTTGTGGACTCAGCTACTAGGTACTTTATGAAGGAGGTAAATAAGGTCTTCATAGGAGCTGAGGCAATAGCCGCTAATGGCGCTGTAGTTAGTAAGGTAGGGACTACGTTAGTAGCTCTAGCCGCTAATGAGGCTAGAGTTAATGTGTTTGTACTAGCTCCTACGCTAAAATTCAGTCCAGAGACTATATACGGAGAGCTAGTAGAACTTCTTGAAAAGGAGCCAGAAAGTTTCATATTTGTAGAGCGCATGCACAAAATGGGATTGAAAATAAACGACAAGTTTCATATCAAGGTACCAATGTTCGACGTGACTCCGCCTGAGTACATAGACGCCATAATAACTGAGAAAGGATTGATAGCTCCTCAAGCTGTAACGTTCATGCTACGCGAAATTTATGGTTGGCCTTTTCACTTCGCTCCAATAAGAGAGCTATTAGGTGATTGAAATGAAGGTGCCGAGTGAAGTAACTAAAATAGCTAATGACATCAAGGCGATGAGGATAAGAGGAGCGAGTAGAATAGCCCAAGCGGCCGCTCTCGGGCTTAAAATAGCCGCTGAGCATTACAGTGGTGATAGTGTAGATGAGTTCATTGATTATTTAACTAATGTAAAGGAGATCTTAGAGAAGACTCGTCCTACTGCAGTTTCATTGCCAAATGCCCTCTCTTACGTCATGTTAAGAGTATTTAGACGATACAACTCTGGCGCTAGGCTAAAGGAGTTAATAGAGGTCGTAATCGATGCTGCAGAGGAATTCATAGAGTACTCTAAGACAGCAACTAAGAGGATCGGTGAAATCGGCGCTAGACGAATAAGAGATGGAGATGTCATACTTACTCACTGTAATAGCTCAGCTGCCCTCTCGATAATAGTGAGAGCTTTTGAGGAGGGGAAAGACATTAAAGTATACGCTACAGAGACTAGACCTAAGTTTCAGGGATATTTAACAGCTAAAGCGCTTTACGAAAAAGGGATAAGCGTGACCTTGGTTCCAGACTCTGCGGTGAGACTCATAATGAAGAAAGTGGACAGAGTTTTTGTCGGCGCGGATGCTGTAGCTGCTAATGGCGCAGTCGTTAACAAAATAGGAACTTCACTCATAGCCTTAGCCGCTCATGAGGCTAGAGTTAACTTCTTTGTTGCAGCTGAGACTTACAAGTTTAGTCCGACAACAGTCATCGGAGAACTCGTCGAGATAGAGGAACGAAGTCCCCTTGAAGTAGTTTCAGAGGATTTCGTCAAGACTAGCAAGAACATCGTAGTGAGAAACCCAGCGTTCGACGTGACTCCGCCTGAGTACATAGACGCCATAATAACTGAAAGGGGAGTAATTCCTCCTCAGGCTGCCATAATAATTTTAAAGGAAGAGTACGGTTGGGCTTTAAGGGATTATATGTTAAAAGCCACTCTAGAAATAGAAGAAGCATCATAATAAGTATTTATCGAGCATGCCCTCTCCCTCTAATACTGATATCCAATCTACGAAACCGTGCCTCAACTTGACCTTGCCTTCAATTACCTTAGATACTTCATCGACTACTTCTCTTAGTTTTTTATTAGTAGTGTCGATTTCGTGAACTCTCTCGTCCCCAAACCGAGTTATTGACGCTAATAGACAAACATCAAGTATCTCACTTAATACATTCTCTTTTACCTTTTCTTCAGGGTAATTTCTTGAAAGTAATCTCTTCTCTAAAATTATTGGGTGTAATCGTAAGACTACGACTATGTCTATCAAATGCTCAGGCACAGCTTCTACTAAGTGACATTCTATAACGAAGCTCTTCAGGCCCTTAAGTAGGGCCTTTAGTTCCCTTTCTAAGCCAGAAGTGTCAACCTCGAAGGTCTTAAGTTCTCTTATGTACTTTTTAACATGCCCTTTCTCAATAGCTACTTCAGCTATGTCGAATACTGGAACCTTGTATCTAGTCCCTAACTCCCTAGCAACTGTACTCTTTCCTACTCCTGGGCTGCCAGTAATAAAGACCCTCTTCAAGCATTCACCGAGAGAATTTGTTGTGTAAAGTTAATATAAGTTGAGTTAGGTAACTTATAAAGCCAAAGGAGTGGTAAGGTGAGTTTATCGAGAATGTACAGAGTTGGGTTTGCAGTATCACTAATCGTACACTTGTTGATAGCCTATTGTTTTAAAGCGCTTTATCCTAGAGGTCACGTAGTAAACCTAATACTCACTAGCGCCCTTCTAGGGTCTGTTATGGGAATAAGCGCCGTCTATGGGCCCGGAAAGGGGTTCGGTGTCAGCGTCTTGACTTATTTGCTTTATATAATTCATGGAGTGTATGTCCAAAAGGTGGAGTTTGTTCAAAGTGCTACTGCTAATATGAAGTTGTTCATTTCTAACGCTCTAATGAGTATATTGGTAGGCAGTCTCGCTTCTTCACTTAACGTAGGTAGCATACTCTTGTGGTCGTTTCTCTCACAAGTACTATCTGAAGTCTTAGTCAACGTGACTGAGATTTCGGTGAACCCAATTTACTGCGTCTTCGTGATGTTGCCTTATAATTCGCCTGCTTACATACTCAATTCCTTTGCATCCTTAATGTATTCCTTCATTTACCTAGGTCTCTTAATAACTTTAACTAAGGAAAGACCAAGAAAAGCGTAGAAAACTGTCAATACTGCATAAGGTATCATACTCTCTGTCTCTTCACTAATTATGTTAAACGTAACGTAACTTCTTCGCCCTTCTTGTCTAAGTACGTCGTTGTAAGGGTCTAGCGTAACCCATTTCGGAACTCCGCTAACGACGACGCCCGAAAGTTCTCCAGTCCCATTAACTAATACGTAGAATACGTATTCTCTTTCAAATGTCGAGACTAGTATGGGAACTACGGTTGGGATAACTTTGCCCTTAGGCTCCACTTGAATTAATACGACCTTTATCGAGTGCCCAGCTAGTGTAGGTCTAGCCTCAGCGCTTAGTATAGTATATTTAGGAACTCCTGAAGAATAGAGCCATGCATTAAAGAACCAACTCAGGTCTTTTCCGTACACCTTCTCTGCCATTTCAATGAAGTCTTTTATTCTAGCAAATCTAAACTTATAGTTAGAGTACCACGTCTTTAACAACTTGAAGAACTTATCGTCACTCATTACTATCCTCAGCATATGTAGTATGTAAGCTCCTTTGTTGTAAATCGTATTGTAATATTCAGTAGCTCTCGTATAGTTCCAGACAGACATGTGAGCTGGGAGGTCTTCGTGTGTAGCTAGATAGGAGATGTAGGGTCTTCTAATCCACGAATTAAACACTTTCCTAGCCTTATCTTTACCGTAAATCCACTCAGTATACAAGACTTGAGAATATTCAGCAAATGCCTCATCAAGCCATGGTTCATTAGCCTCATCATTAGCCAAAGTCGCATACCACCACTGGTGGGCTATTTCATGCGCCACGACGATCTCAAGCGAGCTCCTCCTCCCATAGTACCTGTACAACCTCTCTGTTATGAATATCACCATAGGGTACTCCATTCCTCCGTACCATCCGTAAGTCTCACAAACTCTGAGGACTGGATATGGGTATTTGCCGAAGTGATCACTGAACACTCTTAACGCTTTCTTAGCTACTTCTAGAGCGTAGTTTCCTAGGAGTCTATGACTTGATATGTAATAAGAGTAAATAGTGACATCCCAAAGCTTCGTACTTGACACTTTGTATCGTCTACTTCCAGCCAACGCCATTTCTCTGACGTTTTCGGCGATCCAGTGCATTAAAACTCTTCCATTCCCTAGTTTTTTAGACTCCACTAAGATCCCAGTCGCTGCGAGTACGAAGTCTTCGTCGACTTCGATTAACAGTTCATAGTCTGCGAAGTAAAAGTGAAAAGACTCTCCGTGCCAGAAGTAAGGGTCTAAGTGCCAACCTCTCTCCTCATCATAGACAGCTAAAATAGGGTACCAGTTCCCCAGCGCTAAGACCTCTCCCCAATATCCAAACCTGTCTTGTAACTTAGGCACTTTGACTATGAAAGTTATGTTGAGCCTTACGACTTCTCCGCTTTTAAGAGGGGTCCTCAGAGTGACGTTCAGTATAGTGTTGTCGAGTCCTGTGATGGTATAGTTTAAGTGGCTAATGTCGTCTTTGACTGAGAGTATTTTGATGTAACCCCCTCTAGTCTTAAAGGCGTTAGGGTACACGTGAAAGTATATGTTTCTGAACATTATCGAGTGCCTATTCTTGTGAGTTAACGTCAAGAACCCAGAGAGAGTTAAGTTACTTTCATAGAAGCTGACGTTTATGAAATATTTATCTCTTTTTAATGATTCACCTGAAGAATTTGCATCTAGGTTAACTCCCTGCGTTGTGAGGATTAATAAGGTGAGTGTTGTTATTAAGGCTGTGACTCTTAAATTCTTTGTCCACATGATTAGACGCCTAGCAACCTCCTCCTCTCACTAAGCCAGCCTTTAACTATGTCTCTCATTATTATGGCGACTCTATCAATGTACTTCATTGGCACTTGTGTTCCACGAGCTGGAGTACTTGCTAACTCAATAGTGTAATAGTCAGACTTAGGCAACTTGGTCGCTATCACTTCGTTGTCTATTGTGTACCTCGTCTCATCAGTGAGGAATACGTACCTGAACTTAAACCTCTTAACCCTCTTTCCGTCAGGGTATTCTTCCTCTGGGTACTCCTCAATTTCCTCCGTCCTCTCAGTGTATCCAACGGATAGGTCTTTCAATCTAGTGTAGAGGTAAGAGAAGAATATGGGGGCTTCGCTCTCTTCGACTTTTACTGGTATCCCTACAGTCTTGCCAGTTGTCGTCCTAAGGAATACTTCTTCTCTCTTTTCACGTTCTTCTACCTCAATTTTATGCTTTCTGACTATGGCGGGGGAGTACTTAAAAGCGGCGTCGAGCGCTGGCTTAAATGATGAAATCATAGAGACAATAATGGCTATTATCACTGTTATGACACTCCAGTACCACTCGAGCTTCTCCCTCACAACGAGACCTGACCTCGCGGCGAAAGCGCTCATAGCTCTAAAGGTGACTATTCCTGAAATGTACCCAATGCCACCACCAAGTAATCCATAGACTATCGACTCAGCCAAGAATATCATTGCTATTTGTAATGGATTGAAGCCTATTGCGTTGAATATATAGATTTCTCTTCTCCTCTCATGAACTATGCTGTACATACTAACGATCACGTTAAAGCTAACTATTCCCAGTGGAACTAGGAAAGCTATGTTCTCCTCTCTTTCAAATATGCTCTCACTCCTCATTCCAAACTTAGCCTTCCAACACTTCCCCTCATAGGCAAACCAGACAATGTAGTCTGGTCCTTTCCTTTCAATATACTCTCTGGCAAGCCTTCCCATGACTCCAACATCGCGACACTCAACGTGTAACCCATAAATCCCCATAATTGAAGAGAAGCCTGTCTTTTCCTCTGGGAATACTTTGTAAAGTAAAGTCTTCCAGTTGAAGATGGCGATGTCCGTTGCGTTCGCGTAAGCTGGTTTACCCTTAACATACACTATCGGCTTTATCGGTTCATTGTTAACGTCCCGTAGAGCATCAAGTTTCTCAGGGACAAATATTCCAACAACCTTAAACTTAAACGGTGAGCTGCTTTGAGCTAACCTCTTGAAGAATACAGTGACTTCACTCCCAACGTCGACTCCTAACTTCGTCGCTACGTCGAGCGGTAAGATTATTGAAAGAGGCTCGGATATCTCTGTAAAGTCTCCTTTGTACATTATCTTTGATATCTCTGTGACCTTATCCTCCGACTCAGAGAGACCTAGAGCTCCTTTTAACGTTATGACTCTACCCTGTGGAGACTTTATCACTAGAGAGAAGTTAGATAGAGGATCAGCAAACACTCTTGGTACTACCATGACTACTTCTGTCCTATTTAAGAACCAAACATAATCGTAATAACCCAGCGGCATTAGTTCAGTCTCGTTGACCATCCTCTTGACGAAAATTCCTTCGATAGGTGGAGTGAACGGCTCTTTAGTCTCGACGTAACCGTAAACTGTAGCTATCGAAGCTAGGACTGTAAAAGCCCATATAAGCGCTGTCAACGAGAACACTGTGATTATTGTCCTGGACCTCCTCAATCTCGAGTACCTCTTAGCCATTGAGAAAGTAACGGCGACTAAAGCCCCTCTACTCAGTTTACCAGGAACCTCAGGTTCTCTTAGATACTTAGGGACTACGAATATTAGGAAGAACACTATGAAGAACGACGCGCTGACTGATAGAATTAACAAGACTTGATTTATTAAGGAGAAACCTGGGTATGATACTGCAAATACCATTAATAGAACTAAGTAAAACAACACAAAGAACATGAGCTTCCTTCTCTTCTCTTCGAAGAAGTAAAACGCGAGTGATACTGCAAAGGTTGAGATGAAGAGAGGCAAGATCGACGCTCCCTCTTCAGCAATAGCCCTCATAAATTCCAATCTAGTTATTATAACTCTCCTTGCTTTTACAAATGCTCTCTCCAACTTATCTACGACCTGTTCCCACTTACCCTCTCCATAGGCAATCATAGCCTCCTTAACAAAATTCTCTGCAATTTTCAGCTCCTCTCTTTCCGCAGCCAAATAGAACCCTCGCGACTCGTATTCTCCTAGAATAGATTCTGTGTAGCTTATGTCCTCCCTAACTAGTGATATCGCCCTCTTAAGAGATTCAGTAGTTAAGTCGATTTTGTAAACTTCGTCTGGCTTGAAGACCTTTGGGTTATCGGGAGAGAATGGTTCGATTACATATTCCTTAGCTACTCCCACTACCATTGCTCTCTGATCTATGACTATCGAGACTACTCTCACTAACACTTCTCTGTTTACTGGAACTAGTGCAAGCTTTTTATGAATTAAGTCTTTGGGTATTATCCCAGCCCTTTCAGCTATCTGGAAGAACATGAGAACACTCGCATTAAAACAAGATACTAACCCAGCGCTTCTTTTAGTCTCATTTATTAGCGTAACTATTCTGGCTTCTCCTGCTGGCAGAATTTGTGAAATTGGCCTACTTTCTGGTGTCAGAATCTGTATCTCTAATCCCTCTGTAGTTAGACCCCCAACGTAGTATATCTTTCCTTCAAGTAGCACGTAACCAGCTCTGTAAAGTGTAAAGTTAGCTTCTATTTCAAAGACCTCCCATAGTCGAGATAAGTCTAAAATTGCAGGCACATAATCCATTTTAAACTTTCCACCTTTATACTGTACGTAGTGAAATGCGTAGATTACATAGGTACCCCCTCCGCTTACATTCATACTATAAAAACCCTTTTCATCTGTTAAGGCTACACTTTCAACTCTGTAGTATTGACGATTGAAGACTATAACAGTGCTGTTCGGCATTGGGAGACCTTTCTCATCGAATACATACCCATAGACTCGTACTACTTCTTGGGCCTTGACTTCAGGATAGCTAACTGTGTTAATTATTAAGGCTACCGCGACCAGTAAAATGCTGACTCGTAATAACTTTCCGATGCTAACTTTAGTCACATGATCACCCCAATCGATGTACGTGCTAATCAATTCTTAGGTCATTAATTTAACTTTCTACCTATGTATATAGCTTCTGGTAATGATTAAGGTGTTCGATGACTTCAACTCACTCCTCGATAGAAATTTAAACAGCTTCTCGAGATTCTTGTTTTGTGATGGAATGAGTGTCTCAGGAGTAGCTGACTTACCTCTTCACACTGGTGGAGTTCCTCGATGGCTTTGGAAGAGAATGGTTAAACTCGCTAGAGGGATATGCTTAGTAATAATTAACGAGAGCGGAAGGGATGAGCTTTTAAGAAGATTAGCAGACCCCTTTTGGTTCCAAGCCTTAGGTTGTGTCCTAGGTTTTGATTGGCACTCTTCTGGCGTCACTACCGTAGTAACAGCTGCCCTTAAAGTCGCACTCGACCCTGAGGAATGTGGCATTGCAGTGTGTGGCGGTAAGGGGAAAGTATCTTTAAAGACCCCTAGCGAGATAGAACACGTCGGTCGTGTCTTCTCTTGGTCTAGCTCAAGGACAGAACGCATTAAAAAAATTAGTAAACTGGCAGCTAAAGTTGATAGTGCTGCTCTTCAAGATGGTTTTTCCCTTTACCACCACTCCACGATAGTCAGTGAAGATGGAAAGTGGATAGTAGTTCAGCAAGGGATGTGTCCCGAATTAAAGATAGCGCGAAGGTATCATTGGAGTTTTGAGAGCTCTAAGTCGTTAATTGAAGAACCTCATAGTTCTATAGTAAGCGACGTAGTCCGAGATGTAGTGCTTGATTTAACCTCTAGGTCTAGTAAAGAGACTAGAGAGACGTGTTTAGATTTAGTAAGCGAGGACCCTAAAAAGCTTAAGTCTACGTATCGTAGCGTATACCACTCATTGAAGGGCGATGTTTCCATCTTAAACTGGGTTAAAGTGAAGGAGAGACCGTTAGAAAGCATCAGGAGAAAGATTAACGTTAAGTACCTCTACATGCCTGTAGAAATGAACTGGAGAGTTCTTCAGAAACTTCATGAGTTAGAGCCTAAGAACTTCGAAGAGCTCTTAATGGTTAGAGGTGTTGGAGGTGTAGTACTCAGGGGATTAGCATTAATATCGATGTTGATTTACGGAACTGAAGCGAGCTGGGAAGATCCAGCGATATACTCTTTTGCCTTTGGAGGAAAAGACGGAGTCCCCTTCCCAGTCAACACGAACGCTATGGACAGAGCTATATCCTTCTTAGAGGAAGCGATTAGGGCTACAGAAATCGATGAAAAGGAGAAGAGAATGGCTTTAAGACGACTAGGAGCTTTCGTTAAGAAGGTAGAGGAGAGGGTAAAGGATGGAGAGTAAAGAGGTTACCCCATTAAGAGGTAAGAGGAGAGGCTATAGCGCAGAGCGAAAGTTAGTCAAGTTCCTTAATAAGAAAGAGGGAAATTACGTGTTCAGAGTTCCAGTTAGTGGGAGTAGGCCTAGTCCCAAATCGAACGTAGCACTTCCAGACGTATTCCTCGTGAACAATGTTGAGGACAGAGTGGTGGCGTTTGAAGTCAAGTGTACTAGTAATAGTAAAGTTAAAGTTCCTAGGAATCAGGTAATCAAGCTATTCAAGTTCTTAGACGCCTTTAAGAAATACAAAAGAAGAGAGGCAGTGATAGCTGTGTGGTTCTTCAAGGAGAAGAAGTGGGTATTTAGGAGAGTTCATGAAGGAATAGACGTTGATGACGTGATAGTTAGGAATTGTGAGCCTTCAGACTGGTCTCCTTGAGGAGTGAGCTAACTTTTAAGAGTTTCTTGTCTCAGTTAGGAGTAGGTGAGAGCTTGTCTCTGAAGCTTCCTCCTGACTTATTGAGCAAGTACGTGTTCTCTAGAGTAGGTGTAAAGGATCCTGACGTCTTAGTAGGTCCTTCCTACGGCGAAGACGCTGCCATAATAAGAGTAGGGAAGAAGTTGTTAGTAGTTCACTGCGACCCGATCACTGGTGCTGTCGAGAACATAGGTTGGTTGGCTGTTCACATAGCCTGTAATGACATAGCTGTAAGAGGAGCTAAGCCTAGGTGGGTATTACCGATAATATACTTGCCCTTTGGTACTAGTGAGGAGGCGATAGACAAGATAACAAGACAAATAGACAAAGCGACTAAAGAGTTGAACATCATGGTCGTAGGCGGCCATACAGAGTACACCTATGGACTTGATAGAGTCATGATAGCGATGACCGCTATGGGGGTTTGTGAAGGAGAAAAGTATATAATCACGGGCGGCGCTAAACCCGGAGACCTCGTCTTAATGACGAAGGCTGTAGCCATAGAGGGCACTTCTATACTAGCTTCCGACTTCGAAGAGTTGTTAAAGGAGAAGGGGGTCCCTCCAAACATAATAACGAGAGCTAAAGAGTTCGTTAGAGAGATAAGCGTTGTCAAAGAGGCGTTGCTCTTGTCCAAAGTAGGTGTGAATTCTATGCACGATCCCACAGAGGGAGGAGTCGTCGCTGGACTCGCCGAAATAGCTTATGCGTCTAAGGTCCTCATAAGGATTTGGGAGTCGAAGATCCCTATTAGACCAGAGACAGAAGTCATCTGTAAGGCACTGGAAGTTGATCCCTTGAAACTCATAAGCTCTGGCGTCTTATTAGCGACTGCATCGCCAGAGGCGACTGAGGAAGGTATTTCACTGTTAAGGGAACACGGCATTAAATGTAAAGTCATAGGCGAAGTTATGGAGGGCGAGGGACTAGCAGTTGTTAGAAAGTCGGGAACAGTTGAAGAGTACGAGGCATACGTTGAGGACGAGTTGCTGAGGATTTGGAGGGAGAGCACTCATTGAGACGTAACTTTACTAGGGCATATATTAGCAAATTTACAGTACTTACACTCCCACTCGTATCGTGGAGTGGGCGACACAGACAACGTCTCTTTTACTAATTTTTCAATATCCTCGGTTGAAAGTCTCGGCTTGTTTAACGTCTTCAACGAGAACTCAACTATCCTTTCTGGAGTGAAGTAAACGAGTATTCCATCTGATGCCTCTGCCATCCAAGCGTATATCTGGGCTTGGAGAATGTGATGTTCGTAAGGTATAGAGGCGTCGCTCCTTGACGTCTTCAGCTCAACGACTAAGGAGTCGCTTGATTTTTCAGGGACTAACAACGCGTCTAATCTTCCACTTATCACGTACTCCTCTCCCTCAACGTTCACGACTTTAACTAGTTCTAACTCTGTGAACACTCTGTAGGCCTCCTTTACAGCATAGCGTTCTAAGAACGACTCGAACCCTGAGTGAATTAAAGTGCCGGATATGCTACTTGGACTCATTAGGTCATGCTTAGCTAGTTCAGGGAACTTGAGTTCGAATTCACGCTTAAGAGGACACCTAGTTAAGTCAACTACGTAAATTACTCTCGGGTGTCTTGGGTGTTTAAGCTGCTCTTCAATTCTCCATTTATATAACAACTCAACTATCAAGTTAAGTCCCCTGAGTTATTGTTAATAACGAGCTAGTATTTTTACTTACTAACCGTCTTAGGAGTTGAACAATGTAGATGGTAGCAATCTTGTGCGAGTTGTAGTTCACATACTTCTAGGTCACTTGAAGCGTAATAGAAAGCTACTTAGAGTCCGAAAAAGTTTTAAGTTTCGCATGGAAAAGAAAGAGATGAGGGTCCGTGGTCTAGTAGGTTAGGATACCCGCCTCACACGCGGGAGAGATGAGACGTAAACATCCCCGATGCCCCGGTTCGAATCCGGGCGGACCCACTACTCTTAGTTCCTCTGTCATTCGCTATAATGAGATATAAGATGCTATATTTCATGGGTGAGAGTGATAGGAATATAAGTGAGAGTTTAGTATCTCTTAAGCATGCCAGTGAGTTTGACTGACATCAACGAGTTCTTGAGGTTAGCAGAGATAGCTAAGGAGTGTAGAGTCAAACGGTTGAACGATGAGGTAAAACTTAAGCTTAGACTTAAGGGAAGACTTTACGTTATTAAACTTCCTAAGGACGAGGCAGAAGAGGTCCTAGGCAAAGTAAAGTGCAAAGTAGTTGAAGTGTAACAACTCATTTCACAGACAACGTTAATTCGTCTCCGTTCTTAGGGAAGTAAGCTTCCAACCCTAACTCTTTCTCGCAGTATCTCCTGAATATCTCCCCTGTCTCTTTCTCTGAGTGCACTATTATAACTTTAGTTGATGGATCTACCTCCTTAAGTACTCGCTCGAGCTCTCGTTTGCCGCAGTGAGATGAGAAGTCGAACCACTTTACTTTAGCTTTAACTTTCACGGGTTTCCTACCGTTAGTGATAGCGCCTTCTTCAAGTATTTCCCTACCAGGAGTCCCCTTAGATTGGTAGCTCACGAAGAATATGGCGTTCTTTTTCTTCTTGTTTAATCTCCTCAGGTAGTAGACAGAGGCCCCTCCTTTCAACATTCCAGCAGGAGACACTATTACACATGGCTGTTTAATGACGTTTCTCCTATCCTCCCAACCTCTGACAATCGTAGTTTTCTTAAACGCTCTCTTAAATAACCTCGGATCTCTGAGGAATTCTAAACCTTCAAGGAGAATCTCAGCAACTGTCCTAGCCATCCCATCTAAATACACTTTGTAATCGAAGTTATACTTAGCTAGGACGCACATTATCTCTTGTGCTCTCCCAACAGCAAACGCCGGTATTAGCACGTTGCCGTCGTTCTCAATTACTTCTATCACGTCGCTCACAAAGTCCTTTTCAACACGTTCCCTTTTTGGGTGATTGAAAATAGCATAAGTTCCTTCGATTATTATCACGTCAGCGTCCTTAACGTTAATAGACGCTGATGACAGTAAACAAGTGTTAACCATGTTGAAGTCCCCTGTGTAAAGGACGTTGGTGTCGCCAGAGCTTATTGAGACATTTATACTTCCAGGTATGTGACCAGCATCGCTAAATCGTAAGAGTAGTTCATCCAAGTAAATCTCTTCTTCAGGTTTTACTAGGACGGCGTTTTTAACCATTCTCCTGAAGTCCCTGAATTCGTAGGGTATATAATAACCAGAGATTTTAATGAAGTCTCTTATCAGTACTTCACTTAAACTAAGAGTCATTTTCGTCGCATAAAGTGGTCTAGGAGTGCTAATGTATAGCATTGGCAGAGCGCCTGAGTGGTCTAAGTGAGCATGGGTTAAGATTATGGCGTCTATCAACTTTGGTGGATAATTTAGGGGGAACTTCGGAGAGTCCTCTTCAAGCATTACTCCGTAGTCTAAGAGAAGACTTTTACCTCCTATTTTGAGTAATATAGCTGACCTACCTACTTCTTGACCTCCTCCTAACACTTTTATGTTGACTTTACTCATTTTAAACACACCGAGATTTCTAGCACTTCAACGTGTCTTGATTACTATTCGAGGAAGTCTAATAACTTTTACCATTAAGGAGAGTGCCATGGGGTGATCATCGTTGAGAGGCTGTTCTTTATTCCAAATCTTGTGGTCGGTCTGGTCAAGTGCCTATGCGCTCTAGGAGACGCTATATACATTCCTGGTTCGAGCACTCTCTGTTTTTTAATGACTTCTTTCTTCATCAGCGAAGACCTAAAGCCACACTTAGGACACTTAAAACCCTTCCCCTTCCCAAGAGACTTCATCCTTTTATTACACTTTGGACAACGCGGGTTCAAAGTCGCAACTTCAAGAGTTAGACTCAAGACTCTAATGCGCTCGACGTTTATGCAAATCTCATAAGTCCTAGATGGGGGTCTCACACCTCCCCACACTTCCACTTCATCACCGACCCTTAATAATCTAGCCACTTTGTTCAATCGACCCGTCTCTGAGTAAACCATGCATCGCATACTTCCCGTTGAGTCTTGGACTCGAAACTCTACGTGTCCTCCTCTCAGTACTTCTGGACCTTTAACCACAATTCCCCTAATTCCCACTGAATCGTAAGGTCTAACCTTAGAGATCTGCTTAACGACTTTAAGATGGGCATCTGTGCCTTGATTCGTCTTGAATATTACCCAACGCTCTATTACCTCATTAGTCTTTATTACGTTAAGTGATTGGAGTAGCGCTTGAGGGTCATCTCCCCTCACTCCAAACAAGACTGGATCTGGACCCCTAGGAGTTATTAGGACTCTCCCGCTCTCATAATCTATGTTGTTAAACGTCACTCCTCTTGTCAACCTATCAAACTCTAGCACAGACTCCGTATTAATCAACCTCGGTTTTCCCCACTTATCCTTAGACCTGTATGTGAGCAACTCGTACGTGTAATCCTCAAACTCAGCTCCAATAGCGGCTAACGCGCCGACTAAGCCTCTACCTCTTTTAACTTTAAAGACTCTTATTCCCAACTCGTTTGCTAAATCCTCAACTATACTCAACGGTATTACTGTCATTAGCGCTCTTCTATAAAGCCTCTTCAACGATGAGGAGACCTCTCCAATCAACAGCGCTATGACTGGATCTGTCTTTCTGTGAATGATCCAAGCTTCGTCCTCTACGACTTGACTCATTAAGTCCAATAACGAGTCCAAGTGTTTTCCTCTCACTTTCAATTTAAGAGCCACAGCTCCATTGCCTCTAGTTTTAAAAGGGACGTTCGGGTTCAATCTAACCAATCTAGGGTAATCTAAGAACTCTATCCACGGTTTCTTGTCTAACTTTTCCACTACAAGCGATGCAACATACGTTGTACAACCACCGAGCGGTGAGTCAAAATCATCCATCCCTATGTTGACGACGAACTCCGTCATTGTCGCTTACCACACTAGTGGGGGGCATGCTGGCAGTAGCCCGCCTTCCGTTTTAACGGGATCTGTCTGAGGACCTACCCGGACCTCGCGCGGAACTCACAGGCCCTGTTTGGTCCTACACCTCACGGGACGGCCGTTTCACCCAAACCTCTAACATCGTCAGCGAGTTAATTCGCTCCTCGTTGCCGAGGAGCTTCTCGGGGAGTCCCCTCAGTCGCCTCATCCTCATGTGTTAGAGGGGGTCTCGTTTCTGTGCCGTTGCCAGGGCTCTCGCCCTACCGCCTTACGGCGGTCGTGAGGCCCGCGAGCTTGGCGGAGCTTCCTCAGGCACACCCGTCGCCGGGTGTGCCCGGGGCCCGTTCACCAGCTTGCCCCCTAGAAAACTTCTTCGGTACTATGATAAATTCTTTTCTACTTTGTAACCCAGACCCAACTTATACCCCTTGTCAAAAGCTTTGACGTTAACGTTGAGGTACTTTGATGGCAAGATAATTTTCATGGCTTTAATTGCTGATTCTTTAGAAATGGGCAACAGATTACTTCCTATTAAGTAGCCGAAAATTACCATGTTAGCCGTACGGACTTCTCCAATGTTTAAGGAGATTTCATAAGCGTTAATCACTCTTAGCTCATAGCTAAGAGATTTCAAGTGTGATAGCATTTCCTTAATTCCTAAGGCAGTCAAAGTACCTGTGGGCGTCAACTTGTACTCGTTGATCACCAAATGGCCTCTCGGTTTAACGTAGTCTAAGTACCTAATAGCTTCAAATACTTCCATTGATATCAGCATATCAGCTTTAAACTTCGGTATAAGAGGAGATTTTACCTCTTTCCCTATTTTGACGTGAGTCACTAAGGAACCGCCTCTCTGCGCCATGCCGTGAACTTCAGCGATTTTGACCTGATATCCTTCTCTGATAGCAGCTTCCCCTATAACTCTACTGAGCGCCAAAATCCCTTGACCACCAACTCCAGTAACTATCAAATTAACGCGTCTGTTCTCCACTATCATCACCCACTTTAGGTTCTATAGCTCTCATTGGGCATATTTGTACACAAACACCACATCTAGTACACAGCGTCGGGTCTATAGTTACTTTTTTCCCATCAAACGCAATTGCGGGACACGCGAACTCTGAAACGCATGTTAAACACAGTGTGCATTTCTTAGGGTTTACTTGAAACGTTGCCTTTGATAAATATCTTGCCCTTCTACGCCTCAACTCATAGATGACACAGGGTCTCCTCGATATCACAGCGGTCACTTCTCTTCTGTTAAATACGTTATTAATTCCTCTCTTTATAACTTCAACAGTTCTTTTTAAGTTGTATGGGTCAGTTATCTCAACAAAGCTTACTCCTAGCCCTCTCAAGACTTCCTCTATCGCTACTCTTCTTGTCTTGTCTAGTGTGGCCGTATAGCCCGTTCCCGGATGAGGTTGAAAGCCTGTCATCGCAGTCGTAGAGTTGTCAAGTATTATTAGGAGGAACGGCGCTCTGTTATATATTGCATTGACTAACGCGCTCATCCCGGCATGGAAGAACGTAGAATCCCCTATCACTGCTATCACTAATCCACTAAAGAAGTGTGAGAGACCATTAGCTAGACCTATACTAGCCCCCATACATATTGTCGTATTTATTAGTTCATATGGAGGGAAATAGCCTAAAGTGTAGCAACCTATGTCCCCCGAAACTACAGTTTTATCGAGGAGTTTCATCTCCTTGAGAGCTGACTTTAAGGAGTAAAAGAGAGCTCTATGTGGACAGCCGGGACAAAGTGTAGGTGGGCGGCGAGGGATTTTTGACTTAAGCTCCTCGACCTGAGCTCGTAGTGAAGGTTCTACGCGTTTAACCTTTAGTCCTAGCGCCTTACTAATGGCATTAATAACTATGTCAACGTTGAGCTCTCCACTTCTAGGTATTATGTCTTTGCCAAGGACTTTAACTCCCTCAGGGATCACACTCTTCACTTGAAATTCTAGGAACGGTTCAACTTCTTCAACAATCAACAACTTGTTCACAGAGTTAACGAACTTCTTGACTAAGTTAATTGGAACGGGGTGAACTGAAGTCAGTTTAAGTAGTGCAGTCGTGTCTTCTATCCCTAAGAGCTCTAATGCATCTAATGTGTGCAGGTAGGAAGTGCCGCTGGTTATAATTCCGAAGTCCTCGTCTCCATCTAATTTAACGTAATTGTACTCGAAGTTCTCGTGGAACTCCGATAGTCTTTTCAATCTATCTAATGCTCTCTTCTTAAGCCTCCTAGCGTTTACTGGAAGAAGCGTCCACCTCCATTCCCTCGGGAACTCTACCTCTCTATCCTTCTTTATAACAGGACCTAGCTTAACTAAGCCTCTACTATGAGAGAGCCTAGTAGTCGTCCTCAAGAGAACTCCCGTCTCAAACTCCTCTGAAATTGTAAAGAGGTCTTTAGTTAGATCCTTAGCTTCTTGTTGGTCAGATGGCTCGTAAACCGGTATGTAAGAGAGCAAGCCGTAGAACCTGTTATCCTGTTCGTTTTGAGAACTATGACAGGCCGGATCGTCAGCGCTCACTACAACTAACCCCCCGTTAACTCCTGAGTAGCCCAGGCTCATGAAGGTGTCTGCCGCTACGTTTAACCCCACGTGTTTCATCGAAGTAATCGCTCTTAAACCTAAAATTGACGCGCCCAATGCGACCTCCAACGCCACCTTCTCGTTTACAGACCACTCGACGTAGACCTCACACTCCTTAGCTACTTTGACTATAGACTCTAATATCTCAGTTGAAGGCGTACCGGGGTACGAAGTCGCTACATTTACTCCAGCTTCTAGCGCTCCTCGAGCTATAGCCTCGTTGCCTAGAAGGAGCCTTACTTCTCCTTCAGTTCCTAAGATGACACCCATATTACACTTCACCGTTAATAGTCTCAAGTGGTGTTCTTATAATGTTGTCTTAGAGTAATAACTTTTGAAAGAGTGCACTTTGAGCGAATCTCAAAGTGTGAAGACCTTTAAATGAAGTCGCTTGCTATGTTAGTTGGGGAGAGAAGTGCACGTCCTCGAAAAGGTATTTAGCCCAAGAAGCGTAGCTGTCATCGGAGTGTCACGTGAAGAGGACAAGCCAGGGCATGTTATATTCAGGAACATGTTAACTAGCGCCAAGTTGGGGAAGATCAAGTTCAAGCTCTTCGGAGTGAATCCATTTGTTAAAGAGATTCTAGGAGTTAAAATGTACCCGTCGGTTCTCGACATCAAAGAGGACGTCGACTTAGCAATAGTCGTTGTCCCAGCGAAAGTAGTACCAAAGGTCATAGAGGAGTGCGGAGCTAAGAGAATTGAAGTTGCAGTGATAATCTCTGCTGGGTTTAGTGAAGTCGGCAACGTAGAGCTAGAGGAATTAGTCAAAGAAATAGCGACTAAACGAGGAGTTAGAATAGTGGGTCCTAACTGTCTAGGAGTGTACGACCCCTATAGCGGCGTCGATACCGTGTTCTTGCCCTATACTAAGAAGCTCAGAGACGGAAGAGAGTTAGTCTCTACTCCAAGACCTAATAGAGGGTTTATCGCTATAGTGAGCCAAAGTGGGGCTTTGGGCTTAGCTATACTTGACTACATGGCCGGCGAGGGCATTGGGGTTAGTAAGTTCATAAGCTACGGTAATAAAGTGGACGTCGACGAGTGCGATGTCTTAGAATATTTAAGAGAGGACGAGAGGACTAGAGTAATACTTATGTATTTAGAAAATGTGAAAAGAGGAAGAAAGTTCATAGAAATATCTCGTCAAGTTGCCACTAAGAAGCCAGTAGTAGCACTTAAAGCTGGTAGAACTAGGGCTGGCGCTAGAGCTGCTGTATCGCACACAGGCGCTTTAGCTGGGGTCGATGAGGTTTACGAGGCCGCGTTTAGGAAGAGTGGCATCATTAGAGCGTATAGCTTAGAAGAGCTCCTAGACATGGGTAAAGCGTTAGCTTACCAACCTCCTGCTAAAGGACGTAAAATAGCCATATTAACTGATGGAGGGGGAGCTGGAGTCATAGCTGCTGACGAGGCAGAGCTTCAAGGACTTGAAGTAGTGAGGTTAAGTGAAAGCACGGTAGAGAAGTTCAACAAGTTGAAAAGAGATGGCGCATTGCCTCCATTCGCTATAGTGACAAACCCCGTTGATTTAACAGGTTCAGCTACTACTGAGATGTACGAGATATGCCTTAAGACTCTGTTAGAGGACAAGGAAGTCGACGCAGTCGTGTTAATAGCTCTCCATCACATACCAGGAATACCGAGTATAGAGGATTTAGTTGAGAAGACTGTTAAAGTCGTTAAAGAGCGTAAGAAGCCAGTAGTTGTGGCAACTATAGGGAGTTCAGAAGCTGTCGTCTACTTGAGGGAGTATTATGAGAAGTTTTACTTGCCTTCTTACCCCTCTCCTGAAAGGGCTGTTAGAGCGCTCAGGGCTTTAGTGACCTATGGAGATTACTTAAGGAGGGCTGGGGTACTGGATGAGTACTTACGGACGTGGAAGGAACCTAGCGAACTACCTTAGGACAACTCTAGCGTCAGCTACTTTACAACCAAGACCTTCTTTGAGAACAAAGACGGGATTTAGGTCTAGTTCTTTAATGTGATTCCTGAGTTCCCAAATCACCTCTGACGTCTTAGCGATCAAACGGCTAAGCGAGTTTATATCAGCTTTAAACCCTCCTCTGTACCCCTGTAACAGCTTATGCGATTTAGTCCTTGATATCATTTCGAGAGCTTCCTCTTGAGTGACAGGGGCTATGTCGAACACGACATCCTTGAATAGTTCGACTAATAGTCCCCCTGAACCGTACATTACAACAGGGCCGAATTGTTCGTCGATGTAACCTCCTACGATCACCTCGTACCCCTTAGTCACCATTTCCTGAACTACAACCCCACGAATCCTAGCTAGAGGATTACTCTTGAACACGTTCTCAACGATTCTTACGAAGGCAACTTTAACTTCATCGCTACTCCTTAGGTTTAAGGCCACTGCGCCTACGTCGAACTTGTGCGTTATGTCTAGCGACGAGACTTTAAGAACTACTGGGAAACCTATCTCTTCAGCTAAAGTCACGGCTTCATTAACACTACGAGCTAATTCAAACTTACAGACGTTTAATCCACAATACGATATTAGCTGTAGTGATTCATAGACGTCAAGAGCGCGTCTTCCCTTACTTGAAGCTCGTTTGATAATTGCAAGAGCGTTGGATTTAAAAGAGGCCATTCAACCACTCCTCGTGAAATGACTACTTATTATTTAAGTTCTCAGAGTTAAATGAATATGCTTAATAACGCTTGGCTTCTTGAATTTAACTTGAAGATGTTCTCAACACAGTACACGTTCCCATCGACGTCCTTTATAATGACCTTTCCGTTACTTAAGAGACGAGCGCATGAGCGCCACGTCTTGAACTTTATGAGACCCTTGTCAGTATCGACAACCCACTCGTAAACGCCTCCTCGAGGGTTTATGCTCAATATCCTTTTAACCCTCGGCATGAAGTACACGACTTCGAGGACTCGCTCGACGAGGTTCTTTGACTCTTTATCAAGCTTCCTGTAATCTCTTAGTATTCCGACTTCCTCGTCGTTGCTATCGTATAGTATTAAGCATTCTGGGTGAGTATAAGGGAATGGTCTCTTGAGTCTGACGTTAGTGTACAAGACACCGTTGACCTCTATGTCTATAGTATCTATTCTAGCGCCTAAAACTTTCACGTCTTCAGGGTCTAAAATTTTCAGTTTGTTAACCCACTCCTTAATGCTCATGTTAGCCCCTCAGCAAAACCCTCTTCTTCCTCTCTTCTAAGAAGTCTGCAAACTGAGCCTCGAATAACTTCTTGTAAAGTCCGTCTGTCCTAATTAACTGTTCATGAGATCCTTGCTCTATGACTGTGCCCTTATCTAAGACAATAATTTTGTCTACGTTCCTTAAAGTAGAGAGCCTGTGAGCTATTATAATAGTCGTCCTGTTTTTCGTTAAGTTGTCCACGGCTTTCGTTACATCTCTTTCTGTCAAAGCGTCTAAAGATGAAGTTGGCTCGTCAAGTATGAGTATCTTGGGGTCTTTAAGTAGTGCCGCGGCAATAGCTATTCTCTGTCTTTCACCTCCTGAGAGTCTTCCTCCATAGACCCCTACCTTTGTGTCATATGCCTCGGGTAATTTCATTATGAAATCGTGAGCCCTAGCTGCTTTAGCTGCAGCCATTATCTCTTCAAGCGTAGCGTTTTCCTTGCCCATGGTGATGTTTTCGGCTATTGAGACATTAAGCAATATGGGGTTCTGCATAACGATGGCTACTTGTCTCTTTAGCGAACTTGACTTTATGTCTCTCACGTCGACTCCGTCTATGAGTATGTTACCTCTTTGAGGCTCATACAGCTTCAGCAACAGCTTTGTTAAAGTGGTCTTGCCAGAGCCACTAGGACCCACTATTCCAACGTGCTCTCCCGGTTCTATCTTGAAGCTGACATCTTTCAGGGCGTAGTGAATTCCATCGTAGGTGAACCATACATTCTTTAGTTCGACCCCTCCTACTATTTTCAAATCACGGGCGTCTGGTTTGTCAGCAGACTCAGGTTTAGTGGAGAGGACTTCGAAAATTCTCTCTCCAGCTACTGTGACCTGTTGAACTAACCTGAGGTGATTCGCTAAGTCGTTTATAGGACCATAGAAACTCCACATGTAACTGACGAACGCCGTTAGTGAACCTAGCGTCAGAGCGCCAGTTAAGACCTGTAGTCCTCCAAGCCACCAAATAAGTAAGTTACTGATGGTGAACGATAAGCCTATGAACGGCCAGAACTTCTGTTCGTTCTTGAACACCTCTATATTCGAACTTACGAATTCATCGAGACTCTCTTTGAATCTCCTAACGATTGCATGTTCTTTGCCTAATGTCTTTATTAAAATCACCGCTGAGAGACTTTCTGAAAGAGTTGAAATGACTCTTGACCACTTGCGCCAAAGTCTGTGATAATACTTAGGCATTACTTTCCTGTAAATAGCTGTTCCTATCAATGACACCGGGACAGGTAAAAGAGCTATGGAGCTTAGCCACGGGCTCATAGAGAACATTATGATGCCCACTAAGATTATCATTGCCAAGTCTAAAACAATCATGCTGACTCCTTGAGTAAGGAAGTAGAGAACTCTGTTTACGTCGTCCACTATCCTAGAAATTATAGCTCCTCGTGAAAACTTGTCGTAGAAGCTGAGAGACAACAGTTGTATGTGTTCGTATATCTTCGCTCTAAGTCTAAAGGCCAATCTCTGGTTAAGTTTTAAGAGGGCATAGTTGCGTAGAACACCTAAGATAGTTAACGACAAGTTTACTCCTAATAAGGCCAATATAATAGTCAACAACTTGCCTAAATTAGATCTAGGTATGAGGACTTCGTCTATAAGGACCTTCATTAAGTAGGGCGGTAGCAAGTTCATAGTAGTGGTCGCAACTGAGAGCAATGAAGTCACTAAGAGCATGTACCAAAGTGGTTTAACGAACTTGAACAACTTTACGAGAACGCTCCTATTTGACTCGACTTTCTCTTTCTGTAAGTTGACTCTTTCGAATAGGTGTTTCTTCAACATGTTGTAAGGAATTTTGTGAAGCGTTATGTCGTTTATCAAAGTCACGACTTTCTCAAACTGCTTCTTACGAGTTCTGCTTAACGTCATTACGCTCACGACCTCGTCTCTAACGTTCAACGTCAGGACTATCGTGCTTAAGTAATCTCTTAGGCTAGCTGAGGAAACGTCAGTTAGTCGAAACTCTTTAGTTATAGCACTATCCCTAATTACAAGGACCCGTTTATTGGTAAGGGCTAAATGTTCTTCTCCGTAACTAATTCCTCTTTCGTTGACAGTAAGGTCGCTCTTAGCGAGGACGATTACCTCTTCATCGCTCTCTAAATAGCCCGAGAAGTCGTCCCTGAGAACTTTTGAAAGCTCAATGGGACTAGGGTAGTAGATGATATCTGAGTCGTCAGTATCTGTGTCTATCGCCCTCACCTCAATAGTCGAGTCTACAATACCATCTCCTGATCATGGGAGTTATATAAAGATAACTGACTTGCATTAAAGCATTATAAGTCAAACCGTGATGGACTTTGTTTTGGGAGAATAACGGTTGATTCAATAGCATGGGCTTGAATTGAGAGAGGTAAAGCTAAAATAGGGGTTCTCTGACAAGTAGTTAGAATTAAGTTTAGCAAGGGTCAAAACATGGGCTATGCGCTTGATGCCTTGATAAGGAGAAGGAAAGAACTTGAGGAGTTGCTTGAAAAGTTAGAGAAGGAGAGAGATCAAGTCAAGGCGAAGTTAGACAGAATTAAGTCAAGAGAGGACGAGTTGTATAGAAAGCTCATGGAGACTAGGGACCCCATAGAAGCTAGTAGAACAGAAATACTCATGCAGAAAATCTCTGAGATAAGAAGGGCAGAAGAAAGTAAGTTAGAAAGCCTTGAGAGGAAGATAAGAGGAGCGAAGCATGAATTAGAGGACGTTAAACGAAAGATTGAGATACTTAAGCCGAGAGCAGTGAAGTGGGTAGTTGAGTACGAGGCCAAGAAGTCTTAACAAGAACACAAGACAATTTTTCATACCTGTCTGATCTTACGCTCAATAGAACGTTTCACTGAGAAATACCAAATAGCTAGGAACGTAACGTACACTCCTATTCCTAGTATTGTCCTTATCGTGCTGTTGCCTATCCACTTCATGATCACTGTCTCAACTAGTATCAGCGAAAATATCATCATGACCCAAGCGTAAGTCAGCACTGCAATTAGGAAAATTAAGCTGTAAACCCTTGATCTCTTCATACGCTTATCACCTTTAAGAGCGATGAGAGTAACGACAGCATAGCTGACCAAATCTCCAGTACGGTTATAATCTTTATTACTTCAAGTTCAGTTAGTGGACCTGCGAGGACTAGTATGGCTCGCGTTAAGGTCAGTGGCGCTCTTACATCGTTATTAGCCCTAAGAGTGCCATTCGCTTCGACTATTATGGGCCTTATCCTTATTCTCCTTCGCTCTTTAATCCCTCCTACAGACAGTATTACGAGAAGTGCGTTGAAGATGTGTGGAAGTAACACTACCACTAGCTCAAACTCAAGACCAGAAATTATCGAAAGTGCGCCTATCGCCGTTCCTACGGCGTAACTACCTACGTTCCCTGAGAAGACTTTGGCTGGGTATTTATTGTAAGGGAGATAGCCTAACAGTGAAGCCAATAAGATGGATGAGAGGACAATGCCTACTTCGCTGTTCAATATTATTGATGAAATCAGTAAGGACGCTGAAGCCACTCCACAAGTCATCGGCATGATCCCATTAAAGACTTCTAACATGTTAACTGCGTTGGATGGAACTGCTATCGCTAATGGTAAGAGGAGCCAATAAACTATCGTTAGCCTTAACTTTCCTAGCACTGGTACAATTGGTCTTCCAAGCTTTATCTCATTTGGAAATAGATAGCCTGATACGATTAACGGCAAACTAGCCACTACAGTGATTAGCATTTTAGGATACCCTGAGAGCTGTTTGAAATCGTCGATAAGACCAGTAAGCGCTCCTATTATGACCGTTGATAGAAACGTAGTGACTTGAACGGGGTACAGGTGTAAGACTAGAAGAGAGCTTAGTGTTACGGCTAACGTAATTGCGATGCCCCCTAAAGTTGGGACTTCAGGCTTATCAGGCTTGTGTATGTCAATTCCAACAAACCCCTTAGAAGTTGAGAGCTTCATGACTAACGGTGTAAAGGTGTACGAAAGTATAAAACTGATAACTGGCGCTAATACGATAAACAAGTTCATTTCCCTATCAACCTCTCGACATCCTCTATTATGTTACTAATAGTTTCATTGATTGCTCTTTTTATCCTCCTCAACTCTATCTCCTTATAAACATAAGCTAAGACTAACGGTAGAATGGTTGTAACGTCTCCGTAAACGACTACAGACTCAGCCTTCGGCTTTAACTTTCTCCAACTTATCGCCTCCCTGGGCTGCGCTCCACTTAAACTGCCATCCCATTCGACAGCCGTAGTAATGTACACAGCGTAGTCGAGTCCCTCTTTGAACTGACTCCACCATATAACGTGATGTTTGCTTATGCCTCCCCCCAGTATAATTGCCCCCAACTTCTTAGACTCAAAGACTATATCTGAAAGCGCTTTCAAGTCAGTTAACAAGTCGAGGGTGAAATTCCCCCCTCTACTCCTCGCGATTTCTCTGAAGAACATCATATGAGTACCAAAGGCTGAGTCTACGATCCCCGGAGAAAAGATCAAGACCTTCCTTAGATGGGCTTGTCTCAAAATGGAATTCTCATCGTCGATTAAACTCCCGATGAAGTACAGTAATTCATATGTACTCCACTCCACTTTAACCTTAATAGCTTCGCTTAGAGCTTTAAAGGTGAACTTCTCAATTAAGGGACCATAGCTTTCCATAGGTACTAAGACGTTCCCTAACCTGTGTACTTCTAATTCCCTCAGCATGGAGTCATCATAATTGAAGTCTCCTCGGAAGTACCTTCCACCTATTCCTCTAGCAATGTCGTGGTCTATAGTTCCACCAGTTGTGATAACTACGTCCACTAAACCCCTCTTTATGATATCTGCGATTAGTGCTCTCAACCCAGTAGCTACTAGGTTGGCGGTGAAGGACATAAATATCGTACACCGAGGGTCGCTAACCATCTTTGTAATTATTTTCGAGGCTTTAGCTAGACGTGGCGCCATGAAACCTCCAATTTCGTCGAACTGTTCAACTAGTTCGTGCGCTGTGATGTCGCTATGTAGACGGATTCCCTTAACCTCGTCTTTGAGAACGTCCTCTCTTCTTAACATGGTGAATCTAATGCTCAAAAATTATTTAACTGTGTCTTAACGCTTACTTCTCGACTACATAAAGGTATATCTTATGCCCTCGCCATCCCTCTTTAATCTCCTCGACTTTAGTTGGCTTCCACCCTAAGACTTCAAAGTCGTGTGAGACTACCCTTGCGCCGGGCTTTAGCTCCTTCTCAAGTTTTGGTCGCAATCTCTCGTTCACACTTGTAAGCAAGTACAACGTGACTACATCAGCGTCGCTTATGTCTACGTTGAAGAAATTTCCATGTATTACCATGACTTTCTCCTCTAATCCAAGCTCTTTAACTCTTCTTACACACTTCTCAACTAGGTCCTTCCTTATCTCTACTCCTACGGCCTTAGCCCCGAACTCTGTAGCTGCTATTATCAATATCCTTCCATCTCCACAGCCTAAGTCGTACACTAACTCTCCAGGTTTGACCTCAGCTAGCTCTAACATTCGTCTCGCTACTCCTTCAGGGGTTGGGACGAATGGGACGCTAGGCACATATGTCATTGTTACACCGTTAAGAAATTCCCCCTAAAGTCTATCAAAAACTTTACCCTCTAGCGGAGACCGTCCCAGGTAGAGTGGGTGGTAGTTGAGTTAAGGAGTTCTAGCTTATACCACTAAACACATTACACAAACAACAAAGCAACTAAGCAACAAACAAACCCACAACCAAGCCACCCTATATAGTTAACTCTACGCGCTTTAGCCTTGTTAGCTTTCCCCTAAACGCGTACCACAACCCCCCACTACGCACCTATGCGAAAAGACCCCTAATCCTATCTGGGACGGTCTCCCTCTAGCGTAAAGCTAAAAGATGATAAGACCGTTATAGCGATGATGGACCTCGAATCCATAGCGCTGTGGGGTTATAAACATGTTGACGTAATGATCATGACGTTAGTTTGCCTACTGATTTATGTCAATCTACCTGGTCTGTTAGTCGAGCTTTACAGAATCCCTTATGGGTTCGCTCTGCTAATCTCCTTCGTCGTCATTATCGTCCCTCCGTTAGTCATATGGTCGTTGCTCGTAGCTTGCGCTACTAAGAGCGAAGTTTCTGAGAACTTTAAGACGATAATCAAAGCTATGGAGAGAGGAGTACGAGTTGAGGAGTTCAAGAAGCTAGACTCCTTTTACGTTAAAGCTCACATAGTCCCTCATACCCTAATACAGCTGTCGCTCATAATGCTCTTACTCTTACTCAGTTACACAGAGTGGTTGGTGAGAGCAGTTGCTGTAACTTTAGGAGTCGTTATACTTCCGTTATTCATTCCCTTAATCTCAAGGTCGCTTTCCGAAGTAAATGAAGACAGTTCACTAGGAAGTAAGGTAATGGACACTTTCAACATTAAAGTGAACTTCGTTGGCACTGTAGAAAGTCCTGTCGTTAACGCGTATGTAGTCAGCTCTCCTCTATACAAAGTGATTTACTTCACTACTGAAGCTCTAAAGTTGAAACGAGACGAGTTATGTTGTTTGCTAGCACATGAGTTGTATCATCTTAAGTACAATAACACGTACCTGTCATCGGTTATTTTACTAGCTATAGTCTCTTTAACTTACGCGATCGTTTTGAGAGCGCTCGAAATCAGAGCTCTAAGCTTCAGAGAAGGTCTCTCGCTAGCTACATTAGTTTTATACCTCTTGATCAGGCTGTTGCCGAGGTTTGTAATGAGAGAGTTTGAAATAAGAGCTGACATATTTGCAGCTAGAGTCGTTGGACACGTTAACTACCTCAAGTTCTTAGCGAAGTTAAAGATGACGGGCTTTGTGTCAGCTTTCTTCAGCGATGCTCACCCAGACGTTGAGAAGAGAATTAAGATAGTTAAGGAGGATTTAAAGACTAGTGTACAAGGAGTACTTAATTACTGTTAAATTAACTTATCGTCCAGTAAGTGTCGTTTAACAGAGCATAGAACGCTTGAAAGAATTAATAAAAGCCGGGGGAGGGAGTCGAACCCTCGTAAAGTCGGTCTGCAGCCGACCCCCTTGACCGCTCGGGCACCCCGGCTCTCTGGCTTTTACCTTACTCTCAAGGTATAAAATTCTTTCGGGTTGAGTTGTCCGTACGACGCTAATACAACTATGATTACCTTTTCAATTAGAAGAGTTTGTGGGGCTTTGTCTTGATAATACCCTTCCCTCGCGGTCTATCTCTCCTTTCCAAATTCTCGTGCTAGATATAGGTAGACCGTCTTCAGCTAGTACTAAGGGGGTCACGAATATGTCTAACCTCTTGAGCCCTCTCTTGGCTCTCTCACAATTTACTTGTAGTGCTCTGAGGAACGTTTCCTCGCTTACGAAAAGCGCTTCAACTTCACCGATAGATAATGCGGGACCGTACATATCGTTTAACGGGTAAAGAACAGCTCTTTCTAGAACTCCTATTTCTCTCAGAAACTCTACAAGCGTTACGAGTCTGTTGGAGTAGTCCTCTATCGGGTGTTCTTTCCTCAACTCCTGCGCGTATTCGTCAGTAGTTATACAAACTAATACGTGTTCAGTCATTGAAAACGCTTTCTTAAGCAAGCGTTTATGACCCTTATGAAGTTTAGAAAAAGTACCAGCTACGATGCCCCAAGAGTACTTCTTGTCAAGCGCTTTCAATGTAAACTCCATCACCTAACTCAATTAACTTTTCCTTTAAGCCTTCAGGCATCTCCTCAACCAACATGAGTTCCTCTATCCTGTGAGTAATTCTCAAGTCTTTCTCAAAGGGCTCTAACGCCTTAGGAGCGTACACTCTTCCCTTTATGGGTTCTTTTAACGTCATCTTCGTCTGTTTCTTGTAAGACCATATTCTCCTGTTGAACTTAGTTAAGTAATCGATTAGCTGGGCATATTCTGGTCGTTCAACCTCTACTGGCTCAGGGAATTTATCTAAGTGAATGCTCTTTTCGCTATACACTCGTCTCCAGATAGCGTCTGTTACAAAGGGAATTATTGGAGCTAGTAGTTTTAGCACTGACTTCAACACTACGTGTAGAGTGTACCAAGCGGCTCTCTGCTCTTCTTCACTAAACTCTCCTCCCATATTGTAAGCCCTAACCTTAGCAACTTCTATGTAATGGTCAGCGAATACGTGCCATGTGAAGTGGAATAGCGTAGTAGACGGAGTGAACACGTCCATTTCCTTGTAACTCTTGACGGACTTCTCTATGACTTCATTGAGTATAGACAAGATCATCTCGTCTATTGGGCGTAACTTAGGCTTCTCAGTTGGTTCAGGGAATTGAGAGATAAACCTAGCTATATTCCAGAGCTTAGTTATGAACAAGCTACCTGTTTGAATGTGTTGCTCTGAATACCTGTAATCACTACCTAACTTAGCCTCAGAGGCAGCCCAGAAACGGATGGCGTCAGCGCCGTATCTCTCAACTACTGGAATAGGATCTATGATGTTCCCTTTGCTCTTGTGCATAGCCTCTCCCTTTTCATCTAACCCCATTCCAGTTACTCTCACGTATTTGAAAGCGGGCTTCCCTGTCAACTGGTATACCCTCAACAACGTGTAGTATAGCCAAGTCCTGACGATGTCCTTGCCCTGTGGTCTTAAGCTAACCGGAAACGCTCTCTTGAAGAACTCCTTATTAGTTAAGTATTTAGAGACGTACAAAGGGGACACGCTAGAGTCCATCCACGTGTCAAATACCCGAGTCTCTCCAACGAATTCAGTGTTACCACACTTCTTACACTTATCGAATGGCGGGTTCTCAGCCCAGGGTCTGTAATATTTTCCTGGCTCAGGTAAGTGAGGTTCCCCACACTTCTTGCAGTACCATATTGGGATTTCCGTTCCATAAAACCTCCTCCTACTAATGGGCCAGTCAGTTGAGACCGAGTTGATCCAATCTACTAATAATCTCTTATGTTCAGGAGGGTAGAAGGTTATCTGATCAGCTATCTTGAGGATATCATCTTTGTACTCTAACTGCTTTAAGTAGAACTCTTTCATTGAGATGTATTCTATAGGCGTCTTACATCTCCAACAAACTGGGACTTCCTGTGATATCTTCTCTTTCTTGACTAAGAGCCCTTTGTTCTCTAAGTCCTCAGAGATTTTAGCCCTAGCTTCTTCTATTGTTAAGTTCGCATATGGTCCAGCTAGTTTGTTCATGCGACCTCTCTCGTCGATCACTATTTTAAAAGGCAACCTCATCTCTCTAACTATCCTAACATCGCTAACGTCACCGAAGGAACATATCATGACTAAGCCAGTTCCGAACTCCTTCCTAGCGTATGGGTGAGGAGTTATCGAAACTTCGTGGTTGAATATTGGAACTACTGCATGCAACCCTTCTAGATGTTTATACCTCTCGTCTTCTGGGTTAAATATCACTAGCAAGCATGCCGGTAAGAGCTCTGGTCTTGTAGTGGCTATCACTATGTCCTCCCCCGTCTCCTTTACCTTAAACTTGATGTAGTACATAGTCGTCACCCTCTCGACGTGTTCTAGTTCAGCGTCAGCTAAAGTCGTCCTACACCTTGGGCAGTAGTTGTTCGGTCTCTCAGCTTCGTAGATCAATCCCCTCTTGTAGAGCTCTATGAACGTAGCTTGTGTTATCTTCCTGTACTTGGGACTGTCAGTTCCATCGCTCCAGACTTGAAAGCTAAAGCCAAACCTCTTTACTATTTCTACTAACTCTCTTTCTACTTTATCTAGGAATTCTTTACATAGTTTTAAGAATTCTTCCCTAGGCATTTCCCATGCTCGAACATTGTAGGCTTTTTCCACTTGAACCTCTACGGGGAGTCCGTTTCTGTCAGCGTAAAAAGGAACCAGAACGTTATATCCCAACATTCTATAGGCTCTAGCAACCATGTCTATGTGAGCGTAATGAGCTACAGCCCCTATATGCCACCTTCCACTTGCATAGGGAGGGGGAGTGTCTATGGTAAACACTGGTCTACTTACGTCAGAGTAATCGAACGCGTAAATGTTCTCTTTTTCCCATAATTCTATTAATTTTAACTCTTCTCTTATGTTCCACCTCTTCTCTTTGATCTTAGGCTTGAACTCCATCCTCACACCAGCTCGCTCTTCCCATCAGTCTTGTATAGTACACACATGTTGTTAAAATAATTTTAGGAAAAAGTACTAGCTTAGTCAACAGAGAACTTAACTAATAGATATTTCAATTTCTCGTGCGGCTTCAGACTTAGGTAAGTGTATCTCGAGAACTCCATCTTTTAAGTATGCGCTAGCGCTCTCGGGCCTAACTTTCGCTGGAAGTTCTATTCTTCTCTTAAATCCTTCGTAAACTCTCTCCCTCATTACGTAGTTCTTTGAGGCTATTTCCTTCTTCCTTTCCTCAGAGTGTTCTGCAAAGACTTCAACGAAGTCTTCAGTCACCCTCACCTTCACTTCATCTTTAGAAAATCCTGGAACGTTTATGTAAACTACGTACTCGTCGCCTTTGTCCTCTATGTCAACTAAGGGTTCGTAGAACCCAAACCGTAACTCCTTAGGCGCCGTCTTCCAGAACTCTCTGAACATCTTCTCTATTTGCCTTTGCATTTCGGTCAATGAGTCGAATATTTTCTTAACGTGAATTTCTGTCTCCATAGACATCACACCACCCAATAAACAAATCTACGAGGGCTAAAAAACCTTATTACTTCATCAGAGAAATATATTTGAGGTGACCCTATTGATTGAGGTACGATGGCATGGAAGAGGAGGACAAGGTGTTTGGACTGCCAGTAACCTTCTAGCGATGGCTGCTTTGATGGAGGGAAAATATGTCCAGTCCTTCCCTACATTTGGACCTGAGAGGATGGGCGCTCCTATAATGGCTTTCACGAGGATAAGCGAGGAACCAATAGAGTTGCATTGTGGTGTGTATGAACCTGATATAGTGGTTGTCTTAGATCCAACGCTACTAGGACCAAGCATAGTTGAGGGGTTAAAGCCTAACGGATTTATCATAGCTAATTTCCCCAGAGATATTAACGAGTTAGTCAAAACGCTTGGGATAAGTAAGGGGCAGTATAAGGTGTTCACAGTAAATGCTACAGAGGTTGCCGTTAAAATACTCAAAAGGGGGATAACTAACACAGCAATGTTAGGGGCCTTAGTTAAAGCTACTGGAATAGTAAAGCTCGAAAGTGTATTTGATGTCATTAAGAAAAGATTCTCAGGTAAAATTGCCGAAATGAATATAGAGGTAGTAAAGATTACATATGAAAGTACAAAAGGTGGTTAGTTTGGCAGAACTCAAGGGTTGGCGAGAAATACCAATAGCTGGAATTCCTTGGAAGCTCTCAACAGAGTTTAAAACTGGAGACTGGAGAACGTTTAGACCAGTCATTGACCAAAGCAAGTGCGTCAAGTGTATGATATGTTGGATATACTGTCCCGACATGGCTATTACGTGGGATGGGGAGAAGATAAGCGTTAACTACGATTATTGCAAAGGCTGTGGAATATGTGCTAAGGAGTGTCCTAAGAAGGCTATTGAAATGGTCGAGGAGGTGAGATGAATGACTAAAGGGAGCATTAAACAAACGACCATGGCCTTGAGTGGTAATGAAGCAGTTGCTTGGGCTATTAAGCAATGCGATGTAGATGTAGTGGCGGCTTATCCAATAACTCCTCAAACTATAATTGTTGAAAAATTCGCCGAGTTTGTAGCTAACGGTGAAGTGGATACCGAATTCATAGCAGTAGAGTCTGAACACTCTGCGTTAAGCGCCTGTGTAGGGGCTGCAGCTGCTGGAGCTAGAGCGTTTACGGCGACAGCGTCTCAGGGGCTGGCGTTAATGTGGGAGATAGTTTACATAGCGTCTAGCCTAAGGCTACCGATAGTCATGGCTATAGTTAACCGAGCACTCTCAGCTCCCATAAACATACACTGTGACCACAGTGACTCTATGGGTTGTAGAGATGCTGGTTGGATTCAAATGTACGTTGAGGACGCTCAAGAAGTCTACGACACTATAATCCAAGCGTTTAGGATAGCCGAACACCCTGAGGTTCAGTTACCAGTCATGGTAATGCTAGACGGGTTCTTCCTGAGCCACACACTTCAAAATGTCAACATCTTGCCAGATAATATTGTCAAAGAGTTCGTTGGAGTTAGGAAGCCTGTTGAAATCGAAGTCCCTTACGCGGGCAAAGTCCCGTTAATGCTTAATCCAGAGAAGCCGATAACGTTTGGTCCTCTAGACCTTTACGATTACTACTTTGAACATAAAATGCAACAAGAGGAAGCCATTGAAAGGTCGAGAGAGGTTATTAAGCAGGTTAATGAAGAGTACGCTAAGTTAAGTGGAAGAAAGTACGGAGATGGTTTCATTGACACTTATGCAGTTGAAGACGCAGACGTCGCCATAATAGTTCTGGGTTCTGCTGCGGGAACTGTTAAGTACGTTGCTAAGGAGTTGAGAAAAGAGGGAATGAATGTGGGAGTGATCAGGTTAAGGACTTTCAGGCCGTTCCCGTACAAGGAGTTGGTTGAAGCGTTGAAGGGTGTCAAAGTAGTTGGAGTAATGGATAGATCCATGTCATTTGGCGGATATGGAGGGCCTGTATTCTTAGAGTTACGTGCAGTGTTCTACGATGCGCCCGAAAGACCAGTAATAGTAGACTACGTCTACGGCTTGGGAGGAAGAGATGCGCCACCTAGCATGATTAGGAAGATCTATGATGAACTTCTTGAAATAAAGAAAACGGGAAAGGTTGAGAAAATACTCAAGTTTATGGGGGTGAGAGAGTGAGCTCGTTTAGAATAAATATAAAGGAGCTTGCACTTAAACCGCCACTATTGTTACCTGGCCACAGGCTTTGTGCTGGTTGTGCAGCGCCAGTAATTGTAAAGTTAGCCTTAGCGGCTTCTGATAAGCCCACTATAGTCGCCATTGCTACTGGTTGTCTCGAGGTGGCTACAACCATATATCCCTATACCTCCTGGAGAGTTCCATGGATACATAACGCGTTTGAGAACGCAGCGGCAACGGCTTCAGGAATAGAGGCGGCTCTTAAGGTTCTGAGACGTAAGGGCAGGATAAAATACGATAAAGTAAACGTGATAGCCTTTGCTGGAGATGGAGGAACTTATGACATTGGCATTCAAGCACTTAGTGGAGCGTTAGAGAGAGGACACGATTTCCTCTACATACTTTACGATAACGAAGCTTACATGAACACGGGAATCCAAAGGAGTGGTGGAACACCTAAAGGGGCTTGGACTACTACGTCACCGTCAGGCAGAGTAATACCCGGTAAAAGAGAACATAAGAAGCCAATAGCGGATATAGCCGTAGCTCACAAGATACCCTATGTAGCTACAGTTTCTCCTGCTTACTGGCTTGACTTGATGAGGAAAGTACACAAGGGACTTGAAGTTGAGGGACCTGCCTTCATCCATGCACTGTGTCCATGTCCTAGAGGTTGGAGGTTCCCTGAGAACATGACTATGAAAATAGCTAGGTTAGCTGTTGATACTTGTATATTCCCGCTTTGGGAGTGCGAAGAGGGTAAGTGGAAGTTGACTGACAGAAGTTTACAGATAGCTAGGAGACCTGAGTTAAAGAAGCCAGTTGAGGAGTACTTCAAAGTTCAGGGTAGGTTCAGGCATCTCTTCGAGCCTAAGAATAGGCATATAATCGACGAGATCCAAGAGTACGTCGACGCTGTGTGGGAGGACTTGCTTAAGCGCTGTGGCTTTGCTTAAAATAATAACTTTCACTTTTTAAACTCGTTTTTCCTTTTAAACACGATCTCCGTTGACGAATTAACGTCATTAAACCCTAGTTTGCCAACTTAGGGAGAAAAGTTTAAATCATCAAAGTCTAACTAATACTAACAGCAGGGTAACATGTTGTCGGCTAAGTAGGGTGATATAGGGGTTGCAAAAAGGCTTTTGGCGTTTCCTAATACCTAATAGAAACTCTGTGAAAAATGAACACAAAGAGAACTCAGGCAACCCTGGTACAGAGGAAGGTGAAGAGGAGAAGGAAGTCACTATAAGGAGAATTACCATAGACGCCCTTAAGCCTAGAGAAATAGAGATCATAGACTTATCGAAAGTCTTATGTGATGTTGATGGAGTTGATGAGGTTGATATAGCGGTGACTGAAGTCGACGTCAGGACTGAAACGGTTAAGATAGTTATTAAGGGAAAGGATGTTGATTTTGATGAGGTTTCTAAAATAATGGAGAAGTATGGAGTTGTTATGAGGAGCATTGATGAAGTCAGCGTCAAGAAAGAATAAGCTCTCTTGAAGAGCAAAACTCTTTTATTAATTCCTCAAAGTTTTTCTGAGGATTCTCTATTCCAAGCTCGATGAACTCGGGAATTTCACTGATCTTTAACCTGACCTGTCTCCACGTATCTCTATCCCTCACTGTCGCCGTATTATCGGATATAGACTGTCCATCTATGGTAACTGAGAACGGCACTCCGATTTCATCTACTCTAACGTACCTTCTACCGATGCTCCCTTCCTCATCGTAAATCACTGTAAAGCCTTTACTCTTTAACAACTCATAAGTCTCCTTCGCTTTGCTTACAAGCTCATCAGATGTGACGAGCGGGAAGACAGCTACTTCTATTGGTGACAAGTCCCTAGGGATCGAGAGCACGACGCGCGAGTCTCTTTCACTATATGAATACTCTAAAGTCACGTAAAGGCATCTCTCAGCGCCAAAAGATGGCTCAGCAACGTGTGGGATGAACCTCTCAGTACTCACTCTTTCCTCTACATAAGAAATGTTAAAGTACTCCTTTCCTAACCTTTCACCCGTGACTTCTATGTATCCATATTTTTCTAGCTTGTCTACTATTTCCTCTTGACTTAGAGCTTCTAAACAACTCATTATGTCTCGCGTCCTCTTCTTGAACGTCCTACCTATAAGGGACTTGTTTATCTTCACAACTAGCTTCCTTTTAACTATGGGTTCCTTTAGGAGTCTATAGGCCCTTAAGTCCTGTCCGCTGAATTTCATGTGTCTCCTTAAGTCATAGTCTGTCCTATAAGCATGACCCGAGACTTCTACCCAACCCCACCTCTCAGTCCACACTACTTGGTCGTAGGTTTGAGCTGCGTAATGTGCTCTCTCTTCGGGTAGCTTTGCTACGAACATTTGTTTGTCGTCGGGAACCCCTAACTCATTTATAAATAACTTAGCTAGTGCCATGAAGTATGCGTTCCACTCGTTGATTATATGTCCCCTTTCCACAGCTTCTCTAACGCTTTCAACTAACGGCTCCTTTATGCCCCTAGCTACCATTTCCTCAGTTAACAACCGAAGTTCTACGTCGGAGACTTCACTAAGTAACTCGCATTGAGGGTTCTTAGGGTCATAGAACAGTTCCAACTCCATTATCGTGAACTCTCGCAGCCTAATGGGCCCTTGCCTAGGCGATATCTCGTTCCTCAAGACTTTTCCCAGTTGAGCTATTCCGAGTGGTAGTCTCCTTCGCATAGCTTCATAAACTCTCATGAACGCAGTAAACATTCCTTGAGCTGCTTCAGGTCTTGCGTATCCAACGTTTTCAGTATAGGGTCCTATTGTAGTTTTGAATAACAAATTAAACTTCTGGACGTTCCCCAGTAACCCGTTACATTCTGGACACCTCACGTTATTAGCCCTTATCAATTCGTCTAAGTCGCTCTCTGATAGTTTTTCTAAACCCTCTAGACCTAGTGTCTCTTCAAGTAAGTGATCAGCTCTAAACTTACGGTGGCAACTTAGACATTCGACGATGTAATCTGTAAAGTGATCTAAGTGACCTGATGCTTGGAAGACTCTTTCTGGCATCACGATAGGCGTCTCTATTTCAACGATGAAGTCTTGGTGTCTCTTAACGAAAAACTTCCTCCACTTATCCATTATCTTTAACTTCATTTGAACTCCTAGTGGGCCTAAGTCTATGAAACCTCCTACTCCACCATATATCTCTGAAGAGAACCAGAAGAACCCTCTCCTCCTAGCTAATCTGCTTATTTTTTCGTATTTGTCTACCTTAGCTTTCGAGTTCTTAGCCAATCATGAACCACCCCATCACTCATCTAAAGACTCTGTGCTCAACTATTAATTTAATGTCTAAAACAGAAACCTATATGTGTCTTTACGTAAAGAGCCTAACGGTGACTTCCGTGAGCTATTTAGAGCTTTACGTCTCCGACACTTTCAATTACTTAGGCGGTAGAAGGGGGAGTCCTAGAGCAGTTAACGTAGTTATTGGTGTCCCATTTGACTCTACGAGCAGTTTCCGCGTAGGAGCTAGGTACGCTCCACAGAGAATAAGGGAAGCCTCACAATACATTGAGACGTACAGTTGGAGAGCTAACGCAGACTTTGACGACATTGACTATTATGATCTAGGAGACGTAGCGGTAACTCCTGATGTAACGAGTACGCTCACTAGAGTTGAGAAGGTAGTTGGCGAATTGTTCTCTCAGGGAAAGAGACCGATAACTTTGGGTGGCGAACATACCATAACATTAGGAGCGGTTAAGGGAATACTGAAGTCGTGTCGAGACCTGAAAATAATTGTACTAGACGCTCACCTAGATTTAAGGGATGAGTACCCTGAAGGACAGAAAGTATCTCATGCTACTGTTACGAGAAGGTTACTCGACGAAATGAGTTTCAATGACATCTTGTTATTAGGCGTTCGCGCCTTCTCACGTAACGAGTTAGAGACAGCTAATAAGCTTAAAGTTCAATACCTAACTTCGTATGAACTGAGTAAACTAAAGCTAAGTGAAGTGTTAAAAGAGATAAAAGGTTTTGTCTCTTCTAGCAAATATTACATCTCTCTCGACTTAGACGTAATAGATCCTTCTTACGCTCCCGCTGTTCAGAATCCAGAAATAGAGGGACTAACTCCAACTATGATCCTCGATATCATGCATGAGTTGTGCAGAGACGATAACTTCGTGGGCTTTGACATGGTGGAATACACACCGTTATATGACCATTCAGGAGTGACTGCAGTGCTGGCAGCTAAGGTGTTATGTGAAATAATCACATATGCGTTTACTAAAAGTTAAGGTCATACTGCTTTTACTCTCTTAGCGACTGGCGGTCTAGTTTTCAGGATGATTCTGTAACCACAATAAGGACAGTGAACTCCTGGTAATAGTTCCATGTCTTTTTGGTCAAACTTTCTTCCACACTTAGGACACACATAAGGTTTCCACTCTATAGCAGACATTGAAGTTCGCCCACCTAATCTTAATGACGATAGTATATATTTTTATCCTCAACGGTTGGAAGTCTTCGGCATGTGAAATAACGCTTAATCTTGTTGCTTAGAATTTTGGAACTTCTCAGTTCCTCGGAAAACTTAATAAGGGTTTAAGGGCTCTCTTTTACTAAGAGAGAATCTTTGGGAGAGAATGAGGGAGGACTTTTCAATAATAAGCGGTTTACCTAAAGAATTGCTCCAGTACGAGGAAATATACAAGGAGCAACAAATAATCAAAGTTCGCTTAGAGAGGAGGAAGAGGAGGAAAGAGGTAACTATAATCGAAGGATTCGATAGTAGCATAGACATTAAGAAGATAGCAGCTGAGTTAAAAGCCAAATTTGCCTGTGGTGGAACAACTAAGAACGGTAGGATAGAGTTACAAGGAGATCACAGAGCTAAAGTCCGAGAGGAGCTAGTGAAAATGGGCTTCCCTAGGGAGAACATTATAGTAGAGTGAGAAGCAGAAGCATGATCAACGAGTTTGTTCCTCGTTATCTTGTAGTCAGTGCTCTGTACATCCTCCTTATTCTGTTCTCGCCATCTATCTCTTTTATAAATCTAGCCACTTCTCTTGGAACTAAGTGTTCCCATTGCTTACCTTCAGCTATTAAACGTCTTATCTTAGTAGCAGAGTACTCGCTCCTTTTAAACATCGGAATTGATAACACTTCGACATTTGCTTCTTTAAACAGTAACTGTGAAAGAGGGTCATTAGTGTAAACTCGCTGAAATCGCGGAGTATAGTGAAACACTGTAGAGACCCACAGAGAATGTTTTTTATCAGTGTCAGGTATAGTCGTTATTACGCATCTATTCAAGAGACCTTCGCTCATTAAGACCCTCCATATCATTTCAATTCTCTCGCCAGCCGTAAACGGGTTTAATGGATCGTGTGAAAATTGAGAGCTTCCAATGCCTATTATCACAATGTCCTCTCGTTCTAATATCCACTTGAGCGCCGCTAGGTGTCCTAAGTGGAATGGTTGGAAACGACCAATAAATAGCGCTCTCTTCAAGGTTCAGTCACCCTGAGCTACTGGAAGTATCTCCTCGTAAAATTCTTCTAGAATCTGTTGGTAATCTACCTCTCCTCTCTCAACTTGGTCCATGAGCGCCTCTACTAGCCTAGTTCTATCTTCTGAAACTAGCTCATGGTGATTCTTAATTAAGTAGTTCAAAACCTCAATACCTCTCTTCGTGGGAACTAGTTTCTTCGTCTTCGTTTCAATGACGTACCTTCTATCTAATAACGTCTTCACTATCTTTGCATAGGTAGATGGTCTTCCTATGCCCTTCTCTTTCATTAACCTTATTATGTCAGCTTGAGTGTAGAGAGGTATTGTAGGGATTTTCCTATAACTCACGTCTTTGACCTGCACATCCTCCCAACTATACTCTTGCATTACTTCAAACGGCACATAAACTTTTGTGAAGCCGTCCTTCACTATCCTCACAAAGCCTTCAATTGTCGTTGTGTAATTCCCTAGCTTCAATTTTATCCTACGCCTCAGAACTTTTGCGGTTGTCATTTGACTCGCTATGAATCTCCTAAATATTATGTCGTATAGTATATAGTGCCTTCTAGTTAATGGTCTTGCCAACATAATTATCCCCTCTCTAATTAGTTCGCGCAACTTATCAGCGTCTATAGGTCTAGTCGGCCTAATACACTCATGAGCGCCCTCCTTAGACCATTCGCGAGGGACGAAGTACTCTTCTCCGAACTGATCTCTCACATATTCTCGTGCTAATAACCTCCCCGTCATTGAGACCCTTACGCTGTCTGTCCTGTGATACGTTATGAGACCTAACTCGAAGAGGTCTTGAGCTAGTCTCATGACTTCATCAACGCCAATCCTCATGATTCTAACGGCTTCCCTTAGCATAGTATCCGTTGAGAATGGAGGTGGCGGTGTCACTTCAACCACTTCTTCGCGAGACTCGAGGACTTCACAAGTTGTGTTAAGGAGGTCTTTAGCGAACTTCTCAGCGACTTTTCTGTCCCTTATCTCGAGGTCGCTTATAGTCAACGTGTAGTTGTTTGATAACAGAACTTTGAAGACATACCTCTTACTCTTAATGTGCTCCTTATAACGCTCTACTATCCATGACAGTACTGGAGTTTGAACTCTGCCCGCAGATAACCACCTACTATTGAAGACCTTCCACAGCTTCTGGCTCAGAACGAAACCTATCCACCTGTCTTCGACTCTTCTCACAATTTGGGCTTCAACTAGCCTCAAGTTTATGTCTCGAGGCTTAATCAACGCTTCACTAATAGCCCTTTTAGTTATCTCGTGGAATTCTACTCTCTTAACTTGACGAGCATAAGGAGCTAGGGATATCGCTATGTCCCACCCTATCTTCTCACCTTCAGTGTCTGGGTCCGTCCCTATAAGGACCTCGTCAACCTCCTTAGCTAACTCCCTCAACGTTTTCACTATTCTCAAGCTATCAACGTATTCCTTCGATTTACATACAGGGCAAGAATCTTGATCTGTGAATTGAGAGCCGCACTTCAAACACTTCTTTATGGTTGTGTATATCGGTAGGAGAGCGCTGTCAAGCTTTTCTATTCCATGAAATCCTCTCTTAGTCACTAAATCAAATATGTGACCTCCACTGGCTATTACACTTAAAATGTAGCCTCCTGTGCTGACTTCATAGGCTATTAAATCCCTAATGCGTTTTTTAGAGGGTCTACCGTAAAAGCTCGATATCGTACGAGCTTTGTTAGGGGATTCAACTATAAGTAGTGCTGTCCTTATAGGCTCGCCCCTTATCATCGTAACCTTACCTTCACGTAACGCCCTTATTACATGTCTATCATAGTCTATCTCAGCTAACACTTTCTTGAGATCAAGTCCTCCTAACTCGTGCCACTCTATGTCCTCACTATACCACTTGCTTTGCCTCATCAACCCATTAAGCAATTTCATATCGTCAACAATGATTACAGAGAGCCCTCTGGATATGCCACCAGCGTACATCCTTGAAGTTCTGCCAGAGGCCTGAAGATAGGTCATTGTGTCTGGAACGTATAGGTAAAGCTCTCCGTTCTCCTCCTTAATGGATACGTATTTAGAGGACTTGAGCCTTTCAATAACTCCCTTATCAGATAAGAGTCTCCTCAACAGGTCTCTTAAAGATAGCACTACGTTAATCACAACAGCCATTTGTCCTGATTCTCTTTCCACGTCGCTTTCACTCTTCACAGCCTCCATTAACTCCAACAGGGTCTTCCTGCTAGACATTAGCAAATACCTCTTCAACCTCGTTGTTAACTTACTCAGTTCTTCAGCCTCCTTCTCTGGGACATACTCCCTAATGTTAGCAGCTATGCTCAACAATCTTATAGGATTCGCGTCAGCTATCCTAAGAGAAAACTTAAACCTAGGGACTCCGACAAACACAGCATACTTAACTCTTTCTGGTAAGTCTAGTCCTCTGACTAACAACCCGTAGTATATGGCTACTCCCACAAGGACATCTACATTTCCCTGAATGAAATCATCTAGAGCTCCCTTCTCTTCAGCGTAAACTGCTCCAGCCTTAACTCCGTTAGCTTTTAAGTAAGCGACTAACTCTTTCACGAACTCAACTCCGTAGTCAACTGGGACGAATACTAGACCTCCGTCGCCTAACTCCTTAACTAACCTTAGAACCTCGTCCGCTAGCTTGCTGTTTTCGTTAGGTATTACGTAAGTATCGTAGACGTTCCTTAGTAGCTCAGCTCTAGAGCCAACTTCGAAACCTAGTAACTCCCTAAAGACCTTAGACCTTATTCCGCGAACTCTTCCAGTAGCTGTCGAAACGACTAATATTCCGAAGTCGCCCTTCTTGAGACACTCTGAAATCCTTTCGTTTAACTCATTGTACTCCTCTACCAACTCCTCGGGCAACTTGCGCCTAGACAGAATGTAAGCGGAAAACCTCCTCTTTAAGTAGACTAGTTGTAAAGCGTCCTCTATTATCTCTGTGCTGAATCCAAGCAACATTAAGACTCTATCTATGTTACGAGACGATTTTAGCAAAGCGTCAACGTCGTCTACAAATACGAAGTCGAACTTAAGGTCTTTTAAGTCCTCGAAGTTCCTCGCCAAATATTGCGAAGTAGTCACTAGGACGTCGAAATTGCCTTCCTTAAGTCTCTCAGAGAACTCTTTCTTCTTAGAAGTACTCATTGCCGCATGGTAAGTCAACACAACTACGTCTTTTAAATTAAGCTTTTCTCTGTATTCGTCTATTCTCTCTTTCACTTGTTTGACCAACACCGTCGTCGGCAAAACTATGTAACACTTCTTTCCCTTAGACGCTAAGTATAACGACATAAGCATTCCAAAGGCGGTTTTGCCAACCCCTGTAGGAGCGAGTATTGAGAAGCTCTTGCCCTCTAGGACTCGCCTTATCCACGTACGTTGTGCACTCCAGGGCTTGTTTCCAAGCGCCTTCTCGAAGAAGTAACATACTTTTCTGAGCTCTCTTTCTAATTCAACAATCTCTTTTTCATACATTTTATGAGTTCCAAGCTCCTTTAACTTATTCAATATGAGTATTTTGTATTCTAACGGATCCGCTAGCATACTTCTGAGCTTAATTAAATCACTAATATCAGGTAAACACTTAGGGCAGGGGAGTCCTAACATCAACCTGTCATCGGTGTTAACTCCACCACAATTAGGACATGTCATCTCAAAGGCCGCATGCATACTACCACTGTTAATGTCCTTAAGGTTAGCAAGATGATTTCTTGTCGTCATTTTATAAGCTTTACTATCAGAGCTAACAGTGATTAATATTAAGTAGAGTTAAAGTTAAAAACAAGCGACCTTTAACATTGTTAGGGTTGGTCCTATGGTTAGAGAGATGCGCATCATCGAACGAGTTAACGTACCT